>Ga0255780_10004566_pt1 | contig 11861 bp, 7 predicted proteins | sample 071ome_32_FD_179978 | JGI IMG/M metagenome (GOLD analysis project Ga0255780, IMG submission 179978) | Coastal salt marsh microbial communities from the Groves Creek Marsh, Skidaway Island, Georgia - 071405AT metaG (version 2) | ecosystem: Environmental > Aquatic > Marine > Intertidal zone > Salt...
TAACATGGGTATTGAGGTGTAGATCCATGCCAAGATCGCGGCCCAAATCAGCCATCGCCTGCGCGAGTCGCTGCATGCCGCCGTCGACAAGCCAGACCCCCTCCAACTCGACATGGGCAATCAGCATTAAGGTCGCCGGGGTACTGAGAGGCGATGAGCCAACATAGGTCGCATAGCGCGCAAACAGCTGTCGTAAACGTTCGTCGGAGAAAAAGCCACCTAGCGCACGCCAGAGGTTTGGCGCGGGCCTGGCCGCCAAAAGCGAGCTGGGATGATGGCGAGACAGGACCCGACTGACGAGCGTCAGCGGGTCGGGCTTTGACGCTGTCATAAATGTTTCTGACAGCGTTTGATGAATCTTTTCGCTCTGTGAGTAGAACCGATCAAAGCCACAGGCGTTCGCGCTGCCGGCGAACGCTTCGATGGAGTCGCGTGAGCGACGATGGTCGGGGAATAGATCTAATGTGCCGCCATCGCTCCAGGCATGCCGCGCGATGACGGGGCTCTCGACAAGCGTCAGTCGGTCTTCCAGGTTCGCTCCCGCATCGCTAAACAGCTGCTCAAAAATGGAGCGCATCGTCAGGACGGTAGGGCCACCATCCACAGCGCGATCGTCGACTTCGCGCGTATGCATTTTCCCGCCAGGTGCCGCGGCGCGTTCGAGGACCGTGACGCGAAAGCCCGATCGGGAAAGATCGATCGCCGCCGCGAGGCCGCCCGCGCCAGCGCCGATAACAATGGCGTGCCGCGCCGTCATGCGATCCGCAATTTACGGGCGGGTGGTCGAGTCACCGCCCGTTGGTGGTAAATAATCAGCGTCAGGCCGACGACGAGCGGGATAGCCCATAGCCCCGGAGTTAACGCCAGTTCTGGGAATAGTCGCACGGCGCCAAAAGCAAAGAACGCGGTGTAGACAGAAATGCCTGCGCCTACCAGGCATTTGATGTGCTCCTTGATACGGTCGGTGGGCAGCGGCTGAGGTTTGTAAAGAAACCAAAGATTGGTTGCGACCGTCGCAAACCCAACGACGGAGATGCCGACCATCATGGGCTCTCCAGCGGAAATGCCTTGCACGCAGCAGTTCACTGAAGTTGCCAGCAAAATGGCCTGTGACAAGAGGTTGTGCCAGGCGCGGTTACGCGCGTGGTCGCGGCCATTGCGCATGCTGAGCCAGCCTTGCCAGGCGAGGTTAATCGTCAGCGTGGCAAGATACAGCATCATCCAGCCAAAGATATTGCTGATGGCAGCGGGGTCAGAAAAGACAGGGTGACTCGCGAGATGCGGATGGGTGCCGGTGGGGTCAGAGAGCGTCGTCAGACTGATGCCGACGGCAGTGAAGCCCGTTGCGATCATCGATTGCACAAAGAGAGTGCCGGCGCGGCGATGAAGCTGACCGCCTTTCCTGCCAGCGATCGGTATCCAGATGATAATCAGGCCAACGCTGCCCGTGGCGATATGCAGGCCCACTAGCCATTCAAATAGTGTGTGGGTCGACAGCATCAGAGCACGGCTCCATACTGAGGTGAGTTTTCAGGAAGCGCGAGATGACGGCGTCGGTTCCCTACATACCTCCCAAGCCATTGTCGCTTTGGTCGATCGTTGCTCTGGCGCGCGTGCTGTGGAAGGGCGATGGCAATTTGCTCGAGCTGCTGCCCGCTGCGGCCTATCACTTTGATGTTGGCAATCTCGGCTATTCCCGGCGATCCACGGTGTTGTTCAATGACCCCGAGGCGGTGCGCGAGATCATGCGCGACGACGGCGGTGTTTTTCCCAAGAGCGATCTGATGGTCAGCGCGCTGGAGCACCTCATTGGCGACAGTATCTTCGTGACTGATGGTGCGCGATGGAAGCGGCAGCGCGCGATGATCGACCCCGCGTTTTCCCATATGCGGATCAGTCATGCGTTTGGCGCCATGCAGGCAGCCGTGGCTGATCACTTGGCGACGTTGCGGGTCAAAGCCGATGCGGGCGAGGCGTTCTCTCTTGACCTCGCGATGAGTCATCTGACGGCCGACATTATTTGTCGCACGGTGTTCTCTACGCCACTGCAATCGGGTGTAGCAGTGGATGTGTTTGAGGACTTTACACTGTTCGAGCGCTCGGCCGTGCAGGTTGATGTGTTGCGGCTGATTTTTAAACCGGCATGGAGTGATATACCCCAGCCTCCGGAGGTATTGGCCGCCTGCGAGCGCATTCGACATCACCTCGGCGCATTGGTCGATTCCCATTTGCAGGCGCCGGGCGCATTCGATGATATTGCGAGCAGCGTGATTGCCGCGCAGGATCGTGAGTCTGGTCAGCCGTTCTCCCGTGAGGAGCTCATTGATCAGTTGGGTGTCTTCTTTCTCGCTGGCCACGAGACGACCGCTAGCGCACTGACGTGGGCGTTTTATATTTTGGCCGATCAGCCGCACTGGTTGGGGCGTCTTCGCGAAGAAATAGCCAGTGTAGTCGGCGATACGCCCGTCTCGTTCGAGCACACGCGTCAGCTGCCACTGACCAAGGCGTTTTTCAAAGAGACCTTGCGTTTGTACCCGCCGATTACTTTCATGCCGCGAGTGGCGCTGCGCGAGGCTACGGTCGCTGGCCGGCGTTTGCGCAAGGGCGCGCTGGTCATGATTGCGCCCTGGACGCTGCAGCGGCATTCGAAGTGGTGGCCAGATCCGCATGCATTTAATCCAGAGCGGTTTTTGCCCGAGAACGAAGCGAGTTTGGTGCAGGGTGCTTACATTCCGTTCGGGCAAGGGCCGCACACGTGCGTTGGCGCGGGCTTCGCGCAGACAGAAAGCGTGTTGATACTGGCGGAGCTCGTGCGCGCGTTCGACTGGGAGCTGTGCTCCGGCCAGACGGTTCGACCTGCGGCTCGGATGACAACGCGCCCGGCCGATCAGGTCATGCTTCACGTTCGTCACCGTGCGCCATCAGAGCTGAGTTAGGGCTTTCATTAGGTTTGAACCAGTGCCAGGCGATGTCACATTGACTGGCATCACCAATGGACATTCGCTCGGTAATTGAGCGCCAGATAAATTCCCAGCACAGGGGCGTCATCAGCAGGAACGGCAACGGGTCGCTCCACGACCACACAGCGTCGCGTGACATTAATAGGTCGCGCCAGCAGCGCAGCAGATCGCGAAGCTCGAATCGCAGCAGATGCTTATATGCCTCGGTTAGGGTTGAGTAACTCCACTGCGCGCGCTTACCCGCGGGAGCGATCGTCGCCGGCCCCGGGGCTTGACCCATGACGGCGGCGCCGAGCCACGATTCGTCGAAGAAGTGTATGCCGCTACTTAGACGCGGGTTGCACTCGATGCCCCAGGGCACACCGTTGCGGTCGAGAATAAAGTCAAAGCTGATAAAGCCGGTGACGCCCGTGTCCGCCAGAAATTGCTCGATCCACTGTCGGACAGAAAAGGGGGTGGGTGCGCACTGAAATCCGACTGCGACGGTACCGCTATGGGTGCTGCCGCGATAACTGGCCGTCGCGATGACCTCACCCTTATCAATCCAACTCAAGGTGCACAGGGGACTCCCCTCGACTTTACGCTGCAGCAGCATGTCAGAAGAGGGTGTGGGTAGGGTGCTGCCCATATCGATAAAGGAAACCTCTGTCCCCGAGCAACCACGCCGGGGTTTGAGCACGCAATCGGCCTGTCGAATCAGGGTTCGCGATTCCGGATCCGCGGTCGTGAATACCGAGGGCGCTGTCACCCCGCGGCTGATGGCATGCTCCACGAATCGCAGTTTGTCATGCCACTGATGTAGCCACGCCTCCGAGGGGCCCGCGTAACGGACATGCGCCGGGAGCCGCTTTGCCAGTCGTGCCACGTGGCAGACCTCTTCCGATACTGGAATGAGATCAGTGACTTGTTCACGCTCGATGATATCGAGTAAGTCTTCTTGCCACGCGCTCGCATCTAGGTTGGGGGCGGTCACAGAGTACGTTTTTGCCACCGCGCGGCTGACAGAGCACAACTGCCGCTTGAGGGGATCAGCCACAATCACCCGCACCCCCTGACGATGGAGTCCGCGCGCCAGCGTAAGCGCTTTTGGGAAGCGCCCAATGGTGAGTAGTGCCGTCCTGTCCACTTGTTGCTGCCAGTAGCCCCCTTTGTATTATGATTTTTACTTTATTTGTGTCTAATAATCTACACACAAAGATTGCCAATTCACTCACACCTTGGCGGGGACTCGCGCTTTTCCGGATGGTTTGACCCAGCCTCGCCGCCGGTTCGTAATAAGGAAGTCACGATTCTCTCGACGGGTGTCGTTGAACGAACCTGATCGAGGGCACGGTGCCATCGACGCTGTTAATTGAAGAACTTGGACCACCCCGACGCAGCACTGTTTTTGCCCATTGAGCTGCGTTAAGGTGCCCCGCTTATTGCTCCAGCCTCAGGAAATCACGAAATCATGAATGCCAAAGCAGACTTGCCAGGACATACCCTTTATCCGAATCTTTTTTCTCCACTGGACCTTGGCCATACGCAAATTCGCAATCGCTGCATCATGGGGTCCATGCATACGGGGTTAGAGGAACAACCTGATGGTTTCGAGCGCATGGCGGCCTTTTATGCGGAAAGGGCGGCCGGCGGCGTTGGCATGATCATTACCGGCGGCATCTCTCCAAATGAGGAGGGTGGACTGGTGGTAAAGGGCGAGGATGGTAAACCCTTGGCGGCCGCCTCCAAGCTCAACACGCAAGAAGAGGCGGCGGGTCATCGCATTGTGACTGACGCGGTGCACACCGCCGCGCCAGATTGCAAAATCTGTCTGCAGATCTTGCACATGGGTCCGCTGGCATATAACGAGCAAGCGGTTGCGCCCTCGCCGGTTCGCTCACGCATTGGCGCTTTTTCACCCAACGAACTCGATGAAGCGGGTATCGAAAAGCAGATTGCCGATCACGCCCATTGCGCGCAGCTTGCCAAGCAGGCGGGCTATGACGGCGTCGAGATCATCGGCTCTGCGGGTTACCTGTTGTCGACCTTTCTGGTAGAGAAAACGAATCAGCGCACTGACCGCTGGGGCGGGAATTACGAAAACCGGATGCGGTTTCCTGTGGAAGTGGTGCGTAGGGTGCGCGAGGCGGTTGGTCCAGACTTCATTGTCATTTTTCGTATCGCTGCGATGGATATGTTGCAGGGTGGGATGAGCTGGGATGAGGTAGCCCTGTTGTCCAAAGCCGTTGAAGCGGCCGGGGTCTCAATGATTTCTACCCACTTCACGTGGCACGAATCGCAAGTGCCCACTATTGCGACCATGGTGCCGCGTCGCGCTTTTACGGGTGTCACCAAGCGCGTCCGCAATGAGGTCTCGGTCCCGCTGATTACTTCAAACCGCATTAATATGCCCGATGTTGCTGAGGCAGTGCTCGCCGATGGTGATGCAGATATGGTGTCAATGGCGCGGCCGATGCTCGCCGACGCGGAGCTCATGAAGAAATCGGCTGAAGGCCGCGCACACGAAATTAACACCTGCATTGCGTGCAATCAGGCCTGCCTGGACCACACCTTCGCGATGAAGACAACATCTTGCCTAGTCAATCCGCGAGCGTGTCACGAGACCGTGTTGAAGTGGGGTCCGACGACCGCTCCAAAGCGGATCGCCGTGGTGGGAGCCGGCCCTGCGGGCCTCGCCTATGCGACTGTGGCGGCAGAACGCGGCCATGATGTCACGCTGTTTGATGCCGCCAACGAAATAGGCGGGCAGTTCAATCTCGCCAAGCAGGTGCCGGGCAAAGAGGAGTTCCACGAGACCCTGCGCTATTACCGCGCCATGCTCGACAAGTACCAGGTCTCGGTGTCGTTGGGGCAGCGCGTGGCCGCAGATGACCTTGTTGATGCGGGGTTTGATCACGTGGTCGTAGCGACCGGTATCAATCCGCGTACGCCTGATATTCCAGGCGTGGATCACGAAAAGGTAGTGGGCTATATCGATGCGATTAAGGGCAACAAGCCGATTGGTAAGAAGGTTGCGGTGGTGGGTGCCGGCGGCATTGGCTTTGACGTTACAGAATTAATCACGCATGAGGGTAAGTCATCGGCCTTGGACATCGATACATTTGCTAAGGAGTGGGGTGTGGATTTTGCTGAACACCCGCGCGGTGGTGTTACCGGGGTGGAACCTGTCGTCAACAAGGCGGACCGCGAAGTATGGCTGATGCAGCGCAAAGACACCCCGGTTGGCCGTGGGTTGGGCAAGACGACCGGATGGACCAAGCGGCTGTTACTGAATCGCCGCGGCGTTAACATGGTCAATGCGGTTGAGTATGTGCGTATCGACGATGCCGGCCTGCACGTATTGATTGGCGGCCAGCCCAAAACATTCGACGTCGACACGGTCATTATTTGTGCCGGCCAAGAGCCTGAGCGCAGTTTATATGACGTGCTCGAGGCCAAAGGCGTATCGGTGGAGTTGGTCGGTGGTGCCTTTGAGGCGGCGGAGCTCGACGCTAAGACCGCCATCAATCAGGCTACTTATCTGGCTGCCGCAGTGTGACACGTCGCTAGCAGGTACTGGATCCGGCGGTGAGTTGCTTACTCCATCTGGGCGTGACAGAGGTCCCGGGTGCTGGCACTCTTCGCGCCGCCTGAATCACTAAAGAGTTATCAAGAGGAACAATGCGCATGGCCCGTTGGGAATGCATCGTCTGCGGACTGATATACGACGAAAAAGAGGGTTGGCCCGAGGACGGCATCGCGCCCGGCACTAAGTGGGAAGACGTCCCCACTGACTGGACCTGCCCGGACTGCGGCGTTGGCAAAGAGGATTTTGAATTGATTCCCGGATCTGACGCGGACGATGCGCCCGCGGAAGAGGCCGGTCCCGAGGGCTCTGCCGATGCGCTCGCGCGTTCCGTCGTTGTTATTGGCTCGGGGTTGGCCGGTTATGGCTTGGTTCGCGAGTTACGCCGAAAGGATGAGTCGGTCGCAATCACAGTGTTGACCTCTGATGGCGGCGAGGGCTACTCGAAGCCCATGATCTCCACGGGTTACACCAAGGATCTCAATGCCGACAAGCTGGCGGCACAGAGCGCCGAAGAGTTAGCGGGGCAGCTGAACGTGACCGTCCGCACTCGGACCCGCGTGGCAGGCATCGATACTCAGGCGCAAGTCGTCACCATAGAAGGCGGCGAGGTGCTGCCTTATTCGGAGCTGGTATTGGCGCTGGGCGCGGAGTTGATCCGGCCGCCGATCGGTGGTGATGCTGCCGACGAGGTGTTGGGCGTCAACGACCTCGACGATTACCGACGCTTTCAGGAACTGATCGCGGCAAAAGGTGCGAAGAAGGTAGCGATTATTGGCGCTGGTCTGATCGGCTGCGAGTTCGCTAACGATTTGCTGAACGGCGGCTTTACGGTCGAGGCGGTCGATCCCATGGGTTGGTGTTTGCCGACGCTCTTGCCAGAGCGCTCGGGCCGCGCAGTACAGGCCGCGTTGGAGGAGAAAGGCGCCACTTTTCATTTTGGTCCGCTTGCCACTGAGGTCAATCGCGCCGGTGAAGGCTATGTTGTGTCACTGAACAATGGGCAAACGATTGCCGCTGACGCGGTGCTGTGTGCGGTGGGGGTGCGACCGCGTACCGCGCTGGCCACAGAAGCGGGAATCGAGGTCAACCGTGGCATCGTGACGGATCGCTTGCTCCGTACAAGTGCTCCCAATGTCTATGCCATGGGTGACTGCGCCGAGGTCGCCGGTCATGTGCTCGTCTATGTCGCGCCTTTGATGGTGGGTGCGCGCGCATTGGCGGCAACATTGGCGGGTGACCCCACCGAGGTCAGCTACCCCGCGATGCCCGTCGCGATCAAAACCCCAGCCTGCCCGGTCGTGGTATCGCCTCCTCCACGAGACGCGCAGGGCGATTGGTATTTTGAGGGCGAGGCACCTGATATTAAGGCGCTGTTCAGATCGGGAGCGGGCGATTTGTTGGGGTTCGCGCTGACGGGTCAAGCGGTGAAAGAGCGCATGACGTTAGCGAAAGAGCTGCCGCCTATTCTTGAATGAGGTGAGAGATCGGGAAACAAAAAACCCGCCTAATGGCGGGTTTTTTGTGGGTGAATAACGATCAGAACTGGTATCGCACATCCATTCCAAACGTGGATGGTGAGCCCCACTGTGACAAGTTCAGGCCGAGGGCGGGCCCAAAGTTGAAGCTGAACGTGCGGTACTCTTCGTCAGTGATGTTGCGGCCCCAGAGCGATACGTTGAGCGCGCCGCCGTTATCCATCGGGCGGATCCAGCTCAATCGCGCATCAACCAGTGTGCGCGATTGATTCTTGCGCTGCTCGAAGGAAACCGGGACCGGCGTTGGGAACTGTGCGCTGGTATAAGCTGCCTGAGTCGTCGAGATCGAGACCGACTCGTCCTGGTAGTTGCCCACTAGCTGTAGATTGACGGTTCCTTTCCCAATCTCGAACACATCCCAATCAAGTACCAGCGTCGCAGCGCTCTCTGGCAACACGCCATTCTCGGCTCGAACATCCAATCCGAGGAAGGTCGGGAAGGTATCGAAGTCGCCGTCGATAAAGGCGTAGCTGCCGGATAAACGCAGTGACGGCGTGATCAACCAAGCGGCATCGATCTCTATGCCGTCTCGGCTGGCGTCAGCCGCGTTGTCAGTTTGCGACGCGAGATTCGCACTGGTGGTGTCAATGGTCGAGACTTGCATGTCGGTGTACTCATAGCTGAAGTACGTGGCATTGAAGCGTACCCGGCCATCGAGCAACATCGACTTAACGCCGATCTCCCAGCTTTCCATGTCTTCTTCATTGAAGTCATCCGGCGTGCCGGTGGCGAGGCTGAAATAGCCGTCGTTGAAGCCGCCTGCGCGGTAACCTGTCGCATAGCTGGCATAGACATTCACGTCATCGCTGAAGTAGTACTGTGCGACCAGGCGTCCGGAGATGTTGCTGAAGTCCTTTTTGAATTTCTGGCCATAGACGCCGGGCGTTTCTGGAATCTTCTCAAGATCAGCGAGATCCCAGTAGTAGCCGGCCGAGAGATCAAATGGCAGATCGACAGGGTACCCATTCAGTGCATACAGGGTCTCGGTGATGGCATTGGTTACAAAACCTGCCACGCCGGTGCTGTTGGGCGCCGGATCACGCCAAAGATAGGTGATCTCTTTCTCTTCGTCGGTATAGCGCAAGCCAGCCGTAAAGGCCCAGTTGGTGCCACTGGGTTTCCAGGTCGCCTCACCAAATATCGAGGTTGCTGACGTACCGTGGTCCGCGGACCGGCTGTAACTTGCTGCGAGCGGGAAGGTGGGGCTGGCGACGTTGCGCCATTTAGCGGAGTCGTCAAAGAAGAAGATGCCGGTCGCCCAATCCAGAGTCCCAGTCGAACCTACCAGCTGGAGCTCATGGGAGCTCTGACTGTAGTGTGCTGAGGAAGTCGTATTAAAAATGGGCGCAGAGCCGAACTCGTTGATGGCATCGACCATGTCCAATGCCAGCTCGAAGTTATATGCCGGATCGATCGGAATCGGCACTAACGCACCGCCCGGGCCAATAGGCAGTGGAATTTGAGCAGGAATGACACCGCCAAGTAATGCGCCACCAATGGTCAGCAACTGTAGCTCGCCCTGAATACCGCCAACAGCGGAGTTGTCCATGCCGTCAAGGTCGCTGATGGTGTCCACTTCGACGTCGCGGTGCCCGTAGAGGTAACGCAGCTCCAGAGAGTCATTAATTTCAAAGGAGATGCGCACCGTATCGGTAACCGTCTCTGTCTCTGTGAAGGCAGGGCTATCGTTAAAGGCCTTGTTCGGCACGTCATTAAAGCTGCCCAGTTCGTTGTTGGACCAATTAACAAAGTCGTTAGCCCAGCCAAGGAACTGACCCACTTGTGGGATCTGTTGTAGGCCTGCAGGTAGGAAGTTGGCCACGTAGTAGGCCACGCCGCCGACACCCGCTGCGCGCGCGGCACTGTCGATTGGCACGCGCGCATAGTCACCGGTATAGACCCCGGGCTGTACCTCGGCCGCTACCGGATTGAAGCCGCTCACATCGATCATGGGGTCAAGCTCGTTGAGCTCGTCCTCAGCGTGAGAGATATCGACGGTAATTCGGTCAGTGGGGCGCGCCTGAATCGCTACACGGAAACCTTCACGGTCCAGATCCTGGCTACCTTGCTTACCATTGGCGCCGTCCCAGAACGGGTCGCGCTCGCGCGAATAAAACGAGGCGGCAACCCCGATTTTGTCACCGATCGGGATATCGATACGGCCGCTAAACGCACCGTAATCGTAGTCGCCGACGGAACCGCGCAGGTCAAGGCCGAATTCGGTCCCCGGTGCCTTGGTCACGAAGTTCATAGCACCTGCGGTGGAGTTCCGTCCGAACAGTGTGCCCTGCGGGCCTTTAAGGACCTCAATGCGCGCAAGGTCGATCATGTCGACGCCTGAGCCCTGGCCCTTGCCGAGGTACACACCATCGATATATTTGGCAGTCGCGGTATCAAGCGACAAGTTGGTAGAAGCGCCATCGCCGATTCCGCGAATGTTGAAGCCGGGGGAGCCCGCTGATCCCGGCGGCGTGTAACCGTAGACGCCGGCCATCTGCGTGATCAGGTCATCTGCACTGTTGATGCCGCGGTCGATAATCTCCTGCTCAGTAAAAGCGGTGATGGAAATCGGCGTGTCCTGCAGACTAGCCTCACGGCGCTCGGCGGTCACAATGACCTCTTCTAACTGCGCGGATACGCCTTGCGCGGACAACGCTGCCCAGACTGCCGAAGCAATAAGGGTTCGATGACTTAATGGCTTCATTCGGAATGACCTCTCGTGTTGTTGTTAAGTCTGCGGTCTTGGACCCAGCTACTCGCGGTTCGCGGGCTCTTTGGCCCACTCTCACAAGCGCAAATTACCCGTGAAAACGCGGGTCTGACAACGGTGGAACCTAGTCCATTTGGGTAGTTTGACATAAACACTGCCAATAGCTTTTGTTGGCCTACTGTGCGGCGCCCCTAAACGCGCGCATAACAGCCTCCACGTCCCAATAGGCGCGCAAGGCGGCGATTTCGCCTGCCTCGTTGAGGTGGTAAGTCACCACCATTTCAATGTGAAGCGCGTGGGCGCCGATTTGGTTGGTGGCAGTCATATGGCAGGCGCAAGACGTTGGGCCGCTGGGTATGCGCAGTTGCGAGTGGAATGTGGTGTTTGCCGGCCCGATGACCTGATCCCAAAAGCCGGCGATAGCCGCTTTTCCCTGAAACCCGTGCCCGCCAGGGTCGTGCGGCGAGGGTCCTACCGGATCCTGTACTTCGGCGTCCTCTGCGAACAAGCTAAGCCACGCGCTCTTATCGCCGCGTTCCGCCGCCTCGATCGATAACAAGTGTGCGCGGATGGCGGGGTGATCGCTGCTATCGTTCATTGTGGGTATCCTCTGTTAGGTCGGCGCCAAGATTGACGTCGTTGTCGATGCTTCTGCAGGCGTGGTCGGCGTCGCCACGCTAACCGCCAAAGCGTCTTTGCGCGCCCAGCATGCGCCCTCGTATTTGCTCGCGACGCGCGTCGGGCGTAATCCGTGGTGCTTCGTCATCGCTGGACTGACTCAGATCGCTCAGAGTGATTTTTTCTGCGCGTGGCCAGTGGGATTCCTCGGGCATGCCCCGAAGCCCCTGCCAGCGCATAAACAGTAATCCCTGATTAAAGCCCGCTGTGTCGAGCCAGTTGGCGACGCCGGGGTCCTGCCCGGCGATCACTATCGTGCAGACGGTTGTCGCCGAGCAGGCCAATTGCGACTGGTTGAGGCTAGTAATACGGGTCTCGTAGTCGAGACTCGTAAACCACAGCGACCCTAATTGCAGTGACACGTAGGGGGCGTTATCCGGACTGAAAGCGATCACTAATGCCTCGTCGGC
>Ga0255780_10004569_pt1 | contig 11855 bp, 9 predicted proteins | sample 071ome_32_FD_179978 | JGI IMG/M metagenome (GOLD analysis project Ga0255780, IMG submission 179978) | Coastal salt marsh microbial communities from the Groves Creek Marsh, Skidaway Island, Georgia - 071405AT metaG (version 2) | ecosystem: Environmental > Aquatic > Marine > Intertidal zone > Salt...
TAATGGCAGATATCATTTTAGGAAATCTTAAGTTTTATTGGGCAGGCGACTGGCAAGGTACATTCGCATACGAAAAAGATGACGTAGTAAAATACGGCCCAAATGCTTATGTTTGTATAACAGCACATACATCACAAGCAACATTTGCTCCTGATTCTGCCAAATGGGAAGTAATGGTTGCTGGTTTAGAAAATGCAGGAGTATGGAATTCAGGAACACTTTACAAAACAGGACAAACGGTATCATATGGTGGTAATGTATACATTGCACTACAAGAATCAACAAATCAAAATCCATTCACAGCAACAGGATACTGGCAAAAACTAGTAGATGGCCAACAATGGGAAGGTGATTGGAGTAATAGTAACAATTATCAAAAAGGTGATATTGTTTCTTATGGCGGTTACCTATATGTTGCAAAACAAAATGCAAATTTAGAGACTCCAACTAACACTGCTTATTGGGACGTTTATGTAAAAGGATACACATGGCTTGGAGGCTATAGCAATGTAACTCAATATAAACCTGGCGAAGTTGTGGAGCAAGGTGGTAACAGATATGTTGTAAAAGAAGGAAAAACTCCTTTAGGTATTGATGTAACAGACAGTGTAAATTGGGAAAAAATTCTAGATGGTTTAAAATGGAACGGTGCATGGAATAGCACTTATGAATATTTTCCTGGCGATTTAGTAAAACACGGCGGCAAAGTGTATCGTTGTATTTTTAAGACCATAGGTAATGCACCTGATGTTAATGCAGACTTTGAATTATTTGTAGACGGATTGCGTTGGATTGGTGTTTGGAATAGTAGTGCTGAATATTATCCAGGTGATCTAGTAAGATACGGCGGATATGTTTATGTTTGTATTGAAGGAGTTGATAATGATGGCTCAACAAGTACTGCTCCGCCAAACTCACAATATTGGGAAACATTTACTGAAGGTTTCAAATGGAATGGTAGTTGGGATATAGGAGTTACCTATCAAAAAGGCGATGTAGTTGAATATGCACAAAGTTCTTACATCAGTGTTGCTGAAGATAATATTGGCAACACTCCAACCGGTGCACCTGCATTTTGGAATTTATTAGCACAAGGTGATTCAAATGCTGTAATGACAACACAAGGTGATATCATTTATAGAGATGCTACTGGAGCAACTAGATTACCAGTTGGACCAAGCGGTTCGTTTTTAACAGTTAAAAATGGTGAACCAAGTTGGGGTCATCTAACACCACAAAACGATTATTATGTTTCGCCACAAGGTGACGACACAAACGATGGTAGAACACCAACTACTTCTTGGCGTACATTAAAGCATGCCTGTGAACAGACATTTAGTTTAGGTCAATGTAGAATCAATGTACAAGCAGGACAGTACAATGAACAGTGTCCAATTCGAGTAGGACGTAGTGTAGTATTAGAAGGAAACGGATTAGGTGCTGTAACATTGAGTCCAAACACAACAGACGACAACGGCTTTGGTGTTGGTATATCAGATGACGGATCAACTCCAAATGCAAACTCTAATTTATTTTTAATGAATAACGGTGCAAGATTGCGTAATTTTGTGTTCCGTAATTTTAGCACAGGTAGTGTTATTGTATCACTTGACCCAGGTAATGGTCCAGATGACACAAGCGTATGGATTACGTCACAATCGCCATATGTGCAAAACTGTACTAGTTTCACTCCTGGAGGAACAGGGTTTAAAATTGATGGTTCTCTACACAACGGTGGTTATAAATCAATGGTTGCCAATGACTGGACACAGATCAATTCAGATGGTATTGGTATTCATGCATTAAACGATGGTCGTACAGAAATTGTTTCCTGTTTCACTTACTATTGTGATATTGGTTATCTTGCAGAAAGCGGTGCAAAAATACGTGCTATTGTTGGTAACAATTCATACGGAGAATACGGCGCAGTTGCACGTGGATTTTCACAGTCAGAAACACCATTAACTGGTAAGTTAAGACTTAATACTGCAACGATAAACAGTGTACAACAATTAGGAACCAATGTTCATGTGTTTACAAGTTATAGAGATAGTGTTGGTAATAGATTTTTTGTTGGACACACAGATCCAACAGGCACTGATGTAACATCAAGTTGGGACAACACAGCAAGTTATCCGTTTATTGCAAAATTTAATTCAGCAGGTAGTTTAGATTGGATATACACATATGAAAGTACATTTGGAGCCATTCATAGTGCTGTTGAACTAAGTGATAGAATTTATTGCGGCGGGGTATTATATGATGGTGGTACTAACAAAGGATTTATTTTAAGTATTTCAAAAGCAGGTGAAATACAGTGGCAGAAAACCATCGGCGACACAACCGAAATAGTGGATGTTACAACCGATGATAATAACCTATATGCTGTTGGTACCCATTCAACAACAGGTTCTAGTGTAATTAAATTAAATCCTGCAGGAGTTGAAAGTTGGTCAAGAACACTTGAGTATAATGATAGTTCAGCCGCAAATACTCTTGTTGCTTCTAGTTGTACTTTTGCAGTTACTCCAACAACTTCTACAGACACATATGCACTTGCAGGCGATGCAACCGCAGAGGATAATTTATATGTATCAAGTTATGATAGCACAGCAAATCAATCAGTAATTACAAGAATTAATTCTTCAGGAGATTATGTTGCATCATATATCTATGGTGATGTTAGATTTAATCAAATAAGATTAGATAGTGGTAATGGAGATGGCATTTATTTGATGGCTGTTGGTTATTACGATCCAGCAGGTGCTGTAACGAAAACCCCATTAATGGCAAGATTAACTGTAGACGGCGATGTAAGTTGGCAAACACAGTCAACAGACGGATCCGAAAACGGAGAATGGAAAGACGTATTGCCTTTTGGTAATGACATTTATGTTGCTGGATATTTAAACGAAGGAACTAATAATAACAATACAGGTATTATTGCAAGATACACTTCAACAGGTTCACAAGACTGGACAGCAAAATTTGATAATGGCACAAATAATATCGCACTTAATGGTGTAATGCTCGACGGTGTAAACGTTGTATGTGCAGGTATTGAACAAGGAAATAGTGTTATTGTTAGTGTGCAACGTGATAGATCAGGCGGCCTTGGTACGGTTACTAGCGGAAGTTATGCTTTTGCATTGCGTCCAATCGTAGATGCAACTAATACAGTAATTACAAAAAATATTGAAGAAGTTTCAATTGGTTCATTATTTTTAGGAACAACAGATACTTCACTAACACTTCAACAAACACCAAGTCAATCAAGAACCATTGTAGCAACAAGAGCAGGTTTTGCTGGTATTGGTAGAGGTACATCATTTAGTATTGACAGTTTAAATCGTATACCAAAAGATGGTTCGGTTTTACAAATTAAAGGTGATAGTGAAACATATTTTGTTATTAGTGTTGCAAATTATTTAGATCCAAGTTATACAACAGGAAATAACCCAAACGCACAAGCAATTTTAACTGCAAACAAAACATTCTTGCAGGAAGAAGTAATTGCTTGGATAAATGCACAGATTGCTGGTGGTGCGGGCATTTGGAGTGGATTTAGTTACGACAGTGCAACTTGTAAAAGAGACGTTGGATTAATTGTTGATGCACTATTAACAGATTTAGATTACAACTCAAATGGTGAAACCGTAGATGCCGCCATAAGTTATTTTGAAAATGCAAGTGGATTATATTCACTTAATACTGAAGCACAACAAAACGAAGCAACATGGGCATATGTAAAAACTATTATCGACGATATCTTAAATCAAAATCCAATTTCTAAATCAAGTGGTAACGGAGAAACACAGGTTACAGGATTAACTGCTACAGAAGCCGGCGCAGTTACACTAGCAGAAAATAATGTTCAAATTCTAGTTGATTTATTTAATAGTGGTGATTTAAACGATTTACCTGCAAAAACAGGTTATGGTACTGCTACTATTGGTATTGATCCAGCGATTCCAAGTAACAAAACACCAAATGATTTAACACACATTACATTCCGTGAAGCATTTAGTCAGGTACGTATGAGTGGACATGACTTCCTAGACATAGGTACAGGTGGATTTGCTGATACAAACTATCCGGTTATTATTGCTACAGATTATCAACAACAACCAGATCAAAACAGAGAAACACTAAGTGAAAACGGTGGTCGTGTGTTCTACGTAACCACTGACCAAGATGGTAACTTCCGAGTTGGCGATTATTTTAAAGTTGAACAGGCAACTGGTCGTGCTACATTAAGTTCTGAGGAATTTGATTTAGCAGGTCTTAATGAACTACAGTTGGGTAGTATTACTGCTGGTAAACAAGGCGCTACAATTAATGAATTTTCAACCGATGGTACGTTTGCTGACAACAGCGACAGTGCTGTGCCTACTGAAAAAGCAGTAAAAACTTATGTAGATGGCAAGGTAGCAGGAGCAAGTGCTATTATTGCAGGCGCAAGTCCTACACAGTCTAAAGTAACTGTTGCAGGTAACGGCGCATCAACTGATACGATTGATTTTGATATTGCAGGAAACACTATAGCACAAATTGGTAAAGAATACTTGATGATACCCCAAGGATCAACAGCAGAAAGACCTGGGTCACCAACAGACGGATATATTAGATACAACACAGATTTAGGTACATTTGAAGGTTATTCAAACAGCCAATGGAGTGGCTTAGGTGGAGGTAATCCATGGACTACTAAAGTAGTATCTTATACCGCAGTTAATAACGATCGAATCTTTGCTGATGTTAGTGGCGGTAGCATTACTATAACATTACCAGCAACACCTAGTGTTGGAGATAATGTAAGGATTGTTGATGTGAGTGGAACATCTCAAACTAATCCGATAACTATTGCACGTAACGGAGAAAAAATAATGAATGATGCCTCAGATATGACTGTAGATGTAAACTTTATGGGAATAGGGTTAGTATACAGTGGTTCAACATATGGCTGGGTAACACAGGAGTTGTAAAATGAGTAATATCAGAGATTTTAAAAATAATAATACACGATTTACAGGAACTGATAGTATAATTGTACCAAACGGATCAACTGCACAACGTAGTGGAACCGAACTTGGACAACTTCGTTACAATACAGACTTAGGATTTTTAGAACAATACAATTCAACAGGTTGGGCAGGCATCGACGCTCCTCCTACTGTTAGTAGTATTAGTGGAACATTGTACGATGCAACAGACAGTGTAATAACTGTTACAGGATCAAATTTTAAATCAGGATCGAGCATTGTTATTCAGGGTGCGGCGGTTAATAATGTTGATAGAAGTGTATCAACAACTTTTGTAAATTCAGGTACACTTACATTTCAATCTAATGCGGCCGCAGTAAACTATGTTGCAGGCGCATCGTTTACTATTAAAGTTGTAAACCCGTCAGGTCTTTCGGCAATTTTAGAACCGGCTGGTAATACAAATGCTTTTCCAGTATGGACAACAGCCGCAGGCAGTTTAGGTACATTATCAGATGCAGGTAGAGCGGCTAGTAATTTAACAAACAGCGGTCAGTTACAAGCAAATGATGCTGACGGCGGTGCTATTACATTTACAATAGTAAGTGGAAGTTTGCCTGCAGGGTTATCAATGAGTACTTCAGGACTTATTTCAGGAACTGCTAATGCAGTTGGTTCAAACACAGTATCAAACTTTACAGTAAGAGCAACAGACGACGAAGCAGACTATATAGATAGAGCATTTTCAATTCAAGTTAATGCACCGGTTGTGCAATCGTTTACTTCTACAGGAACAACATCATGGACAGCACCAGCAGGTGTTACTTCTGTTCAAGCACTTGTAATTGCAGGTGGAGGTAGTGGTGCAGGAAACAGTTATCATGGAGGCGGCGGCGGAGCCGGCGGCATGGTTGAAGCACCAAGTTTTCCTGTAACACCTGGACAAAGTTATACAGTTACAGTCGGCAACGGAGGTCCGCGTCCAGGAAATTCATCAAATGGTAACCCTGGCGGAAACTCAGTATTTGGAAACATCACAGCAATAGGCGGTGGTGGAGGCGGAAACTATTCAAACGGATCACCAGGATTATCGGGCGGTTCAGGCGGTGGCGGAGCATCTAACACAGGAAGACCAGGCGGCCCTGGAACACAAGGACCAAGCGGCGGCGGCACAGGATATGGAAATCCAGGCGGCAACGGCAACTCACCATCCGGCGGTGGTGGCGGTGGCGGCGGTGGTGGAGCCGGTGGCGGTGGAAACCCTGGAGGTACACAAGGCGGAAACAACGGCGGTGGACCCGGCGGTAGTGGTCGTTCAAACTCAATTACAGGATCTGCTGTAACATATGCAGGCGGTGGTGGCGGATCGTCATTTGCTGGAGCATCAAACTCATCAGGCGGATCAGGCGGTGGTGGTTATGGATCACCTAATGCTGGAGGCGACGGAACACCTAATAGAGGTTCAGGCGGCGGATCTGGAGAACGTGATACTTCTAATAACACAGGTATTGGCGGTCCAGGTATTGTTATTATCAGATACTAATTTAGAAAATTATACCATCCAGTTATAATATATTTGTCTTGAGTTGGACTTATTAAGCCTTTGTGAGTATATGTCCAATCTGCAGGCCATAGTACTGTAAGTCCTTTTTTAGGAGGTATTTTGATACGTTGGTGAAAGAAATCAGTTTCTCCTCCGTCATCTACATCATTTAAAAATGTCATCCATACTAGGTGTCTTGTAGAATGCGGAGCAGTAGCACAATTTCTTTCTGTATGCCATTTTTTAAAACCACCGCTAGGTTTGTACCATTGAATATTAATATAGTCATTAATTCCCCATGGACTATATTCATTACAATAAGGAAATTTTTTTATATAATTGTTTGCAACAATTTTTAATTGGTCTAAATAATCTTTAATTGCTGTATACTCAGCATTTTCTACCGCTTCTTTTGGATTTATTGACAAATCAAACGAATCTTTTACATCTTTATCTACGATTAGTTCGTTGTGATAACCAACCCTGCCCGGTCCCACTTTATCCATATTCTTATGAAACATCAAAAGTATTTCATCACAAATTGTTAAGTCGTTTAAAAATTCAGTGTGTATAAAGTTCTCTTCGTACATATTATACTCTTAGTTTTATATTACCGCTGATGCTTATTCTGTAATCATCGCTTGTATAAAAAGGGTAAACACAGTGCGATATCCTTGCAGGAAAGAAACAAATTCTACCTTCATAAGTTTTATCAGTTGGTATTTGCATACAACTAATCATTCCAAGATTATTCGTATAAACAAATTCAAAATTTCCTGCAACACATTTATTGCTCTTACTACCGGGACTGTGTTCTATTTCGTCTTGCAAATTGTAAGGAACTTTTAACCAAATAACAAAACTATATATACCACTGTGATCATGTACAGGATTAAACTCGTATTTCTTTTGATAATTAATCCAAATATTATCTTCATTTAATTCAACTGGTAAATTATCAGAAAGAATATCTATAGTTTTCATATAATTATATTTTGTATCATACAACTCACATAAATGCATAATTGTATCATTTATAATAGGTTTGGCTTGCGGAAAAGCAAATTCTTTTTTAATATTTCCTGCTAATCTATGATTGTATTCTGAGTTATCTAGTTCTTTTTCTGCTATTTTTAAATCTTCAAAAACAGTTGAAGGTAAATCTGCAATTAAAAAGCCAGGGTTATGAAAATCGTTATATTGTAATTTCATTTGTCTTCTCTGTAAATGTTACTATTAAAACACATCTCCACTGGTTTTCATTACAAAATCCTTGTGCATGATAATTTAATCCATCAAAAATAACAATATCACCTTTTTTTGGTTTAATTGTTTCTTTTACTTTTAAATTTTTGTCTAGTATCATATTTACACCATCATATTTCTTATCAAAAATATACGTGTAACCATTATCAAAATTGTTTATGTAAAATAGAAAATTTTTGTGAGGAAAATCGTGATCTATATGGGGATCGTTATGTACAAACTTACTTGAATGATTTGTTAAATTTAGACTTGCCCTACAAATTTTATCAAGTTTTATATTATATTGTTCAATAGTATCGTAAAATACCTCACTAATATCATACCAAAACTCGCTATTCACAACAATATTATCGGACAAATTATATCTAGGAATAAGTGTATGAGATAAAAAAGGATATTGATCACTCGTAGAAACTTGTTGATAAAACCATGGGAAGTTATTATCTAAGACAATTTTTTCAAAATCTTTTGTAGTACTATGTTTAATCATGTTTCTAAATTAAAATTAACAATAATCCTTGATTCATAATTTTTTGGTTGTCTTCCAGCATGATAATTTTCTCCATTGAACAACAATATTCTACCTTTTTTTGGAGTAACAATCTCTAATATTTTATTTGTATCATCTTTATCAAAAATAATAGTATCTCCGTCGCTGTCATTTACATAATAAATCAATACCAAATGCGGAATATTGTGATCTATATGAGGTGTGTTGTAAAATTCTTCTTTGGTTAATGTATGCGGCATAGGAACAGCAAGGTTTGCTTTTATACGTAATATAGATTTATATGTTAATGGATAAACTTTTATAAAATTTTCTAAAATTTCATCACCTAAAAATCTAAATTTAGAAGATTCTCCCGAATTACTAAGCATAGTATGTGTAAATTGAGATAATTCTTTAGTGCTTGATGTTTGTTTTATGTTTTCGTCTTTTCCTGGTACAACTGTTCCTCTATTAAAGTACCAATCTATTAAATCGTCATGAAATGATTTTTCAACATAGTCTACAAAATTTTCATCTAATATATTATCAATAATTTCGATATTATTCATGATCAAATTCCTTAAAATTTTTTTGTCTTTCTTTTGAATATGTTTGCAGTTTTTCTTTTACTACAATATCGAAAGCAAGTGTAATTCTTGGATTTTTAGTTTGATTTGATGTTGTATAATGAGGTATATTGTTTTGAAATAATGTAATTTTTCCAGGAATGTTTTTGCTACAATGTACAACAGGATCGTTTAATTGATTTATAGGATTAATATAACAAGTTTCTGTATCATTTTCAGTAATACAAATATGTCCTCCTAAGTATGTATAAGGATCGGTCGAATGTATGTGTGGTTTTATTGATTCATTTTTTCTTAGAATGTTTGCCCAGCACTGAATGTAAACAGGTTGTCTTTTAACGTTAAGAATTTCTAGAAATTTTTTGTATTTGTTTAATATTTCACTTTCTATTACTTTACAAATTTCGTTAGGCCATAGCAAAATATTAAAACTTTGAAATCTACTTGTTATGCTGTTTGAACCTAATCCTGTATATCCGTCTGTATCGGATATTTCTGTATTTTCTAATATATCTGTTTCTTTGCTTATGATTAATTCTTTAATTTTTTCTAAATCTGTATCAGTAAGATTTAAAAAATCTTCTCCCATAACATAGTTCCATGATGGAGCAAACGCAGTTAGAGGAGGATCACTTTTAAATCTTATTATATCCATTTTAGTTGTTCTTTATGCTGTTAATAAAGTCGTTAAGTTTACGTATATCTTCTGTTACACTTACTATTTGATATTCTTTTTGTTCACCGTCTTTAATCCATCCTTGTACAGCACAATGTATCCCTACTTTTTCACATTCTTTAACAAAGTTAGAGTCTTCCATGTTGTACTTAGGTGTTTCGACTAGTTGAAATTTTTGCTTTATTAATTCACTAGCCATAGGCAATTTTAAATTATCAAGTAAATTAACAATTTCAGCGGCCGCTGATTTGTGTTCTTCAGTAATAGATCCATAATCAAAAACTGGTTTTACTTTATTTGCTGTTTGCCAATCCATACTAATCTCCTTTTGTAAACCTTTTTGGAATTCCTAATATAGGTCTTCCGTCATATAAATTATTGAATTCTCCATCTTTTTGATTGTAATGTAAGAATACTTGAGCATGGTTAAGTCCGATATACTTTTCTCTCCAATGAGGAATTTCACAACCTTTGTAAATTAACATATCTCCTGGATTTAGATCAATAGAAACAGTTTCTCCTGTTTTTGTTTCTACGAACATAGGCCATTTATAATCAGGATATGTATTTTTTTCTACATTATTGGTATTGTATCCCAGGCATAATGTTGTAGAAATTTCACAACTATTACGATCAATATGTTTTTCTAATACATCACCGTATTCATATAATCTATAGTAACTATATGTAGGAACTAAATTTAATCCTGTAAAATCATTCATCATAGTTAGTCCAGATTCTAATAAAGTATCCATTAGAACATCACCGTAACAGTAATAACTTCTATTAATTTGACCATCACCAAATGCGCCATCCCACTCGGGTCTAAAATCTTCTTTAGCATACTGTAATTGAAAATTAACTCTTTTTACTTTATTGATTACATATCTATAAAATAAAAATGCCGTATTTTCATCTACAAAATTTCTTATAACAACATAATCGTTATCTTGAAAATATTTTTGTGCTTCTATGCTCATCTAAAAGGATCTCCTAACGCCCATAATACCGCTGAATATCTTGTACCTTTTGTTACAGGAGTTACGCAGTGTGGCAAAAAACTAGGAAATACAATAATACTTCCTTGAGGTCTTATTTCTTCGCATGTATGAAACCGTTGTCCGTCTTTGGCATGTTCACCAAAGTCAAATTTTAAATCTCCGCCTTCGTAGTCTTCTGGGTCTGTTAAGTTTAATGTTAAACTTATTTTTCTAATTTTACCAACCATTTCTGGAAATTGTGTATAACCATCAGGAATATCACCGTTTGATTTTAAAGGTTTTTCTGTAACACCATATATGTATCTTTTATAAGCACCTGGATTGTCACTCATACCATCTCTGTGCCAACCATAAAATCCTTTGTTTTTATACACTGTAAATTGACAAGACTCCGTATTTGAAAACTGCCAATTCCACCCTGAATTTATGTTGGCTAACTCGATATAAGGAACAAGCAAATCATAAAGCCAAGATTCGTTAATCCATGCTACAGAACTATCTCGCAAATAAGTTTTTTCTATCTTTTTATCTGCTAAATCTCTTGCAGTTTCGTCATTTTGAGGTGCGGCATCAGGATTTGCTCCCTTTTCAGCATTGCCAAATGTGGTTGCTTCTGTTGCAACACCTTTGTTTTTGTTATCTTGTATTATACTTTTACCTAAATTTACTATTTTTCTACATGTATCAGAATCAATAGCAGATTTAAAATACCAGTAATTATTTGATAGTTGCATTTTTAACTCAATCTCTTATTGCTTTTATAGTTATTGCAAATAAAGCAATCACAGTTAGATAATGAAATTGCTAAATACTAGCAATAGGAGTTAATATGGCTGAGATTAGACGCTTAGGCAAATCATTTGCTGGTTTTCATGGATTTCACAAGATACAGGATACCAAATCAGGTATCACCACTTACACCGCTAAGGTTGTAAGCACTCCTGGTGGAAATCGCTACAGTTTAAATGATCGTGTTGCAGATTCACCATACTTTTTCTCCGGATATACATATGAAATTAACTTAGATGATGCTTCAAACACAGGACATCCTTTGTTGTTTAGCCAAACACTAAACGGAACACTTTCAGTAGGCGGTAGCGTTTACAATGAAGGTGTTACGTATTGGATCGATGGTACCAGTGTTGATCAAAACTCCTACATAAACAACTTCAACACAGCAACTACTAGACGCATTAGAATTGCCGTAGCGGATATTAATGCGGCCAATGTTAGAGCACCGGGAATAATCTACTACTATTGCTGGTATCATACAGGAATGGCTGGAGAAAGTTATGTTAATATTCAAGCAT
>Ga0255780_10004570_pt1 | contig 11854 bp, 19 predicted proteins | sample 071ome_32_FD_179978 | JGI IMG/M metagenome (GOLD analysis project Ga0255780, IMG submission 179978) | Coastal salt marsh microbial communities from the Groves Creek Marsh, Skidaway Island, Georgia - 071405AT metaG (version 2) | ecosystem: Environmental > Aquatic > Marine > Intertidal zone >...
GGAACGTCTACTAGGCTTGTAAGCAGTTGTGACGGTGTTGGAACTAAAGTCCTGCTAGCACTTGAGGCTAAGAAACGTTTTGGTAGATCACTTTCAAGTATAGGAGAAGATTGTGTTGCTATGGTCATTAATGATTTGCTATGTGAAAATGCAAATCCTCTTTTCTTTATGGATTATTTTGCTACAAGTTCACTTAACGAATCCGACTACAATGAGGTCTTGGCTGGAATTATAGCAGCATGTCGTAGTATAGAGGTGCAATTGATTGGAGGAGAAACTGCTGAATTACCAGGTATGTTCCAAGAAGGCGCACTAGATGTATGTGGATTTGGTGTGGGCACTAAAGATTTTTTAGATTGGTATCCTGTTAAAGAAGGAGATGTTGTGATTGGTATTCACAGCACAGGAGTGCATAGTAACGGATTTAGCCTAGTAAGGAAAATATTAGAAAACAATCCTGTAGACGATGAATTTATGTCTAAACTGCTCGTTCCTACTCCATTATACAAAAAAGAACTTGACATTTTGAGATCAAATTATTATTTTATTAAAGCAGCAGCCCATATTACAGGAGGGGGTTGGAGTAACATCGATAGGGTGCTGGACGCTAAATACGATATAGCGTGGGAAGTTACTGACACAATTTTACACCAGCATGAAATATTCAGTTGGTTACAAACAAAAGGTAATCTTACAGATGAACAGATGAGAGATACTTTTAACTGTGGAATTGGAATGGTAGTAATACTTGAGAACAGGAATGTGGATAAACTCCCATTGTACAATTATACAAGATTAGGAACTGTAAAAACAAAATGAGCACACTACCTGCAGCTCAGGATTTTACAGAGCTTGCACTTACAGCAGTAGATGTACAAAAAAACACCTCACTTGGTGCTATGCAGCATCATGTCTCAGAACAGAAACAAAGGCTATTAGAACAGGCAAGACTACTCCAAGAACAATTACAAGTAATAGAACAACGAGAAATTTTAGCAGAAAAAATTTATAAGGCAAATTACAATTTCACTCCTGTGCTACTTAAACCTTACAGTTTATACGAACAAGATAACGTTACTACATTGAGTATGATTGCTCCACACGAATGGACAAATACAATTCCTTATGGTAAATTTGTCGGTTATGTTAGACAGCTAGGAGACGGAACATGGGAACCAACTGAGGAATAAACATGTGGGGTTATCTAATGGATATGTATTACTGGCAAATTAAATATAATGAAAAAATTGTTGGAGAAACACAACCTTTTACTATACATCAGATGGATGATAGTTGGGTAAAAGAGGAGAGGGATTATATTATGGATAAAAACACAGAAAATAACCACAAGCCAACAATGGAATTGAAAAGGCTTTAATGTGGCAAATACGTGAACTAAATGGGTTTGGAGAAACAATAGGAATAATTGATTTTGCCCACTTAAATAAAGTAAGTGGATTAGAAACCTATTGGAATACGAAAATTGAGAGGAAGGATTCCCGCTTGATTATTTTTGATTACAGTGAAGCAAAACGTGTTTATGAAATTTTAAATGAGAAACACGAGTGGAGGATTTTCGAATTAGTTAATCTACTTTACTAGGAGATAAAATGAAGAGGACACAAGCAAACAATGAGATTTACAAACAGGCAAAGTGGTTGCGAGGAAAAGTGCCTTTAGACAGCAATGTGTATATACATTGGAAGGATGACAATCCTACCGTGTTAGCTGATAAACAGAGCGGCTATGATCTAATAACAACTGTAAAACTAACCAGTATCTTAAGGAGGCAAGTTTGGCTAACAGCGTAGTGTTCGAGGACGATAAAGAAAAAGCTTTGTACCAAAAGATAGAACAAGCAAGGAATAGATACGATTGGGCAGCATATTATAAATTAATGGAAGAAATTTGCAAATATAACCTAGATAAAAGAGGTTACAATATGATAGATATAGTGGTTGATCAAAAATAAATTATTTGCTATAATATAATTTTGTTAAAACTTTATCCATGGTATCATATGCGGCGCAAATTACGACTCAAAGAAAACAAGTTGACCAAACTGCAGCACGAGCATAACAAGTATAACAAGGAGATGCGACAGATAGGTTGTCATAAGCAACAGAAAACATTTGACGAATATATTGCTTGGAAATATGGACGATATCAGCCCAAGCTTTCTGGTGTTACTCCGTCAGAGGATCCTGTGTATCGTAGACCAGAGCAGTATGTACCTAGTCGTAACAGTGGTGTTTTTAATCAGTGCAGCAAGGCCAATGACCGCACTTATACAGGCGAGCTTATCACAGGACTTGCTACTATGCACAAAAGCAATGTTGTGCCAATCTTTAACAAAGATCAAGCACACGATCTAGCAACTATGAGGAGAGGGTAATGAGACGTTTCCAGATCGCAGGAACAACTGATAGTGGTTTTGAATTTGATGCAGTTTACACTGAAAAGGATATTCTGCATAGTGATTGGGCAAAACGATGGTTAGTGTTGATGACTGAAACAGAAAGGTTTAGAGAAATAAGCGATGCAAACTGTTTGAAAGAATGGTGCATTTTTCATTGGGCACAGGAGTTGTTAGACAATGGTGATTTAGTTACTCCAGATTTTCTCAAAAACGAATATGACAGGTATTAATGATTATTTACGTAGATATTGACGGTACTATATGCAATGAGCATCCTGACGAAAAAGGTAATAAAGATTACACAAAGGCGGAACCTTATGAAGACAGGATAAAATATTTTAACGAATTGTATGAAAAAGGACATACTATTACATACTGGACTGCTCGTGGTATTAAAAGCGGAAAAAATTGGTATGACTTTACAAAAAAACAGATCGAGGAGTGGGGTTGCAAATATCACGATTTGCAAGTAGGTAACAAACCTCATTTTGACGTTTATATTTGTGATAAAAGTTTTAACAGTGAAGCTTGGTTTCATCATCAAAAATTACATACCGATATGCTTAAATGAGTCTTGAGGATATTCCGGAAGAAATACTTGCCGAGCTTAGATATCAAGAAGAAACTAAGTTTAGGTATGCTTTATATAAGCGTCCAGAATTTCCTTTTTTACAATCTACAGGAATGAAAGATATCTTTCATAGTTGTATGGTAAAAAATTATGGTTTTATTGGGTGTTTACATTTAGAATATACTATAAATAATGACACAGGACCTTATTGGAAATCTAGTTGGAAAACAGAAATTGATCAAGTAATTGCAATTGCAGAAGATATCCAAAATAAAAAAATTATAAACGAAGACCGTGTTATAGATTATCATCTACACTATATGGACATGGTGTACGGTAGGAAACAAATTGGAATAGTGATGTTAAGTTAATATGCATATTATGTTAACAGGCCATAGAGGCTATATTGGATCCGAATTACTTAAAAGGTTACGGAAAAATAACAGCATTGTAGGTTTTGATCTTGTTGATGGTCAAGATTTAGCCTCTATACAATTGAAAGAAAAATTTGATTTAATTATACATCTAGCCGGTAGGAGCGGAGTCCGAGACAGCTTGTACAATCCTAATGACTATTGGTACAATAATTTAGAAGTTTTTAAAAGGTTATTAGATATCTATGGTAACAACACAAGAATACTGTATGCAAGTTCAAGCTCTGCTGCAGAGCCAGAATTAAATCCATATGCTGCTAGTAAATTTTTAATGGAAATTGCTGCAGCAAAGTACATAAACACATTGGGTATGAGATTTCATACTGTTTATTCAGCCAATCCTCGCAAAGGTATGTTTATGCAAAAACTTATTGACAATGAGTTAGAGTATACCACAAACCATTATAGAGATTTCATACACTTAGAAGACCTGTGTGATGCAATAGAATTATTAATACAATCAGATTTCACTGATGTGATTGATATAGGTACTGGCAATCCTGTGCTTATTTCCGATCTAGCTCCTAATTATCCAGTCAAAATTGCCACGTATGGTGAACGTCAAGAAACAAGGGCGAACACTGATAAAATGGAATCATTAGGATTCTACCCTAGATATGAGATTCAAAAATTCCTCAAGATTCTCTCTTGACTTTTTTTCCTATCCTGTTATAATAAGTATTAGTTGAAACACACAACCTAAGGAGATAACTATGGCTATTGCAAAAAAGAAACGAAATGTAAGAAATGCTGGTATCGCAGCAAAATCTGCTGTAAGAAATAAAAATTTAGAGCCCATTTGGACAGGCTGGGAGCAGATGACAGGCGAACAGTTTTTCAAGCACAAGCAATCTAGCATCCGATATTACTACACTACTTTTAAATTAGCTGATCTCCTTGCTAATGTGTACGGTTGGATGAAAGAAAATGAATACAGCAAAGACGACATCCGTGCTGCAAAGGCTGCAAGCTCGGGTATGATTACTGCTACTGCTGCAATCCATGCTCGTATGCTTTCAAATGGTATGCCGGATTTCAACCCAGAAGAGCAAAATTATTATGAAGAAATGCCCGGACTAGGTGATACAGTTGCACCAGTTACAGATTATATCAAAGAACGTGTACGCCTTGCAATCCAAAATGGCAAAATTAATCTTGCTTTGAAAAAAGAAGAAGAGCCCGAAGAAGAAGTACCTGCTGCAAAGCCTTTTGTTCCTACAATACAAGAACGCATTGCAGAACAAGCTGGTTCAATGAGTGAGGATATTGATGAGTGGTTAGAAAGCTTTTTAGATAACAAGAAAACGTTCAATCCAAACGGATTTGACTTTAAGCGGCATTTCACTGCAAAAGGTGTAACACAAGCCCATGCTCGCAAGCTACGCAGGTTTTATGACGAACAATTAAATGATTTCCGTGAGCTAGAGCAAATGCCTACTGCAGGTAAATTAAAAAAGATGACCGAAGAAGAAATCGACCAGTGGGAACAACTTAAAGAAGCTTATAGTCATTTTTCTAAGAATGATATTAAAAAGTACACAAGTGCAATTGTAGGTGTAATTGAAGCACTAGATTTTGTAATCGAAGCTAGTAAAGCGCAACGCAAACCTCGTAAAGCAAAGCCTAAGAGTGCTACCAAACTTGTAGAAAAATTAAAGTATTGCGTACAAGACGACAAGTATCAAACTGCTAGTATTGCACCAGAGCTCATCATTGGTGCGGCAGAACTATGGGTTTTTAATACTAAAACCCGTAAGCTAGGGAAGTATATTGCAGAAAATGTTGATCCTACAGGACAGAGAGCAGATAGCGGACTAAGCGTAAAAGGTGCATCGATTGTCGGTTATGATCCGCAGAAGAGTTTACAAAAAACACTTCGAAAACCAGCTGAGCAACTAAAAGAATTTAAAAAAGCAGGTAAGGTAGCACTTAGGAAATTTTTAGAAGATATTCCAACAACTGAAACAATCCTTAATGGAAGAATAAACGATACAACTGTTTTATTGAAAATTTCATAATAAATATGTGTTAGGAGTCAAACATGAATACTAAAGTAAAACAGATCTCTTTTTGGCAATGGATTGGTCGAGTTGTTCCTATGGTTTCCTTAGTAATAATTTTCCTATTTTATTTCTATGGTGACAATAATTTACTAGATAATGGTATAATCATTATAATTACTCTTTTATCTTTCATTCCAATTATTTGGTGGTGGTGGGCAATGGACGTAATGAAATGGTTATCAACCCTTTATCATCAAACAATTGAAATTCAAAATAATATAATGAAAGACTTACAAGACATTAAAATAGAAATTAAAGAAAATAAAAAAAATAATAATGAGTAAATTTTATTCTACAAAAACCTACGGCAATGATCGTGGCTTGAGTTGTTGTTTTAGACAATGGCGTGCCACACATTCGCATTGTAGTTTATTACACGGTTATTCAATTGGTGTAAAGCTAATTTTTGAATGTGAAGAACTAGATGAACGTAATTGGGTAATGGATTTTGGCGGATTAAAGAATTTTAAAAATTGGCTAGAGCATATGTTTGATCACACTGTGCTTGTAGCAGAGGACGATCCAAAACTAGATTTATTTAGGCAATTAAATAGTATGGATGACGGGTACAATGCCAAAGGAATTTGTGATCTTAGGATTGTACCTGGTGTAGGTTGTGAAAAATTTGCAGAGCTTTGTTATAAGAGAATGACAGAACTTTTAGAAGAAGACAAAAACGCTGACCGAGCACTTAATCCTACTGTACGTCTTAAATCTGTAGAAGTATTTGAGCACGGTGCTAACAGTGCCATCTACGAAGGTTAAAAAAAACATAAAGCTATGAACGTTAATGTCCTGTGCCTTAAACATGGAAAAAAATATAGTGCAGACTACGTAAATAGATTATATAATATGGTAAGTAGAAATTTACATTTACCTTTTAATTTTTATTGCCTTACAGATGATCCTTCAAATATTAAAAGTGAGATAAAAATACTAACCCTACCATCATTGCCAGTAAATGGATGGTGGTACAAACCTTACATTTTTAGCGATAAAATTAATATTACTGGTACCATTTTATATTTGGACTTAGATGTAGTTATTACTAGCAGTATAGATAAATTGTTTGATTACTGCCCTGGAAAATTTTGCATCATAAGAGATTTTTTAAAAGTCATGGTAAAAGGCCACTTAAAATATAATTCAAGTGTTATCCGTTTTGAGCAAGGATCTTTAAAACACATTTATGACCATTATGAAAAAAATTATGAGCATATCATAGGTAGATACTTTGGAGATCAAGATTATTTATATTCCCTTACAAGAAATCAAGCTGCTTTATTTCCAGATCATTGGATTAAAAGTTGGAAGTGGGAAATTAGGAAAAATAAATACCTGGACAATAGAAAACCAAAAGGCAGTCGTAAATTTAAAATTATAGAAGATGTAATACCTCCTACTGAATGCTGTATTGCAGTATTCCATGGCGACCCTAATCCGCACTTATGCGATGATCCTTATATAGTAAAAACATGGATATAAAACGAATAGGCTTTGCATGCAAGTATTTAGACCATGATCAAAGTCTAAAAAAGAAGGTCTTAGAAGAAAGACAAAGACCACTAAATACAAAATGCACCACTGTTGCGTGGTTGAATAGACAAGAAAGGAATGTAGCTGAACAGCGTCTATGGGATATTATGGTACATAACATAAAATCCTTAGAATTGCTAATTCGCTATGTAGGAGGGTTACCAGATGAGTTACACATGGTTAGGCTTGGCAGTGATATCCTGCCTGTATATACCGAGCCTAGTTGGAGTTATTATTGGCGGCGTACTGATGTACGTGACTATGCAGAAAATGCACTACGAAAAGTTGGAGAAATCAGTCGTGCGTGTGACGTACGCCTATCTATGCATCCTGGCCAGTTTACTGTATTGGCAAGTGATAATGCCGAAATTGTTGATCGTAGTATAGAGGAGTTTGAATATCATGTGGATATCGCACGTTGGATGGGCTACGGTAAAAGATTCCAAGACTTTAAAATCAACGTACACATTGCAGGTAGACAAGGTCCGGCCGGCATCAAAGCTGTACTGCCAAGACTATCCCCAGAAGCAAGGAACACTATTACAATCGAAAACGACGAAAACTCGTGGGGACTTGAAGCAAGCCTTGAGCTTGAAAAAGACCTCGCACTTGTACCAGATTTACACCACCACTGGGTTAAAACAGGCGAATACATCAGTCCCACAGATGATAGAATTAAACGCATAGTAGACAGCTGGAGAGGCGTGCGCCCTATACTGCATTACTCTTATAGTCGTAATGAACATTTACCTGAAAATTTTAAGCATGACGATTTCCCCGACATGGAACGTTTGCTAGCACAAGGACATAAAAAACAAAAGCTACGTGCTCACAGTGATTACTATCCTAATCCAGTAGTAAACAGATGGGCCCTAAGTTTCTTAGATAATTTTGATATTATGGCAGAAGTAAAGTACAAAAACCTTGCGTCTATCGAGCTTTACAATTATGCAGTTAAGACTGGAGTCCTTTCTTCTTCGCCCAGTAAGCCTTCATTGCAACACGCTTCTTCTCCAGTGCTTCAGGAGTATGCTTACGACCTTTGTTAGCTTTGCCCATAGCACTAACTTGTTTCTTGCGTTCAGTGTTATTCGCCCAGTTAGCTTTAGAAGCCGCAGTCCAAGCCTCTTGGTGTTCTTTACTACGAGGCTTTGGAACACCTTGTTGTGCAAGACTTGCATTGCGTTTATGTTCTTCTGTGCGAGGAGGTTTAGGAATACCTTTCTTTACTTTACTCCAGTGTTCTCGTAATTCACGACTCGGTGTTCCACCTTCTCCACCGTAAGTCATATTAACAAGTAAGCCGCCGTTTTCTTTTAGTTCATACTTTTGGATAAGCTCTGTTTCTAAATCCCAAGCTTCTTGTTCTGTGAGATTCTCTTTTAGTATTTGTATGCGACTATTGTCTTTTGGTTTGATTTCTGCACCGTTCAAACGACGATGTGATTTCCACGCCCTGTCATCTTTTCCTTTACCTATATAGTAAGGTGTCTGATCCTCGCGGACATATTGATATACATAATAAATATTCATGCTGTTGTTTCCTTGTAACAATAGAGTAGTTGGAGTTGCCGCTCGCGAACTACACTTTTATTTATCATTTTGCAGATATTATGTGCGAATTGAAAGTTCTTGACATATACTAATTTCTTTGCTATAATTGTATAATTATGCCAATACTAGAAAATTAAAAAATTTAGCAAGCATTGAATTTTATGAAAGTATAAATGGAAAAAATAATCAAATTCTTCAAGGAGAGCTATCAAGCAAGTCCACTAGCAACATATTGCGAGCTGCTTGAAGCTTCATTTTTAATTGTAGCGAGTGCAATACTTAGTTTTACAATACTAGACCCTGCTACTACTATCTTTATACCACTTTACCTAGTAGGCAGTATACTGGCGGTTATAAGCACTTATATCCGTCGAAGCAGTGCAATCGTGCTATGCCTGTGGTTTACTGCTATGAACGGTTGGGCTTTTATACAGTTGTTTTTTTTAAGTTAAATAGAATTTTAAAAAAGAATATTTATGTTTAAAGATATTAAAAAAATTGTAATAGTAGGCGGTGGTACTAGTGCATGGTTTGCTGCTGCACATATGTTAAAACAAATTAAAAATATAAAAATTACATTAGTTGATAAAGAAATCGGAAGTCCAGTTGGTGTAGGAGAAGGCACTTTATTATATTTTGATAAATTTTTAAGAACTTGTGGATTTGTTACCGAAGACTGGTTTAACGAAATCGATGCAACATTTAAATCTGGAATTTTGTTTCCAAAATGGAGTAAAGATAAGGATCTTGTTTGGCATCCGTTCTATTTGAATAAAGAAATAGACGAGAGTAACAGTTCGGTTTATGAGGCATGGACACATTATCAAGATAAAGATTTTCATGAGCTGTCTGCTTTTTTTAATATTAGTATTAGAAATATGGTGAATCCTTTTGCTTTACAACACTACGCATTTCATGTTGATGCTAGTAAACTTGTATTATGGTTACAAGAAAAACTCAAAGACAAAATGGAAATAATAAAATCCGAAATGGTAGACATTCAAAGAGACCCAAACGGTTATGTTAACAGTATTAGGTTAAAAAATGACCAGGTTATTGATGGAGATTTATTTTTAGATTGCACAGGGTTTAAGCAACTTTTACAAGACAAACCTGAAAGAGTTAATTTACTAGGTAAACTTTTTTGTGATACAGCAGTTGCAGGACACATTCCTTACAAAAACAAAGCTTTAGAGCAACAACCATATGTTATTTCAGAAGCAGTTGACCATGGCTGGATTTGGAACATTCCTATACAAACTCGTATCGGCAGCGGTTTAGTGTTTAATCGTAGCATAACTGATCCAGAAGAAGCAAAAAGATATTTTTGTAAATATTGGGACAATCGAATCAGCCTAGAAAATTTAAAAGTAATAGATTGGACTCCTTATTATCTAAAAAATCCGTGGAATAAGAATGTGGTTGCTATCGGGTTAAGTGGAGGATTTATTGAACCTTTAGAATCTACAGGATTAGGTACTACTATTTGCAGTATAGTTGGATTAACTGAAAAAATTAAAGCTGGATATTACACTGATAAAGACAGCGCAATTTTTAATTCTATAATGTCTGGAATATTTGATGATTGTGCAGATTTTATTAACATGCACTACGCATATCATGAACCAGATACACCTTTTTGGAAATTGGTACGTAAAAATTTTAAAGAAACAGATTTGCACAAATGGTATAAAAAACATCTTGCCGAAGGCGATTCATTGAAAAATGATGGGAAGCAATTTTTCTTCGGAGGAGCAAATTGGTATTGTTGGTTGCTACAATTAGAAAAAAATATTGTGCCTACAAAAAACATCAGTAAAGCATTAGCAAAAAAAATATTAGATGAATGGGAGTATGAAATTAATTCTGTTAACCATTCTGTTGAAAATATATCACACGCCCAAGCCATAGAACATTATCTAGCATAAACAATAAAATGTAAAATAATACAGTTGTTCTTTTTAGGCTAAATAAAACAAAGAGCTGGAGCGTAGGCAATATGGATTTAAGAAAATATTTAAACCCTATCAAAGCAGATAAAATCCGAATAGGACCAAACTGTGACGGAGGTTATGTTGTGGTAAAAAAGTATCTGTCTCCTTACCTATACAGTTATGGTGTAGGCAATCAGGTTGGTTTTGAGGTTCATTACAATAACCTTGTATCTAATTGTAGGTTAAAATTATTTGACGGTACAATAGACATTCCTAATAAATTCCTAGCTTTGTATCAAAATGCAATTTTTTTCCAAAAAAATGTATATCATGAAAAAGATCTAGATATTAAAGAACAAAATGTTTTTGTCCAAATGGATATAGAAGGTGCTGAATTAGACATTTTTAATTCAATGTCCATTGAAACTATCCAAAAAATACAACAATTATGTATTGAAGTACATTTGAATCATGCATCATATGAACAAGCAGAGCAATTTTTAAAAAAATTAAACCAATATTTTTATCTAGTCCACATACATGGTAATAACCATCAATCAGATAAAAAGTTTGGGCTACCAGTAGTGTTAGAGCTTACATATGTGAATAAAACAAGTTGGATTGATTTAGTAACATCTGAAGATAAACATTGCCCAGTAAACAGCCTAGATTTTCCTAATGACAAAAACGCTCTAGACTTAATGCTTGATTGGTGGGTATCATAAATATGTTTAATCGGAGCGTAGTTGGATGCTTTTAAGACAAATATTTGAACAACAACTAACCGAAGCACAGTTAAGCGATATCACTATAGGGTTTGAAATTGAATGCGTTATAGACGGAGATATGGTCAAAGTCTATAGTGATCTTGCAAAGAAATATAATGTAGATGGTGGCAGTGATTCCAGCATACAGCCTAATACTGTCTACGGAAACGAAATTGGAATGGAGTTTAGGATAGGTGCTTTAGCAGAAGGTGGACAGATGGCTGCTACACCTGCTAACATCATGACCTGTGCAAACTTTGTACATGATATTTTTAAACTTGGTGCTTATACAAATCGGACATGCGGCATGCATGCACATTTTGGTTTAGGTCCTATCACTAAGATGAGTACTGTTGAATCTAGTTGGGTCGCTGTTATGATGTTACAGAGTCCGTTATTTGAACAACTGTATACCACATACAAAGGACAAAATCTTTACGACAATGATTATGCTAATGTGCAAACTGTAAAAGACAGCGTAGATGAAATTGTACACATGGCGCAACAGATGAAAGGCGAAGGCGAGGACAAAGAGGAAATAGTTGAATATCTATTTGACAATTTGTTTAACCGAGA
>Ga0255780_10004590_pt1 | contig 11826 bp, 23 predicted proteins | sample 071ome_32_FD_179978 | JGI IMG/M metagenome (GOLD analysis project Ga0255780, IMG submission 179978) | Coastal salt marsh microbial communities from the Groves Creek Marsh, Skidaway Island, Georgia - 071405AT metaG (version 2) | ecosystem: Environmental > Aquatic > Marine > Intertidal zone >...
GGTAAGGGGCGCGACACCACAGCAGGTCGCAAAAGGACTAGCAGAAATGTTAGTCCTTTTTTTTGGCGAGAGAAAAGAAAAAATCAAAAATAATTTTGGGCGAGGGGTATGCTTTTTAAACCCATGGTGGTGTAGAATCACCAGGCATCAAAAAATCTGTCTTTTTAATTTTTATTTGCAGAAATTTTGCTATACTATAACCGAGGTCAGATCCGCTAAATATCGTCTAGTTATGAAACAGTTACTCAAACAGTATGCGTGGATATTAAGTGTATGCAGTGCTATAATCCTGCTACTGTTACTTACAGCCTGCAATCAACCTCTCCCTACACTACACGAAAACATCCAAAACGACACTACACAAGAGTCTAACAGTACGCAAGAACGTGAATCAAGCATACCCGATTTTAACGGTATAGCACACGCACTAGGCTGTGTGTTTGCTCCTGACAGTTGCAACAAGCAATAATCCCCACTCAAGAACTGTAAAAAAAGGTGTCTTAAACGCTATATAAGCGTCATACACGCTAATTACTATTGTAGCGAGTATAAAGAGTCGTGTTACACGCTAGAACGCATTTAAGCACAGTATTACGCAAGGATACGGAAGACGTGCTACATATATAACAAGAACACGGGCTCGTCGCTACACTCAATTCGAAACACCCAAAAATAACACTTTATAGTTACATGTGTACACTGTGCGGATAAATACGCCTATATGACACACACATACAACGCAGGCAACTTTCAAGAGTTCGATTATGAATGCGAGCATATAGAGTGTGATTGGAAACGTGTATATGGCACCAATCATCTAGTAACTGCATTCACTTATCCATTTATGCTACTGTATCCTTTTTGGCAGGTTAACTAACAGTACACACCCAAAAACTAACCAGGGGTGGTCAAAAGGAACTGATTAAATTTTTTTTGCACACATTTTTTTAGAGGAGCATACTGCCATTCTTGAACACTACTGCATATACACAAGAGACTTCAATCGTGCCCAAGGCTTTATGGTTGCATTAAGCAACATAGGCGTACTTGGAGATATGCACATAAACAGAACACGCTTTTGGTTGGATACCGAAGATCCCATGCACCGTACATTCTACCTAAAGTACTGTGATGTGCTACACCGCATAAGTGGGGAAACGGATCATCAGTTGGGTCGCTAACGCTACCGCTAGTCGCTACGCTCTCGAGTAAATCTACCGCAAACGCTTCGCTTGCAAAAAATTTGGCCGCGGCTTCGCCGGTTGTAAATACACACAAGACCACAACGGAAACGAATATGATAATATCACATCAACATCAATTTATATTTGTAAAGACACGCAAAACAGCAGGTAGTACACTGGAGTATCTACTACACACTAGACTTGGAGAACAGGACATATGCACAGGCAGTGAAACTGATGGTACGCCTAGAACAAACACTGAAAACACACAAGGTCATACTCCATGGCAAGAAATAGCAGAACAATATCCTAGAGAATGGCAAAACTATTACAAGTTTACAATAGAACGTAACCCATGGGAAAAAACAGCAAGTGCATATCAATGGCATCGCGTAAAAAATTCAAAACGCTACGGTGATATGAGTTTTGAAGACTACATGAGCAAAGCCGTAAAAGTACTACCTAGAGATTGGGAACTGTACAGCGACACAAAAGGTCCTGTTGTTGACTGTGTTTATCAGTACAGTCAAATGAGCGAAATGTATCAGGATCTAAACAGTCGATTTGGTCTAGACATACAAGAATCAGAATGGCACAATACCAAACTAAAATGTCTTGATGGTGAAATAACCAATCACAAACAGTTACATTCCATGGGAACACGGCTTGCTGTACAGCCTTTGTTTGAACGTGAAATAGAACAGTTTGGTTACGAATACTAATCTGCATATAGCACAACCCTGATATGCTAAATATACATACGTTCGAGCATTATGCTTGGAAGTAGACACTATGTCGAAGGAACGCACCTAACTTTAAAAAGGAGGGTGACATGGATAGACACTCATTTATGCTCCGTAATTACAGTGAGCAACAACTACGCAAAAAGAAGGAAGAAATACTGCTTAAGAACAGAGCAGAAGTCGGCATCAATGATAACGGCACTTCAGGATATGTAGTAAAGAATGGTGCTAACAAGGACAAAGTTCTAGCACACAAAATCACTAAATCTACCAACAACTGGTAGTGCAATACGGTAAATACGTGTGCAGTTGAAATATACTGCACACAACTAGGAGACCGAAATGGCAAAAGACGTAGACAAAAAAGGCATGATCAAACCAGGTGCACACACTGGACAAAAGGTCAAGGTCGAACAAGCAGAGTTAATCAAAACCAGCGAGCGAGAACTAGCAAGAGCACCTGACGGACGCATCAAAACAACCACACAGCAACTTAAAAAATTGAGGTAACAGTGTTGAAACTGGACAGCAGTTTATGTGGCAAACTACTGATTGCCCAACCCAACGCACAGAGCAGTTTCTTTAGTCAAAGTGTTGTGCTTATGGTCCAGCACTCGTATCAACAGGGTGCTTGGGGATTGGTAATCAACAAACCCAGCATGGTAGCAGATGTACAGCAGGTCTGCGAAGCATTTGATCTCAAAACCAATCTATGCACAGAAGCCTACGTTGGCGGACCTGTGCATAACAACAATGTGCATATCATACACACAGGTGATGTGATACAGGACAACAGCATTCAAATAAACAAAAACATCTGGGTAACTTCAAGCATAAGTCTGCTTGATGATATTGTGCAGGATCGCGGTCCCCATAGATGGAGACTGTGTCTTGGAACCAGCAGTTGGACACCGGGTCAACTTGAAGGTGAGCAAAGTGGAACACATCCTTGGACACCACAGCACAAATGGCTCACAATGCCGGTCCCGCTTGATGTATTGGAAAAACCGGTACAATCACTTTGGAAGGACAGTGTGCTTGAAAGTGTCAAACAAAGTGTGGACACATTCTTTTAGAGATTTAAACTGATTTAAAAATAAGGATATCCATGCTGGTGTTTGACCAGTTCTGGATTACGTTTGCACAATTCATTATATTCAGTTTCCATTATAAGAAAACTGTTTAATAACTGTTTTAAAAATCTTATCATGCTATTAGTTATACTTTAGTACCTGGAACTTGCAATACTTTTTCTAGTTTATCTTCACGCACACAATAAACCATTTCAATAGGCTTACCTTGATATTCTATCATCATGTGTTTTTTGATTTCGGATGCTTGGCGATACACATATTCTTGACATTGTTCCACAGTATCAAATTCAGGTTCAAGATATAAGAATGTATCTCTACTACCATCGGAAAAAGTGCCCATCATAAGCACTAGAACAAACCATTTCATATACTACCCTCGTTACAGTAGTATTTAGTGAGTTCTAGTCTTCAGTGTTTAAATTCTTCAACATGTCACGTAGTTTACTACTTTGTGCTTTGCCTGTTACTTTGCCTATTGTGTCACCATCGCCCGGCTCACGCAATGCAGTTTCTTCTCCACTGTTGTGATGTGATTCTGTAACTGTTGATGTTTTCTTAAGATTGCTTACAATAGTACTTGATTGGCTTTGATATGAATTCTGTTCATCTTCTGCAAGATCTCTAATACGCAAACTGTCCACATCAAACTCTAGATCTACTTTTTGTCCTACACCGCTACTTGAACGTGTTTTCATAAACTGTATTTGATAACGTCCACGCTCTTTCATTGCTCTACTTGTAAAGATACCAATAACATTATCTGCTGTTTGAATCTTACTCAAGCCACCACTGATATGCGAATGATCAAACTCAATTTCTTCAACAGCCGCTCTGTTCAACTGCGATGCTGTAACAAATACACAACCTAGTTCCATTGCTAGGTTACGCAGTTCTTCTGATACGTACTTGTCCTTAACAAACAAATCACTAGGCGATACTTTAACACTCAACGGCATCATCAAATCCAAATAGTCAATCAACAATACATCTGGCTTGCACTTGTTTTTAATTGACCATTCCTTAACGTAACTACGCAAGTCGTTTGCGTTCTTACCACTTGGCATATACTTGATCTGTATGCGTCCACTTTTCTTACCCATCATCTTGACTTTCATTTCTACATCATCAAGATTCTTAAACACATCACGTGTTGCAATACCTGTAAGCATACTGTCAATACGCATTGCTGTTAGTGCTTCTGAAAGTTCTAAACTAATATACAATACATTCATGCCTTCAGTTGCAAAGTTTACAGCCATGTTCTGTAAGAACAAACTCTTACCTGCACCTGAACCACCTGCCCAAATATTAAGTTCACCTCTGTTGAATCCACCAAACAGTTTCTTGTCAATGCTTGGCCAACCTGTGCTTACTTGTCCGTTGTTGTCTTTTAATCCTTCAAGTCTTGCTCTTGGATCTGCAAAGTAATCAGTGCCCATGTCTTTTGCAAGACCAATTTGAATTGCTTCTTTAACCATGCCTTCAATTGGACCATACTCACCTTTTTCAAGCAAGTCTGCACCTTTAAGAATTGCACGTTCTAGTGCTTTGTGTCTACTAAACTTTTCAAATGTATCAAGTAACCATTCAGTGTGTTCATGTCCTACACTACTTGCATCTTTTAGATTTGTTTGACAAGCACTGTTAACAATTTCAAGTTCAGGCATGACCTTGTATTCGTCAACATACTTCTTAATAAACTCTGCACTCTCACGCAGTTTTTGATCAAAGTTTTCGCTTTCAAATATTCCTTGGCATCTTACAAATGCTTCAGCATCTGATAGGAACATCTCTAAAAATAATTTTTGTATGTCTTGATTAAAGTCTTGCATTCTTATATTATACTGCCTTTTTGTTTAATCAGCAAAGTATGTTTTTGCCAATAGTTGAATTTTAAGTCCTGTTGTTTTAGCATTTACAATCTTTTGTAGTGTGTAAATTTTTCCGTATCGTTTCACTGCATCTGCGACATCTTTTACATCAGCGTCTGGCCATTCTGGGAAACTAACACTCCATCCATATTTAACTGCATCATTCACCAACTGTAGTCCACTTTGATCTCTGTCTGGAACAACTACTACTTCACGTTGTAGTGCGTTTATAAGCATTGCTTGTTGTTCATTTACTTCGTTACGTAGTACTGCTACACCACTTACACTAATAGCATCAAATGGACCTTCTACTACAATAACAAACTTTCTATCCCAGCCTTGTCCATCTAAATTAAAAACATATCCTGGTTGACTGTCTGTAATGTATTTAGGTGAGCCGTCGCCGAGTTTACGAGCAGTGTATCCGACTATGTCCCCTTGATAATAAAACGGAACTATCAGCCTTGTTTTATATGAACCTTCTGGAGTCCACATAAAGTCATAGTCCTCAAGATCAAGGCCACGATCATAAACTACATATTCGACGGCTCTGATGAATTCCGGATCCAATCCACTTGGTTCGAGTGCCTTCCAATCATGCAACTCCTCAAAGGATCTAGCACCAACTGGCAGTTCTCTTTTTTCAAAAACAGGCAACTGTATATAGGATTCGTTACCATCTACGACGGTCTCCTCCTTAATTCGCAGTGCCTCTAAAGCAAGTTTAGTAATTTCTGAATCTGGCATCCCAAACCAACCTAGCAGTTTTCTCATCTTGTAGGATAAGTTTCTACCAGGAACAAATGATGCTGTGTATCCACAATTGAAACAATGATAACTCACTGTACCATCTGCGTTAAACATCATGCCACCACGCTTACGCTTGTCTGCTCCTTCGCCATTATGAACACAGCAAGGACCATCAAACGAAATCCACCCACTAGGAGTTTGCTTTCTTTTTGAAGGCAAGGCAGTCGTGATAGTTGATTGTATCGAATTCATACTAGTATTTTATGATCTAACTAGTACTTTGTCAAGAGTTCCGGTGTTCGAATTGTTAGGTAAATGCTTCAGTTTGAAGTAATTGTACACACCTGTTACATTTGTGTACCCAACACTGTCACTGCTAGTTAGACTAATAGTAGTTAAGTCTACCCAACTTGTGTCGGCAGTAACTTGGCTATCCAAAGTGCCTTGTATTGTAATATCACCAATATAACTGCTAGAGTAATATTGGAAAGTATGCACTGCACCATTGCGTTTATATTCAGGTTGTGCATCATATATACTACTTACATACTCTGTAATTTGGCCGCTTGGTCTATAAAAGTCACTTGTAAGTGGTCTAGTGAAATCGGTATTTGGCAATGTTGTTGAATCAGTAAATGCTGGATAAACTTGATCTACAACTTCACAAGTACCTTGTACGCCAAAATAGGTATTTGCATATGCAGGATATTTTCCAGTGCCGTTTATTGTTCTATACACGCTAAATTTGTAAAACTTGCTTACTAGACTTGCTGTATCGCTTTCTGTAAGTGTTATTGTTGCAGTTCCTCGTGTAGAAACTGTGCTACCGTCATCAGTTGTTATACACGGTTTTTCTATGTGTACAGCACCTGTTTCCTTGTTTACAAGCACAAAAGTAAGTGTTTCTCCACTTATGTCAATTGGCTTTTGATCCTGATTTTTAACTGTGAATTTAATTGTGTTTGTAACACTTTTCACAATCTGTATGTCCTTTGTGTACATTGGCGTATATCCTTGTCTTACGGCCTCGTCCAAATCACTGAACAAGGTATAACCGGTTTCATAAATATATATGGGCAACTTGAGCATATTGAGTTCATCCTATAATACTATTTATTGAGAAACTATGACAACACTAGAAGAAGATTTGAAAGAAAAATTTCCGTTTTTAAGTTGCATTAAGCACGGATTAGTTGAATATGTAGGGATCATCATTAATCAAGACAATAATGTTACATCTATGTACGATTACAGCATTTGCAAATCAGATGACGAAAAGTACAAATTACTAGAGTGTGGCGATAGTTGGTGGTGGGAATCTAATCGTAAAATTCCAATTAATATCTTTATGAAAAAAGATATGTCAGATTTTAAACATCTAATTAAAACATTTAATACCAAAGATGTTGAAGTTGTTTTTGGTCCTTGCGTAAGATTAAACGACATTGCCGAAAAACGCATTAAAAGAAAAAGTATACAGTTAGTTCGTAAACTCAAGTAACTTTTTTATACTGTAGATATATTATAAAATCAATAAGTAGATAATTCAAAAATAATCCTGCAGGTGTAAATGCTACACCAAAAAACATTGGCAACAAGATCAAAAACATAACAATTTTTATTATGTAATCAAATGCAAGTTCAGGAGGTGAACTCCAAAATGGCCAACTGCCTAATTTAGACTTTTTTGGTGGTCTAGGATTATGCATTTCGTAGTTCATTACCAAGGCTTCTCATTTAGTGTTGCACATTCAAAACAAAGTTGTACACCTGGTACTGCTTTTTGTCTTGCTTCGGATATTTCTTCACCACATTCTACACATTCAGATTTACTAGGACGAGATTGATCTTCTTTAAATTTTTCTCGTGCCTTGCGTAGTGCGGCTTCGTTCTCCATCAACGAACTGACTTGTGCAATTTCTTGTTCGTCAGATCCGTCAGCATTAAAAACAAATTGTTCTTCATTGCTCATAAAATTCCTCACAAATTAAATTCATATGTACCACAATCGCATGTGCATAAGCAACTGCGTGTGCCTTTTTAAAATAGTAACTGCCGTCAGTTGGTTTCGTCCAAACGTTCTTCATCACCGTATCCCACGGTTGTCCAAGCAAACTCCTCTTCGCGGGTCTGATAATTGCTAGTACTGCCGCTAGTTGTTCTATACTCTGTGGTTTCATTTCTTTTAGAATGTCGCTGTGTTCTGCGACGTGAAATAAGTTGTTGCTGAAGTCTGGCTCGGTAAGTAATTCCCATAACGGCTCCTTTTGTAATAACTTATTTAAGTGTTCTTCACTTTTTACCTTTTCATATATGTGAACATTTAACATATCTATCTTAAAGTAACCACGTTCGTCTGCTACCTTGTGATCTAATGTGCAACGTTCTGTAAAAGGATCTTGTGAGCATCATGAAAGTATACACCTGTGTTGTGTTTTTTAATTTCACCTTTTTCTTCACGTGAGGCTTTAATGTGTTTGAATTTTTCTAACACACTATCACGATCAAAAAAGTCTAAATCAATATCAGGCATTCTCTTTCTTCATTTCTTCGTATGCTTCTTTGAGATGTTCTGGAACTTCCCAACGGAACACATCGATCAATTGTAATCCACTGCTATCATACTTCTTATCTTTTGAGTTTTTCTTCATACCGAATCCTAATCCACCTTTGGTTTTTGTGTGTATCTTTGGGTCGTACTGTGATACTTCAGAATACTTTTTTTGTCTAGGCATACTATTCTTTTGTGTAGTCTTGTTTGTCTTTTGAAATAAGATAGCAGTCTGCTTGTATAGCATCAATCAAACTTTGCACTTCTAAATCCCTCGCAGTGCTTTTTGGTTGGTTATATTTTATTTCCATAAGTCTATCAGACATAGTTTTAATTGAATCTATCTTTTTACAAAAATCACTAATCTTGTGTAGCATCTTCTTGCTCCTCTTCTAGTTCAACTGTATCTATATTATATACTGGAAGTCCGCTTCTGTCAAATGTTCTTTTGTCATCTGTGACGTAAATATGCGATTTAAATTTACCATTTACGCCATCGACAATAATAGTCTTTTTGGTAATGTTACCAGTATATTCTGTACCATCTTTTTGAATAAGTCTTAAACGCAATGCTCCGCCGCCATATATACGATCAATTGGTTCACCATTACGCATATTGCTTACGATTGTATATCTGTCTGTGTCAGTCAATGTGTGCCTCCTTGATTATTTCTTTTGTTAGTTCAACGTCTGCTGGCTTGGCTTTGAATTGCCTATTCCAGTAAGGTATATCTAATACAGGTTCAACTATTGCTAGTTGTTCATCATTAAAGTTACTTAACATTGTTTTTCCTGTTTTAGAATTCAGTAATAACCAAGGACTAATTAGTCCGTTTCTAATATCATTTACTGCTCTATTAAGATTACAGTATCTGAAGTAATCGTTGTATTGTGCTTCTTGTTTTTCTGCCCACTCTAACATAGTTTTAACACTACGTTCTAGTGCGGCTTCAGTTGGTTCAACTTTAAGCATTTCAAATAGATATGTGTCGTATAGTTCGTCACGACACCAGTGATCTAGTTTAACATTTGACTTGATCACAAAGTCAATAAACTTTTCAGGATATATTGGATTGATGTTTGAAACAAAACTGCCAAACTTTACAAAAGCATTGTAGTAACTGCTCTTACAAAACTCTGCATATGTTTTTTCTTTTGAGCGTTGTACTAGTGTATAAAACTTATTAAACGCAAGGAATCCAACTTGTACACGCTTCTCATCTTTCTGTAAGTATCTACGTTTAGGTTCACACATATGAGCCATAAGAGTTTTCTCTTTTTGAAACGCTTTACCGCAGTGTACACAGATATGTGGTTGTTCAAGAGTTTGGATCATGGTCTTTAATATATTCGCTTTGTTCTTTCTTTGACATAATACTTGATAATAATTCTGCATCTTCAAACTTCATATTTGGATTTTTGTCTAATAGCGTTTGTGTAAATTTATTCTTTGTTTGCTTTTTAGGTGCCGCAAGATACTGATGGAAAAAATTTTCATAAGCACCGCACATTGCCATAAGTTTCCATAGTAAGCCTTTGTGATTTTTTGATAAAGACCAATGATGTTTGTTAACAAATTCATTGCACATTTCTAAATAGTGTTCTTGGAAGAACTTATCTCCTTTTACGTTGCTTACATAACGCATAGCAATAAAAGGTGCAAATAACTTTTTATCGTCGTCGCTTAATTTATTATACCATTCTTTATCACGACGATCCACAGCACTTAACATTGCTTTTAGATCTAAAAACTTTTTCTTTTCTGCCATGCTATTCCTCTGTATAACTTAAATTAAATATTAGTTTAACTTCTTTTAATAAATTTTGCAAGGTTTTATTTCCATCATTTGCCATTTCCATTATTAAATCAAAATCGTAAGGATCAATATGCCAATCAGGGTGTTGTTCTTTTTCAATACAAACCCTATCGCCTGTAACCGTATCTCTTTCGTATACAGTCTTTCCGCCGTCGGGTGATTCGTATATCTTAACCATTATTCCTTTAGATAACGCTTTTTCATATCTCTGTAAGCATTAGTAAACTTACTTTTTATATTAAGTTCATTTAACTTGTATACCTGTTTAAGTTCATCAGTATTTTCACTTACGTTCAATTTAAAGTTATCTCTTTTTACAGGCATATACATTGCCAACGGTGTACCTTTTGCTATGCTGAAACGTCCATATCCTTTGATAGCCATCTGTTGATTCATTGCATGATGTATATCACTATATATTGCACCTGGCAATACATCAAATGGTTGATCGTAATGATAGAACATTGGTAACTGTAACACATTATATCCGGGAGGTGTTTTTACTTTCCAAGGACATACTGCTTTAAGAATAAACTGTTTTTACATGATCAAGAAACTGTGCTTTGTGATGTCCTTCAAATACAAAATCAGGATTGCTTGACTTGTATCTAAATCCTTGTTCTGTTATCTCTAGTTCAAGGTCACACCATAACGGTACAACAAAAGCATTTGAAAACATATCAACTATCGCAGGACATCTTTTAAATGTTCCTTGATCTTCTATGCGTTCTTCACCAATTCCGCTAAAAGGTGGCATGTTCTTAAACCAAGTAGGAAGATATTCTGTAGCACGTTTAATAGGAACTACTTTCTCAAGTCCATCAACTACACTCCAAAATGTAATCTCTAAATCCTTATTGGTTTTAAAATTTAACATTACTTAACCTTTGTGCCTACTGTACGTCTTACAATATCATCATGATTAAACTCTGCCCAGTATAGTTCAAATGCTACTCCGTCTTCAATGCCTTCAAACTGATGAATCTTTCCAGGCTTTACTTGTGTAAATTCTCCAGGACCTAAAATTGTTTCATCAACTAAACCTTCCTGGTCGTCTTGCCAAACACGCACAATCATTTTTCCTGACTCCACAAAAAAGCCATTCCACTTGTACTTGTGTTCATGTTCTGAACATTTGAACCCTTTCTTAAATTCAATACGATGAAATTCCAATACACCGTTAGCATGTATTAGTTCTGTTTGTCCCCATATTTTTCCTGCTTTCATTGTCATTCCTTTCTCCTTACCATACAAGGCTATAATCTAATGTTTCACTTTGTCGTGAAATTTCCTTTACAAAAAACGCACATCTTGGATTTGATCCTTTATCAATTGGAGTAGTAAGCAGTTGTCCGTTTTTCAGTTTAGGAAAATAAAATTTAACATCCTGATATACATTAATTACATCAACTGGCAAAAACTCCGGCCTACTGCTTGTTAATGGATTAAATGTAAATGCATCAAATCCTCTATCATTTAAACTTGTTAATGGTAAAACTTCTAAATCGCCAGCGTCTTCACTGCCTATTATCATACTCCATTCTAATGGCATCTGTACCTGTTTATTACCTATCTGTAAAACAACAGCAGGTGATGAGAAACTTTCTAAATAAATTAAAGGTACAAAAAAGTAATCAGGATCTTTTGGATCTGAATTATCTAATACACTGTATCGTAAGTCGGTTGTGATTTCTTTAGGTAATGTTTGTAAATCAAAGTGTTCATTTTCTAATGTAAGTATTTGCATATGTTCTCCTAATCGATTGCTATCTTTTCTATTGTAAAAGGATAGTTCGCTTCTTTATAATATTTCTTA
>Ga0255780_10004591_pt1 | contig 11826 bp, 10 predicted proteins | sample 071ome_32_FD_179978 | JGI IMG/M metagenome (GOLD analysis project Ga0255780, IMG submission 179978) | Coastal salt marsh microbial communities from the Groves Creek Marsh, Skidaway Island, Georgia - 071405AT metaG (version 2) | ecosystem: Environmental > Aquatic > Marine > Intertidal zone >...
AAGCCGTTTCATAGAATTTCGCTGCCTCATCCTTATCTGGCACGGATAGAGCAATGTGGCGGAGTTGGCCGTTTGGCATAATTCGCCTCCTGTCGATTATTGAGCATGGTGGTTGCTTGAACTCTATACTAACACTTGATTGCCACAAAGCGGATCTTGAGCATATGATATGGGGAGATATTCGTTTAGGTGCAAATCATGACAAACTTGGCAGGGTTCCCTCGGCGGGAAGCTCAGGCAATGGGCCTTATAGGCTTTGCGCACATGCTGAGCCATCTATATATGCTCGCGTTTGCGCCCTTAGCAGCATCAATCATTTCGGATATGCAGATCAATGCCATAGAGTACGGAGCAGCGCTCACTGCATTTGCCGTGGTTACAGGTATTTTGCAAACCCCGATGGGCCTCCTGGTGGAAAGGATTGGCGGAAGACCCGTCTTAATTTTTGGGCTTTTTGTAAATTCTACGGCTTTCTGTCTGATTGCATGGTTTTCCCATGATTACCTGACTTTTATTGCTTTTATGGCCCTGGCAGGAGTAGGGAATTCGGTTTTTCATCCAGCGGATTACTCTCTTATTTCGGCGACCGTTGCAGAGGAACGGATGGGTCGCGCTTTTTCTGTGCATACCTTTGTTGGGCATGTTGGTTTTATTGTAGGCCCAATTCTCGCAGCGGGTTTAGAGCCGTTTATTGGTTGGCGGGGTTCAATAGCGACTATCGGCATAATAGGTGTTTCGATGTCTGTTGTGCTGATGTTATTTGGATCCGTTATTGCGGATGGGAACCTAATTAAAAGATCCTCCTCCATAAGAGATTCATTGCGAGAGCTCTTCTCGTCCCGTCCGGTGGCTCTTTTCTTTTTATTTTACATGCTATCTTCAATGGCGAACTTTGGAATGGTGCAGTTTTCGGTTCTTGCTTTTCAACCGCTCTATGGCATAGAGCATGTCGTCGCAGTTGCTGCATTAACTGCTTATCAAGTTGGCACGCTAGCGCTCGTAATTCCTGGTGGCATTTTGGCGGATAAAACCTCTCGCTATGATTTTATAATGTTGCTCGGGTTTGGTATATCCTCGGTGGCCATTTTAATCGCAGGCAGTGGATGGTTGCCGTTTTTTGTTGTCACAATCCTCATTTGCATCGCTGGCGGAATGCGCGGGGGTGTTAACGCATCGAGAGACGTCGCCGTTCGTCAAATTGCGGGACGGATACCTGTGGGAACAGTTTTTGCTTTTGTCTCAACAGGATTTCTTGTCGGGCAGGCCTTCAGCGGTTTTATTTATGGTTTTCTTTTCGAGCACTACCCACCCAACTATATTTTCTATGCATCCGCGGCATTTTCTATTCTCGGGATGGTAACCGTGATTTTTAACCAGGGTACTCGGAAGATAAAAAAAGCTCTGGGAGAATAGATATCAACACCGTGAGCCCTACACCAGATGCTCGACGAGAAGCTGCTGCTATGGGTGTCATTGGGGCGGCACATTTTGTCAGCCACTTTTACCACCTGGTCCTCCCACCGCTCTTTGTTCTGATCCACCAGGCATTGGGAATTTCATACGCCCAATTAGGTGTTGTCATGACCACCTATTTTTTTGCCACTCTGCTTACCCAGGTTCCGATCGGATTGCTGGTGGATCGTATTGGGGCGAAGTTAGTTTTGACCTTTGGATTAGCGCTTCACGGCGGCGCAGTAGTTGCCGCTGGCATGGCTCCTTCTTTCGAAATGCTTTTAGTCGCGTTTTTTGTTGGTGGGGTTGCTAATTCTGTCTTTCATCCAGCGGATTTTTCGATCCTGTCTGCCAGTGTTGCTGAAGAGCGACATGGGCGGGCCTTTGCAACCCACACCTTTACTGGTTCGATTGGTTATGCCTTGGCCCCGTTAACCATGGCAGGTTTAGCGTATGAATTTGGCTGGCAGACTGCATTGATTATAGCAGGTTCACTCGGCTTGATATGTGCAGTGATCGTGACGTTCGCTTGGCCACTTTTAAGCGACGATGCATCGGCGTCAAGAAATAAGCCGGCACGAGAAAAAACTACATGGAGGTTTATGCTATCGCGTCCAATGCTCTTGTTTTTCTTCTTCTACGTCGTAACTTCTGCTTCCGGTACGGGCATGACGAATTTTGCACCAGTCGCTTTAACAGCGATTTATGGCATTGAGATTACGCTAGCCACTAAGATCCTGACAGTGTTTTTAATTGCCGCAATACTGGGATCACTGCCGGGTGGATGGGTAGCAGAAAAAACCAATAGAGAAAATCTTTTGATCATAATAAGCTTTCTTATTATGGCCATTTGTCTCGCAGTGATCGGAACCGGGATCATTGGTCTGTGGGCGGTCTTCTGCGGCATGGCACTGGCCGGATTCCTTCGGGGTTTTTACAATGCCTCTAGAGATATTTTGGTTAGGCGGGCCGCGCCCCAAGGAAGGGTGGGGGCGGCTTTTGGTTTTGTGACTTTGGGCTACACGATAGGACAGGGCTGCATGCCTGTTGTTTATGGCTGGTTTATGGATCAGGGCTCTGGGAAAGCTGTATTTTTAATTGCTGCGGCGTTTGCGATACTAGCAGTTTTTACAGTCATCCTTCCATTTAGAAAACGGTCGGGTGCCACTCATTAGATTGGATGGGATCAGGATTCATGTGCCTCCAACTTAAAAGAAATTGAATTTGTTCTAAGGATAGAAATTATGTGGTCATTAATAGAAATAAATTCTGATACGCACAGTAGAACCTTGAATTTTTAATAAGGTAAAAAGTTTGATGATGGCTTACGATTACATGATTTTGGGTGGAGGATCTGCCGGCTGTGCACTGGCCAGCCGTCTTTCCGAGTCTCAAGACAAAAATGTTTTGCTGGTTGAAGCGGGAAAAGATTTTGAACCCGGCTCTGAACCAACAGATATATTATCTTCATATCCCATGGGAGCTGCATTTAATCCTGCTTATCATTGGAATAATTTGAAGGTCAGTCACGCATCTCTAGGGGGCAATTCCCCTGTTAGAACGCCGCCACGTTTCATGGAGCAGGCTCGGGTTTTGGGTGGCGGTTCAAGTATCAATGCGCAAATGGCAAACCGGGGTAGTCCTGATGATTACGCAGAATGGTCAGCGATGGGTGCTGAGGGCTGGGATTGGGATGGAGTCTTACCGTATTTCCGCAAGCTGGAGACCGACTTGGATTTTAATGGGGAACTTCATGGAAAAGAAGGGCCGATACTCATAAGAAGGGTGGCTGAGAAAGAATGGACCAAGTTTTCTTTTGCGGTGGCGCAGGCTTTGGGCAACCAGGGCTTTAAAAAGATTGAGGATCAGAATGGGGCCTTTGTAGATGGCTGGTTTCCTGTCTCGATCTCTAATCACCCGGAAGATCGGCGCCACTCCGCGGCTATGGGATATTTGAACAACACGGTTCGGGCCCGCGGCAATCTCACAATTTTATCTGAGACAAGGGTCGATAAAATAAACTTCGAGGGAAAGAGGGCGGTTAGTGCAAATTTATCCAGAGATGGGGAAATAAAAAAAATTTCTGCGAGAGAAATAATTTTATCAGCGGGCGCGCTGCATACTCCTGCGCTTCTGATGCGGTCTGGCGTTGGTCGTGCTGACCATCTCCGTGAGCATGGAATTAATGTTGTCCATAACTTACCGGGGGTAGGGATGAACTTAAATGAACATCCAACGATTGCGGTGTCCGCTTATCTTAGAGAGGGCGCCAGAATGTACGCCGTTGGAAAAAGGCATGTCCATATTGGTTTACGGTTTAGTTCAGGGGTGGATGGCTGTGGTCCCAACGACATGTATACCTCGGTTACGGCAAAGTCAGCTTGGCACCCTGTGGGGACACGTCTTGGGTCTATGCTTATGTGGTGTAACAAGCCATATTCGAGGGGCTCTTTAGAATTAAACTCTGCTGAAGCATCGGATGAGCCCAAAGTGAATTTTGATATGCTCTCAGATCGCAGAGATCTTTTGCGCATGATGGATGGCGTGCGTCGAATGGCAGGCCTATTCGATGACCAAGCTCTAAGTAAAGTTGCCTCTGATCCGTTTCCTTCGTGCTATTCGGAGCGTGTGAGAAAAATAGGCGCTGTAAACAAAAAAAATAAAATTTTGACTACAATCTTGGCGACGATGATGGATGGTCCCCAGATTATCCGGCGTGCTGCGATTCACAATTTCATTACCTTGGGCACAAAGATGAAAACGTTACTCTCTGATGATCAGGCCTTCGAGGATTGGATAAGAGATGGCGTGAGCGGCTGCTGGCACCCCTCTGGGACCTGCCGAATGGGAAAAGCGAATGACCCCAGCGCTGTGACTGACCCTGGTGGCCGGGTCCATGGGGTCGATGGTTTAAGGGTTTGCGATGCATCCATATTCCCCTGTGTGCCCAGGGCAAATACCAATATACCGACAATCATGTGTGCTGAAAAAATAGCTGACGATATCAAAATAGGTTGAATTTGAACGCGGCTTGATGGTTGAGGGGAGAGGGTGCTACCTTCCGCCCGCGCAGAATTTCTTTAGCCACAGGAAGCAGCATTATGTCTAATAGTTTTCGAGAGTTTGTCAGCGATCTACGTCAAGAAGGACAACTCACTGAAATTACGAAACCTGTTGATATCCGACATATAGCCGCGCTTGTCGACCAATCTGACAAAGCATTGCTATTTTCAAATGTCATTGGATATGAGATGCCGGTCATTTCGGGGCTGACAAACAATAGAGATCGGTTGTCCATCGCGATGGGGTGTCCTTTCCCTGAAATTGAAGAAAAGTTGCGAAATGGAATCGATCGCCCCATTGATCCCAGGGTAGTCAATGCGGGTCCTGTTCGTGAAATTCTCATCGAAGGTGAAGACGTCGACCTTTATAAATTGCCAGTGCCTTTATTTTCTGTGCGCGATGGGGGTCCCATGATCACGGCAGGCGTTACGCTCGTGGAGGACGAGGAAATGGGCCTCAATGCCGGTATTTATCGGTTCCTTATTAAAGATAGAAATACGACAGGTATTGATGTTGTCACCCCGAATAATTTACGCAAGCTCGCTGAAAAGGCGCTCGCGAAAAATGAGCCTTTACCTATCTCAATAAATATTGGGACGCATCCAGCAGAACTTATCACGGGTTGTTTTAAGGCGGCAGCTGGCGTGAGCGAAATTTCAATGTCTGGGGGAATGCGAGGTCGTGCGGTTGAGCTTACTCCCTGTAAGACCATTGATACTCCATGTATCTCTGATGCTGAAATCGTATTGGAGGCGGAAATTCTGCCAACCGGATGGACCTTGCCCGAGGGCCGCTTTGGAGAATTTACAAGACTAATGGGAGGATTGCATTGGAATCCGCTAGTAAGGGTCAAGGCCATCTCAATGAGGAAAAATCCCATTTATTATGCCTTGCACATGCCATGGGAGAATATTTGGCCGTCAGGACCCATATATGAGGCCGCTGTTAAAAGAGCACTTCATGAGGCCGGGGTTACTGCGACCGCGGTGAATATTACGCCCGGCGGATGCTGCCACTGGCACGCGGTTATTGCGATTAAAGGGCTTCCCGGTGACGGTAAAAATGCGATTCTTGCCTCTCTATCAGTCGCTGATATGAAACATGTTACTGTCGTGGATGCTGACATCGATGTTTTTGATCCAATGGACGTGGAGTGGGCGGTTGCCACACGAGTTCAAGCAGATGAAGACGTTCTCATTATTTCTGGTGCCAGGTCAAAGCCCTTGGATCCAAGTTTAACAATTGTACCTGGAAAAATCCCAACCACCGCTAAGATGGGCATTGATGCGACTATCAGTGACCATATCCCGAGGGAGCGCTATGAGCGCATTGCTTACGCTTATGCCGACGAGGTTAGATTGGAAGACTTTGTCGGTAAGGATGGAGATAAATTGCCACCCGATGTTTTCTCGGACCTCGAAATAGTCGAATTAGCTGGTAAAATTCGGGAAATGATTAGTGCAGAACCTCTTTACTATGCAGACTTGGTAGAAAGATTTGAATCTGAGGGTTTCCAAGCGGTGGGGCGTGCTCTCGGAAGCCTGCATGAACAAGGTCTATTGTGGCAAGATAAAGTCGGTAAATTTTGCATGAAAGACTCAGAGTTCTCGGCAGTTCGACCGACAAAATAGGGTCCTGAAAAAGGCGGTTTGATTTTTAGAAAATTCTGTTGCCGAGGGGTGTGGCAATGTTATCGGCAGCGGCTACGAGTGTTTCTTTTGTCTGTGACGGATAGTCCAAATTAAGACTAGAGGCATGCAAGGTCGCTCGGCCCTCGCTAGAATTCACTCCTCGTAAGTCAAAAGCGTTTCACAAGGCACCTCAAATTTGTCTCGACCACCCAAAAAAGACAATTCGGCTAAAAATGCGACCGCTTGAATACTGGCGTCCATTTTATTCAGCAACTCAACAGCACCCGAGATTGTTCCCCCGGTAGCAAGTATATCATCCACTACTACCACCTTTTGTCCATTTGTGACCGCATCAGACTGGATTTCAATAGTATCCGTGCCGTACTCAAGCGCGTAGCTGTGGGAGATGGTCGTACCTGGTAATTTGGATTTTTTTCGGATCATCGCAAACCCGCAGCCTAGCTTGTATGCAATTGGAGCGGCAAATAAAAAACCTCGCGCTTCAATGCCTAGAAGCACCTCAGGTTCATAGATAGCGATGCGCTCTGAAAGTTGATCTATAGCGCATTTCCAAGCTTTTGAATTGTGAAGAAGTGTTGAAATATCGTAGAAAAGTATCCCCGGTTTGGGAAAATCGGGAATTGTTCGTATGTGATCTTTTAAATCCATTTCCGTAATTTCTCCAATGTCTCCAAATGCCAATGAGCCTATAAAAACGACACTAGAGTTCTCAAACCGAGGTTTGGTCTTGTGCTTACGGCTATGTTGGCATTCCAAATATTATACCAGCACTCGAATTGCTAAAAAACAAAATGTAGACGCTTTCCCTCGGACACTTTAATTAGATAACTAGAGAGGGCTTGAAACCGTAATGACATCAATTCCCGCCATTTATCTGTCTGGTCAACAAGAGTTATCGAGTAACCTAGTTTGTCGCCTTTAAAAGGTAGGCTGTTAAATTTTCTCTATCTTTTTGTTTCTTAAGACCGGGGAATGCCATTTTGGTGCCTTTAACCATCTTCCGCGGCTTCTCAATGTAGGCAATGAATAATTCTTTTGTCCATTTTTTGCCTTCCCCAAACTTCTTCATTCCTTTGGAGAATTTGTACTTCGGCGCGGTTCCAGGTTGACGTCCGAAAAAACCATGAAGGCTGGGTCCCACTTTGTTTTTTCCAGCTACGACTGCATGGCATGCTTTGCATTTATTAAAGACACGCATCCCTTTTTTCGGGTCGCCTGCCAAGGCATGTTGCGCAGATAACGCAAGTAATAGTGTGACCAGAGATATACCAATAATTTTCATTAACCCTTCCTCAATATGACACGCGTTATATGGATCGGTTGGCTGTGTCAGTCAAATCCCGCTTCAGTAGCTTTTAGCCGAGACGCGATTTTTTAAGCCCTTGAAGGCAATTAATGGTATGAAAAGAATGCACTAAAATGGGAACCAGCTATGTTCCTTGCTGTAGTGGAGGTATCCAATGTTCGCGCCCCACCTCATACCAACACCCGTGCGAATTGGCGCCAAGATGACGTCACCTGCACTTTGATAGTTAAGGCTCGCGCCAGCGAAGAAATACAGGCTCCCATCGACGCCAGGGAATCGCCGAAAAATATCTTCTGTATTTTTAAGATTGTATACTAGGGTGATGACTTTTGAAGCATGTCCTCCAACATCCCACCCAACGGACGGGCCTTGCCAAAAAATTTTTCGAGTTTGTCCATTCCGTAGGTTCAAAGTTCCCTCTCCGTAACGGAGCCCTACCATCATTGCTCCACCGAATTCTTCACCTTCTATAAAAGCGTTGGGAGCCCCGAAATCCGAGAAAGCCTTTTCTACAGCCTTCGCTAATCCGGCGGCAGAGGAGCCCATCAATCCCTCTGCCTTAGTTAAAACTTCTGCCTCCGTAAATGAGGATTGGGAGCTGGGATTATTAGAATGCGCAAAGGTAGGCATCACCAGAAGTAACGCAAACGCAAATAAAAAAATACTACTTTTTTGAAGCATTATCTCAGGCCCTTCTAATCGAGTCTTCGGACAGTTTTTGCCATTATACACCGACTCACGCGTTATAATTAATTTTTGTGAGAGGCCTATATATCGAAATATAGGCGCATCGGGTTGGTACTAAGAACTTTTTGTATATCTCTCTGATCCGTCGCCATTGCGCTCAAGGAATTTAAGAGATCGCCCTCGTTTGGCACCCGTCCTGGTTCGAAATTATTTCCATGGGGCCAATCAGAGCCCCATATCACCCTATCAACTGCGGCCTCAATCACGGCTTTTCCCATTGGAACCACGTCAGAATACGGCATCGAGTCTTGGTTAAAAGGTACAGTTTGCGCAGAAAGCTTGTCTATGCTCGCGATTTTTACCCAGAAACGGTCATCTTTTAAAAGGTCTATGAGTAGCGCAAAGGCCGGATGTTTAATGCCTCCATCCTTGGGCTTACAGCGCGCCATGTGATCGATGATGGTAATTATTGGAATTTCTCGAATGAATTTTTCGTTCGCCACAAAATGATCCGGTTCAACGTGAAGTACCAATGACCATCCAAGTTTTTCCATGCGGGGCAGTGCGGCCCGAAGATTTTCAATACTTCCCGGTCTATCAGACATCAACGAAAACCGAGCGCCGCGAGCTCCTCTTTGATTGAGGTCTTCTAACTGTGCGTCAGAGGTTTCTTCATTAAATCGCACGACAGCTCTCATTTTGCCGTCAGATCGAGCGACTGCATCCATGATGGCTGAATTATCAAAGCCGTGCGCTGTTGGCTGCACTGCGACCGCATGGGTAAGTCCTGTGACCTTTTGAACTTTTTGGTAATTCTCAAAGGGAGCGCATGGCGGCGTGTAGCGACGTTTGTCGGAAAGCGGAAACTTATTATGGGGGCCGAAAATGTGAAAATGCGTGTCGCAAGCAACCACCGGGAGAGCCTGAGATGGAGGACGTGTATTTGGGTCGGGAGGAAGCGCGTAAGGTAATTGATCTGTCATAAAGTTATCCATTATTAGATATGATTAGGATGCTGTGGAAACGACCCGAACCGTGCCGATTTATACTGAAAAAGAAAAGTAGTAATCTTTTTTGATCTTTTTTTAGGAAAATGCCATTCAAAATCATAGCCCTTTGGTAAGGCGGCTGGCCGAAAGCTGTAAAGATAATCAAATTTTACCAGGATGGCACGACATCTCTCAGCTCTGGAAATAGCATGGATACCAAAGGCCTTGGCCAGGGTAATGCAAGCAGGCTGTCAAAAACATACCAGGCAAAAATTAATAATGATGTTGAGATTGCAATAGCAAGCCCCCAGGGTTCCCTATTTTCGACGCGCATGAAAGCAATACAAAAAATAAAAGTTGTGGGCAGCATTCCGATTAGAGCCGTGGATGAGAGGAAGCCAATAATCCACAATAAAAAGCCGGTTGCCCGTCGCGCAACTACTGACGTTGGTATCGAACTATCGGCCTCAATATCGAGATGTGCGGCGCGCGCTGTTGTAGAAACGTTATCTTTAGAATTGTCATCTTTGTTTTCAGCTCTCGATGATGGTCTGAAAGTGTGGTTCACGAAGCTCAAGGCTGCAAAACAGAGAGTAAGGACGGCAATGAAAATTGGTACCCGTTTTGCCATGTCTTTCCAGGCGGCAGCCTCCGAATACATTACTAAAAGTAAGGCGATAAACACGATGTAAAAGAGGGTGTTCATGTCGAATTTCGGCTTGGTAAAGCCTGAAAATAGGGCTGCGATTCCGCCATTTTTCTGAAACTCACGCATCAGCGGACGATACAGGCCCCAAATTGCGAGTACAAAGACAATGAGAACAATGTAATGATCATACACTAGCCAATAATAGATATCTTCAAGAGTCTCCCAGTCTTCTGAGTACCGATTAACTGATATATTGAAATACCTCTCGACGATCCCGCCGAGAACCACACCAAGAATTACTGGGGGACGCGGCCATCTCAGCCGCTTCATAACCCAACCTATAACCCCAAAAGCGAGGAGGGCATATAAGTCACCCCAATCTCTTCGAGCTTGAAATGCGCCGACGATAATAACGGTTAGTATAAGAGGCATAATGATGGAGGGCCGGATTATGGCGAGCTTTGCCAGTTGATCCGAGAACATAAAGCAAAGTCCGGCCCCTAAAATATTGGCGATCCCTACGGACCAAACGATGGCATAGGTGACATCAAGGTTTTTAGAGAGCATGTCGGGACCCGGTATCAATCCATGGATGAGAAAAGCCCCCAAAAGGATAGCCATAGACGCACTTCCAGGCACGCCGAAGGCTATAGTCGGGACGAGGGCTCCCCCTTCCTTAGCATTATTTGCTCCCTCAGAAGCTAAAACCCCCCGAATATCGCCAGTCCCGAAAGTCTCCGATGCACCCTTCTCTGTTCGTGCGGCATGACCATAGGCCACCCAGTCAATAATAGCCGCTCCCAGTCCAGGGATGGCGCCCAACGTCGAGCCAATTGTTGCTACCCTAACAACCAGCCACCAATGTTTGATGGTATCTCTTACACCTCGCCACTGACCGTTTCGCGTATCTAACTTCCCCTCGGTGGCAATTGTTCGACGTTCTATCATCATGTCCGCCAGTTCTGGTAACGCGAATATTCCAAGCGTCACCGGCACAAGGGGGAAGCCGCTCCAAAGGTAAAGTGTTCCCATCGTCCATCTGAGTGTTCCGGTCTGCGGATCTTGCCCCACCATGTCTATCATCAAGCCAAATCCGGCCGCGGCAAGACCTCGAAGGGGGGACGATCCGGAAAGAACCGAAACCATACAAAGCCCAAAGAAGGCAAAAGATAAAAGCTCTGGCGCCCCAACGGTTAGCATCACGGGTCGCAGGATCGGTATTGAGATCGCGAGGAGGAACGCACCTATAATTCCACCCATCATGGATGCCGTGTAGGCAGCCCCAAAGGCCCGCCCTGCCTGCCCTTGGCGAGCCAGTGGGTGGCCGTCGAGGATGGTTGCGGCTGATCCGGCAGTCCCCGGTACACCGAATAAAACGGCTGGGATGGTGTCTGATGTTGTTGTTACAGACCCCATACCGAGAAGAAGGGCAAAAGCACTGTAAGGATCTATATCGAAGGTGAATGGGAGCAGCAAAGCCATCCCGACAATACCACCGAGGCCTGGTATAACTCCGAGAGCAAGACCAAGTAAGACGCCCCCGGCTAAAAATAGCATTCTAGTGGGTTCAAGGATTGTACCCATGGCCTCTATGGCCACACTGAGGAGACTTACATCCATGGCGGTAAATCGATCAAATAATTAGATACGTTGTCAGGGAAACACGCGGCATTCGCCTTTGTAAGATTAATTTCGACAAAGGCGGACGCCGCTAAGTTATTGGTTCACTTTTAGTTGCAGGCAATTGCCAGTGCCGATTCAACCCCTCGAACTTTGAAAGTGCAATTCATTCCCACTTTTAAAGCAGAACTCTTAACCTTTTTTCCAGCTATGGTAATCTTGGTTTTACCGCGCACCTTGAGTTTTCCTTTCGCAGTTGCCCCTTTCCAAGAAACACGGCGACCTTTTCTTTTGAGCTTGGTGATCTTGCCCTGATGGGTCAGCACGGGGATGCTTGCTTTGGAGACGTTAAGCGCCGCGTCGTCACTTGCCGCTTTGGCAGCCCGAGCCACAAGATCCTTTGGAGAT
>Ga0255780_10004597_pt1 | contig 11814 bp, 9 predicted proteins | sample 071ome_32_FD_179978 | JGI IMG/M metagenome (GOLD analysis project Ga0255780, IMG submission 179978) | Coastal salt marsh microbial communities from the Groves Creek Marsh, Skidaway Island, Georgia - 071405AT metaG (version 2) | ecosystem: Environmental > Aquatic > Marine > Intertidal zone > Salt...
ACCGGGCTATTTCTGGTCTTTAATTTTCTCGATAACTGCACGTCCGAGTAAGGAAAAACCAGTATTGCAAACCACAAGAGCTAAGGTCCCTAGCCAAACCCAATTCGAAGAATTATTCCATTTGCTAATAATGGCTTCACCTAGTAAAGAAAGTCCTAAACCAATTACTAAAAGGCTAACCACAGAATATATAAACGATTTTTTCATAGTTAAGATTAAAAAATTGAACCCGAGCACGTTCCTTCGTAATCTACACTCACCCCAAAGCGCGAAGCTTCACAAGCATTAGAGTAAGAGAATCCATCGCAGCCACAAACCGGTTGATATACTTCAGGGCAAGCGAGCTCTATATTAAATTCATCCCAAAGGATACAATCCTCAGAAATACGTCTAAAGGAATAGCTGATTTCATCATCGGCAATCTGAGGATTATCGATATAATGAATATTTAAGCGATCGCCCAAAACCTCATAGGTGTAGCTTCTATTTGATATCAAATCGTTAAGTTCATTATTTCGAATGCTAAACGGAGTTACTAGCTCATTATCTGTAATACCTAAGGGCTGTCCATTTTGATTTCTTGAAATCATTATGCTTGCCTTCGCGGATATCCACAATTCATTAGTGGCGAAATCATAATCTTCGAAATAGCAGAAACAAGAAACTCTCTCTAATTGCCAACGACCCTCTAATTCATCTATTTGAGAATTTGATAAATCATTTTCTTTTAAACAGGAGGATAAACTTGCAGTAAATAAGAGTATTACTACCCCTTTGAGTAGCTTACTTAAAACGTTCATAATGCTCATAGAGATATAGCGGAAGGGCAAGCGAGAATCCGACAAAAAACAGTGCTCCCAGGTATTTTAAGAATTGAATACTCGTTATACTCTTTTTAATGAGTAAATAAATAAGTAGAGCTAAAAAGGTAGTCGCTGCAACGGTGAGATCTGCGTTTAAAATTTTCATCCCTTCATTAGCATTGATCTGTTCAAAAAATAAAGTAGTTGACCAACTCCAGCCATTGGCTTTCATAAAGAGGATGATTTGATAGTAAGGCCAGGCTACACCCAAGAAACAGAATAATAAAAGCAGTCTTTTCATTTGTAAATCTTTGAAGAAATGGAAATTTACGAAATAAAAAAATCCATGCCTTAAGGCATGGATTTTCTGCTTGATGTGGGCCCTACTGGATTCGAACCAGTGACCCCCTGCTTGTAAGGCAGGTGCTCTGAACCAACTGAGCTAAGAGCCCTCACATTTAGGTTTGCAAATATAGAATGTTTTTAATCTTGCCAAAAGAAAAATCGAAAAATTATACGATTTCTGCGACCGTAAAGGTACTTCCACCCACAAAGACCAGTTCATCGGGCGACGCTTCCTCCTTAGCAGCGGTTAATCCAGATGAAACACTGGTGAATGAATCTCCCACAAGTCCATAAGTTTGTGCTTGAACTTTAAGGATCTCAGCGGGTAAGGCCCTATTAATATTGGGAGCCACAAAATAATATCTAGCACTTTTAGGAAATAAGGGAAGTATTTCAGCCAAATCCTTATCAGACACCACCCCTAGAACAATATGCAACTGAGGATATTTTAATTCACCCAGGCGCTTTAACACAAAAGCTAATCCTGCTGCATTGTGGGCAGTATCGCATAATACTCTGGGTTCAATCCACTGCCAACGACCCATTAAACCGGTCGATTGGGCTGCGTTCTTCATTCCAATTTCGATAGCCTGTTCATTGATCTCCCATCCTTGAGCGATCAGCTCCTGAATCACTGTGATTACGGTGCAACGGTTTTTTTGCTGATAAGGTCCTTGTAGATCAAAATCTTCGGAATTCAAAAACCATTGAGGTTGGTTCTGCTTAAAGGCTTTAATAAGTTCACTTTGCATCGCTTTTGCTTGACGCTGAAAAACAGGGAACGTTTCTTCCTGATATTCACCAATAACTACGGGTATTCCAGGTTTAATAATTCCCGCCTTTTCAAAGGCGATTTTTGGTAGTGTGTCTCCTAAGAAGGCTTTATGATCATAGGAGATATTCGTAATCACCGATAGAAGTGGAGTAATTACATTGGTAGAGTCTAATCGTCCTCCCATCCCTACTTCTATAATAGCAATATCTACTGCTTGTGAGGCAAAGTGATCAAAAGCCATCGAAACGGTTAATTCAAAGAAAGAGGGTTTGAATTCTTCGATGTATGATCGATGTGATTCTACAAATCCAATCACCTTATCCTCTGTAATACAATTACCATTGATTCGAATGCGTTCTCTAAAATCTTTTAAGTGAGGTGAAGTGTATAGACCTACCTTGTATCCGGCATGTTGCAATACAGATGCTATCATATGAGACACCGAGCCCTTGCCATTAGTTCCAGCCACATGCACACTTTTGAAGTTCCTGTGAGGATCATTTAAATAATGCATGAATTGAAGGGTCCGATCCAGCTTCAATTCTAATGCCTTAGCACCATCACGCTGAAAAACCGGAAGTTGACTATATAGAAAATCTAAAGTCTCTTGATAGTTCATGCAATTACTTAGGAGCTACGGCTAAGACAATTGGGTACCCCTCCTTATTAGCCACATCTAGAACATTTACTGCCTTTTTTAAAGCGACATCTTCCTCAGCTCTTAGTATAATAGTGGCATTGGGCGTCTTTTCAAAAGATCTCTTTAACTCAAGAGCCAAGTATTCAGGATTAATTTGAGTCGTACCGATAAAATGTCGACCTCGAGCATCAATGGATACAGCTATGGTATTCGATTGAGTGCTAGCCGCTCCTTTAGCACCGGGCAAAGTAATATCAATCGTTGAAGTAACGTTGGACGTGAGTAAAAAGAAAATCAACAATAGAAAAACCACATCAGTCATCGAAGACAAACTGAACTGGGTACTAGGCTTTATACTAGACTTAATTTTCACGTTCAATTCTTTTAAGGTTCCAACGAGTCTAGTAACTCGTTACTCAAGTCCTCTAATCTCTTCGTGATACGCGCAAGCACAACAGCTAGTTGGTTATAGGCAATGTAGCTTAGTATACCTACAATAAGTCCCCCAACTGTTGTGATCATGGCCGTATAGATTCCGCCTGCTAATGAAGCAATTTCCGCTTGCCCTGAACTCACCGCCATCTCTCTAAATGCCAGAATCATTCCGATTACGGTGCCCAAAAAACCTAACATAGGCGCAGCTCCCGAAAAAGTGGCAAGAATTGAGGTATTGCGTTCTAGTTCAAAAACATATCCTCCTGCCATTTGTTCTAATGCCTTTTCGGTTTTCTCCGGTGAGTTTGTTTTATTGTAAACCAACTTAGCCTTTTGAGAAAGTTCATTAATCATAGCACTCTCTCCTCCAGATAATTCTTTCAAAACCGAACGATAGGTTAAAAAGCGTTCAATTCCTACGTAAAAGGTAATAATCAGAAAGAGTAAGAGTAGTAACATTATGATGGTACTAGCTACCCCACCCGATAAAATCAGGGAAATTAAGGACTCTGATGCTTCTGTAGTTTGAATCATAAAATGATAATCCTAGAAAAGATAATCTCTCATCGCGATTAGTACTAGGCCTCCAGAAATAAATCCGATCAGTGCTAACCAAGCGATCTTTTTTAAGTACCAGAAGAAATCAATCTTCTCCATTCCCATCGCAACTACTCCGGCAGCAGATCCGATGATTAACATACTACCTCCGGTTCCTGCAGAATAAGCGATGAAGTGCCATAATGGAGCATCAGGCCCTTCTGAAAACATTCCTATCGATGCAGCCACCAAAGGCACATTATCAATAACCGCCGACCCCATACCTAAAAGAAGTACAACAATGTCCGTATTCGGAATGGCATGATTTAATCCTTCAGCTGCATTGAACAAAATCCCTAAAGATTCTAAACAGGCAACGGCCATTAAAATTCCTAAAAAGAATAGAATTGATGGCAACTCAATTTTGGTAAGCGCTTTGTGAACCGGGCTGTGATGTCCGCCGTCAGAAGTGTCAGTAGACATTTTAAATTGATGGTTAGAAAAGATTTCAGCAAATAAAGCTACGAATGCTAAAGAAAGCATCATACCCACATAAGGTGGCAAGTGCGTTACTGTCTTAAAGAAAGGCACGAACACGATAGAACCTAATCCTAGATAAAGCATCGTTCCACTGTATTTAGATTTCTCTGGTTCCAATTCTCCCATTTCAATCTCCCCTTGAAAAATAGAAAACCTCGAGGCGATAAGCGTAGGTATTAGCATACAGATAATCGATGGCAGAAGAACACGGGTTACTAATGAACCAGCCTCTACTTTACCAGCGATCCACAACATCGTAGTAGTCACATCGCCAATAGGAGACCATGCACCACCAGCATTAGCGTTAATAATAATTAAACCTGCAAAAAACAGTCTAAGCTGTTTGTCTTTGATTACCTTTTGAAGGATTGTTATTAAAACAATCGTTGCCGTTAGGTTATCAATGATTGCAGATAGTATGAAGGCAAGTATGGAGAATATCCATAAAAGTGCAACCTTCGATCGAGTTCTTATAAAGCCTTTTATGGTAGAGAAACCATCAAAATAATCGACGATCTCTACGATGGTCATAGCCCCTAACAAGAACACCAAAATCTCAGCAGTTTTACCTAAATGGTGTAACAAAATCTCGTCGAGATGAGTAGGTTCAAGCTCTCGTAGTTCTGCATTCACTTCAAACATCGGTAGGTGACCGAGTGCTGCAATAGCCCATAAAAGAGCCATCATTGCCAAGGCCGGGATTAGTTTATCTACCTTAACATTGTGCTCCAGAGTGATGAAGAGATACCCTAGAAAAAAAAGTGCGATTATAGCTGTTTCCATAATTGTAGAAGTGAATTGCTTAGTTATTGTTGCGGCCCTAATATAGAAAAAATTGAAGCGGCCTTGAAAGGTTTAACACTTCAATCACCGATATGAATATATCAAAATGACCTCTATGAATTTATGACACTATCAAATTTCTAGACATTTTTCTGATTCATTGTGAAATATGTTGATAATTTAAGGTTAAGCCGCAAATAATTTATAGATTTCGAAGTTTTCGTAAATAATTTCAATCGTATGGCACTAGAAGCACAAGGGCTCTATTTACCCGAATTTGAGCATGACAATTGTGGAGCAGGATTCATTTGTAGTTTAAAAGGTGAGCGCAGTAATGACATTATTCATAAGGCGTTAGAAATTCTTGTCCGACTGAAACACCGTGGAGCGGTTAATGCAGATGGTAAGACAGGTGATGGTGCAGGCATCCTTATTGACATTCCGCATAGTTTCTACAAATCGAAGGTTTCTTTTGAAATACCTGAAAGAGGAGAATATGCAATGGCAAATGTGTTTCTACCTCAGAAAGAAAATCAACGTGAATTCTGCGAAAACACGTTAGTTTCAGAATTAGAAGCTCAAGGCCTTGAGGTTTTGGGATGGAGAACCACTCCAGTGGATACTTCGGTGCTAGGTGAAATTGCTAAGCAATCTGAACCTTTTGTTCGACAGCTCTTTGTAGGTCGTCCGAAAGATATGGATGAGCGCACCTTTGAAATTAAACGATACATCGCTCGAAAAAAAGCAGAACATACGATATGGAACTCGAGATTATCAGAATCAAAAATCTTTTACATCCCCAGTTTCTCTACTAAAGTAGTCATCTATAAAGGTCTTCTAATTCCTGAGGACATCAGTGCTTACTATTTAGATCTTCAAGATCCCGAATGTGTTACCCGACTAGCTCTGGTACACCAACGCTTCTCCACGAACACTTTCCCTACATGGGATCTGGCTCAACCGTTTAGATTTATTTGTCATAACGGAGAGATCAATACCCTACGAGGCAATGTTGGTCGAATGCGATCTAGAGAAGATCTTCTTAAAAGTGACTGGTTTGACGAAGAGATCAAGGCGATTATTCCAATCATCATTCCAGGCAAATCAGATTCTGCGAGTTTAGATATGGTCGTTGAACTATTACTAATGACAGGAAGAACTCTTCCTGAGGTAATGATGATGCTTGTGCCAGAGGCTTGGGAGAAAAATGAATCTATGGATGCCGACAAAAAGGCATTTTACGAATACAACTCGTGTCTAATGGAGCCATGGGATGGTCCAGCGTCGATCCCATTCACCGATGGGGTATATATCGGAGCCGTTTTAGACCGAAATGGTCTTCGTCCTTCTCGATATAGCGTAACTAAAGATGGATACGTAATTATGTCATCAGAGATTGGTGTAGTCGACATTGAAACTGAAAACATAGAGTCTCACGGGCGATTAGAACCAGGTAAAATGTTTCTTGTAGACATGGAAGCCGGTAGAATCGTTGGAGATGAAGAGGTAAAGAAAGAAATCGTTAGTAAACACCCCTACAAGCAATGGGTAGATGAACAACTAACCCACCTAAAAGATATTGAGTACGGAGCTTGTGAGGTGCACCAGCCTTCTGCAAATCTAGAAACTAGAGCTAAGTTTTTTGGATATACGAGAGAGGACATCAGTCGTATTATTTTACCCATGGCCGAAAACGGTGCTGAACCGATCGGATCGATGGGGTCTGACACTCCTATTGCCGTGCTTTCTGAACGTCCGCAACTCCTTTACAATTACTTTAAGCAGCTTTTCGCTCAGGTAACCAACCCACCATTAGATGGTATTCGAGAAGAAATGATCACAGACATTAGCTTAACGCTAGGTCGAGACTACAACCTCTTCGAAATTGACGAAAAGCAGTGCCACAAATTAAAAATCCAGAACCCTGTTATCTCTAAAGAGGATTTAGAGAAAATCAGAAGACATGAGGATAATGGAGGTTTCGAAACCGCTACCCTAGACATCCTATATCCTGTAAAAGAAGGGGTAAATGGACTAGAAAAAGCTTTAGAGAAGCTTGTAAAAGATGCTGCAGAGGCTATTGATAATGGGGTATCTATTATCATTCTATCAGATCGTAAAGTAGATAGTGAGAATGCCGCTATACCAGCGCTCCTTGCTTGTTCTTATGTAAATCACGGTCTTGGACGCCTTCAACGCCGATCTTTAGTTAGCTTAATTATTGAGTCTGCAGAGCCTCGTGAAGTTCATCACTTCTCATTACTATTCGGATACGGAGCTAGTGCGGTAAACCCATACCTAGTCAACGAACTAATCACTGCGCAAGCACTGAATGAAGGGTTTAGCTACGAGGATACTGAGAAGGCGATTAAGAACTATAACAAAGCAGTAGGTAAAGGAATTCTCAAGGTGATGAATAAAGTGGGTATTTCGACACTTAATTCATACCGAGGTTCACAAATCTTCGAATGTATTGGTCTGAACTCTGTGGTTGTTCGTAAATACTTCCCAATCACGCCAACACGAATTGAAGGAATTGGTCTGATGGAGATCGAGAAAGAAATTGCACTTAGACATGACAAAGCATTTACTGCAGCTGAAACTCCTGCTGATTTAGATTTAGAAGTGGGTGGGGAATACCGCTGGAGAAGAAATGGAGAGCAACATGCTTTTGATCCGATCAGTGTTGCCACACTACAAAAAGCGGTTCGACTCAATGAACCAAAAACCTATAAAGAATATGCCAAGCGAATTAACGAGCAGTCAAAACGACTACTTACTATTCGTGGTCTATTAGAGTTCACCAACTATGACCCTATTCCACTTGATGAGGTTGAACCTTGGACAGAAATCGTGAAGCGATTCAAAACCGGAGCAATGTCATATGGAAGTATTAGTAAGGAAGCTCACGAAAACTTGGCGATCGCAATGAACCGAATCGGCGGTAAATCAAATTCAGGTGAAGGTGGTGAAGAGACCATCCGTTTCTATAAAACTGAAGATGGCGATTGGAGAAACTCTGCAATTAAGCAAGTCGCTTCGGGTCGATTTGGGGTAACCTCTAATTATCTGACTAACGCCAAGGAAATTCAAATCAAGATGGCTCAAGGAGCAAAACCCGGTGAAGGAGGTCAACTTCCTGGGCCTAAGGTTAATCCTGATATTGCTAAAACGAGAAACTCAACACCTTATGTTGGGCTTATTTCTCCACCTCCGCATCACGACATCTATTCAATTGAAGATCTTTCTCAGCTGATTTACGATTTAAAATCAGCGAACAGAGAAGCGAGAATCAATGTAAAATTGGTTTCAGAAATCGGAGTAGGAACCATTGCCGCGGGAGTTTCAAAAGCTAACGCAGATGTAATTTTAATTTCTGGTTATGACGGAGGTACAGGAGCTTCTCCTCTTACCTCTCTGAAACATGCCGGACTCCCTTGGGAATTAGGGGTAGCAGAAGCGCAGCAAACTCTAGTAATGAACAACCTTCGATCGAGAATTGTTCTTGAGTGTGACGGACAATTAAAAACAGGACGCGATGTAGCCATTGCTTGTCTTTTAGGTGCAGAAGAGTTCGGTTTTGCCACGGCACCTCTAGTAGCCTCAGGTTGTATAATGATGCGTGTGTGTCACCTAAATACTTGTCCTGTGGGCATTGCAACTCAGAATCCTGAGCTTCGTAAGAAATTTAAAGGACAGCCTGAGCACGTAGTGAACTACATGTACTTTGTAGCTCAAGAATTACGTGAGATCATGGCCGAACTTGGATTTAGAACCATTGATGAAATGGTGGGTCAAGTTCAAAAGCTAGAACGATCAAACGTACTTGATCATTACAAAACAAGAGGCTTAGACTTAAGTCCTATTTTGAAAGTGATTGATACCCCTGAAGGTGTGTCAATCAGAAATACAGAGAAACAGGTAGACGAAACAACAGATGCGATTGATTTCGAAATATTAAGCAAAGCGCACCCTGCACTCTACCGAAAAGAGAAAACTCAGCTCGAATTCCCAATCAGTAACACCAATCGTGCCGTTGGGGCAATCATTTCGAATGAAATTTCAAAAATCTATGGAGCAGACGGGCTACCAGACAACACACTACGTGTCGTATTTAATGGATTCGCTGGGCAAAGCTTTGGAGCTTTCAGCACCAAAGGACTAACGCTAGTAGTTAACGGAGCAACCAACGATTACCTCGGAAAAGGCCTTTCAGGAGCGAGACTCGTAGTTCGTGTTCCTAATGGTTCATCCTTTGAATCACATAAAAACGTAATTACCGGTAACGTTTGTTTATACGGTGCCACTACAGGAGAGGCATACATTAATGGTCTTGCAGGAGAACGTTTCTGTGTAAGAAACTCAGGAGCCAAGGCAGTCGTTGAAGGAATCGGTGATCACGGTTGTGAATACATGACAGGTGGAGTTGCTGTTATCCTAGGAAAAGTAGGAAGAAACTTCGGAGCAGGAATGAGTGGTGGTCTGGCTTATGTATACGATCCAGACAAAACCTTTAAGGCAGGTGTTAAGAACCCTGATCTTAACTTACTCGCCGTTGAAACCGAAGAAGATCAAAAAGAATTATTCACTTTAGTCGAGAATCACTACAACCTTACGATGAGCCCACTAGCAGAAAAACTGTTAACCAATTGGGAGAAAGAAGTTGGGAACTTTGTGAAAGTATTCCCAGAAGAATATCGTCAGGCACTGATTAGAATCGCTGAAGAAAACCAAACAACTAGCAACTAATGGGAAAGACAACCGGATTTTTAGAGTTTAAGCGTAAAACAGAAGGATATCTTCCTGTAGAAGAACGTACGAAAAACTATAAGGAATTTACCCAACCTTTAAAAGAAGAAGAACTAAAGGAACAGGGAGCTCGTTGTATGAATTGCGGAATCCCATTTTGTCATAGCGGATGTCCATTAGGAAATTTAATTCCCGATTTCAACGATGCCGTATACGAAGGCAATTGGGAGAAAGCATCTCAAGTATTACATTCTACAAATAACTTCCCTGAATTTACAGGAAGACTTTGCCCTGCGCCATGCGAAGAAGCATGTGTTCTAGGGATTAACGAAGACCCTGTATCTATCGAAAATATCGAGAAAAACATTGTAGAGACTGCCTTTGCTAACGGCTATCTTCAAGCAATGCCTCCTAAGACGCGCACGGGTAAAAAAGTCGCTATTATTGGATCAGGACCTTCTGGTTTAGCTGCGGCTCAACAATTAAACCGAGCCGGACACGAAGTAACCGTTTTCGAAAGAGACGAAAAGGTAGGAGGACTATTGCGATTCGGAATTCCAGACTTCAAGTTAGAGAAAACCATTATTGATCGAAGAATTGCTCTTTTGGAAGAAGAAGGCATACAATTCAAAACTGGTGCTCACGTTGGGGTAAACATTGATGCAAATGAAATCAAAGAAAATCATGACGCGGTAGTACTCTGTGGAGGAGCAACGGTTAGGAGAGGTTTACCTATTGAAGGGGCAGATCTTAAAGGTGTAGTTCAGGCAATGGATTTCTTACCACAAAATAACCGCCGAGTTTCGAATCTCGAAATTAACGGTGAGACGATCACTGCCGAAGGTAAAGATGTCATCGTAATCGGAGGTGGAGATACAGGATCTGACTGTATTGGTACTTCTAGAAGACAAGGTGCAAAAAGCATTCAAAACTTCGAGATCATGCCAATGGCAACGAAAGACCGTCCTGAAAACCAACCTTGGCCCTTCTGGCCGATGCGCCTTAGAGAGAGCACCTCTCATAAGGAGGGCGTAGATCGTCATTTCAGTATTATGACGAAGCGTTTCTTAGGAAATGATCAAGGAGAACTTGTAGGATTAGAAACTGTAGAGGTTAGCTGGGAATACAAAGAGGGTCGTATGCAATTAGTCGAAAGAGAAGGATCTTCTAAAACTTGGGATTGTAACCTTGCGCTTCTCGCATTAGGTTTTACAGGATCAGAGAATACCTTGGCCGAGAGCTTTGGATTAACATTCGATAATCGAGGAAACATTGCTGCTGAAGAAACCGATTATAAGACCAATGTATCAGGTGTATTTGCGGCTGGGGACCAAAGAAGAGGACAATCTCTTATTGTTTGGGCGATTTCAGAAGGAAGACAAGCAGCACACCATGTAGATAAATACCTTATGGGTGAGAGTCACTTACCCTTAAAGGGAGATGGAGATTTACCACGCGTTTAATAGAAATTGTTTACGAAACAAAACAATCATCAATCAACCGTTCTTTTGAACTAGCGTGAGTGAGCAGAGGGCCCCGAAAGGGGTCCTTTTTTTATCTACACCTCCCAATATAAGGTATAAAAAAAGCCCCTCACATTGCTGTGAGGGGCTTGAGGATGGCGGCGACCTACTCTCCCACCTTTTGGGGCAGTACCATCGGCGCTGATAGGCTTAACTTCTCTGTTCGGGATGGGAAGAGGTGGACCCTATCGCCATGGCCACCAAAGTCTTAAATACTTTAATGATATGACATATATAGAGACGAAAGCAGCAAGCTGCTATATGGTCTAAAAATCAAATTAATCTTGAAGTGATAAAGCGTTTTAAAGGTGCACAAGGGACTGTGCAAGTATACGAGCAATTAGTACTACTCGGCTACACACATTACTGCGCTTCCACCTATAGCCTATCAACGTGGTCATCTCCCACGACTCTTAAAAGAAATCTCATCTTGCGGCGGGTTTCGCGCTTATATGCTTTCAGCGCTTATCCCATCCCAACATAGCTACCCAGCAATGCCCTTGGCAGGACAACTGGTACACCAGAGGTTAGTCCAACTCGGTCCTCTCGTACTAGAGTCAGATCCGCTCAAATTTCTAACGCCCGCAGTAGATAGAGACCGAACTGTCTCACGACGTTCTGAACCCAGCTCGCGTGCCACTTTAATGGGCGAACAGCCCAACCCTTGGGACCTTCTCCAGCCCC
>Ga0255780_10004598_pt1 | contig 11814 bp, 11 predicted proteins | sample 071ome_32_FD_179978 | JGI IMG/M metagenome (GOLD analysis project Ga0255780, IMG submission 179978) | Coastal salt marsh microbial communities from the Groves Creek Marsh, Skidaway Island, Georgia - 071405AT metaG (version 2) | ecosystem: Environmental > Aquatic > Marine > Intertidal zone >...
GCCTTTGGCAGATAGAAAAGGAACGGCGTCAGGAACATTGTTGCAAGAGCAATGCCGATCGCCGAGATGGCTCCTGCCGCAGGTGTCGCGGCCCCCGCATCGAAGTTGACAACCGAACGTGCGAACCCCCCTGTTACCGGATACCCCCCTGAAATCGATGAAGCCAGGTTTGAAGCGCCCAGCCCGATCAGTTCCTGATCCGGATGTATTCTCTGCCTCTTTTTTGCGGCAAGTGTCTGGGCCACGGATACCGATTCAACAAATCCGATAATCGAAATAAGGAAGGCGGATCCGGCAAGTTGCGCCCAAAGCTCAACATCAAAGACCGGCAGACTGATAGCTGGCAATCCTTGCGGGACAGAACCGACGATATCGACGCCCTCTTTATCAAGATGGAGCATCTTTGTGATACCGACGGTCAAAATGATAATAAAAACAGGTCCCAGTTTTGACGCCAGACCCGCAGCCCGTTCACCAAGACCAATCTTCTGCAAAACCGACTTCAGGCCTGAACGCACCCAAAAGAGGAAAACAAGTGCCGGCAGCCCGATTAATACAGTCGGCCAGTTCACCTCATTTCGCGCGCCCCAAAGGGCAGCAACCAATTCCGCAAGATTATGACCAGACGCATCAACCCCCAGAATATGCTTGAACTGGCTGAAGGCTATCACTATTCCCGATGCCGCGATAAAACCAGCAATGACCGGATGACTCAGAAAATTTGCAAGAAACCCGAGGCGCAATACGCCCATAGCCATCAACATTACCCCGGAGAGGGCCGCCAGTGCTGAAGCCGCCATGATGATTTGTCCGGGATCGGCAAGACCAAGCTTACCGATGGCGGCGGCCGTCATCAGCGAGACGATGGCAACCGGACCGACAGCCAGAGCAGAACTCGTGCCAAAAACAGCATATGCCACAAGCGGAAGTATCGAGGCATAGAGGCCGATATGGGCAGGCAATCCAGCAAGCAGGGCATAAGCCAGGGACTGCGGGATCAGCATGACCGTGACGATAATGGCCGCCACACCATCATCGGTCAGCTGGCGGGATGAATATTCTTTCCCCCAGGTCAGTATCGGGAAATAGGATGCAAATCTCTCCATTTCAAATGGTTCCTGTCACGATGCCTGCTTCCGGGGTTTAGCCATCCATTCCTTGCCCTTAAGCATCCCATGCCAATAGAGGGAAGGCAAAATCTTCTCTTTAAGGAACCACGCCAGCCGCGTGGGTCTTGTGCCATTCAAAAGCCAAGTTGGAAATGTTGGCTGAATGCTCCCGCCATAGCCGAATTCAGCAAGGACAATCCGTCCCCTTTCCACTGTGAGCGGGCAGGAACCATAGCCTGAGTAATGCATAATCGGTGCATGACCTGCCGCGACGGCAAGCAGGTTTTCCGCAACAATCGGGGCCTGTTTTCTCACTGCTGCGGCTGTTTTGGCATTCGGTGTGTTTGCGGCATCACCCAACGACCAGATATTCGCAAAGCGTTTATGCTGCAATGTTTCCTGATCCACATCCACCCATCCCGCATCATCTGCCAGAGGGGAAGAGGCAATGAACGCAAGGGATTTCTGAGGCGGGCAGACGTGGATCATATCGAAGGTCTTTTCGACCCGTTTTTTCTTACCGTTGCCATCGGTTTCCTCAAAAGTTGCCACCTTTTTATCGCCGTCTACGGCGATCAGGTTTGATGAGAAATTCAGCCTGGCCCGGTATTTTTCCACATATTCCATGAGCGCGGGAATGTATTCTTTAACCCCGAACAGGACACCGCCCGCATTGTTGAATTCAATGTCAATATTGTTGAGCACACCAGATCGCATCCAATGATCCGCCGACAGATACATCGCCTTCTGGGGCGCACCAGCACATTTGATGGGCATCGCTGGCTGGGTAAATAAAGCCTTGCCGTTTTTAAGGGAAGTCACCAGCTCCCATGTATATGGCGCGAGATCAAAACGATAATTTGACGTCACCCCATTACGACCAAGCGTGTCTTCCAGCCCGTCAATGGCTTTCCAGTCAAGGGCAATTCCGGGGCAAACCACGAGCTGGTCATAAGAAACCTTTTCACCATCCTCAAGCGTCACGCTGTTCTGCTCAGGCTCAAATGTCCCGACGAATTTCTTGATCCATCGGACTCCGCCCGGAATCTGACTTGCCATGGTTTTCACTGTATCTTCGGAAGTAAAGATACCGCCGCCTACCATTGTCCAGCCGGGTTGGTAGTAATGAACATCAGACGGGTCGATAATGGTCACCTCGACATCAGCTGATCTCTCCATCAGGCTTGAGGCTGTTGAAATTCCCGCAGCACCACCACCTATGATGACAACACGTGTTGCAGAACGATTATCAGCCGGGAGATTTTTATCTGAACTGTCTTGCCATGCTTGGAACAGTTTTGACGCACGGTTTCCCGAACGGCAATAGGCCAGAACAGGTGTTTCAATCCCTGCCATCAAAGCGGCAAACTCACCAACCTGCCCTTCTTTTATTCCTGTCAAACCAACCGGAAGATAATGGAACGCAATGCCGTGTTCGGAAGCGGCCTGTTTTATTGCCTCTATTCCGACAGACCCGGGCTCGTCTTCCGGACGATTGCATATGATGCTTTTAAAGCCTTCTTTAGCAATCTGTTCAACATCCGAAGGCTGAATTTGCCCGGAAACAGAGAATTCATCCGTGATTGTGGTAGTGTCCATAATTGCCCCCTTGAAAAATGAACTTTGTCAGCTGGCCATACTAATTTCGAAGACCACTCACAGGAACTTTCAGATAGGTGTCCCCATTGTCTTCCGGTTCAGGCATATGACCTGCCCGCATATTTACCTGGATAGACGGCATGATCAGTTTCGGCATTTTGAGCGTTGCATCACGTGCCTCGCGCCTGGCCACAAATTCATCTTCAGTAATACCTTCTCTGATATGAATATTGGCTTCACGTTGGGCCTTTACTGTCGTCTCCCATTCCACATCGCGCCCATCAGGCTGATAATCGTGGCAGACAAAGACACGGGTGGTATCGGGAAGTGTCAAGATTTTCTTTATCGAACGATAGAGCGTCCTTGCATCTCCTCCCGGAAAGTCGGCGCGTGCCGTTCCACCATCAGGCATGAACAACGTGTCACCGACAAACACTGCATCACCAATGACATGGGCCATACAAGCAGGCGTATGCCCGGGGGTATGGATCACTCTTGCCGGAATATTGCCGAGGTGATAGGTGTCGCCATCGCTCAACAATTTGTCAAACTGGCTGCCATCACGCTCAAACTCTGTGCCAGCATTGAACACCTTGCCGAAAATGTTTTGAACTGTGGTGATTTCCCTGGAAATCATAATCTGTCCGCCACATTTTTCCTGAATGTACGGCGCCGCAGAGAGATGATCGGCATGAACATGGGTCTCAACAAGCCACTGAAGGTTCAGGTCTCGTGACTTTATCTCGGCAATGATTTCATCCGCCTGTTCATAGGAAATGGCCCCGGCGGCATAATCAAAGTTCAATACCGAATCCACAACCGCGCAGGCTTTTGTTTCCGGGTCCACTACCAGATAGCTGACGGTATTGGTGTCCTCATCATAATAGGGATTGACTTCTGGAGACTGAAAAACGCTCATCACACACCTCTTACAAACAATATTAGTTGAGATTTAAACTTGTATAATTGATATAGCTTTACAGGTCAAATAAAAAGTTATATGTTTTATATATCTTTTAAAAGAGGCCTCTGGATGAAACTCACGCAATATTCCAATTACGCTTTACGCACATTGATGTTTGCCAACCTGCATTCGGAAAGATTATGCCAGTGTCAGGAAGTCGCGGATGCCTTTAACATCTCGAAAGCGCATCTTGTCAAATGTATTCACCAGCTGGGACAATGGGGTTTCATCCATAGTGTCAGGGGCCGGAATGGCGGCTTCAGGCTGGCAAAGCCCGCAAGTGAGATAACCGTCGGTGCCGTCATAAGGAAAACCGAAGACACCCTGGAATTGGTGGAGTGTTTCAACAACAAGACCAATACCTGTCCTTTGATCTTCGACTGCAAACTGAACAAGACCCTCATGCGTGCAATGAAAAACTTCATGGATGAAATGGATAGCGTGACCATTGAAGATATCACCTCTAATCAACGTGAACTTCTTGACCTGCTGAAAGTCTGAAACCACCCCTGACCTTCAGCCCTGAAACTGAAACGGAACCGATAATTTATACATCAACCACAGGGGATAAATCCCCGCTCAACCCAAAGCAGTAAGGAGTAACCTATGGCTGTTCGCATCAATGATATTGTTCCTGATTTCCATGCCGAGACAGATTTCGGCCCTATCCGGTTTCACGACTGGATTGGCGACCAATGGGCAATTCTTTTTTCACATCCGAAAGATTTCACCCCGGTCTGCACCACCGAATTTGGTGCGGTAGCCCGGCTTTCTGATGAATGGGCCGCACTCAACACCAAAGTGATCGGCCTTTCTGTCGATGGTGTCGAAGAACATAAAGGCTGGAAGAAGGACATTGAAAGTTATGCGGGTGCTGAAGCCCGTTTTCCCATTATCGCTGATAATGATCTCGAAGTATCCAAGCAGTTTGATATGTTGCCGGCCGATGCATATCTGCCCGATGGACGTACCGCCGCGGATTCCGCCTCTGTACGATCCGTTTTCATTATCAGCCCCGATAAAAAGCTTCAACTGTCCATGACATACCCGATGTCGGTAGGACGGAATTTTGCGGAGATACTCCGCGCTCTCAAGGCCTTGCAGAAAACGTATGGCCAGCCACTGGCAACACCTGCCGACTGGACAGAAGGCCAGGATGTTGTGATTGCACTGACGCTGGACGATGGGGCCGCCAAAGAAAAATTTGGTGAATTTGATGCCAAACTTCCCTATCTGCGTATGACGTCCAACGCATAAATTATCCGGACATCATTTATAAAGCCCCCTCGCAAGGGGGGCTTTAGCCTTCAAGCTACAGATACAGATGAACCACAAAGCCCGTCTGCAGAGCAAGCGAAGACACACAGATTGTCATCACATGTATTCGAGGGTATGGGTAAGTCCGTTTTGGATATGAAGCGTTAATATTTCCTTTGCAGATTTACTGTCGCGGGCAAGGGCTGCATCAAAAAGAGCTTTATGTTCCTGCCTTGCGACTTCGCCCCGATAGGTAAGAACAAGCATCTGGTAACGCAGGTATTTTCCGAACAAGGTCGCGTGCAGTCCCAGTAAGTTATTTGAATTACAGGCACGTATGAGCGCGAGATGAAACTGCCAGTCATACCGTTTCCAAGTTTCCAGATCAGATTCATCACCGTCCTGCATCAGGCGTTCGACCTTGCCCAATTTGTGGTAGGAGCCAACCACTTCCGCTTCCCAGTCTTCATCTCCGTTCTGGAAAGATTCCTGCAAGGCGTGACATTCCAGCAAAATCCGCAGGTTTGCTATCTCGCCAAGATCATCCGTGGAAACAGGCGTTACGAAAAACCCTCGCTGCTCAGCGGCGGCAACGAACCCGTCACTTGCCAATCTGTTTAGTGTCTCACGAAGAGTGGATACACTGGCCGAATACTCTTTCCTTAGGGTTTCAAGTTTCAGTTTGGCGCCCGGCTTCAGTTTGCCAAAAATGATGTCGTATTTGATTCTTTCATAGGTGGAATATGCAACGGTCTTTTGTTGGTCGCTGTTCAGGAATCCCAGTTTGCTATGATCTTTCAGCATCACGTTTAATGGCACATCTTTCAAAGGGTGAGCATAAGTTTGGCTGAACATACTATATATCGCAATACTGCCATAGAACTTATAAAATCATTGATTATTGAAAATATATGATATTTAACAGGGATATTGTTTAAAAAGTTGGGGAAACATGGCATCCATGGCGGGCAATTTGAAATGGACATGAAGGCTGAACCTTCAATCCGTCTGGCCATTGCAGGGCTTGGCCTGATAGGCCTTCGCCATGCGGATTGTATCCGTCAAATTGATGGGGCAAAGCTTTGCGCGATTGTTGACCCTGCCCAAGAGGCCCGGGATAAGGCGGCCGAGTTGGGTGTAGACTGGTTTGCTGATCTCAAGGAAATGATTAACTCCAAGAGACCAGACGGTGTAATTCTGTCCACACCAACACCCCTTCATGTGAAGCAAGGACTGGAATGCGCCGAAATGGGTATTACCACTCTTGTTGAAAAGCCTCTTGCGGATAACCTGCGGGAGGCGGAAATTCTGGTGCAGGCCTTTGAGGCAGCCAATATCCCCTTATTGGTGGGGCATCATCGCCGTTTCAACCCTATTATTCAGAAAGCCAAGGCTATCTTGATGGAGCGGAAAATCGGTGAATTGCGCTCTGTTCATGCTAAGTGCTGGTTCTATAAGCCGGATGATTATTTTAATGACGCGCCTTGGCGTAAGTTAAAAGGGGCAGGTCCGATTTCCGTCAATCTTGTGCATGAGATAGATCTGCTTCGTTACCTGTGTGGTGAAATTACCCATGTCCAGGCCCAAATCACCCCTTCGGTACGGGGGTATGAAAATGAAGATGTCGCCGCCGCGATATTACGTTTTGCAAATGGTGCAATCGGAACTGTTATGGTCTCGGACAGCATTGTCGCACCATGGAGCTGGGAATTCACCTCACAAGAAAACCCGGTCTACCCTTATGCTGAGGAGAGTGCGTATCAAATTGGCGGCAGTGAGGGCTCTCTTTCCATCCCTGACCTTACCATATGGAAACATCAGGGTAAGAGAGATTGGTGGTCCCCAATTTCTGCAATTTCAGAAACCAGCGATATATCAGATCCACTAATCAATCAGATCAGGCATTTTACCGATGTTATCACTGGTAAAACAAAACCTCTGGTTACTGGGCGCGAAGGCTTGCGCGCTCTGGCGGTTATTGATGCAATCCAGATTGCAGCAGAATCCGGCCAAACCATCCAACTTGCCAATCAATCCGGCATAACAGAGTTGGCAGAATTCAAAATAAATTCTGAAAGAATATCAACAACCAAGCCAACTTTGACCAAGTCGGCGCTTTAGCCGGTGCCTATTCATCACCTAGGAGGAAAAACGATGATACACAAAATCAACCGTCGCACTGCAATGGCCGCCATGGTGGCCGTCGGCATGCTGGGAGGCGCATCACTGCCCGGCCATGCCGCAGATATGACCTTCACGCTTGCAACGTCTGCTTCGGAAACGGATATGCGTTCCGTTGCCATGCGAGAAGTTTTTGCCCCAATGGTAGCTGGTTTTGCTGACTACAAAGCAGGCTACAATGGGTCACTCTTTGCCCAAGGAACGGAACTGGAAGCTATCAGCCGTGGTAACGTCACCATGTCGATTGCGTCCGCGCAGGAACTTGCCCAGTTTTTCCCTGAATTCTCGATCTTTGCAACAGGGTATGTCCATCAGGATGCCGCGCATCAGGTGCGTGTCTTTAACAACCCCCTGATGGAACCTTTCAAGAAAAAAGCCGAAGAGGAACTGGGAGTTAAACTCCTTTCCGTGATGTATCTGGGACGTCGCCATGTGAATCTGCGCTTTCCAAGGAGCGAGAAAAACATCATGACCCCTGCTGATCTGGCAGGTGTCAATCTCCGGATGCCTGGTACGGATTCCTGGCAGTTCCTCGGCAAAGCGCTTGGCGCGTCGCCAACACCGCTTGCCTTTAACGAAGTGTATACCGCACTTTCCACCGGCGCGGTGGACGGGCAGGACAACCCGCTCCCAACCGTTGTCGACAAGAAGTTTTATGAAGTCACCAAGCAGATTTCTCTGACTTCACATCTTGTTGACTTAAACTACATTGCGTTTTCCAAAAAGACGTGGGACAGTCTGACGGCTGAGCAGCAGATGACCGTACAGCGTGCTGCTGATGCCGCCGCTGCTTATGGCCGCCTGAAGCAGCTCGACAAGGAAAATAATCTTGCCGAGTTCATCCGGAGCCAGGGTGTTGAAATCTACACCCCTAACCTGAAAGCCTTCCGGGAACACGTGCAGGCCCAGTACGTTGGAAGTGAAGTGGCCAAAAGCTGGCCCGCTGGCGTGTTGGACAAGATCAATGCCCTTGGCAACTAAGTAAGAGAGCCAATCGGTGCGGGAGATTTAAATGCTTTTAAAAGTCGCATCAAAAGTCTCCCGCACCGCTGAACTTATCGCCGCCATTATACTGGCGGCGATTTTTGTGACTTTCCTTTTGCAGATTTTCACGCGCTATGCTCCTAAAATTGCCTGGCTCATGCCCCTGGCAAGTCTCAAAGCCTGGATGTTATCCCTTGTTCCGATCGGATGGACAGTCAACCTGATCTCGCTACTTTGGGTCTGGCTGATCTTTCTGGGATGTTCTTTTTTTGTGCGTGATAAAGATCATGTTATCTTCGATGTTTTCTACAGCGCACTGTCCGGCCGGTGGCGCAAAATTCTTGCCATGGCAACTTGTGTGCTTCTGGTGGCTGTAATGGTTTATGCCATCGGGCCTACCTATGATGCCATTTTCGGCAGCATGCTGATGAACCTGAAGAAAATCCAGACACTCAGAATGCCAATCACAGGCGATAAAATCCCTATTAAATGGCTTTTTGCTCCGGTTGTCATGTTCATGGCTTTAACCATCCTGCGATATGGGTTCAGGTTTTTCAGCCTCCTTAAGATGGGGATTGCCGGAGAAAGTGACAGTCTGGCATCAGCCGGGGAAACCCATCGCAAGGGAGAAAGCTCTTGAGCGTCGAATTGGTCCTTGGTATCGCCACCCTCTTCGGGGCTGCGGCAATCGGCATGCCTGTTGCTTACGCTATTCTTGCCGGTGTTATCATCTATCTGGGATATTCCGGGCAGGACCTTGCTATTGCCGGTGAGACAATGGTTCAACGTCTGTTCGATGGCTTTCTTTTGCTTGCCGTGCCGTTATTCATCGTATCGGCAAATATTATGAATGCGGGTTCAATCTCGGACAGGCTTCTGAATTTTTGTATTGCTCTTGTCGGTCGCTTTCGAGGCGGCTTAGGTCACGTGAATGTCGTGGCCAGCCTTATATTTTCAGGCATGTCAGGTTCTGCGGTGGCCGATGCGGCGGGTATAGGAAAACTGATCATTGACATGATGATCAAAAGCGGGCGGTACACACGCGGATATGCCGCCGCCATCACGGCTGCAACAGCGACCATCGGGCCCATCATTCCGCCTTCAATACCCATGGTTCTGTACGCATTGGTTTCCAACACCTCAATCGGCAGTCTCTTCCTTGCCGGTATAGTGCCCGGATTTCTGATGGGTGCAGTGCTCATGGGCATGAATGCGTTTATATCCCGCCGGCGAAATTTCGGGCAGGAGGATGCGGTTCCTTTAAGGCAGCTTCCGATTGTTACCTTCAGGGCGGCACCTGCCCTCCTGATGCCTGTCATTCTGCTGACAGGCATTTATTCAGGTGTAACGACACCGACGGAAGCCGCCGCAATTGCAGCGCTCTATGCCCTGCTGGTTGCCAAAGGACTGTACCGCACCCTCAAGTTTAAAACACTGGTTGAAGTATTTGTGGAATCCGCACGTTCTGCGGCTTCCGTAGGGTTGGTTATCGGTGCGTCGATGATACTGACTTATGTGGTCGTTCAGGAAAATATCCCCCAGATGATTTCCGCCTTGTTTGCCGGTGCCGAAATAAGCCCGCTTGCCTTCCTCTTGCTGGTTAATTTCCTCGTTCTGCTGTTGGGTTGTGTGCTGGACGCCACAGTCATCATTTTGGTTATCGTCCCCCTGTTCATCCCGACTTGCACCTTACTCGGGATAGATCTTGTCCATTTCGGAGTGTTGATCGTGGTCAATTCCATGATCGGGTTAATCACTCCGCCCTATGGGATTTTACTTTTCGTCATCAGCGCTGTTGCCAAGATACCTCTTACCGAAATAATTGGTGAAATATGGGCATTTCTGGCCGTTTTGCTGGTTGCCCTGTCAGCCATGATCTTATTCCCGGACATTGTGCTCTGGCTTCCCCGAGCTTTGGGACATTAAGCGGGTTTGAATGATTTTACCCATGAAAGCCAGGTGAAATGAACACGGTACGACTCGGATTAATCGGCGATAATATCATGTCATCGAGCGCGCCCAGGCTTCATATGCTGGCTGCCGCGCAGCATGGCATGGAATTAAGCTATGAGCTGATCATTCCGGCAAAATTCGGCTTTGATTTCGACGGAGCCCTTGATTATGCACGTGCCCGGAATTTCAGAGGCGTGAATGTAACCCTCCCTTATAAGGAACAGGCCTTCAGGCATGTGCATGTTTCTGATCCGTCGGTCAGGCGCCTCGGCTCTGTGAACACGATATGTTTTGATGGCGAAAACCTTTCCGGATATAATACGGACTACACAGGCTTTCTGGAAAGTTACCGATCAGCCAGAGGCGAGAAAGCCGCCGGAGACGTATTACTCATTGGTGCCGGCGGTGTCGGGCGTTCTGTCGCCTTTGCACTCTTGGAACTTGGCGCAACCCGAGTGGCTGTAATTGACAAAGACAAAACCAAAGCCGAACGACTTGTGGATGAACTCAATCACCATTCATCCGGAACAGCTGAACGCATCGATATTGAAGATATCCGTGAATGCGACGCCGTTATAAACTGCAGCCCGGCAGGCATGCACGGATATGGGGGGCTGCCTTTACCGGAAGATAAGTTCCCAACCCGTTTTGAATGGGCATTTGATGCTGTCTACCAACCGGTAGAAACGCCCTTCAGAAAACTGGCCGAAGGACATGGGGTCCGGTTTATTTCCGGATTTGAGCTGTTCTTGCATCAGGGTATTGACGCCTTTTCCATTTTCACCGGCCATGAGGTCAAGGAAAAAACCATCTTAAGAAACACTCTCCTTGCCGGGCTGGATTAAGGCAGAAGAGAAAACGACTATCATACCGTGAAGACACCATCACATCAGGTACAGGCGGTATCTGTCCATGCTTGACGGGTATTGAAAGGAAGAGCTTATGGCGGAGAGAGATCAACATCAACCCCTTTGCCGCCATTGATGCTGAGGCCATGAAGGATGATCAGGATTTTGTCCAAACCGCAATTTCTATGCTGGTTAATTTCCTTTTGGCGCTTTGTCACCCTGGCAGTGAACCGAGCGATCTTGAACGCCGCGTCCTGACTTCATCGAAGGTGTCGCCCGCCGGGCAAGAAAATACTTCGGCTCGCTGATCACCGTCACCCAAGGGGTTGATCATTACTTCCGGTCGGAAGCCGCACAGGCCGCCTGATCGCATGCTCAAGATCGAAGAACTACCCTTGAACCCGGGAGGCGGCCTCTGCCAGGGAGGCACACCATGATGGAGAAAATCAAGACTTCAGCTGAACATCTCACGAAGCACCTGCTTTATCTGGTTTGCGGTTTTATCATCTACATGGCCAAGGAAGCGGCGGCCGCGGCTTCGAGCGTCAACACAACGCATTTGATCAAGTGCTACTTCTCCAGTGACATGCTGAAACTGGCATCGAACACGACAAGACCAGTTACGAATAGTGCTGGTCAAAGGAGCAACAAGTCGTGTTTTGAGTTTATCCATTTCATTAGGCGAGATAATCACACAGGGCCGTGTTTTGCTGATTTCGTGGCCTTTTGCAGGGTCAAGTGCAACCAGCCATACTTCAAACTGCTTCATGTCTTGTCACTGCCAGACGGAGGGGAGTTTTCGCCAGTATCATCCATGCCTTCGGGCCATGTCCACCAGCTGAAATCATCATCCTCAACATACTCATCCCAGAAAAATGGATCATTGGCCGCTTCGACGGGATCAATGCTTTCTGCCCGA
>Ga0255780_10004604_pt1 | contig 11808 bp, 10 predicted proteins | sample 071ome_32_FD_179978 | JGI IMG/M metagenome (GOLD analysis project Ga0255780, IMG submission 179978) | Coastal salt marsh microbial communities from the Groves Creek Marsh, Skidaway Island, Georgia - 071405AT metaG (version 2) | ecosystem: Environmental > Aquatic > Marine > Intertidal zone >...
TATTCCAACCGAGACCGTTGGTGACAGTACGGGTTACATTGCTGACGTCTAAAACATGGCAGCATAATCCGACCTTATGAGGAATAAGTTTGTGAATACAATTCGTCAATTTTTTGTGGCTGTGATTATAACAATCCTGACCGGATCGGTTATTGCCTCTGAAAATATTGCTTCAGCAGCCAGAGACGGTGATTGGGACCGAGTGCGTAATTATCTGGAACAGGGAGCAGAGGTTAATACGCCTCTTAATGATGGTTCAACAGCTCTTATCTGGGCGACCTACCATGATAATCTGGACATCGTCCAGCGCCTGCTCGACGCCGGAGCGGATGTAAGTACGTATAACCGTTATGGCATATCTGCACTCTACAATGCCGCCCTGAATGCCAGTTCAGAAGCAGTAGCCCTACTGGTAAATCATGGTGCTGATATATCAGCAACACAGCGCAGTGGTGAAACTCCACTCATGACGGCAGTATACACTGGTGATGTGGAGGTCGTTCGCACACTCATCCAGTATGGCGCCGATGTAAACCAGGCCGAGAGTTTCTTGGGGCAGACACCTTTGATGTGGGCTGCTTCCAAGAATTATTACGATATCGTTGAGTTACTGCTGGAAAATGGTGCTGAAGCTGATACTCAGTCTCTGCGTGTGCCTTATGATGGCACTGAGGACGATGAGATCCCTCGTAACATGCCTGCTGGGGGTATGACAGCTCTGCTGTTTGCGGCCCGAGATGGTGCTTATGAGTCAGCCGAAGTACTGCTGAATTATGGCGCGGACCCAAATATCAGAAATTATGATGAATTTCCTGCCATGAACCTAGCGATTCTGAATCAGCATTACGATATTACGGAACTGCTCTATAACTATGGAGCAGACCCGAATTTGGCTGATATCTACAATAGAACGCCACTATTTGCCGCAGTCTGGATGCGCAGAAACCCTTATTCAACCCGGCCCTATCATCTGGTACATAACGAAAACACGGTGACAGATATCATTCACATGCTATTGAGTTATCCCTTAATTGACGTTGATAAGGGTTTAACCCGAACCGTGCCGCGCCGTGGTTCTCTGGATACCACTGACCCAACCCTGGGCAAGGGTGGATCACCGTTGATGTGGGCTATTCGTACTGGGGATATGGAACTGTTTGACATCCTGCTTGAAGCCGGAGCAGATCCCTTCAAGCTTACCACTGAAGGCGTGACCACCTTGATGATTGCTTCCGGGACTGGCTGGGGTAGAGATGATGACTTCAAGATACCTGTCACACTCGAGGAATCGCTGGCCATGACACAGCGCCTCATTGACATGGGGCTTGATGTTAACGCTCGTGACAACAAAGGTAGAACAGCATTACACGAGGCCTTGCCGAAAGGTGATCTTGCCTCAGTCAGAGCCCTGATTGCTGCGGGAGCCGATGTATGTCTGGCTGATAATAATGGCAAAATTCCACTACAGGCCGCCTTGACAGAAGATTATATTGAAGAGCCTGTTAAAGTCTTAATTGGGGAGTTGACCCTGCAGGCTGGCTGCCAATATCAGCTATAAAATATTTGAGCATTAAAAGCCGGCCATGAGCCGGCTTTTTTTTGTGCTGAATCCAGTCATTTCGTGGATACCGCCTTAACATGTTAAATCTTGTCAGCCTCCCTTAAAATACACGTTCAAGGTTGTGAATTACTCAGGGGGCGCATGCGCACTTTTCTTGTAATGACCGTTATTGCCGATGACAAACCCGGACTGGTTGAGTCCCTGTCTGAAGCGATTGCTAGGCATCAGGGTAACTGGCTGGAAAGCAGTATGGCCCAGTTGGCTGGGAAATTTGCCGGTATTTTGAAAATCAGTGTGTCCACAGAATCTGCTGATCAGCTAGCCGCTGCGCTACAGGCACTTGAAAGTAATGGCCTCAAGTTGGTGATTGAAAAGGTGGAGGAGGGAGCTGTCAAGGCAAGTTCTGAGACTGCTTTACTGACACTGGTAGCTAATGACCACCCCGGTATCATCCGTGATATATCCCGTGTCATTTTACAGCAGGGAGGGAATGTGGAGCATCTGGTCAGTGAATGTGTGCCTGCTCCCATGTCTGGCGACATGCTGTTTAAAGCCAGAATCCAACTGGCGATTCCTAGCTCAGTCAAGCTTGAAAAAGTGCAGCGGGCACTGGAAAAGCTGGCGGATGATCTGATTGTCGAGATGAGCCTTACGCAAGATCAAAACTGATACCTGGCATTACAGGTTTTTATTTATTTCTATCTCAAGCTTATTGGTACTCAATTGGTTCTGATGCAAGGGTTTGCTGGTGGGCCAGGCAGCTATCAGGGAGCTCACCAAGGCTGCAGCAAAAGGGATACTCTGTACCACTAACAGAGTAATCCATAGTATGTAATCCGGTGAATAGACATAGGGCACGTTCAATAGGATTGAAATCACAACAACATAGCACAGCAGTATCGCTATCTCTTCGGATGCAGAAACAATCGCAATTGAAAGCACATGAGGACGAGCCAGTTTGGGCGTTCGTACAAAGGGCTGGTCTACCATGAATAATCCGGCCAGCATGGCTTTACCAACTGTGTAAGACAGAGATAAGCCTGCAATGCCAGCAGCCAGTGTTTCAGAGAGCCCTGCCCTGAGTCGGGCCTGATAGAGATGCATTAGTTTGGTGATGTTGAAGACAAAAAACAAAATCGGGAAGATGGAAAATGCCAGGTGCGGTACTTCAAACTGAGTTGGGGCAATGATCATGCTCAGGCTCCAGAGCAGACAAAGCATACTGAAAAACAAATTGGCACTTTGTGCCAGCCAGGGCAGCCAGCCGGCAATGAAATGATAGCGTTGCCCTGTACTCAACTGGCATCTTTTGCCCAGCAGTAAGGCCCGCCAATTCTTTTTAAGTATCTGCATGGCACCATAGGCCCAGCGATGGCGCTGCTTTTTGTAGTCCAGGAATGTATCCGGAGTCAATCCGCGGCCATAACTTTGCGGGGTATATCGGGCCTCATAGCCGTGCTGAAAGATACGCAATCCCAATTCAGCGTCTTCGGTGATGCACCAGTCAGCCCAGCCACCGATCTCTTTGAGTACCTGCCGTCGGATCATGGTCATGGTGCCATGCTGGATAATGGCATTTCGTTCATTACGGGTGATCATGCCAATCTTGAAAAAGCCCTGATATTCAGCATTGCACATATTTTTGAAAACGGATTGATGCTGGTCCCGGTAATCCTGTGGGGCTTGTACGATGGCGACATTTTTCTCAGTAAACGCAGGAACAAGGTCCTTTAACCAGCTTGGGGTCACCACATAATCACTGTCAATCACAGCAATGATTTCTGCGTCTTTATGGCTGTGCTCAAGGGCAAAATTCAAGGCGCCAGCTTTGTAGCCGCTTAATGGATTCTGGTGAAAAAAACGGAACCTGCTACCCAGCATTTCGCAGTGCTGTGCCACAGGTTGCCAGCGAGTTTCATCCTGCGTGTTGTTGTCGATAACAATGACTTCATAATTATCATAGTTGAGCTTTGCCAGGGCATTTAGTGTCTGAATCAACATAGAAGGGGGTTCGTTATAGGCTGGCACATGGATTGAAACCATGGGGCTGAAACCATCTGATTGCATGGCCTGTATATCCAGGTAGCGACGGCGATGACTGAACCAGTGAGCCTCTACCCATTCATGGGCTTCTGCAAGGATTAGCAGACAAATACCCAGTACCATTGCCAGTAAAACAAGTCCGGTCAGGATGCTGGAGAAGCTCATATAAAGAGTGACATAGTCTGCAAGCAGGAAAATAATCAGGCCAACCAGTCCATAGGTGATCAGGCTTAACACTGTTTTGCCGGCATGGTTCAAGGTGCCACTGACTCTTAAAAACGGAATAAGGATGAGCATGCCCAGAAGCACTGAGATTGACATAAAGGATTTCCAGGCCGGGGCTTCCTCCACAGGTCCCTCAAAAGCAAACTTATTCTGCCTATCTACGTCAAAGACACCCCAATGTGCTCCCACTGCACCTTCATCACGCCGTTTCCAAGGTTGGTCAAAAGCTTCCATGAGAAAATATTCAAGTTCACTATGCTGCTCGGTATATGCCAGAAAATGCCGCAGAAACAACGACTGGTTGGGTGTCGAACTGACAGCTGCCTCACGCGTGCGTCCTTCACTTGGCCAGCCTACCTCGGCAATCACAATAGGCAGCTCCGGGTAATTTTGCTGGAGTAACTGCAAACGCTGAATTGTAAAATTAAGTGCCTGATCCACAGCAATACCCTCCCAGTATGGAAGAATATGGACAGCGATAAAATCAACATGCTCTGCAAGCTGAGGGTACTGCAGCCAGGTGCTCCACGTTTCTGCAGTGCTGACAGGTTTGTTGATTGCTGTTCTTGCCTGATCCAGAAAATCAGTCAGTTCATCCACAGACAAGTTTCGCCGCAGTAGCACTTCATTGCCGATCAGAACATGTGTGACGTTGTCCAATTCACTGAGCTGAATTGCGCGCTCAAGTTCCTGGGCATTACTGTAAGGTTCATTATCAAGCCAGGCCCCGAGCATGACATTGAGCCGATGCTGCGCCGCCAATGCGGGGATTTCAGCAAATATACCCGCCGTGCTGTATGTGCGGATCGCATCCGTCAATCCTGCTAGGAGCGCAAGATCGGCATCGATTTGCTCAATGCTGGGTTGAGGGCCTGAGAGGTTATCCTGGCCGCTCTGATAGGGCGAGTAAGCGAAGCCGGAAACCTGCTCGGGCCAGGCTGGGGCCTCATGTTTTTTGTTGATGATAAACCAGCAAAGGGCTGTGAGAATGGCACACAGGCTTATGACCAGACAGCTAGATAGATTTCTGCTTTTCATTTTTTAACGGGAAAATACTCCAAGCAGAAGAGAAGGGATTTCATGCATATTACTGATGGGTTGTGCTTGCGGCTGGATACCTTCCGTGAAGCCAAGAGCAATCAGTGAATCAATAATTTCATCGTTTCTGGAAACAATATGAACGGGGACATCCCAGCGAGCTTCGATACCACTGACAGAGGCTGCTGGTTGGTGATCGCCGAGAATAACCCAGGTGAAATCTGCTTCAGGGGTATTGGCCAAATAGCCACTGATATAGTCAAAAGTATACTTCAGTGTGCCTGTATACGAAGGACCTAAATTGGTCCATTCAGGCAGCAGAGATAAAGACTGTAAAAGAGCTTGCTGCTCGAAAGGCTGTGCACTTTCAAGTTTATTCCAATCAGGCTGGTAAGGTGGTGTTGGTCGAAAAGGCATATGCGGTGTAATGGCAGTAAAAAATAAGAAAAGTGGCTGCCTTGATACTGGAGTAACTTCAAGTTGATGTAAACGGTGCAAAGAGAATTGATCGGGAATTCTCCACCAACCGAAGTCAGGGCCTTGATAGTCGATTTCCTGTTCGCCATAAATATCATCAAAGCCGTAAAAGGCGCCTTCAGGCCAATCTGCCCGTAAGCCCGGCATCAATGCCACCGAGCGATAACCACTTGCACGAAATTTGTCTGTCAGGGTAGGGCGGCTCTGGGTCATCAGAAGATTGTAGGTGGCGAGATGGTTGATATTCAGTCCGGTCATGAAGCTGGCATGAGACAGCCATGAATTGCCGCCGAAGGTCGGTGACTGAATAAAAGCAGAGACTATACGACGGCCAGTTTGTTCGCTGATGCTAGCAAAGTTATCAAGAGCAGGACGGATGTCATTGGCAAATGACGAATTATCAAATGCCGTTGCTCCGTAGGATTCAATAAACTCTATGAATACATCATTTTGATCGAGTCTGGCCAGGTTAAAATCTCCTAAAGGGTCGCCAGCTGGCAAGACATCAGTCGCTTCATTTGCCATGACTGAATTGATGAATTGCACCTGGCTCCAGTAGGTTTTCGTCAATGGCAGAGAAAAATACTTCAGGGTATGAATTGGCTGGTTAACATGCCCCATAAAATAGGCAATGGTCAGAACAGCCATGATGCCGGTCAGGTAGTGGCGCTCTGTGTTGTTGTTCAGACGGGCGCAAACAAAACGCAGTGCATATAAAAGCGCGAAAAAGATCATTATTAGTAGGATCAGAGCACCAACAAGCAGGCCTGTGAGCTGCAGAGGACTTGCAGCTTCTGCCAACATCTGAGCCACATGGGGGATATACTGGGCATCCCAATACAGGTTAATGCCACGTCCAAAAAGAGCGGGGGCGGTGACTTCCATGTATCGAGCAAGGGTCATAACAGTGAGGAGTAAAGCCAGTGTTATTAAAACCCCGTTGCTGGCCGGACGTTTAAAGTAAGTAAAAATGGCCAGCACCAATACCAGGGCGGCAATTTCCACCGACAATTCGAAACGTGTGGTAATTGCCAGCGTCGGCCAGACATTGTGAAAAGTCAGAGCAAAATTCAGGATAAATAAAGCCAGCAAGAGGCTGGCTACCTGTCTGAGTATACGAAAGGCTTTAGCAGTTGGCATCAATCAGGAGACGTTTGAATAAAATGGAGCAAAAGCACATTCTAAAGACTTCGGCAGCAAATGCTAGCTGGTGATGGCCCCAAAGGGGCTAATAGTCAATTTCTGTGTTCAGAGCAATGCATGAAATTCTTGTGCGCAACTTGGCGAAAACGCCTTCAATCAGGGCATTCTGGCACCTGGCCCCGGATTATAGGAGCGGGGAGCTTCAAGCCGCCATTGCTGGCGATTTGCATGTTCAGCCTCACAGAAGTCGACAAACAGCAGGCGGTACCAGTATTGCTGAAAGCCAGCCGGTGTCGCCGCCTCAAATGAATCAGAGCCAACGGTAATGCAGACCTCCGGATTATTGACCAGTTGCAGTTGTCCATTGTTACTGTGTTGCCATTGCTGCAAGGGGTTGCCGTCACAGTGTTTTAAGAGCAGGTCTGAACCGGGCAATGCATCTCTCGCCTCCAGGCAGATATCATAAACCGGCATATACAGTGATCCACCATCCGCTGAAATCCGGTTGGACTCAATGATCTGGTCACCATGGGAGCGGTTCTGCTTGCAGGTATGTGCCTGCACCCTTCGATCCCAGTTTATGGAGGCATCGAAACCACTCAGGTCAAAGCAGTATCCCCTTTCTTCATCCAGGTTGTTGGATAAACTTGCAAACATAGGGTCTGCACTGGCTGAAGTGGAAAGAGACACAAGTAATAATGGGCAGAGAAATAAGGTAAATAGTGTCTTGCTGGTCTGCATAAGCGGTATACCCCTGTGCTGATCTCATCCGGTAAATGTTCAATAAGCGTGTTGCGTAAAGTTTAACAAATCTGCAATAAATGACACCTAAACCAGCAGAGCTGGTTTGCCACGGAACTCACAAGATCCCTGCTCACAAAAAAAACGCTTACATGGCTGACTCTGCCTCTGCTCTGGAGCTATAACCAGCTGTGGACCACTCATCTTCCCAGCGTATGTCAGCAGGGCAGCCACCATGACCGGGACGATACCAGGTATCGTTGGCATGGATATAGCCCAGAGCACCACCGGGGCGCCCGTCAGCCAATGGACAAATGACAACTTCCACCGACTGACCGGGTTCCAGTGTATAGCCCGTCATGGGATTTTCCTGAGACATCAGCAGGCTTTGGGGAGCGCGTCCTTCAAAGGTCCAGACAGTTCCGTCTTCTGTTTCCATAAAAAGAAAAACGTGTGGGGCATTGAAACCCCAACGGGTGACGGTGCCTGACATGAACAATTCCTGGGTTTTATCGAACATGGCAAAGCTGTGATGCGCATAGGAACTGCTGACAAAACTGCTGCTTAGCAGGACAGCCAACAGGGTCAATAATCGATGAGCTCTCATGGTTCCTCTCCTTGAATGATTTTCTAAAACAGACTGTCGTTGAAGATTGGATTTTTTTCCTGCCCAGGCAGGTCTCTGGGTAGATCAGGTGTGCGTAAAGGGTCAACGCCACGGGGGTCGTTGAAGCCTTCTTCACCAGGCAGGCGGGTTTGTGTGGTTGGATTTCCGTTCTCATCAAAGGTGATGTACTGATTCTGGTTGCCGCTGCATTCAAAGTAGCGGGTACGATAGCCAAACTCTTCCAGGTCTTCACGCCTTTCAAAGACATACATCAGTGAAACCGGTTTTGCCAACATGTGCGTATCGTAAAAAGTAGCGCTCAGAAACAAGCGGTCTTCACCATTTTCCAGCGTACCTCGCCAAAATATTTCAACAGATTCGAACTGGTTACTGGTGGGTGGGGACCCCCGGAAAAAGTCCATCGGCCAAACATCAACGGTATGCACAATCAGCTGATCATCTTCCGTCCAGAAACCAATACTGTCGCCCTGTGGGAAATGGTTGCCTTCGAGATTCTGGTGTTCCTGATTAATGTAGATGCGGCGGGTATCGTTGCCGAGATCATTCATGAACCAGGATTGATGAGGCTCATTCACCATTTCACGGATATAGGGTTCCAGTGACCAGCGTGGATGACCCGCAGGCTCACAGTGGGTAAGCCTGTCAACGGTAACACCGTTATCACTGCTATCCAGGCCTGATTGTCTCAGGCGATAGCGAAAGGCGGCTTCGTATTCCGGTGTCAGCATGCCTTCAACGATAGTGCCGTCTTCATTACGAAAAATGGTGCTCTCGCGTCCCGTGTTGTAACTGTTGCCTGCACGGGCCCAGAGGCCATCCCATTTTGGAACACTGGCGTGGCTATGGGTTACGCCACCATTGTGCAATTCAAGCAGGTATTCATAATGCTCGGTGGAGTTGGCAAAATTTTGTGGCGGTGCAAGCGCGGCTGGAATGCCGGGCCTGGCTGGAGCGACATAGCCAGCTATGCCTGCATACTGTGCAGCCAGCTCATTGGCTGAAAACGCCAAGGCCAGTGTGGCGACCGGCAACAGATTTTTAATGTTCTTCATTTCGTCTCCCTGTAGGCTCAGGTATTGTTATGTTGTTATTCAAGCGATATTACCCCTAGTCTCAAATCCCGTCTATTCAGTTTACCTGACTGGATGATCCAAAGCAGAACTACAGCTGAAAGTGCTCAAGGTTTCGCTCATGCATGACTAAAGCAAGGTTTTCAGATCCGGCTTGGTGACTTTGCCCATGGCGTTGCGCGGCAGGCTATCCACAATTTTTAGCTGTTTCGGAATCTTGTAGGAAGACATCTTGCCCTCACACCAGCTTTTAAGGTCTTCATAGCTCAGGCTGCAGCCCTCCTTAATGACGATAAAAGCGGTAACGGCTTCTCCCCAGGTCTCATCTTCCACGCCGATAACGGCGACTTCACTGATGGCATCATTTGTTAACAGGACGCCCTCTATTTCAAGCGCAGACAGTTTATACCCGCCCGATTTGATGATGTCGATGGAAGAGCGGCCCATGATCCGGTAATAGCCATCTTCCAGCACGGCAACGTCACCCGTACAGAACCAGCCGTCCCTGAAGCTTTCCTGGGTTGCGGTCGGATTGTCCCAGTATTCAAGAAAAACATTGTCGCCTTTGATGCGAATTTCTCCGGCCTGACCCGCTTCATCGATCGGCTTGTCATTTTCATCAAAGAGCTTCACCTCGACGCCCGGCAGTGCCTGGCCAACATAGCCTGCCCGACGTTCGCCAGCGTAAGGATTGGAAATGCCCATGCCGATTTCCGTCATGCCATAGCGTTCGAGCAGGACCTGGCCGGTCAGCTCCTGCCATTGATTGAACAGTTTGACCGGGCAGGCGGCAGAACCGGATATGTTCAGGCGCATGGACTTGAAGCCCTCACAGATCTGCTGGACCCTTGCCGGTTCAATCGTATCGAAGTACTGAATCAGCTTGACATAAATGGTCGGAACCGCCATGAACACATTGTAGGCGCCGGCGATGATCTGATCGGTGATTCGCGGGATATCAAACTTGCTGAAGAGATGAACGCAGGCTCCGGCCCACAGACCACAGCTGAGAATATTGATGATGCCGTGAATGTGATGCAAAGGCAGGAAGAGGGGGATGACATCATTTTCAGTCCAGGCCCAGGCCTCAATCAGGGTTGTGATCTGGGCCCGAATGGTCAGGTGAGTGCTGACAACACCTTTGGGCTTGTTGGTTGTACCGCTGGTAAACAGCATCATGGCACGACGTGAGGGAGTAATCTCTGGCAGTGTCCCGGCCTCATCGGCCATCACTTCATTGACACTGAGCAGCTCAATATTGAGCTCATCACATAAATCACGCAGTGACTCCCGGTATTTGCCGTTGGCAATCATGCGGGTGACACGGGCATTGCTCAGATAATGATCCAGCTCCTTGACCGCCGATGCAACGTTAAGGGGTACGGCAATACCCCCGGCACGCCAGATTCCATGCATGGCGGTGACGTAATCCAGACTGGCCGGAATAAAAAATGCAATTCTTTCCTCCTGCAGATCATCCTTATCGCCAAGTAAACCGGTGGCGAAACGATTGATACGCTGATTGAGTTCACCATAGCTGACTACCTGATTACCATCGACCAGTGCCGTGCGCGTGTTGCCATCATAAAGTTGCGGGAAAGAGTCTGACTGCATGAATAGGGTCTCCTGTAACAAAGGTGCAAGCGCAAAACGCTCAGAACATGGCGTTGACAATAAAGAACAGAATCGAGGGTCCCAGCAAGCAACCGACACCGGTATAGAAAGTTGCGGTCATGGCGCCGTAAGGCACCAGTTTCGGGTCGGTAGCAGCCAGGCCGGCTGCCACGCCACTGGTGGTTCCCATCAGTCCTCCAAAGACCATGGCAGACTGCGGGTTATCCAGGCCGATAGTGCGTGCAACGAGTGGTGTTCCGATCATGACCAGAATCGATTTGACCAGTCCGGCTGCGACACTGAGGGTAATGACTTCGTTGGAGGCGCCCACGGCTTCACCGGTGACAGGCCCCACAATATAGGTGACTGCACCGGCACCAATGGTGGTGATGTCTGCCGGGTCTGTGTAACCAAACATGACGGAAATACCAGCACCGACAATAAAAGACACGATAACCCCGGCAAAAATGGATATCACGCCGGCGACACCGGCTTTCTTCAGTTCATTCAGGTGAACACCGAAAGCTGTCGCGACAATCGCAAAGTCACGCATCATCCCACCACCCATCAGTCCGATTCCACCCAGCATGGCAATGTCGGCCACGCCGGTACTGCCACCACTGGCAATACCTCCAAAATAGGCAGCCAACAGCCCCAGTGCGATAGCGATGGCAGAACCATGGATACGGCCTCGGGTCAGTTTCTCGGCCAGGTAATAGGAAATCCAGATGGTGACGCCAATCAGTGCAAAGGCGACAATCAGGTTATTGCGAACAAAGACAGTCTGTATAAGATCCATCAAGGCGCTCCCTGCTCATCGTTGTGGCTGGGAGCAGTTGTAGCCTTGCCAATTCTGCTTAAAACAGGGACGAGGGCAAAACTGACGACAACCGCCGCTACTCCGGCCAGCAGGGCCAATACCCCGCCATCAACAGCGGCTGCAACATCCTGTCTGGCAGCCATGGCAACCACAATGGGGATATACATGGCACTCCAGAATTTGATCCCATCACCCGCAGCACCATGGGTGAGTGATTTGAACTTTTCGGAATTGCTGGCAAATACCAGGAACAGCATGGCGATGCCGACCCCGCCGACATTGGCATCAACATTGAGCAGTACACCCAGTGCTTCACCAATGAGCATGCCGGCGACCAGGCAGGCCGATAAAAGGGCTACTCCATATACAATCATTGTGCGTTTCCTTAATTGATTTTTATTATTCCACCGCGAGCAGGTGTCGGGGGGGCTTTGTATGCAAACAATTC
>Ga0255780_10004606_pt1 | contig 11806 bp, 7 predicted proteins | sample 071ome_32_FD_179978 | JGI IMG/M metagenome (GOLD analysis project Ga0255780, IMG submission 179978) | Coastal salt marsh microbial communities from the Groves Creek Marsh, Skidaway Island, Georgia - 071405AT metaG (version 2) | ecosystem: Environmental > Aquatic > Marine > Intertidal zone > Salt...
AACTTTTTAATATCTGTATCTAAACTTGCTGCGCCATTGCCTACTACAGTTTTACCTATTCTTGAATCGGGTGTTTCAAATCCTGCAGATTTTCCGTCTATATAAATTTTGCCATCTGCATCTACAGATGCAATAGTACCAGATGCTAGTAGTGTAACTCCATCTGAATCATAATATTCTATAGTTTCGCCAGCAATATAAGATCCAGTTAAATCATCTACTCTAAGTGCAGTTTGCCCTATTCCAAATTTACCTGTTGTACCATCCGATGCATATACACCTCTATTTGCAAAATATGTAAAACAATTCAGCCATTCTATTCTTACACCATTAGTAAGCACTAATGCATCTACACCCGGTGTAATAAAAGTAACACTGTGGAATAAGCAACCTGCTTCTCTAGAACTTGTATCTACTACGCTGCCGTCTAAGTATGCACCTTGACCTGCATCGCCGTCATTAAATCCTCTTGGATCGCTAGCGCTCAAAGGGTCAGCTGTTGACCCTTTTGTGATAACTGATACATTTCTAATATATGGAGATCTACTAGTTACTGTGCAACCAGTTGCAAATTTAAATGCATATCCTGGGCTATAAAAATCTGCAACAGTTAAATCTTCAATTGTAACTTCGCCATTAAGTAAAAATGCATCATTATTTTGAGTGCCTACAGTTGGTACTAATTTAACAGAACGCATTGAGTGTCCTTTTACAGTAACGCCTGCAGGAACAGTCATAGGAAATACTTCTGTAAATGTACCTGGTGTAATATGTATAGTATCGCCTGCACTAGCTACGCTAAGTGCTTGTGAAATAGTTGCAAATGGATCTTGTGGATGTGTTCCTGTAAGTGCATCGTCGCCGTTTTCAGAAACATAATAAATGTTTCCTTGGCGCAGTGTTAAATCAATACCGTCTGCTTCGATAAAACTTACATCTACTTCTTCAGCATAGAAATTTTGTACCCAAATATCATTATATCTTTTACCGCCAGCATCAGGATCACTACCTAATGTATATGTATCAGTTTGCGATGGAATAATATTACTGCTTAGTTCTGAATTAAATTCAATGTAGTCAGTATCTTCATCACCGATAGTTATTACACCGTCAGCTGTAATATTACCAGTTGCATATATGTTACCTTGAACATTCATATCGCTATGAATTTCAACTTTACCTGTACCTTGCGGTGCTAGTTCTAAATTTGCGTTAGAATTATTAGTTCTAATTCTATTGCCTTCGATATCAATACTATCAATAGTAAGCCTATTTTGGTACACAACATTATCAAGTGTACCTAGTGCAAGGGTGCTAGTAGCACTTGAAACAGTGTTACCTTGTATTCTTACATCACCAATTTCTGCTAAACTTGTTACTTCTAATGTAGGTGTCCTTGATACACCTGTTACATCTAAATCGTATTGAGGCGATGCGTTATTAATACCAATACGCTGATTGTTAACATCTAAATATAGAAGATCCGTCTCAAAAGCTAGATCTACTCCTTCACGAAGTAGGTTTTGCTTTAAGAGCGGACCACTTATACGACCAACAGCCATCTCTTCTCCTCAACACGGGGATCCTGTCCCTCTAACCAAATTCTCATCCCTCAGGCTCTTTGCTGGTTAACCACAGTTTGACCCTGCAAATATTGGTCTTATCTGCATTAATATTATTTATCGTTTTTGTAAATTAACCTAGTAGAATGCTCCAAAGAGACACTTCTTCTGTCATGTACTCTTCGGTTACTGGATCTTCTTCAATACCTGTTGCAGGTATCCAGGCAGCACCATTCCATACTTCAACACCTTTGATCGACGGGTTATATCTAAACGCACCAACGTCAGGTCCTGGACCGCTATCTTCAGAAACAACAAGACTTAAATTTGTCAATGCAAATGCATTTGCGCCTTTTTCTCCGCCGCCTGTCTGTGCAACTCTAAATTTAAGATTACTAAAATCAACAGTAGAGTCTTCTATATTAAAAATAATTTCAAAATCTTTCCATATAACAAATTCTGTTTTATTAACAACTTCCATGATAGGAGTAATAGTAATCATTCCTGTGTCGTCGGTTCCGTCAAAACTAAATTGAAATTCTATATCATTACCGTTGTATACTCTACTTCCGTTTGTACCATCACCTAAAATTAATCTGCCTACAAATCTAGCAGCAGTAAAGTTTGATAAGTCTAGAGTGTCAGTTACTAGATATCTATCAGTATCTGGTAAATTTGAAGTGTCTTCGTCAAATATGTAGTAATAATTGTCGCTGCCAGGATTGTATTCTACAAATTGATTACTTGTTGTTGTAACTTTATATTGTATTTCTAATTCCCAATTATTAGTCATTCCTGAGATTAAAGTATTTAATGTCGAAGGAATTGCAACATCAACATTAATTCCATAATTTCCAGAACCACCTACTACAACCTGAGTTGCAAAATTGCTTGCTTCTGTACCTGTATTAGTGTATGTTCGTGTATCACTTGATATTGCTGCAAAAACGCCAGATACAGTATAGTCTGTAGTATTTCCGTTATCTTCAAATTCACCAATTCTTACAGTGTAAGTGCCTGTAATGTCATCTGGAATAGTTATATCTACATATTCATTAGTATCTTGAAAATTTCCTCTAAATCTTATTTGACTTATTTCAATATCTATTACATCACTTACATCTGATATACCAAAATCAATAAAATAGCTTTCAGTTGTTCCAAAGGTTGTAGATCCTATAACTTGAGTGTCGGTTACTATAGTAGTACCATTGCCCGATACACTAGCACCAGCTTCGTCTATTCTCACTCCATTGTCTGTAGCCCATAGCGGGCTTGCAGAAACATCAGTGCCTTTTGGTAATACATTTACATTATCTTCAATAGTTGTACCTGCAAGTCCTACTACAACTGCTAAGGTGCCGCCTATTTTAACATATCCGTCTTCGCCGCTGATAATTTCAAATGCACCAGGGTCTGGATTGGTCCATGTAGTATTTCTAAAATACTCTTGACCATTTAGTGTAACTTGTCCTGTGCCTTTTCTTCTTATCCATAAATCGCTATTAGACTCTACTGTTGTAAATTCATTTTGATTTGCATAAACAGTATCGCTTTGCAATCCGTGTAAAGTAATACCTTCGTTATTAATTTCACCTACTTTTAAATTATTAACATTAATATCAATATAATTATCTGTAGGATGTGCAATTATGCTAGTTCTTCTGTCGTCTGAAAATACACCGTCAAAACTAATTCTACCATCGCCGTAGCCTTCAAATAAATTGTTTTCACTGCTAAATCTTAGAGCACCTTCTTCTTCTACTCTTTGATTATTCAAACCAGTAGCAAGTTTTAATCCTTGTCCTTCTACTATAAAGTTTCCTGAAAGTGTAAATTCTAGATCATTATCACTTGTTGTACCAATTGTATTTTCTCTAAACAAAGTATCTTCAATTTGTACTTGTCCTGCGCCGTTAGATTGTAAATTTAAGTTTGCATTTGAAATTGTAGTTGTAATAACATTATCAAAGATTCTTATATCATCAATAACAACATTGTCTGCATACACATCATTCCATACTCTAGACTCACTTCCTAAGCTGTACACTCTGTCTTCGTCTGGATAAAAGTCTTGTTCGATATCTACATTGATATTTAAAATATCATCAGGATCATTACCAAATGCAATTAATTCACCTGCAATTGTTAAATCTCCAGTAACATCAGCATTTTTATCAAACAATACATTATTATTAAAATTAATATCTGTAGATATACTGTCTATATTTAGATCACCGATAAGAGAATATATAGTTTCGCCTTCGAACCTGATATTTCCTGTTTCAACAAAACTTGTATTAAGTGTAGTTTCGTTAGTACCATCAGATATAACAATTTGAGACAATCCATCTAAAGAAACATCTTCAGCATCTAGACTTAGTAATCCTGTTTCTAGATCGACAAAAAATTCATTACCAACTTTAAATTTACCTTTTTCGTCGGTATTTGTTACATATATTTTTCCGCTGTTAAGTTCTTCCCATTGTTGACTTTCAATAACATCGTTAGGATCATTATCTATTTTATTTTGTGTACCTATGTATGCAAAATTATGATTAATAAGATACATAATTGTATCATTACCGTCTGCATAAGCGCCATAATTACCGTAAACATTAGCAGATCCGATGCTGCGAAGCTCTGCGCCGTACTCTATAGTACTACCATCTGTACTAAGATGGCCTGTAGTGCCTCTTTCTGCAGACAAACCTTTGTCTGCAAAATATGTAAAACTGTTAAGCCATTCTACTCGTACACCGTTGGTCATATATAATCCAGTTACGCCTGGAGTAATAAATGTTGCGCTATGGAACAACATACTAGCAGTCGGACTTGACGAATCAATAACGCCGCCATCAACTGTTGCACCACTACCTGATTTAAATGCTGCTATTGTTAGATCATTGCTATATGCAGCAGCTAAAGTTATTCCGTCAGTTTCAAAATCAGTGCTTACGAAAGGATATGTATCAGCATCTTTTGTAAGATTACGAAGATCATATCTGTACACAGTAGAACTTCCCGATCTATAAAAAAGGTAGTTATCTACAATAGTATTACCTTTTACACTAGATGGACTAGGTACACTTGTTTTAGTTCCTATTACATTTCCTGTATTTAGGTCATACACAGTTATTATATTAGATTCAATATTTACAAACGTAGAACCTTCAATTGCAAATGTGCCGCCTGCGCTTGAAGGTAGGCTGAGATTACGTTGTAAAGTTCCTGTAGCAGTATCATATACATCGCCGTTGTTAGTTCCTACTACAATATAATCATCACTGATAACAAATTTAGTTACTCCTAGTTCTAGTGAATAAGAATAACTTAATTGGCCGGTTGTATAACTGTCTAGTGTATATACATTTATTGTGTCTTGTACAACAGCACTAGTATTGTATGCACTAGTAAGTGCTGCATAATTAGTTGTAATCAAAGATTCAGCTTGTCCTAATTCTAAATTAGCACCAGAAATTCCAGACATGCCTGTAGGCCTAGGTACAGAACGACGACTGCCGACACCTAAAGTAATCGTATAGACAGCAGCGTCTTCGCCTATAACAAAAGTATTGTGTGCAGGAAAACTATTACTTGTGAGGCTGCCTGCATCCCCGTATATAGCACCGAACCCTTGAGATAAATCTTCTGAGCCTTCTTCGCCTGTTTCTTTGTTAACCCATTTTAAATATGCACTAGCTGGATAGCCGCCATATGATCTTCTCCAACCTATTGCCCAATAATCTTTTGTATTAAGAGTGAAATAAGAGCCATTTTCATACTTGTTACCAAACCATGTAATACCACTTTGATCAGGATATAAAACTTTTTCTATGTAACCTTCTGCTGTAATTACACTTACGTTTCTTACATATGGCGAACGTGTGCTTAACACAGCATCTGTTGCAAAACTAAATGCAGAACCTGGACTGTAAAAATCTTTTACAGTTAGATCTTCAACAGTAGAATTATCATTTAATTTAAACACATCTTCAAATTCATAACCAACAGCAGGCTTGATAATTGTATTTCTTAATTCTTCACCTTTGACAGTTACATTATCAGGAACTATCAAAGGCAATTCTTCTTCATATTCGCCCGCAAAGACATGAATATTTACAGTGCCGCCATCACTTGCATCTGCAAATTCAAGGGCACGTTTTAGTGTTCTAAATGGACCCTGTACATGATCTCCTACATTTGTATCATCACCGTTTGTAGAAACATACAAACTATTTCCAGGTCTTCTATTAAGAGTAACAAAACCAGAAACAACACTATCTGCTTGAACTGCTTGACCGTTAAGAAGATTAGAATATATACCTCCCATTCTTCTTGTACTGCTACCAATATTAAATGTATCTGTTATATCCGGAACAATATCACTTTGTACTTCTGTGTCAAAGCTTATTCTATCAGGTGTTTCAGGACCTGTACCAAATATCAAATTGCCGCCCATTGAAATGTTGCCTGTAGCGTTCATGCTACCGTATACATCAACATCATTTAGAAATTCTACTGTACCTGTTCCATTAGGTATTAGATCTAAGTTTGCGTTACTATTGTAAGTTGTAATTTTTTCATCATCTATTAAGATATCATCAGTTGCTAATGCACTTAATTGAATATTAGGATCTGTATAGTATTTTCTAAAAACGCCTGCAAATCTTCCAGGATCTTGAGCTCTTGCTTCATATAGTGCAGGAATAAAAACTGTTTCAATTCTTTCATCAAATGTTGCATTACCGGTAGTTCCAGATGCTCCATACTGTTGGGCTTCGCTTGCATCTTGAGAAGTCATCGGTTGTCCAGGACCAAAAACTTGATCTGTTGCTCCAGGATTGCTAAGAGTAAAATCACCATACAAATATCCATCAGGTGCCTGTGTAGATAAAAATTCATGTGTAGGGTGATCTGTTTGAAAAGTTGCACTTCTTAGTATTTCAAATCCTAATTCTTGCCAATTTATAGCATATTCTTCTGTTGGTGTAGCTGTAAGATATAGTATGTCAGTGTCAACGCCTACAGTATTATTTTCTATAGTAAATAATGGAAACACTTCTGTACGATCAGAATTTAAATTTTCTGATCTAAATTTTGTATTAACTGTTAGTGTTTTACTTGGATTTTCTAGATCAACACCGATCCTTCCTGTTACAGGATCAAGGTGTAACAGTGCAATATCAGATGCAGTGTTTTTAAAATTTAAATTTAGTTTTCCAGCGCCGCCTTGATATAACTCTAGGTTATCTTGTAGTACACCGCCGCCTATTCTACCTGTTTGTGGTTCTGGCATTTATTCGACCTCCGACAATGTATTTATTTGTCAAAGTTGTGTAATACTGTGACAGGTTTTCCTAAAGGTGGTGCAGATCCAAATCTAATATACCAACCTGCTGCTTTACCACTTGGATTTTGTTTTAGTGTGTAGTTTGTTGTTGGAAGCTGATAGACGTTTTCTACAAATACCAATACATTTTGTTCTGCTGCTGGAATTGGAAAGTCGGTGTCTTGGCTATCTAGTGGTCCAAAATCAGTTTCCGAAGCATCTCCTACACCTAAACTTTGAACAACAATTCCAGGATCTTGATTAGGTTCTTTGAAACGTATTTCTCTCCATGCGCCATTTTGATATGCTTCTAATTGTTCATCGTCTGTATTGTAACGCACATAACCATTTTCTGGATAGAATGGTCTTTGAGATTCATCGCCCTTGGGTACTAACAAACCTTTTTTACTATCCATTATGACTTGATCATTTTCGTCATACCTTACACCAGGACCAGTAATACTTCTTAAGTTTGTAGTTTGTCTTTTTATTAATCTCATTATACTTCCAACCAGCTTACTGTTGCACTTAAATTCGTTGGACTATCTCCAACTATAACAAGTCTGTCTCCTGATTCTAAAACAATTTTTTCACTGTCTAGCGTAAATGTTTCTCCTGCAGGTAATTGTAGTGCATTTATAATCTTGTTAATATCACCTTTAGCTTCATTTCTTTTTACAACATGTAAATCGAAATTTGTAGTTCCTGCTTCTTCATGGGCTGCATTTGGTGCTTCGTTGTTACAAACTAAAACATTTGTGATAGCAAATCTTCTTGCAGGAGGATCATTAGGATCTAGTGGATCCCAAGTACCTATTGCTTTGTAAGGATCTGGAACTTGTAGTAAATCTTGGTCTGTAGTAGTAACTAATAAATTATATATAGGCATTTATATCTCCAAATAACTCACTACAGCTGACAATGTTGTTTTTCCAGGATTAGTTATATCGTCTGGACTACCAATTCCAACAATTGAATCACTTGTTCCTAGAATTATCTTTTCAGAATCAAATGTAAAAGTTTCGCCTGCTCTTAAGCTTAATTCTTTAATTATTCTGTTAACATCGCCTCTAGATTGACCATTAGGAATAAGATGTAAATCAAAAGTTGCTAAACCTTCTTGATCATCTGAAGGGTTAGGAACATATGTATTACAAATTATAATTGTTGTAATAGCATATTGTTTTCCTACAGGCACTGTTAGCAAATTTGTTTCTGTTATTCCAATAAATTCGTGTTCTATAGCCATAAAAAATCCTAAAATATCATACTGTAAACCATTGACTTGTTATTACTTATAATTTCATCACGTCTGTCAAAACTATTTACAAAATACAATCCAGTGTCTCCAAATTTAGGAACGTTAACATATAATTTTAATCCTGCAGAACTATCGTCAGGTGCACTTGGTTCTAACAAAAGATCATCTTCTGCAGGAGTAGCATTTAATTGTAATGTATCATTAATTCTTACGGTGCCTGTTCCAGGAGCAGAAATTGTTAAATCACTATTACTTACAGTTGATTCTATTTTTGTATCAGAAATTCTAATGCCTTGTATTTCTGCTCTATCTTCATAAAACTCACTAACAACAACATCATCAATACCAATTTGAACCAAACTAGGATCGCCTGTTTCTTCTCTATCAATTGTTTCTACATATGTTTTAGTTAGTGTACCTTCTTCAATTCTATCTTGGAAAACGCCGGCGAAGTAACTGTTAACGTAGTCAACAATTGCTTTAGTATTTGGAACAGTATCAGGGTCAACAACACCGTCGTTGTTATCACCGCCTGTTAAGTCAATAGCACCTGTTGCAATATCAGCATAAGTAAAAATTTTATCTTCGTAATCAGTTGTACCAGTAACAGTAATTACACCTGTGCCGTTATTGATTAGATATAAATCTGTACCGCCTGTATTAATATGATTAGTTTGTAAACCTTTTAAACTACCGCTGCCACCGTCTGCAATATATAATCTAAAAGCACCATCTGATCCTCCAGGAATAACATTAGCAATGTTTTCATCAAATACCATAAAGGTATCTGCGTTTGTTCCTCTGTCAACTCTTATGCCAGCGGTATCTAGTGTAATTCCTGCACCCGATTCACCGTGGTTAACTACAATAATATTGTCTCTTACTGTCATGTTTTCCGATTGTACCGTAGTTGCGTTACCTTGTACAATCAAATCACCTGTTACTCTTACAACACCGTTTTCATTTCCGGTGTTAAGAAGAATTACACCGCCGTCGCGGGTTTCAATTGTGTAATCACCATATGGTATTCGAAGAAACTTAGACATATTATATTCCTATTGTTGGGGGCATAAGCCCCCATTAATATTATCCTTGAGCAGGTAATGATACAACTAATGTAGTTGCTGGGTTTGTGCCAGTTTCTCTTGCTTCAGGAATGTTACCGACTGCATATACAGCATTAAATTCTGTACCGCCTGCTTCGCATTGAACAGTTCTATTCTTTAATCTAGTAACTTGATATACTGTTGAATCACTGCCGACAGCATCAATTGTAAATTCGCCTTCTACAAGTGCTTCACCGCCACCTGTACCAACTTTGTTAGCAAGTGTTAAGATTTCATCAGCTGAAGGATCTCCTGCATTTGAATCTAAACGAACAACGTACTTACCGTCGCCTGCTTGTCTTACAATGTGTGCTGCTGTTGTTGCTTCTGAACCGCCTGTAAAGTAGTGGCGTGTTACTGCGATACGACCTGCGCCGTAGCCGATCTTATCTTTATTAATTGGACGTCCCATTGTTTTCTCCTTAATGACGTTCTAGGTCTACGCGGCGGGTACCGCATAAATCTACATAAGTATTTATCAAATAAGAAAAAAGGCCTACCACGTAATTGTGATAGACCTTCTCTATAATATTGATAGGTTGGATTAAGGATTACCAACAACCGCCTCAACAGATCCTGTCCATTAATTCAGCGGAGCCTAGCATCGGATAGTTACTTCCAAAAACACATCTTCATGTCTCCATGCTCATGCGCTGTCACTACAACTACTAGCCAAGTTACTGCCTCTGTAAAGCAGCGTTTCCTTGCACTATCTAACTCGGACCGTCGTCTTTGTTATGTACTTAATATAACATATACAAAATAAAAGTCAACCACTTTTTTAAAAAAAGTCATAAAAAAAGGCCCCGTAGGGCCTTTTTTCTTAATTTAATATAAACTTAGCTGAAGCTTACGTTACCGTTTGTGATACCAACGTTTGCTAAGTAATCAGCTGCGTTACCTAGTGACGAAGCTGTGTTGCTTAGTTCTACATAACCGTAACGTGTCATGAACGATACAGTTGGTTCGAATGATGTTGGATCTAGTACAACACCTGAGCTCATTAGTGGGATGTATGGGCAGTAGAATGCTGCTGCGTCTGATTCACTTGAACCTTTGTATCCGACTAGAACACCTGTGCCGTCACCTGCATATGTATCTACATATACACGCATTGCGTTGTTCAATGTACCAACTAGTTTTGTGTTTGTTGGTGCTTCGAATGTACCTTCAGTTGTACGTGCAAATGCGCTTGTTGTAGCACTTTGTAGGATTGTTAACGCAAATGGGCTAACAACTGCAAAGTTACCTGCACCGCGACGTGTACGCTGTGCGATTAGGTTTGATGCACGGTTGATTTGTACTGCAAGAGCTGCATGCTCGTCACCTACGAATGTAGCTGTACCTGATACTGCTGCTTGGTCGTATGTTTCAACATTTGCACCTGCTAGTGTACGTAGAGATGCTAGGATCTCTTGATCGATCTCAGCAGTAATCTCTTGTGCAAGTGCTGCCATGATCTCTGCTTCAACGTCGATGCCGTGCTGCGACTGTGCGTCTTGCGCTGCTTCGAATGTCCAACGTGCTGATAGCTTACGTGTTTTAGCTTCAACAGTTTGTTTCAAGATCTGGATGCTTAGTTGGTTACCAGCTGCACCTTCTAGTGCTGCTGTTGAGTTAGCTGCACCTGGGTTTGCTTCATCACCTGAATATGATGTTGCAATTTTGAATGGGCTCAGTGCTTCTTCACCAGCAGTTGCACCATTTGCACCTGCGTTCACTGTGTCGCTATAACGAACACGTAGTGTGTGAATTTGACCAACTGGACCAGTCATTGGTTGTACGCCTACAATCTCGTTCGCGATGACTGTTGGCATTACACGTCTGATCACTGGAAGGATCACACGATTTAGAGTTGCTACGTTACCGGCAGAAGTAGCACCAGCTGAAGCAGTTTCACTCAAATACTTGCGAGTATTTTCTAGTGTTGCCGCCATAACTGACTTTTTGTTGCCTTGAAGGCCTTCAAGAAGTGCTGTCTTCGTATCCTGCCAGCGACTTTCTAGTAGTTCTGACATTTCAATCTCCTTAATTCAAACCAGCAAGACGACGAATGTCTACGACATTTTTATCATCTTCTGGACTACTAACGTTAGTTTGCGAATTTGTTTCGCGGTTGCCTGTTACCTCTGTTGCCTCTGCTAATACTGCCTTCTGCTTCGCTGGACCTTTACCATCAATTACTGCTGGTAGATATTTGTCAAACGCAGATTGTAGCCTGTTAGTTTGAACTGATTCCAGTAAGTCTGTCATAATTTCGCGCTGTTCATTGCTTAATGGAGCAATTAGTTCGCTAATTGTTTTTTCACGCTTTGCTGATTCAATTAACGCTGTTTTTTCTTTGTTAACTGATTCTGCAAGTGTTTTTGCTTTTGCTGCAAATGCTTTTGCTTCTGCTAGTTGCTTGTCTTTTGCGTCAAGAACTTTTAGAAGTTTGTTTGTTTCTGATTTCTCATTTAAGTGAGAAGTCATATACTCGTTTGCAAATGCTTCAAAGATTTTACGACCAAAGTCGTTTGAACGTGCTGCATCGATATCTTCTTTC
>Ga0255780_10004608_pt1 | contig 11804 bp, 9 predicted proteins | sample 071ome_32_FD_179978 | JGI IMG/M metagenome (GOLD analysis project Ga0255780, IMG submission 179978) | Coastal salt marsh microbial communities from the Groves Creek Marsh, Skidaway Island, Georgia - 071405AT metaG (version 2) | ecosystem: Environmental > Aquatic > Marine > Intertidal zone > Salt...
TTTTCGCCTCGCCGGAACTGCTCGGCGCGAACGTCGTCGCTGTTTTTTTCACGAATTTGTTCAAGTCGCGGTCGAACGAATCCGGAACGATGGACGATGCTTTCGTCGCCGTCGTCGTCGTCGAAGAAGAAGAAGAACTCGTCTCCCCGTCTTCGGTCCCATCCTCGCTCGTCGCTCTGAGAAGAAGTTGACGACGTCGCATTTTTCGGACGACGTAGACGTCTGATGTTTTCCCCAACACGTTTACGAATGTTGATGATGATCTTTTCGTTATTCCCGACGACGACGACACGGACGACGCTACTCTCGACGTCGACGCGATCATGGTTGCTCCTCTGATTGCAAAACTCATGTTTTTTTTTTAGTCTCTGTGTTCTTTTATGCTTTTGCGCGCGCTCTAGTGTGCGTGCATATTTGAGCTTTCCACATGAAAAGATATGACCCATGCATCGTTTAGGGTGTGAATGCCACTTTCCGCCACAACACCCTCTCTCTCCTTCAAAAAAAAAAGCCGCGCACCTCCATCAATCATGGTACGTCCACTACTACTCTCTCGTTGTTTCTCTCTCTCTCTTTCTTTCTTTCTTCTTCTCTCTTGCTCGCGGTGTTATTGCACACGCGCGCATTTCCTTTCGAACGATACACCACCAAAATCGGCTCTTCTAAAAGTTTAAAGTTGTTGTTTGGGGAAAATTTTAAGAGAGAGAGAGAGGGATAATTGGATGAGGGGAAAGTTTGCCCGCGCGCGCGTTTTGTGTATTCGATCGTCTTTTACGTTTCTCTCTCTCTTTCTCTTCGATGCGTTCTCACGGTTTACTCTCTCTCTGCATCTTTCTCTTTCAAACGCAAAACAGGTCGTCTCGGACAAGGAGCAAAAAGCCTCGTTATTTTCCAAGCTGTTTTCTAGCAGCCACGGGAAGCACTCGAAGGGAGATTCCGCGGGAACGATGGAAGCAAAAACGACGACGACGACGGAACAGTGGCGACCACTCCCGCCTTCACGGGAGGAACCGAATTTCGAAGTGAGGTCACCGCGCGATAGTTCTAGTAACGATTTTGACGGCGAGGGACGAGCGACGACGAGTTACGCGTCGTCGCCGAAGGATCATTTCCAATCGACGCAGGCTAAAATGAAAGCGTTGAACGCGATGAAGAAAGCGGGCGAGCAAACGACATCGACGAAGAAAAAGATGTCCTCGGAGACGAAGAGAGCGATAAAGTCCTCGCGAGAGGCAAAGTTTCGGAATTATTTGAACGTGGATGGAACTTTAGATAAGCTGACGAGAGCGTTGGACGATTTGTTGAGAAGTAACGTGAAACCAGAATCGCCGTCGGATTGGTTAGTCGCTCGATTATCGGAAGACTACGGGAACAAACTGAAAGAAGCGCAAGAAGATTTAGAAGAACAAGTGAAGGAAAACGAGAAATTAAAAGAAAGATTAGAGAAATCGAGACGGTTCGTGCATAGATTACAAGAAGATGTGGAAGATTTGACGAAAAAGTTGCAAGAGGAGAAGGAGATGGCGGAGGCGGTTGCCGCGAGAGCTATGCACGAGCCGCAAGAGGTAGCGATGTTGAAAGAGGAATTGAGAGAGGTGATGGAAGATGCTAACGAAATGGCAGATTTAATTCGCGAATACGAACAGAGAGAAGAGGAGCGGTTGGCGTTGCGAAGCGCGAAGAAAGAGTTGCAAGGGGATCGAGAGAGGTACGGAGATGGAAATGTACCGAGCTCTCGTTCGTCGGACGCGTCTTCGACGAGATTGATGCGATTCGAAGAGATTAAAGAAAAGGTTAGGAGACAACATGAAGAAGCACAGAGGTACATCAAACAAAATGGGAGCGGTAGGACGTCGCCGACGGCTTCGGAATTGAGTTCGCAGTACATGGACGACGATGCGCCTAGATTAATGATGTCTCCGTCGAAGAGGATTACCGAAAGCGAAGGGAAATTGTTGTTTTAGCTTTGAAAACAAAAAAAACTGTGAATGTATATCACCACTACTAATGAATCACTGCGTTGATATTACACAAATCTATCTATCTATCTATATATCTATATATATATATTACTACATCGCTTTACTAGTACGTACTATTGCTATATCATTTTACACGTACAGCGAGGGCGCGAAGACGATGCCTCTTCGCAACAATTCTGCGCCTTTCTCAAACTTCTCGCGTAAATTCTCATCACCGCACGCCATCGCCGCCCTTCCGAGCTCCAGCATCAACTCGTCCAATCGACGCATGGCTCGAACGATCGTGCCTTCAAACAAATCCGTTCTCAACAATACTTCCGAAAATGTCTTCCCTCCCGCCCAATCGTACACGATTTCCACCAAGAACGTTCGAAACGACTCGACGTATTTCTCAACGTCGATTTCGAGTTTTTGTTCCAGTTGCGTATCGGCGATGAGTTTTGCCGCGTCCAAAACACCTTTGATGGGTGACTCTAACTTCTTCGGTATGGTTGGCTTTTGGTTCGATTTTTCCGTTGGAACGAACATGGAACACAGAGCGACGAGTTCTCTTGGCGTCGCTTTCGCGAATGCACCGTTAAACATCAATTCAGTCGCCAAGAGTTCATCCGCCGTGTCAATTTCGCAAGCACATCTACCTTTGGGTAAAACAACGCCGTCGGCATCCACGTGGTTCAGTTTCCGCAAAACTTTTGACCGCGACGATAACTCGTCGCGAAATTTGGACAGTTCGCTCGTTTTTATTCGCGAAGACAACACTCTGGATCTTTCCTCGAGAGTCGCTTTTTTCTCAAACAGCGCTTTTTCGTCGTCTTCTTTTGCGTTTTTATCCTTCATATTCGCTCTGAGTTTCTTTTGCTTTTCGTAATACGTTTCCGCGTCGTCGTCCCCGGATTCATACAACTGGTGCTTTCTAATCTTTTCGCGAACGGACTCGAGTTCTTGAACCGTCGACGCGTAGGAAACCTCTACGCATCCCAGTGCGTTCACGGAGTCCAAACTCGGCACGTCCGGTAAACCTTTCTTCTCTTTGAACGTTTGCACAATAGTTCGAACGCTTTCGTATACCGCGTCCCTAGACGTCGAATCGCGCAAGTCGTCGGACAACTCCAAGATGAGTTCACCTATGTTCGCCACCAAGGCAAGACTGACGGGAACGATTTCCGTCGTGTTTCGTTTACGTTTCTTCTTTTCCCCTTCCAAAATTGTCCCGCCTGCATCGATGTTGACATCCGCTGGGGTCAAAATACCTTCAGAAGCACCCGGTCCTACACGCATCAAGCAATCGATGACGACTGTTTCCGGCGAGGTATCTTTCGTCGAAGGATCAATCCCTCGCATTTTCAACATCTCGTCCGAGAGTTGATAGGCGTTTACGACGCATCCCCATCCGAAATCGTCGTACCCGTTGCGGATCTTCAGCAACCTACCCGGCGTGAGAAATTTCATCGCGCGCGTCGGCTCGAGCTCGTGTCGTTTCAACTCTTTTTCCAATCGACGGGCGCGTTCGATGAGTAATCCGTATTCCGTGGATTCTTTGCTCACGTTTTTAAGGTTTTCATCTATTCTGGAGATTTCTTCGCGCACTCGCTCGCGCTCGATTTTCATTCCAGGAACCGCTTTAGCGTGTTGATAGGAGTGAAACGAGCGTTGAATGACGAATTCTGCGTCCATCGTCCCGCTCGCCCGTTTCAACAAATTCAAAATGGAATAATAACTCAACTTAAATTCCGAGTTCAACGCCTGCGGTTTACCTTGTAACATTTCGCGCATCGCGGATTCTTCCATCTTCTCATCCGCCATGACGATACATATACCGCGGTCGTCTTTGCCTCGTCTACCCGCTCGCCCGGACATTTGCGTATACTCGCCAGGTGCTATGACACGCTCTTCGCTTCCGTCGAATTTCTTCACCGCGGTGAAGACGACCGTTCGCGCGGGCATGTTCAAACCCATCGCGAACGTCTCCGTCGCGAAGAGACATTTGATCAAAGATTCGCTGAATAGGATTTCCACGAGTTCTTTCAAGCACGGGAGTAAGCCCGAGTGGTGAATGCCGATGCCTGCTTTCAACAGCGGTAATATGCCCTGCACCGCTGGCAATTTTCTATCTTCCTCGTCTAAACAATTCAACGCGTTCGTGTACACTTCTTCCACCGCTTCCGCTTCTTCCTCGTCGTTGAAGTGAATTTTCTTGCACTGCTTGGCGTACTCTTCGCATTCTCTTCGAGAGAAGGAAAACACAATCACGGGGAAGAATTCCTTGTTTTTAATCATCCGAGTGATGCGCAGAATATCCGATTCGTCTTGCGTGTTGCCGTGTTGTCCGCCGCCTCTTCCTCGACCTCCTCTTCCTCCTCGACCACCTCCTCTTCCTCCTCGACCTCCACCACTACTCCCGCTACTCTTCAACGCCGCACGTAACTTTTCAAAATTCTCCCGCTTAAAGTTCCCGATCTCGTCTACGATTAAATGCAATCCTTTCCCGCCCTTAGGAAACCCGTAGTGTTGCAACGGCGTCGGCCGATGGTCCGTGTACACCACGTGCACGCAATGCTCGTGTAAACTCGCCACCCACTCCGCAAACTCCAACGCGTTCGGCAACGTCGCCGATAAAAAAACTAATCGCGCGTTTTTCGGCGCGAACACTATGCTTTCTTCCCACACCACGCCTCTCTCTCGATCTCGCATGTAATGCACCTCGTCGAAGATGATCCATCGCACCTCCCGTATGACCTCCCCGCCTCTATACAACATAGATCTTAAAACCTCCGTCGTCATCACTAAACACGTCGCGTTTGGATTAATCACCGTATCACCTGTCATTAACCCAACGTCCCCAAACTCTTCCTCGAGTTCCCTGAACTTTTGATTCGACAGCGCTTTCAACGGCGACGTATAAATCACTCTTTGCTTGTCCCGAAACGCCATCGCAATCGCGTATTCCGCCACCACCGTCTTCCCCGCCGATGTATGCGCCGCTACCATCACGCTTTCGCCTCGTTCCAACACCGCCACCGCGGTCGACTGAAACGCGTCCAACTCAAACGCGTACTTCTTCGCGTACTTTTCCTTGGAAAATGTCGGCGTTTTCAATCCGACCATCTCTTCCGCGCTCAGTTTGACAGATTTCGGAATGGCCACTTCGTGCACGCAACTCGTTTTCTTTTGCCGCTGATGTCGAGCGACGGCGTCTTCTTCGTCTTCTTCAACGATCTCCCCTTCGTCTCTGGCTTCTTCTTCTTCTTCTTCTTCTTTCGCATCGTTCTTGCGCTTCTCGTCGACGTCGACGTTTACCGTCGTTTCAATCACGTGCTTCTTCACGCTCTCCCGAAAGCGTCTGGCGGCTTCGGATGGCGCCGTCGTCGCGTGGCGGAACGGTTCTTCCTCGTCGTTCGCATCGGTCGTCGTCGTCGTCGTCGTCCGCATCATCATCGCGAGAACGAAACGAGAGGGAAGAAGAAGAAGAAGCGCTCGACTCTCTCTCTTTCTCTCGTCGACGTCGTCGTATTTATTCTCCAAATGCGCGCGAATCCAAATGACGCAAATCTAAACTTTTCCCCAAAACAACGCGCGCGGAGACAAACAATCACACAGAAACAACGAATGAAAGAGAAAGAAAAGAAGTCAACGACAGCAGCAGCAGCAGCAGCGGTAGTAGACATCGTTCCGAACGGCGTCGCTTTTAACCTCGCCAAGTCTTGGCTCACGTCGTCGTCCTCGTCTCCTCTTCTCGGGAAAATCTCGTTGGATGCGTTCCTGACGGACTCGAAGCGCGAAGAGCGCGAGGAGAAACCGAGAGCGCCGAGACTCGGTCTAGGCGCGAAATATCTGAGCCATTCGAAAGCGTCGAGGACGATGCGAGACGTCGCCGAGAAGAAAATTTTGAGAAACGTGGAGAGAGAGAAGAGGCGACGAGAGGAAGAGGAGAGAGATTTGAAACGAGCGATGATGAGCAGTTCGTCTTCGTCTACGGACGAGGACGAGAGCGACGAGGAAGACGTGAGGGGTTTGAGCATGAGCAAGAAGAGGAAGCTGGAGAAGAAGAAGCTGGACGCGAGCAAGCGCAGGAAGTAATCGCATAAGTTAAGCTAGTAGTAGTAGTAGTAATAGTAGTAGTAATAAACTGTTGTACATTAGAAGTAGGAATACTAGAGAAGCGCTATTTAGACGACGGCGTCTTTCGAGGCGGACGTTTTCATCTCGCCGCCTTCGTCGTCCTCTTCGCCTAGGGTAAAATCACTTTTTAGTTCTGCACCTCCTCCTCCTCCACCACCACCTACACTTTCGACGAAGTTAGGATCTTCGTCGATTAATCCTGGTCCGTGGTAGTAGCCTTCGATGGCTATGGCGGCGACGATTGCTCCCAGAAATAACTCGGGCCGAACGGTTTCGCCGAGGTACGCGATGGAGACGAACGCGACTATGAATAAAGAAACCGTCGTCGCGAACGTTTTTGCGATGACATCTAAGTATTTCATCACCGCCGAAGTGGCGATGCCTCCAAACGCTGAGTTTGCGACCAGAAGGAGCGAGACGAGCGTGTGCCCGCGGAAGAGCTCGTGATGGACGCCGTTTTCAAAAAAGTTCGTGTCCCAAACTAAACTCGCGAAAGTAATCATCGTTCCCCATCCGTATAACAAAGCGTTTTGGAAATAAAACGGGTTTTTCGTCTTCTTCAGAAACATCTCCACGAACACTCCAGCTATTGAACTCGTGACGATCGCGAACGACTCCAACACGTATCCTTGCGTCAATCGACCGTAATCGCTAAAAGAGGACGCGAGCAATATTCGTCGTCTCGTCCTCTCGTCCTCGTTCGCGTAATACGCGCCACCACTAGCGTCACCAGTACCACTCGGTCTATCGCCCGCTAACACCGCCGCCGAGGGATATGTGTGCACTATTCTTCTATTCGTCGCTCCGGCAAATATGTGTCTATCCTCCGCGAATCGCACCTGCTCTGCGCTCCCTCCTTCCTTCGCGCCTAACTGCGACACCATACAACCAATCGTCAACAACACCATCATCCGCCACTGCAATTTCGTCAAATGTTTCCTCATGATCACTTTAAACGCAATCGCCGTGCACACAATCTTCAACTGATTCAACATTTGATACGAAAACGCGCCCAAATCGGCGATGACGAAAAAATTAAGATTGTTCGACAACGCGTATAAACTCGCCGGTATCGCCGCCAACGCCAAAGTGCCTCGAGACAAATCCAAATCGGACATCGAAAAGTTCGTCTTTTTCGTCGCGTCGTTCCAATAAAACAGCGCCAGCGAGAGCGCTAATTTTCCAAACTCCGCAAAGAAAGGCACCGTCAGCGAGTTGTAAGCGAATTTCCGGTTCGTCGGGTCCGACGTGTTCTGTTTCAGCGTGAACTGCGTGAGAAGACTCAACGAACACGTCGTGAGTATTTGGAAAAACAAGAGCAAATGTTGCGTGGACGTGTACGGAGAAGAAGAAGAAGAAGAAGAAGAAGACGATGTTTTCGATTTCATCATCGTTGTCGTTATTATTATCGTCTGCGGTTGTGTGTGCTCTCTCTCTCTCTCTTCTTCTTTTATGTGTGTGTGTGTGTGTGTGTGAGAATAAGTGGCGTTTCACGCGCGATTTGTAAAACGTGAAGAGAGAAAAGGTCGACACAAAAACGAGAGAAGAAGAAGAAGAAGCGCGACGTCAACATATATATCACGTTTGCAATAGTTTATTGAAAGAAACACGTCTCTTCTTCTCACATAACCTCTCTCTTTTATATTTTTATTCGATGATGTGATCGATCAAACCAAAATCAATCGCCTCTTGCGCGCCAAAGTACGTGTCTCTGGTCATGATCCCTCTCAACTCTTCGTAATCTTGCCCGGTGTATTTCGCGATGAACGCCGATTGCGCCTTGGCGTTTCGGTTCAACTCGATGGCTTGCAACTTAACCTCGACCGAAGTACCGCTCAAACCACCCAACGGCTGCGCTAAAATCATTCTCGCAGATCTCATGGAATACCGTTCACCTTTCGTACCGGCGGCTAAAATCATCAGAGGCGGTCCCGCGACGCATCCCATCGCGACCGTTTTCACCGGACAACTTATCATCTCCATCGCGTCGACGATCGCGACGACGCAATATTGCGTCCCCGCCGTGGCGTTGATGTACACAGTAATCGGCTCATCCGGCGCCTCTGCTTCTAACGCTAACATCTGCGCCACAATTCGTGCCGTGCTGTCTTCGTCGATGCGTTCCCCGATGAATACGATTCGATTGTTCACCAAGAACGTGAATAAGTCTTGCTGGCTTCCGTCTGGGAGCGGGACCACGATGGGGACGGTTTCAGGGCCATTTCTAGTCATTCGTAATCTGTCTGTTGTTTTCGATGATGATACTTTTCCTCCTCCTCCTCGAGAAGAAGATCTTCTCGACGCGATGCTTTTCTTGAATCGCGCGGATTCTCCCCTCGACAAAGCGGCCAGAGCCGTTTTTGAGGACATCGAAGCTGCCGAAGACGACGCCGTTCTCAACATGACGATTTGCTTTTCTCTCTCTGTTTATTTTTCCCTAATACTTTTAAAGTCGCAAAAAGAAATTATCTTTTCTTCTTCTTCTTCTTCTTCTCTCACTCTCGTGTGAATTATATCGCACTTTCTTTCTCTCTCTCTCTCTCTCTCTCTTCTTTCGTTCCGTTCGTTTCTCCCGATCTGCTCGCGCGTCGCGTTTTGTAAAGCTCGCTTAGTAAAGAACGTTCTATCCCTTTCCCAGAAATTTTTTAAGAAAATTTTGGGTAATGTTTTATTAGTTTAGGGTCTCAAAAAATGAAGCATAATGAGTATATAGTTCTTAATTCATTCTAAAAGTCCATCTGTCGTTCATACCATGAGAAATCCATCGCTTCCCATCAGCACAGCGAAATTAAGCCTCATTGGGCGCCAATAGTATTGCGGTTAGTAATAACGTGAGAAGTCGGCGTGATGACAGGTATTTTTTCTTTTTTGCCGTTTTGATTCGAGAAAGAAAAACGTTTTTCGAGATCAGAACGACGAATGGCTGTTCTTTCCGGGTCCTCGCATGACATTATCTTTTTGCACGTCGAACGAAACGCAGAAGTTGTTGATATGCGTATGCGTCTCTTATTGGCGTTTCGTGCATGTGATTTGACCAAAACTGGTGTTTTAGGGTTTCAACACCAAAAGCGATATCTCTAAAAACTCTTTTCTTCTTCACTTTCTGAACGCGCGGGTTCTTCGTTTCTCAAACGCAACGAAAACACAACGCGTCGTCCTCGTCCTCGTCGTCGTCATGGAGAAAAACACCGCCTACGATGACGATGACTACCCGCGCACGGACGCGAACGGCGTTTTTGTCGTTTCCGGTCGAAAACCGCGCGATAGAGTTTGGGGTATAATTTTCGGTCTCGTCGTCCTTTCGACGCTGTTAATCGGCGGCATCAATTACCACGCGTACGCGGATTTGGTGAAGAGCGAGGGGATTCCCAAGCCTTCGGAGATGGAGTACGGACAGGCGTGCGATGGGCCTTTGTTTAAGAGCAAGTTGGAAGCGAACAACGAGAGATATAAGGTGGCGAATGCGTCTCCGTATAGTCGACGGAAACTGATGGAAGAAGGAAATAAAATAAACAGAAGAAGAGAAAGTTTAGGACCGGACGGTCCGGACGTTCTTTTTCCCGAACGACTCGGGGTGAGCGAGTTTACAGAAAATGATGACAACAACAACAACAATGCATCGCACTTGGCGAAGACGAAAAAGTTATCGTTTAATAAGGACGAACCGTTTGACGTGACGGTGGTCATCAACGCCGCGTTGTGGTGCGCCGGATTGTCGCTGCTCGTTTCCGTGTTGATGGGCATGTTTATCGTGTTCATGTTTAGAACGTGCGCGCACAAAACGGTGTGGGGGATTATTTATTTCAAGATTTTTGCGCTTTACGCGATGGCACTGGCGATGTTGAACATGGGAAGCCTGGAGGGATTTATCACTTTCGCCTTGATTGGTTCGTTAGCCTGGTTCGTCTATTGGTTGTGGACGGACGAGTTGAACGTGGTGGCTTCCATGCTCGCGGTCAGTTCGCAAGCGTTGAAGGACAACCCTGGCATTATTTGGTTCGTGTTGCTCTTACAAGTTGCCGTGATGGTATTTGTGGTACCAGTCGTTGGTTTCATTTACGTTGCTGAATTAGGCGGCTTGCCAGACGTCAACCCGAAAGCAATTTACCAAAACTCCTCGACGTTGGCGTGCGCGGATTACGTCGGGAAACCGGTGAATTGTTGCGCCACCACGCCGGGCGCCTGGGTCGCTTGGTACGAAGCGTTGGCCATAATTGCAATGATTTGGGCTTTTGCGTTCGCGTTGGAGACGAGAATGTACGTCATCGGCGGAACCGTTTGCCAATGGTATTTCGCTCCGAAAGGCACCAAGTCGTTCAGAGGCTTCACGTTGACGTCCACCAAGCACGCGTTAGGACCATCGTTTGGCACCGTCTCCTTCGGTTCAGCCATCATGACCGCAGTCGAAATGATGCGACAAGCCATGGAAAGAGCGCGAGAGGATAACGAACAAAACATATTTCTTTGCCTTTTGCAATCGTGCCTGGAGTGCATCTGGGAATTCATCGAGTACCTCTCGAAATTCGCCATGCTCCAAGCGTCCATGACGGGCGAAGCCTTCTGCGACGCGGCGAGTTCCATCTTTGACTTGCTCCAGCGCAACTTCCTCTTAGCATACGGGACCTACGCGTTTCCATCCATGATATTACAAATTCTCTCCCTAGTCTTCGCCTTGCTCGCCGCGGCTGGTTCCTACATGATCAACTTCGCCGTGTTTGAAGTCGCGGAAGTGAGCATGGCCCCTCTCTACGCGATCGTGTGCGCGATAATCACCGGTGTCGTCGTCTGGTGTTCTCTCAGTTACTTCACCATGATCCTCGTCAACACCACCGACGCCGTCTTTGTTTGCTACGCCAAAGACAAGGACAGAAACGAAATCCACCACGAAGAGATGCACGCGGTGTTTGAAAACGCCGTCCAAAGACGCCGAGAAGCGAGAGGAGAAATCGTGCGACAACCCGCTGGACCGTACGCCTACGGCGCCGGGAATACCGTCAATAAATCTTACTGAAGAGATCGCGAAGGAGAGGTAAAGAGAGAGAGAGAGAGAGATGTTCGATTTTATCGTAAACTCCGTTGTAAAAACATTAACACTTACAAACTGCATAACGACGCGCGCGTTTTCGTTTTAAAAATGGATAATAAAAGCGTCACTTTAACAACACGCACAAAAGGAAACCAGAAGAAGAACAAAAAGATGACGCGACGACAGCGCTCAAAACGCCCGCGCTCGCTCCGATAGAGACTAAAAAACACACCCGGTGCATCGAGCAGCACCCAGCATCGATATGACCGCGGCGGCGTCCTCTTCCTCGTCCACCTCCCGTAAACTTTTCTACCGCGTTCTTTCCGTCTACGCCATCTCCGAAACGCTGTCGTTCGCGAGACACCAAAAGCGCGTGCACGACATGGAAAACGCGCCGAGACGCGTGCTCGACCCGTCCATCGATTTGAAAAAACACCTGAAATGGTTCGCGAAAGAGTTGAAAGCGCAGCCGAATCCAAGGCAACTGTTTCAAGATTTGTTCAACGACGCGGAGATCGAGCGCATTCCGAGGAACAGAGCGGTGTACGCCTTGTGTTTTTTCATGACGGCGAAGGAGAGTTCGGAGTACGAGACGAACACGTATCCGAGACAAGTCATCGAAGCCGCGGATAAAATATTGATGAACATGGAGGAGAGAGATAAAGGATTGAGATTCG
>Ga0255780_10004610_pt1 | contig 11803 bp, 7 predicted proteins | sample 071ome_32_FD_179978 | JGI IMG/M metagenome (GOLD analysis project Ga0255780, IMG submission 179978) | Coastal salt marsh microbial communities from the Groves Creek Marsh, Skidaway Island, Georgia - 071405AT metaG (version 2) | ecosystem: Environmental > Aquatic > Marine > Intertidal zone > Salt...
GTGATTTGATACGTGGAATACGTGTGTGTGTGTGACACAAAGTGTGTGTACCTACCTCATAGAATAGACCAGAAACACCCATCGAACACACACGCGTGACGGACGGACGGACGGCGCGTTCGTTTGAATTCGTGGCGTCAGAGGACGACGGGTGACGACGGGTGACGACGGGTGACCGGCGCGCGCGTCACCGGTCGACGCGACGACGCGCGCGGTGGAATCGCGGTCGTCGATTCGTCGTCTCGCGATCGGATCGGTCGTCTCGCGATCGCGCGCACCGACGAATTCATTCATTCACGCGCGCGCGTTCCCATTCGCATTTCTCCATGGGCACCGCGCTCGCGTCGTGGCGCGAGACGCTCGCGCGTCGCGACCGTGATGACGCCGCGTCGACGCCGACGCGAGGTGGTTTCGCGCGGTGGCGACGCGGGTTCGCGTCTCGGCGTCGCGAGCGACGCGCGGTGTCGAGGGAGAGGGGTATCGACGGCGCGCCCGTCGTGTGGCGCGCGTACGGACCCGACGGCGACGGCGACGGGGCGACGGCGACGGCGCGCGCGGGGACGGAGAGCGGTGCGAGCGAGAGTGAGGGGGGAGGGGAAGACGCGCACGAGAGAGAGGCGGCGGAGGCGGAGGAACGGGCGGCGAGGTGGGCGTACACGAGCGCGTACGTGACGTCGGTGGCGAACGCGTTCGAGCACGCGTTGGAGGCGAGAGAGGCGAGGGCGAGAGAGGCGAGAGCGAGCGCGGGTGAGGAGGATGCGTGCGATGATGATGATGATGAGGAGGAGGAGGAGGAGGAGGAGGACGCGTACGAGGAGGACGAGGCGATGTCGACGAGCGAGGATGAAGAGAGGGACGCGAACGTGACGTCGGAGAGGTTGGAGGCGGCGCCGTTGGCGGCGGCGGCGACCGCCGCGACGACGACGGCGACAGAGCCTGAACCGGACGTTCAACGCGGTGCCGATCACCAAAACGCAGCGGCGACGGTGGTGTCGTCCGTCGCGGTCGCGCCGGCGGCGAAGAGCGTGGCAGCCATGTCGGCGAAATGGGTCGCCGCGCTCGCCGTCGGAGCGACGGCCGTCGTCGCGCCGTTCGTGATGGGAGGATCGTCGAATTCGCTCGCCCCGGGGCCGACTTCGTCCCTAAGCTCTCGTTTACGCGATGTCGACTTGTTCAACTCGCGCGGTCGCGCGTTGAATTCGTACGGAGGTCCGAACTGGCGCGCGATGGAACGCGCCGAGGCGACGGCGGCGGCGAACGTCGCGCCTCTGCAGCAGCGTCTCGCGGAGATGGAAGAGGAACTTCGCCGGGCGAACGACGAGCTCGAGCGTGCGCGCGAAGAGGTGAGCAACGCGGCAAAGACGCGACGTAAACTCGCGCAGGCGCAGACGGAGGCGAGCGAGGCGAGCGCGCGCGAAGCCGCCGCCGTGGCGGATCGCGACGCGGTGTGGAAGGCGCTTCGAGGACAACTCGCTGAAGCCGCCAAGGCTCGAGCGACGATCGAGACGGAGAGTCTGTCCGTGGCGGCCGACTTGGAACAGGCGAAGACAGCGCTCGATGAAGCGTTAAAGTCGAAACCGACGTGTGATCCGAGCGTGGGTGACGACAACGACGATTTACGAGCCGCGCTCGCCGAAGCCGAGGCGAGTCGAGACGCGCTTCGAGCCAAGGTGGATGAACTGTCGAGCACGGTCGCGCGCTTGAATGAAAGTTTGAACACGTTTACCGAGACGAAACCGCGACAAGAGGAAGAACGCGAGCGACTTGAGAACGAGACGCGCGCGTTGACGCAGAAATTGGCTGAAAAAGAAGAGCGACTCAGCGAGCTCGAGGGGCGCCTGTCGTCTTCAGAGAAAAATCTCGAGACGCTGGCCGAGGAGTTATCGTCCAGCGAGGATAAGCTTCGGCGCGCTTTAGCGCGCGCGGAGGATGCGGTGGAGTCCTCGTCGGAGGAAGAGGCAAAATTCGCGCGAAAACTCGCCGAGATGCAGACAGAGCTGGAGTCGAGCAAACGCCGCGCCGTCGAGGCGGCGACGGCTTCAGCCGAGGCGAAGACGGCGCGCGATGACGCCCTCGAGGATTTGCGTCGCGCGCAGGTCGAGGCGTCGAAGGAAGCACAAAGACTCACGGAGGCCCGCGCCGCCGCCGCGCTCGAATCGAACGCCGAAGTGCATCGTCTCGAGGGCGAACACGCCAAACTCGTGTTGCAACTCAAACACGCCGAAGCGACGATTTCCGAGTACATCGTCGTTTCCACCGCGCAATTGGATTCTGTGGTGAACGAACAGCGCGCGGCGTTCGAGTTGGAGGCAAAATCGCTTCGAGAACAGCTTCAAGGTAACACCACGCGCGTCGCACAGCTTCAAGAGGAGCTCACGGTGTCGCTCGAGCGATACGCGCACGCGAAGGAAGAGCTGGGCGTTCTCGAGGCGGATTCGAGCGCGACGCAGGAACTGTGCATGAAAGAGGTGCAGCGCGTGACGGAAGAGTTGGCGGTGAGAAACGCGGCGCTTGAAAAGGCGCAACGCGAGCTCATCGAGCTCGAATCACAGATGGCCCGATACGAGAATCAAACGTCGACTTTGACATCCGGGGAGGACGTCTCGTCGACCGAGGCCATCGAACGCGACGCGCGACTTCTTCAAGAAGCGAACGACAAACTTCAGCAAGATCTCGACGGTGCGCAGAAGGAAAAAGAGGAAATCTCCTCCAAACTCGCGTCGGCCGAGGAAGAGCGCGCGTTGCGTCACGAAGAGTCCCTCAAGTTTCAGGCGGCGGCGGTCGCCGCCGAACGCGCCAAGAGCGAGGCAGAGAGCAAACGCGCCGCGCTCGAGGAAGAGATTGCGCGCATACAATCGGAGGTCGAAAAGGCTCAAACGCTTCGCACCGAGGCCGAGCGCGCCAAGGCCGAGGCGGAGGAGCGTCGCATTTTGGCGTTGCGCGCGGTGGAGGAAGAGCAAAAGCTCGCGGAGCGCGCTCGAGAAGAGGCGCGCAAGGCGGACGCCGCGGAAATGCAACGTTTGAAGGAGGAGGCCGAAGAAGCGAAGGCTGCTTTGAGTCGCGCTCAAGCGGAGCATGCCGAACGATTGAAACAAATCCAAGCCGAGGAAGCGGAGAGCGAAGCGATCGAACGAGCGCGTCTGGAGGAGGAGAGACGCAGAGCCGAAGAAGAGGAGCGGCGCCGCATCGAGGCAGCAAAGGAGGCGTTGCGGCTCGCCGAGGAGAAAGAACGCGAAGAGGAGCGTCAACACATCGCGGCCGAGGAAGAACGGCTGCGTATAAAACAAGTGGAAGACGCCGAACGCGAGCGCGTCGAACGAGAACGTCGCGAAGCTGAGGAAGCGGAGCGCCGCCGCCTCGTCGCCGAGGAGGAAGAGCGCCAACGAATCTTGATGGAGGCTGAAAAGGAACGTCAACGTCTCGCGGCTGAAGAGGAACAGCGAAGACGAGATGCGGAAATAGCCGAATCTAGACGCATCGAGGCCGAAAAGGAACAGGCACGTCTTCAGGCTGAGGCGGTCAAGGCGAAGAAACACGCGCGCGCCGAAAAGCATGCGCAAAAACTCTTGAGGGCGGCTCGAAAGGCTTACAAGGTCGCCGAAGAGGCGCACGCGCGCGCCAAACAACTGCAAGACTCCGCTGCGCTCGTTGAGGGAGCTGAGCGCGAAGAGATGATTGCGCGCGCGAACGCCGCTGTTGCTGAAGCCAACGAGGCTCAAGAAAAGTGGGACTCCACGTACGCGTCGGCCAAGGAAGCCATGAAAGCGCTCGAAACAACCACAAATTAGTGTAACAATAACGTCTATTCATCTAGCCACGACTTTTTTCTTGTTCGCGAATCGTATCGGTGATCCGTTCGACACGCGTCGTTCCTCTTTGACTTTTCGCTCGCGGTTCCGTCGCACCAGTTGGCGAAGCGCTAGACTCTTCTCGCGCCAAGGCGTCGTCGTGCGCGTCGGTTCGGCGCGCGCGTTCCCGTCGTGCACGTATCCGACGCCGAGAAATTTTGCGAGCGCTGTTCCGCGCCAGCGCGCGGCAAAAGAGTCGAATCGTCTATCACAGAACGACATGAGACGAGGAGTGAGGTTCGCTCGCGTTGACTCGATGGCACGACTATGATTTCTACGTTACAACGACGACAAGTTGTCGTCCTTAAAATGTCCCCCACGTCCCTCCACATCCGTGGTACTGATTAAATCTGTACACGCACATCATGAGCGCGGCGTACAACCCGTCGACGAGAAACAATTCTCTCCAAGTGTACGTTCTCGCCTTGGACCGCCCCGCAAACGTCCCCGCCCGGTGTTTGCTGAGACACCACCACGAAAAACTATTCGCGCTCAGAATCTCCCCTCGAAAGAAATCGGAAGAGTTGGTGTAATAAAACTTGAGCGTGATGGCGAACCCGATGGCGTACGTCAACTGCGGCAGGACGACGTCGCTCGTCACCACGCGTTCGCCGCGCCTCGCGCGTCTCGCCACAAACTTTGAATCCGCCACCCACTCGAAAACCATCGCGAACAGCGCGCTCCACGCCCACCACACCACGCACGTCTGATGCACGTTCCACATGCACCTCGGAAACACGAACGTGCCCGCGAGCGTCACCGCCGGCGTCATTCCCGCCGCGAACCGCGCCGCCTTGAGCGCTCGATGTGGCTCGGCCCGCGTCGCGCGCAGCGTCCCCCACACGCACGACGCCACCGTACCCGCGACACCGACGAAATACGCCGCACCCACGATGTTCGGCACGAGTTCCATGTACCCACACAGCGATATATTCGCCGTTCGCATCCCCGTCGCCACCGCGCACAGCGGATACAGCTGTCCCGTCGCCAACAGACACGCCTCGCCGTGTTCCAACCACGGCCGATCTCGCTTATCGTACGACACCCCCAACTGCGTCGCGCACAACCGTTCGGCGACGCTCAAATCTCTCTCATCGTCGTCCACCGCCGACGTCGATCCTCGCGGCGCCTCGACGTCGTCCCCATCACGAGCCGATGGGCGCGCGTCATCGTTTCCTCGCCGCGCCGACGGTCGCGTCCGTCGTCCACCGGCGTCGACCGATTCGTCGACCGATTCGTCGACACTCATCGTCACCATCGATCCCGCGTCGCGTCGATCCCGCGTCGCGTCGCGTCGCGTCGTCGCGTCGTCGTCACCGCGCGCGCGCGCATTCGCGCACCATCGTCGTCGTCGTGGGGCACACCAGACCCCTATACTCCTTGAGTCACGAGTCGTCAACATACATCACCTCCACATACACGTCCACGTATCCATAGTACGACACCGTATACACTATACAAACCCACAAATGACAAACCCACGCGCCACACCTATGTACCCACTATATATCCACACATGGGTTTCACACCAATCTGAATACGTACCCATACACATTCGGACATCTGAAACCGAGCAAATCGCCCCTAGGTCGCGCCGACGGGACGGGACGACAGAGCGACGCGACGACGCGCCGCCGCCGACGACGATGGGGCCGCTGGGATTCCTGAAGAATCTCGTCGGCGGTGGGAAGCACAAACACGATCGTGACTCCACCGTGGAGACGCCGATGACGATGACGACGGCGCGCGATGACGACGTCGTGGCCGAGGTGGCGCAAAAAGCGTCCCCGAGCGAGCCCGGGACGAAGGAGTCGTCGGCGCCGACGAAGGCGGTGCCGGAGGTGACGACGAAGGAGACGATGGTGGAGGTGACGAACACAGAAGACGCGCCGGAGCCGGTGTCGGCGCTCCCGGATTTACCGCCGTTGACGACGACGGGGTCGTGGGCGGATTTCGACGAGGAGGAGACGCGCGTCGAAAACCCGCTCGTCGACGAGGCGAGACGCGCGGAGGAGGAGGCGGCGAAGCGCGAGGCGGAGGAGGAAGAGGCGAGACGGAAGAAGAAGGAAGAGGACGAGGCGAAGGCGAAGGCGAAGATGGAGGCGGAGGTGAAGAATGTGTTGCAGAGTCAAGGCATCGACGACATGTTGGCGGAACTTCCGAGCGACGACGACGAGGAGGACGCCGAGGAGACGAAGGACGACGCGGCGGCTGCGATCAAGGCGCGGGCGAAACCAAAGGCGAAGGAGAGCGAAAAAGTACTCTCTAAGAAGGAAAAGGCGCGTTTGGAGGCGGAGGAGTTTGAGAACGCGCTCAAGGAGCTCGGTTTGGATGATAAAATCGACAACGAGGCGAGCGATCCCGCCAAAGCCGAGGCGAGAAGACGGAAAAAGGCGGCTCGAGAGGCGCGCGAAAAGGCTGAGGCTGAGGCTAAGGCGAGAGGTGAGGTCCAATCGGAAGAAACCGCGGCAAAGGAGAAAGATTCCGCCCCCGTCGAGCTCGTCGATCCGGCGGAGGCTCGCGCCAAGTTAGCCAAAGCCGCGGCGGCGAAGAAGAAGAAAAAAGTCACCGGTTCCGCCGCCGTCGTCGCCAAGGCTGCGGCGCAATCTTCCAAGAAGAAGAAGGGCGCCAAGGACAAGTCGAAATTCAACGAGTTGGCGTCTTAGATGCACAAAAAACCGAGACGAGACGAGTTGACACATTTCTTTTAATATATACAACATTTCCTCTGAGACGCTGTAGCGACTGACGCCGCCCGCGCTCTCTCTCACTCAAACTCGAGCTCGCGAAGCGAGCGCACCTCATCGTCGCTCAATATTCTCCACGCCCCTTCCGGAAGATCCGCGATGTCGATGTCCCCGATTTGCACGCGAAACAGATCCACCACTCGAAGACCGAATTTTTCGCACACGCGTCTAATTTGTCTATTCCTCCCCTCGCGAAGGTTAAACTCGAGCGTTCTCGACCCCCGACCGAGTCTCCGAACGTTCATCGGCAACAGCTCCACCCCATCTAATTGCACGCGACCATTGAGCGAACGCATGTGTGATTCTCGCACGTCCGCATCCGTCGTGACGACGTATCTCTTCGTCACGCCGTTGCCGCCGATGACGCTTCGCGCCAACGCCCCGTCCTCGGTTAAAATCAACAACCCTCGACTCTCTTTATCCAACCGTCCGCACACGTTAAACCTCGACGGATCGCTCGTCGCGCGCTTTAAATCCTCCATCGGCACCTCTCGCATCGCTCGCATCCACGCGTTTCTCGGTTCCACGCACGCGCTCGCCGGCGTCTCGTCCCCCGTCGGCAGGTTGCTCACCAACCCCGGCGGTTTGTGCACCGCCAGCGTCAACTTTGATCGCAACCATCTCGCGCCCTCGCCCGTGATTTCGATCGTGGACGTCACCGGAGACGCTCTGTGTCCCTGTTCCGTGATCACTTTCCCATTCACGCGCACGCGACCGTCCGCTATGAGTCGTTCCGCCTCGCGTCGGCTGCAGTCGCCGCGGCGGGACAGAATTTTACTCACGCGCTCCGTCTCCTCCTCCTCGGCGTCGGCGCCGTCGAAAGGGTCGTTCGAGCGCGAGGTAAATCCACGATTCATCGCGCGCTCGTACGGATTGGAATCCGTGCGACCCGCGGTGCGATGACGCTCGGCGCCGAATCCGCGCTCGGGGCGGCGGTTGACCGTCGGTCGGCGCTCGCGCGCGCGCTCGCCCTCGGCGCCGTCGCCGCTCGACGCGCGCGCGCGAGAGATGGACGAACGTCTCGCGACGACGCATCTCGAGGCGCGCCGCGCGACGAGGGCGGAGGCGAACGCGCGCGCAGGCATGGTGGGGAGAAACGCGCACGGCGAGCAATGAGCTCGACACTCGACGACGCGTCGACGTCGACGTCGACGCGAGAGACCGCGAGCGAACGCGACGCGACTCGACGGTGCGCACCGAGTGTCGTCAAACATGGCGACGATCGGGGCGGTGACGACGGCGACGGCGATGGGCGCGCGATGGGCGCGCGGGGCTGGTGTCGGACGCGATCTTCATCGGCGTGCGCGCGCGCCCGCGCGCGCCACGCGAATCGTTTCCGCGGGTCGCGCGCGCGCGGTGACGACGACGGTGTCGTCATCGACGACCGCGCGCGGCGCGCGCGCGACGACGGCGACGTCGACGGACGACGCGCGCGAGGATGCTGACGCGTCGACGACGTCGTGGTGGGCGCGCGCGGGACGCGCCGCGGGAACCACCGCCTTGGCGCTCGCGGTGGCGTTCGCGACGACGATGGGTACGCCAGACGCAGCGCTCGCGGCGAGAAGCGGCGGACGCATGGGCGGTGGAAGCTTTAGATCGAGCTCGATGTCGTCGTTCCGAGCGCCGCGCGCGTCGTCGTCGTTCGGGTCGTCGTCGTACTCGGCGCCGAGCGTCGGCGCCCCGATCGCGCGCACGTCCTCCTTCATGATCGGACCTGGGTTCGGGTACGGTTTCGGCATGGGACCGGGGTTGTACTTTGGCGGTGGTGGTTTTTTCAACTTTATCCTCCTCGCGATGACGATGATGTTCGTGTCCAACGCGTTGCGCAACTTGACCGGGGGCGCCGGATTCGGCGACGGGCTCACCGCGGGTGGAGATTCCATCAGCGTGGTGAAGATTCAGGTCGGTTTGCTCGGAACCGCGCGATCGTTGCAGAGAGATCTCGAACGCATCGCGGATAAGGCGGACACGTCGTCGCCCGAGGGGTTGCACTACGTCCTCGAGGAGACGGCGCTCGCGCTGTTGCGCAACCCGGAATACTGCGTCTACGGCTACGCCGCGTCCAAGGTGTGTCGAGGTCCCGAACAGGCGGAAGAAACCTTTAACGATTTCTCCATCGACGAGCGCGGGAAATTTGAACAAGAAACGCTCGTCAACGTTAACGCGCGTAAAAAATCCGTCGCCGTCGGCGTCGATCCCGACGCCGACACCAACGATTACATCCTCGTCACCATTCTCGCCGCCGCCGACGGCGGTCTCAAAATGCCAGACATCACCGACGCCACCGATCTCAAGACGGCGCTCAAGCGTCTCGCCGCAGTTCGCATCGAGGCTTTACAAGCCGTCGAGGTGCTCTGGACGCCGCAAGAGGACGGCGACGTCCTCACCCAAACCGAACTCTTACGCGACTACCCCATCCTCGTCAATCTCTAGAGTTAGCAGCGCGCGCCTCGATCTCAAGACAGACGACGCATCAACCATCATCCATTCGCTTTCTTTTCCATTCCGCACCCTCTCGATCGATCGATCCTCGACGTTCCCCAGCCTCGTCCCGGTCGCGCGCCCGCTTCATACGATAAACCGAACCGTCGGCCCGACCAACGGTCACTTTCCATCATCATCGTCCCCACACGCGCGCGCGCGACCGACTCGCGACGCCCGCGACGCTCGCACGAGACGCACAAAAACGTCTCCGATCGCCATGTCCTCCCCGTCGTCGCGGTCGTCCCCTCTCCGCGACGTCATCACCCCGCACGAGGCGGCGTCTCGACGCGCGCGAGACCTCGCGACCCATCTTCGCGACGCCGTCGCGCGGTGTGAAGCGCGCGCGTGGTCGACCGGTCGTCTCGACGAGGGCGCGGACGCCATCGAATTACGTCTTCTCGCTCGCGTGCACGCGTGCGTGGAGACGATGTCGCATCGGTTGTGCGCCATGGTGCGCGCGCTCGAGGCGGATGGGCGCGAGGAGCGGTCGGAACTCAGAGGGTTGAGCGAGTCGTTGGAGCGCGCGCGTCGAGAGGCGTTCGCGGCGACGGTTCGGGCGTTGGAGGGGGTGAACGAGGAGCGTGAGGTGTGTCGCGCGTGTGTGGTGTTTTTGGAGATGCCGGGAGATCGAGCGATGGCGATGGGTGACGACGAAAGAGACGTTCGAGTCGTCGAAAGAGACGTCGCGGAGAGTCCGTTGCGGGCGGCGAGACGCGAGGCGGAACGCGCGTTCGCGCCGAGCGGGACGAGTGGTGGAGCGGTGGTGAAACCGATGACGACGGCGGTGGTGCAGCCGACGACGCTCGTGGATGATGAGTCGATGAGTGATGCGGATTGCGCGAAGATGTTTGATAAGTTTAACGCGTACTCGCAGCCGGAGACGCCGATGTATCAAAACTCGTACGAGGCGCGCGCGTTTCAAGAGAGTGAGGTGAAATCGAACCGGGTGATGGATTCGCCGGGCGGTGGGATCAGTGAAGACAGCGCGTACGGATCGCCGGAGAACCGCGGTAAGGCGATGCGTGGGAAGGTGTCACAGGCGGGGGGCGGATTGGGAGGATTGGCGTCCTTCGCGCTCGGCACGGCGTTAGCTGCGTTGGCGACGATGGGGCTCAACACGACGCGTGGCGACGCGTTGAAGCGAGCGGCGATCGCTCGAGCGAAAGATGCGGGCAGGGGTATGAAGACGATGGCGCGAAAGACGTCGTCGGCGGTTAAGGATGCAGTGGACAAGAAGACGACGCGCGACGCCGAGGCGTCGGCGCAGCCGGCGCCGCGCACGTACGAAATCCGACACACGAGACGCGTGGGGGAGAACGAAGAGGTCGCCTCCACGATCGATCGATACGGTCGCGAAAACGTGAGCGGTATGACTCGCGCGCGCGTGCAAAACTACCGTTGGAAGCCGAGCGTCGTCATCGGCCACGGGTGAGTCTCGCTCTCTTCCCGCTCTCGCTCTTCGTCTCGCGCACAGACGGAGATCCGTGTACAAGTTTCCCTTCGCCGGCGGCGAAGTAAATCTCTCATTATTAATATTACAACACTCGATGAGTCAGACATCGCGCGAATCACCGCGAATCACTCGTCATCCTATCTAAACAAATCAATGGTGTCCTCGCGAGAATAAAACTTTATTTCGCTTGCGTCGCATCAACCCATCCTTCGCGTCGATCACCGCCGCCGCCTCCCTGAGATGTTCCGGTCGAATCTCCTCGTACTCATTCAACCCTTTCGCCCGCATGACGTCCCTCGCCGTCTCCACCATCTCCCCCACGAACATTTTCGATATCCCCGCCAATATGATCAAACCGTTCGGGTTGAGCGTCACCCCCGTCGCCGCCTTGAACAACCGCCGCAGCATCGGTTTACTCAGATTCGATCGTCTGTAACACTCATACCGCTCCATCTGCGACGGCGTGAACGTCTTCAAAAGTTCGAGCATGCGCGCTCGATCGGCGTCGCGCTGCGCCTCCACCGCCGCGTCGTCGTCCCGGTGTCTGTGGTCGAGATCTTCGCCGTCGATCATCTCCTCCTCTCGCGCCGTCTCGTCGTCCCCGTCCGCGCTCGGACCTCCCTGGGCGTTCGATTTCGCACCGTCACCACCGTCACCGGCGGCCGTTTTCCCGCCTCGTTTCGCTCGTTTCGCCTGCGCGAGGGCGTCGACGCCGTCCCGACGGGAATTCTCGAGGTCAGTCGATGTTCGGTCGCGTTCGCGCGTCGTGCGTTCGCGCGCGCGCGCGCATCGGGTCGCGGTCGACGAGGTGGACGCACCGGCGCATCTTTCGCGTCGGCCTCGTCTTTGGCCTTGCGTTTCGGGGGCATGACGCGACGGGACGCGCGGGACGATGCGGATTCGATGAGAGGAATCTTTCAGGGAAAAGGAAAAAGGCGTTTTTTCGTAGTAGTATTACTCACGCGTCGAGACGATCACTTGGCGACGACTTGGAAGGCGTTATCGTCGGATTCGGAATCACTTCCCTCGTCCTCCTCCTCGTCGTCGTCGTCGTTCGCGTTCGAGGGCGCGGTGGTTTCGGCGGAGGCGTCGACGCGTCGACGTTTCGCGTCGGCGTCTTCGCGCGAGTCGGCGTCTTCGTCCGAGTCGCGAGGGGCGTCGCCTCTGGCCTCGTCCGAATCGTCGAACGAGTACTCCATATCGTCGTCGTCACCGCCTTCACCGCCTTCACCGTCGTCGTCGTCGTCGTCGTCGTCGTCTTCAGATCCGGA
>Ga0255780_10004617_pt1 | contig 11793 bp, 22 predicted proteins | sample 071ome_32_FD_179978 | JGI IMG/M metagenome (GOLD analysis project Ga0255780, IMG submission 179978) | Coastal salt marsh microbial communities from the Groves Creek Marsh, Skidaway Island, Georgia - 071405AT metaG (version 2) | ecosystem: Environmental > Aquatic > Marine > Intertidal zone >...
CCTATTCCAGACGGTTCAGGTGAATTCACTCGTCAATTGGGTATGCTTGTACAGAAAGACAATTTAGGTTTTGGTCCACGTAGTTGGAGATTTGCTGCCGTAATCAAAGACGGTGTGATTGAAAAGTGGTTTGAAGAGCCAGGTCGTTGTGACAACTGTGACGATGATCCTTATGGTGAAACTGCTCCTGAGAAGATCTTAGAATACTTGGGCTCTTAATATGGTCTTGGTCGGGTTACGGCTAGATGATCACGATAGTAATATCTGCGTTTACAATAACGGAAACATAAGTTATTTAAAAAGTGAACGCAGGCATCAAATAAAGCATTTTGCCTACAACAACAATAATCAATGGGTAATTGATCTTAAAAGATTTTTTGATTTAACGCCCGATGATATTGACGAAATTGCTATTATTGCTGATCCTCTACGATACGGAATCGACCAATTTTTTGATTTTACTTCAAAAGAGTACACAGGACTTGCAGATACTGTTTGTCCTGTGTTTCACCTTGAACATCATTTAGCTCATGCGTACAGTGCATGGATGCACGAAGATACTGACTATCAATTTGTGTTCGACGGCGTCGGCGAATTATTCCAGAATCAAGATATAGTTAAAGGCACCAACTGGAGTGTATTTAAAAACTATAAGTTGATTGATAGAAATACTTGTAAGTTTGATCCTATCAGCGAAACTGCGATTAGAGTAAACAACAGTTTTGGTGTAGAGTATGAAAACTTAGGACATCATGTTGATGTAACTGCATCACATCCTGAGGATATTCCGGGTAAACTAATGAGTTTGCAGAGTTTTGGTTCTGTAGACTATAAGTTTATTGATTATTTAAACGCTAGATTAGATGATGTAAAAAATCAATTAACGATTGCTTGCCACCCAGGCAACTGGACCGATTATCTAGGATCGCAAAAAATTGCTGAACTACGTAAACTAGATTTTGTAGCCACAATTCATAAATTTCTAGAACAACAACTTTTAAATATAATAAGAACGTATGCAGATCCTAATGATAAAATTTTAATTACAGGCGGTTGTGCGCAAAACATTTGTTGGAATACTAATATCAAAAACGAATTTCCTAATGCAGTTTTTACACCTCATTGTGCAGATGACGGCTTAGCATTGGGTGCAGTAGAATGGCTTAGGCAAAAAAATCAATTAGATAAATTGTCAATCAGTAATTTTCCTTTTTGCCAAGCAGACGAAAGTCCTGACACAATACCCGACAACATAACTATAAAAACCATTGCACAAGATTTAGCAAATGGCAAAATTGTAGCATGGTATCAAAATCAAGGAGAGATTGGCCCTAGAGCCTTAGGTAATAGAAGCATATTAATCAATCCTATGTTAAAGGATGCTAAAGAAATCTTAAATAATAAAGTAAAACACAGAGAAGATTATCGGCCTTTTGGTGCTACAATATTAAAAGAATATCAAAATGAATACTTCGATATTGATTATGATAACCCTTATATGTTGTTCATAGGTAAACTTAAAAAAGACATTCCTTCTATTAGTCATGTAGACGGAACTTGTCGTTTTCAAACTTTAGGTCAAGAAAATTTAATCTACAGGCAGTTAATAGAGGAGTTTTATAAAATAACAGGTTTACCATTAATATTGAATACGAGTTTAAACAAAGGAGGCAAACCAATTGCCGGCTGTAAACGAGATGCATTAGAAATTTTGCACGAAACTGAAATTGATGTTCTTGTTTATGGAAATGAAATTATAAGGAAACATGATGGCTGATTCATTAGATATTATACCTAATCCATTACAAAAGGAAGATACAGGACATTTTTTTAGATACAATTTTACATCTAACTTTAAAATGGAAGATAACAAAGATTGGGGGTTAGCTACTCCAGTCGATACAGAGATTCCAAATTATCTTCTAGAAATATTTGTAAGATTCTTTAAATTAAATTACATTTGGATGTATGGAGGCCGCTGCGTTTTTATGGCCAAGTTGTTGAGACGAATTCTTAGGTTGCACGGATACGAAGCTCACACAAGACAGGTTATTATTACATATGAGCACGAAACAAAAAAAGATTGGGGATTTCAAATGGGCAGTCCTCAAAATTTTATGGGTGAGCAAGAGTTAGATGTGCATATGGTTTGTGTTGTAGACGGCTACATACTAGATTTTGCAGTGCTGCCACACTTATGGCAAAGACAAGGTATGCAGGCTCCTATTGCATTTATAGGCAAAGACGACACTTTCACAGCCTTTGCAATGCAAGATTTTGGATTTTATGGCAAAGCAACTTGGTTGCCGCGTAAGCCCCGTAATTTAAACACCAAACACTGGGAATACGAAAACAAAGACGAAGAAAAAGAAGTCACTTCTCAGTATTTTAAAATTTATTCTATGACAAGACACGACCAAAAAAGAGATTTTAATTAATGTTAAGCAGTATATCAAAAGACAGAGGAGTCGCACAAGATGGACTGTACCAATTTGGTAATGGTGGCATCTATGTGGATTCTATATCTGATTTTGATTTTGCAGTAATTTCAAAAGAAATTGAAGAAATAAGAAAAGACTTTGATAAAGCATCGTCTGCTACTGATCAACTTATTGGTCAATTAGAAAACAGTTTTGATATAGTAAAATCAAGGCCATCGATAGAACGTGTTGTGCTAAAAGCAGCAAAAGAACACAACGAAATGGTTAATCACTGGGACAAATTTAAAATAAACTTTTGTGAAGATGACAGAAAGAAAGCTGAGTTACAACTAGGTGCTTGTTGGATAAACTTTCAACAAAAATACGAATATCAACCTATACATGATCATTCAGGCATATATAGTTTTATATTATTTTGTGATATACCGTTTTTGCTTGACGAGGAAGACAAGATTGCACCAGGAAAAAATGCAAATGACAGAGTGTCAGGAAGAGTAAATTTTCATTATGTAACCTATAATGGTAAGATTGCAGCAATGACATTACCAGTTGAAAAAGGTTGGGAAAAGAAACTTATAGTATTTCCTGCAGAATTGATGCACAGCGTTGCTCCTTTTTACAGCACTGACAAATACAGAATAACTATATCAGGAAACTTGGTACCTGTATTATGAATTATGAATACTACGATTGGAATGGGCTTATAAACAGAGATGCACGTTTACGTCTTTGCGATGGTGTCAAACATTTAATTGAACAAGGGAGTTATTGGACTAATTCTCCAAAGTATCAAACTAATATAAATGTTTTTGGGTTACCTTCGCAAGACTGGGTAAACTTAAAGATGAGTTTTATTTGGAGTTGTTTTGCTTTTCTTAATAAAGAAGTGCAAATAAAAAGTATTCAAAGTTGGAGTTTTATGACATCGCTTAAAGGTGCTGAAGATAGAGACATCCTTTGGCATCATCATAATCATAATTCTGCAACAAAAACAGTAAGCGGAGTATTTTATCTACATCTACCTATGGATGTAGACAATGATTTAGAAACTTGTGGCACAGAATTTGCACCCAATGGTGTAGACGGAGATGGTAAATTTTATGCTCCTTGGAAGGAAGGACATTGGATTATATATCCGGGTAAAACTTGGCATAGACCGGGTAAACTTTACAGTGAAGAAAATAGATTTGTTGTAGCCGCAGACATGGAGTTTTAAATGGGTAAAGTAACTAGATATAAAAAAGAAATCAATCAGCAGATGGATATACTACAAGAGATGATGGAGAGTAATCTACATCTCACAGAGCCTAAGAAAGTGCTAACTTACATTGATGGCATAAGTTTTAAATGGACTTTTATATCAGAAGAAGATAGAGAGTATATTCAATGTGCTCAACACGCTATCGAAGAAGGCTTGGAGTGGAACGTATAGCACGTTCTATAAAATTTCCTAAAAATTCAAAATTATTGCTCAGTGTAGTAAACAGTTCAGTATTAAAGGTTTCAGCAGTTAAACTGTAACTGGTCGTACCAATATCCGCATAGTATCTTTTGTTCAATCCGTGTCTACTTTTATAATAAGGAAACACACCTGTGATAAAAAGACAGGTATCACCTAGTTCTTTTGCTTTGTAATCTGCGGGTTTGCGTAAACTTAAGAATTCTATAGCAATTGGTTGTTCAGGCAAGAAGTCAATTTTTTCTACATGACTTGCCAACAGCATGACAATATAAGCCTCAACATCTTCTGGAAGCTCATACCCTGTTGTTTCTTGTGTGTCTTTGATGACACGAAAGAAGGCTGTGGTATATTCGTCCTTCATAAAAATATTTACACCAAAAACACTTGACAATTATAGTAGTAGATAATACACTAATACTATGATAGCGACCCTATCGTCTAGTCAGGTCAGGACACCAGGTTTTCATCCTGGCAACCGGGGTTCGAATCCCCGTGGGGTCACCAAGTGCGGCTGTAGCTCAGCTGGATAGAGTATTGGTCTACGAAACCAAGGGTCAGGAGTTCGAATCTCTTCAGCCGCGCCAGTTAAATAGATAACTAATTTATACAAGGAGTAAGTTATGGCAAAACGCAGATTTAGAATTGAAGCCGGTAGATACGGTGGAGAAGCTGTAATTGGTGAAGTTAACAGAGAATTTGTTGACTTTTTTATTGATAAAGACGAGAGTGACCTCATAGAAGCTGTACAGGGTTTTGAGTTCGAGGACGAAGACATGATCGGCAATTCTCCAAAAATCAAAGAAGATTTTTACGGCTGGTTTGAGTGCGATAACTTCGAGCATCAAAACAATGCTTATGCTGACGGTACTTGGGTGTATACTGAAGTTCCAGCAGATGGTTCAGACGACTTTGCGTATGATGACGAAATAGAATTTGAACCTTACCAATTGTATGGCAGAGAAGCATATCACAGCGACGAAGAACCTCAGGTTACTGAATGGCAGACACAGGAAGACGTAGATCAGTATGTTCCTGTATTGGCTTTTCACAGTGGCGAAAAAGGTGGCTTTGCGGCTTGGTTCGTAGAAACTGATGGTGAAGACTTTGATCCAAAGAAACTAGCATTTAGCACAGTTGAAATGAACCTTTGTGAGCTAGTAGAAAATGTTTGGTATGATAAAGTAGAACTTGAACCAAACTATGACTACAACGATACGACTGGCAAAGGATACTATGCTTCAGTCGGTTACTTCAGTCCTAAAGGGCATGACACTCCCGATAAATACTCGGAAGAAACACTTGAAGAGTTTTGGGAATGTTATGATGAGGAATTTGAGGATTAATTTTTAATGCCCAATTATAAAGATAAACAACAAGACCTTACTGAGCTCAACGCAGACGGTAATCGTGAGCGAGGCCAAGAAGGCGAAGATCTTTCTACGTCCAAAAAAACATGGACTTTTAAAGTAGAAGATGTATTTGAAGATATTCCAGACGATCCAAACGAAGTACTTCTTAAGATCCCTGATGAAGTTGCTGACCAAGCAGGTTTCGAACCAGGAGATAACTTAAGAGTACTTTGGGGCGATCAAGGAACTATTATTATAGAAAAAATTGAAGTGGACGAAAACGGCAAACCTATTTTGGATAACCAAGAATAATATATGGCTAGCGATAAAGGTTTAATGGAGTTCGAAGGCACTATTGTAGATGTGCTGCCAAATCAGATGTACAAAGTGGAATTAGACGGCAATCAACACGTAATTACCTGCTACACTGGTGGGAAAATGCGTCAGCATAAAATTCGAATAATTTTTGGTGATAGAGTAAAGGTAGAAATGAGCCCATACGATTTAACCAAAGGTCGCATCACTTATCGTATGTAATCAATCTGTTTGACACGATAAATACTTTATGTTACTATATTAAATAACAGTAGCAAAGAGGTATATAATGTTCGTTTATATTACTGGAAGTGGGTGTCGCAAGCGTGAATTGGTTGCTAGCATGGTTGACTACTGTGCCCAAATGTTGATGCCACGTATTGCTCCTACAATTTCAATTGATATCCAATTAGTACACAATCTATACGACAAAGAAGGCGTAGTAGGTGACTGTATTCCACACGATTTTGCTGACACAAATCATCCTAGAGACTTTGTCATGCGAATCGATTCCAAAGAACCACTTCGTGAAATGCTCGAAACTGTAGCACACGAAATGGTACACGTTAAGCAGTTTGCCAAAGGTGAACTGTATCAAAGCTCACGTAATTCAAAACACCGTTGGCAAGGCCAATGGGTAAACAAAGATCCCGACTATTGGGATTGTCCTTGGGAGATCGAAGCGTTCGGAAGACAACCCGGTTTGTTCTTAAGATGGGTAGCCAAAAACAACTACCAAAAGAAAAAATGGACAAAATTGTCTTAAAAAAGGCTTGACTTTTACACAAAATTCCTCTATAATAATTACATTATGTTGAGTAAAATACTCAGTTATTGAATTTAGCATAATATAATTTACCGGCCTTGGTCAGTAAATAGATTACAGATAAAACTGGTTGGGCAATACTGCTCTGCTAGAATTATCTGTTTATTATAATAATAAGAAAAGGAGGAATATATGAAAAATATATTCACATATGATAATGTTATAAAATTTGTGATCGCTGTATCACTTGTCTTTATAGCATTTGGTGCTAATGCTGCCGATTTTAAAGGCGGAGTTAGTGTATCTTCTGATAATATTTTCAGAGGAGTGTCTATAAGTGACGGCATTGGTTACAAAGCATACGGTTCAGTAGAATCAAATGGTTTGTTTGCTGGTGTATCAGCAACTACAGTTGATTTTGGAGACAGCATTGACGCTGACTACAGATATGACTTTTTTGCTGGTTACGGATTTGAAGCCGGTAAAGTATCAGGAAAAGTTTTCTATATTGATAGAAACTTTAACGGTGATGCTTTAGAAGGTTTTGAAGATGTAGGCGTTTCCTTAGGTTTAGACGGTATTGCTAGTATTACCGCAATCGAAGGACTAGACGAAGCAGATAGGTTCATCGAAGTGTCTACACCATTACTAAAAGTATTTGATGTAGCATACGGTGATACTGAGAACCAAGGAGACTATATCAAAGTATCCAAGTCATTTGGAGAACTAAGTGATAAGTTACCAGTTGCTATCGAAGTTGGCTATGTTGACTTTACAGCAGATGGTGGTTCGTTGTTAGAAGATGAGGAGAAATTTTTCATCTCTTTCTCAAAAGAATTTTAATCTAGTAGATTAGTTCTTTCAATGCCCTCCAAGCGAGGGCATTTTTTTGGCATCACAATCGTTGACAAATTCAAACAAGGTGCTATAATTAATAGTATGAGCGAATACAAACAACAAGTAGAAAGACAAAGACTGTTGCTTGAAGCAGAAGCATGGTCTAAAGGTGTTAAAGACATTCACATACACTCTCTGAGCAGTATGTGGTATGACAATAGGCCACAAGATACAGCAGATGGAAAAAGTGTAACTGATGTTGCTTACAATAGTGGTCGAATTGAAAGAACACTAAACAACGGTGAAAAAGTTTACTTTGGTGAGGTACTTACCGGAGACGATCTAATACAAGCATATCAAAAGAAAATAGGAGCAACAGTTTTAAAATGAGCAGGATAGTACATGAAAATACCTGTACAATTAATTGTACAGATACAGGCAAAGACGCAGAAGCAGATGTTGTTTCTTTTACTAATGAATCAAGACTAGTGGTTAATGTAGCAGGCAATGACATACACATGAACTATGCCGGCAAACACGGAATTTATGTAGGCTCTATGAGCGGCTTAGAATTTACCAGCAGAGGGCCAAAAACAACAGTAATAACACAAGGGAGAATTAGATAAATGCCAAACCTTATTCCAACAGTAATTGAGTCGGAATCACGCGGGGAAAGAGCATACGACATTTACAGTCGTTTGTTGAAAGACCGTATCGTAATGCTAGACACTGATGTGAACGATCACTCAGCAAGTCTTATTGTATCACAACTGCTCTTTTTAGAAAGTCAAAATCCAGACAAGAGCATTTACTTTTATATTAACTCCCCAGGCGGAGTTATTACTGCTGGTATGAGTATCTATGATACCATGCAGTTTATTAAACCTGATGTACATACTATTGTGATGGGTCAAGCCTGTTCTATGGGTTCATTCCTAGCACAAGCAGGAGCACCAGGCAAGCGTAAGATTCTTCCTAATGCTAGAGTAATGATTCATCAACCTAGCGGCGGAGCAAGAGGTATGGCCAGTGACATTGAAATTTCCTACAAGGAAATCATGTACTGGAAAACAAAATTAACGGAACTATATGTCAAGCATAATACTGCTGGCAAAACTTTTGAGGACTTTGAGCGAGACATGGACCGTGATACATTCCTAAGTGCTGAAGAAGCATTAGAATACGGATTGGTAGACAAGATTGTAGAGAGTCGTTAATGACAGACGAACAACAGGTTATTGTAAATGAACCTACAGGTCAAGAGTTTACTGTAGCAGAATTAGAAAACAGTAAACGTATTGTTAAAAGTGCTACGCCTAAGGGTGATTTATCATGGTACATCAAATGGTTTGGTAGTATTTGTGTACTATTTGCTGTTAGTATTCGTAGTGCTGGTTTGCCAGAATTACATTGGGTAGATGTTGCTCTTAGTTGGACAGGAGCAGTTTCTTGGACCTATGTGGGAATTTTATGGAAAGACAGGGCTCTTATTATACTTAACGGTGTAATAGGAATACTGCTCTTTGGTGGATTATTAAAAATTATATTCGGAGCATAACGTGGAAGTAAGTGACGCAGTAGCAAAATTAAAAGGCGTACCTAATCTAGAAGATTTAGTTGAACAGTTACAGAAAGGCATTTTAACTGTAACATTTCTTAAACTAGACGGCGACAAGCGAATAATGGATTGTACTAAGAGCTTTGATGTTATTCCTAAAGAACATCAGCCTAAAACAGACAATTCAGTTCTGGACGAAAAAGCCAGTGCGGAACCAACAAAAGTTGGCCTTGTAACTGTGTGGGATATAAATGCAAAAGGCTGGCGTTCATTTAAATATGACCGTATTCAATTTGTAGATAAGTATACTTCACACAGAGAGGAAAATGCCGACTAAATTAGCAAAATCATTTAAAAAAGTAAGTAAAAGTAAACGTGTTTCGTTTGAATATCAACATGATTATATCAAACAGAAGCCATTAGAAGAATTGATTGAGAAACACAACAACTCATCAACCAGGCCAAAAGATCGTAGAAAAATCAAAAACGAATTGGTTAGGAGAGGCGGTGTAGTTTTTCAATCAAAAGATATATTGCCGGATTAGCTCAGTTGGTAGAGCAACTGATTTGTAATCAGTAGGTCGTCAGTTCGAATCCGACATCCGGCACCATTTTTCCAATTCAGAGGAAGTTACAATTTAAAGTATTCGGAGATTGGCGCAGTCTGGTTAGCGCATCTGCTTTGGGAGCAGAGGGTCGTAGGTTCGAATCCTACATCTCCGACCAATGATAAATACCTGAAAGAGGACCGGTTATCATGGCTTATTCAGACAAAGTCATAGACCATTACGAAAATCCAAGAAACGTAGGTAAGTGGGATCCAGAAACAGACGGCGTTGGCACCGGAATGGTGGGTGCCCCTGCGTGTGGTGACGTAATGCGACTACAAATCAAAGTAAGTGAAGATGGTATTATTGAAGATGCCAAATTTAAAACATATGGATGTGGTAGTGCTATAGCAAGCAGTTCGCTCTTGACAGAATGGGTAAAAGGACGTACACTAGAAGAAGCTGGAGCAATCAAGAACACGGAGATAGCACAAGAGCTAGCACTACCTCCTGTTAAAATACATTGTTCTGTACTAGCAGAGGACGCTATTCAAGCAGCCATAAACAATTACAAAGAAAGGTACAACAAGGGTTAGTGGTATAATGGTATTACAGCGGTCTCCAAAACCGTTAATTGAGGTTCGATTCCTTGCTAGCCCGCCAAACAATTATGCCTAAACGCAGTGAAAGAGACAAACATCATACTCTACAATGGTGGATGATTCCTAAGAAAGACGAAAATGAACAATGGTGGTGGGGTTACCAAAAAGTTCGTATGGTAATTCTGCCTGAAGAAGAAAAACTTAAATTCATCGAAAAGATGACAAGGAAACAGGATGAGTGAGTATACACCAGATAACTGGGTTATCCTAAAAATTAAAGAAGGCAAGTATGATAAAGGATTCTACAAAGTGTTAGGAGGCTGGAGTGGAGGATACTTGGACGGTGACAGTTGGCGTATGAACAGTGGCATCACAGGTGTAGAGAAACAAGCACATCTGTATGGATTCTACGGCTCGTCTGGTTCTGTATATTGGTGTCATCAAGGTAGTTATCGCTTGACTATGGCCAACGCTGGAGTGTATAATAGTCTTAAAGAGAACGAAGCCTTTGAAGGTCAAATTACACTGATGCCCGAAGATACCAATTGGATGGAGATTGAGTGGTGAAAAGATGACATTACCAACTGAAAGAACAAATGCAGTATTGCGAACTGAACGGTTTCTAATTGATCTATTGGATCCTAAAAAGACTCCTAGAGTTCCGCGAGCAGTAAGACAAGAAGCAGGCAGACTGCTGAAGCACTACCCTACAAAATATGATATGGAATATATGGAGGAAAGTTTTGAATATAAAGCATGAACCTATTTTTAAAACAGACGCTATGGCAGAGCACTACGCTAAGAAGGACGGTGTAGAAGTTAAGTATGTGTGTACCAGTGCGTTAGGCGGCGAAGCGCAGGCTATGGATATCTTCTATCGGGAGACACCGCATCCTGAGTTTGGTAACCGCTACTTTGGTATGTTCATTGACCTACAGGATCGTGTGATGATTACCAATGCTGATCGTATTGACGGAGCAGAGTTTGCCATGATTGAAGACAGTGAAGGCAACTTGCATTACAGTGCTCATAGGCATGACTGCAAAATGATCGGTGACAACATGATTGATGGTGGCAGAGCATACATTCGCTCAAGTGGTGATGTTGTATTGTACAAAATTCGTGACGGCATTTTTGTTGAGGTGGTTGATGATTATGAATAAGATATTTGATAAAGTAATTTATACATGGTATTGTATCTGTATTGCTATTATAGCAGTGTGTGGATTTGCTATTGTTCAAGAAGCGAATGCTCAAACTATGGACCATGATTCTATACACGATATTATGGAGTTGAGTAATCCTATATGTTACATTGATGGAAAGATTACTAAAGTCCAGGTTGATACTGACTGCCACGAATGTGAACAGCGTTCTTATCTGCAGATGGTTGATATTGAGATCTATCCACAGTATTATATATGGGAAAACACCTGCTCACAGTTTCAGCACAATCACTTCACAGACTATGAGGTCCCACAGTTGCATAAGTGGCATATGGGTACTTGGGTTAGAGTGACGTATTTGCACGAGGGGGATAATTGGACAATATATAATGTCTCTCCTCGTATCGGTGCAGTACCTATGGTGACAGGCCGATGAAAGCGAAAATCGGCAAGTATCCAGACAGGCTAATGTGCAATCTATTCAATAACTATATGAATAAAAAATATGACTTAGTAGGCTGGCCCGCAAAATATACACGGTTTGAAAAAAGTTTAGAATGGATTGATGATCGTGTGCAAGACTTTTACAACGTGTTCAACTGGCTGTGGTTTGACAGGCGTCAACAAAAAATAAAAGTACACATTGACCCATGGGACACTTGGAGCATGGATCACTCTCTTGCTCCAATCATTCTTCCCATGTTGATTCAACTCAAAGAATCCAAACACGGCGCTCCCCATGTAGACGA
>Ga0255780_10004625_pt1 | contig 11775 bp, 7 predicted proteins | sample 071ome_32_FD_179978 | JGI IMG/M metagenome (GOLD analysis project Ga0255780, IMG submission 179978) | Coastal salt marsh microbial communities from the Groves Creek Marsh, Skidaway Island, Georgia - 071405AT metaG (version 2) | ecosystem: Environmental > Aquatic > Marine > Intertidal zone > Salt...
CGCCGGCGCCATCCTCCTCGCGATGCCCGGCGAGGCGCACGCGCCCTTCGTCGAGGTGGACGTGGCCCGCAACGGCTGGGGCCGGCAGCGCGCCTCCTTCGAGGCCAGCGTCGAGGTGGACCTCGCCTGTCCGCCGCCCGCGGCGGCGACCGTTGCCGAAACTCACCGCCTCGAGGGCCACCGCGCCCTGCCGGTCGGCGCGCCGGCCTCCGCGTGGTCCGTCTCTGGCGCGGCCGACGGCCCGATGCACGGCGTCTTCATCCGCGCCCCGCGCTTCACCTCGGAGCCACGCCGCGGGCGCGTGGTCGCCCGTCTTGACGGAGAGCCGGTCGGCGTCCTCGACGGGCGAAGGCTCGCGCTGACCTGGCATCCGGAACTGACCGCGGACCGGCGAATGCACCGCTGGCTGCTCGCGGAGGCCGCAACGGCGAAGGACGAGGCCTGAGGAGGGAGGCACGATGCAGCTGCCGATGGCCACCGAGATCCTTCCCCCCGAGGAAGGCGAAGCGGAAGGCTGCGTGCAGTGCCAAGCGGGCAGCAAGTTGGTCCTCTTCGTGACCGGCAAGTGCCACTGGGGCTGCGCCTACTGCCCCCTCTCGGAGAACCGTCGGGAATCCCCCGACATGTTCGCCAACGAACGCCGCTGCTCAACGTGGGAGGAGGTCATCGAAGAAGGCCGCGCCATGGACGCAACGGGCACCGGCATCACGGGCGGGGACCCGATGCTCGACCTCGAACGCAGCCTCGAGGGCATCCGGGCCCTGAAGCAGGCCTTCGGTCCCGCGCACCACATCCACCTCTACACCTCCATCCCCATCGACGCCGAGGTCGCTGAACGGCTGGCCGAGGCCGGGCTCGACGAACTCCGCTTTCATCTTCTGAACCTCCACACCGCGAACTACATTGGCAGCATTACGGCGGCGGCCAACGCGGGCATCACGACGGGGGTGGAACTGCCCTGCGAGCCCGACAAGGAGGACGCCCTGCGGCAGGTCGTGGCCGACCTCTGCGACCTGCCCGTGGCCTTCCTCAACCTGAACGAATTGGAGATCACCACCGGGAACGTCGAGAAGATGGACGTCCGCGGCTTCAACCTGGCCGGCGGCCTCTCCGCCGCTGCGGAGGGCAGCGCCGACCTTGGGCACGCGCTGAAGGCGCTGGCCGCGGACCTTGAGGCCCCCTACCACCTGAAGTTCTGCACGGCGCACTACAAGGACGCCGGGCAACTGCGCCACCGCTTCAAGCGCCGTGCGGCGATCACCATGCGTCCGTACGAGGTGCTCTCCGAGGACGACACGCTGCTCTTTGGGGCGATTCCCTGCCCCCCGGAGCACGCCGAGGAGGACCTCGCCGAGGTGCGCGAAGCGCTCGACCTGCCCGAGGCATGGGCGCGCTACGACCCTGCGCACCAGCGGATTGAGTTCCCCTTGGCCGCGGCGGAGGCGATTGCCGAGGGCATGGACGTGCCGGTGCTGGCGATGGAAGTCCACCCGACCCACGACCGGTTGGAGGTCGGAATGGTCCACCTCAACGACCACCGCTGACAGGAGGAACCTCCTTACGGGTCGTCAAGGATGGAAAGGCATGAGCCTGCTTACCACCTTCAACGAAGCCTTCCAGTCCGGTGACCGTGACGGCATGGAGGCCCTTTTGCACGACGATTACCGCTTCATCCCCCACGTGGGCGGTGTGACGATGTTCAAGGCGGACATGCTCTCCTTTGCAGGCTCCGACGCGGTCCGTCAGGTCAACCACAGGATCCTCTTTGAGAACGACGAGGTTGCAGTTGAGCACGCCATCGTCCACTTTGCCAACGGCTCGACGTCCGAAGCGGTGCTGTCCTTCCACCGGTTGAAGGACGGGCAAATCCTCTCCACCGAGACCGGGGCCACGCCGCTGAGCGACGATTACCAACTCATCGACCCGACTGCCTGACCTTGAAGCCAACCAGCGGACAATACTTCAGAAAGCACGTATTGCGATTTTCTCTGAAAGCCACTGCGTGCTGTTCTGTTTTTGCGTCATCGAGTTGAATCGACGGGCATTTGTCGTTCGCCTTGGTGGTTAGTTGATTCTTGATGGAATCTAAATTATATCCCTTCGGTTCAGAGCATCGGACATGATTCGTGACATTGGAAAGTCTGTCGGGCAAGGTGCCTTCACCAGTTTGTGGGTCCTTGTACCTGGGTTATTTGTTGTCCTCAGAACCGAAGATGGGGAACTCCTATCTCTCGCCATCGAACTGGGTGTTCTCTTGTTATCATTTCCTGTTCTTTTGACTGGAACCACTCTGGTCATCAATTCTGGGCACCATGACGCAAGCCGTGTGTTTGCCTGCTCAATCTTCATGTCTGTCTCCGGAATGCTGACGGCATACCTCAATTTTGGTCTGCTGCTGATGATTTATTCGTCTGGCGACGGAGCCGTGGGGGGTGCTGGGACCGATCCGGCGTGGGCTTTCAGTGACTTTTTTGATTGGCAGATGTTATTGATTGGACTTGGCATCGGCCTTTTTTGTGCATGCTTGCTGTTCTTCCGAACAACAGATCCAACGAGCGCACTCTCAAAACAATTCCACAACGCCCCGGTCTCAGAAGTTGGGAATAGCCATCCTCCAAAACCGACATGGGACCCGCGAATTGAGGAACTTCGGGGGCAAATTGCCTCCTTACACGAAGCACAAACAAGGGATTCGGTCACGCTTCAACAAATCCAATCAAGCCTTTGGCAATTTCAGCGCCGTTGAATTCGCTAGAGCAATGGTCAAGCATGGGCTGGATTGTGGTTGTTCGCCCAGTTTTGAACTGTGATCCGAGCGTTGTTCTGAATCGAAGTTCAGCTCGCTGGGATGAAGGAATGAATGATGTCCTTCGGGTGATGTAACGCAAGAATTCAGCTACCACTTGTTGATCGATTGATGATGGCATGGTCCGTGGTGGCTTGTGCGAGGATGTGCAGCTCCCCAAGCCTTAGCACACGGACGCCACAAACCATGACCGGATCCCCAAAGCTCAGATGAGTGATGGCATCATGATTGCGTTGGGATCGGCTGCCATTACGTTCAAGCGCAGTCAGGTTTTGAACCAGCCAGTCTTGACCGTGCATGTCCCGAACGCCAGCATACATGGATTCCGGCGTGAATCCTCGATCCCTGCCAAGCACGGTTGAATCCCGATGCAGGGAACCGGTTTCGTGGGGGTCGATCAGCGTTCCAACAATATCTTGGATATCATGTTCTTCGGCTTCGAGCAGTGGCCATGCCTCGATATATGCCGTGCAAGATGTGCGGTAGGGACAATGTTTGCACGCCAGTAAAGTGGGTTGCGCGAGGAGATTAAGCGCTTCAAAATGGTTCGCGGCTCGTTGAACAGAAGCATACCCAATCAAGATCGATTGAACCGATTCTTCAAGCAGGCGTCGAGCTTCTGAAGCGTCGTACGAAACATGAGACGATCGTCCGTCAAGGCCTTCAACCACGGCTTCTACCGGTCCATTATCCCAATTGGTTTGGGACCAAATCCTCGCATAGAAGAGCACCTGCCGCCTGTAAATCTCTTTCAGCTCATCTTCTGAATTCAGCAACATTCCGGTCTTCAAGTCCACAATCATCGGAGGATCTGCGGGACGTACTTCGTCGATGATGGCCCGAACTCCAATGCCATGCACTTCCACGCGAAGATCAATTTCTGTGCCAAATCTCGCACGACTTGTTCGACCTTCTGCGGTAGAATCGGGTTGCTTCAACTCAGCCCTCCTCTGGGATGAAACTCGGCGTTGGCTGATCATGTTCCATGCCCGATCGAACGCTTCGTCCCTTTTCCTGTCGTAGCCTGGGAGGTCCCTAAGAGGGACAAGGTGTGCTTTTTTTGGCTCGGTCTGCGCATTATGTTCAAGTTCATCCCGAAGCCTATTCCATACATCAACCATGTGTTCGTCGAAGTTGTCCTCTGGTAGCGGGTCACGGGCGATTGCATCGATGAATTCGTGGACCAAAGTTCCGAACAGGGCGTACTTCGAGGAGGGGAGGGTATCAAAGGATTCCCTGTTTTGATACGGAAGTGAGCGAATGAGGGCGTGCCTAAGGCATTGGTGGGTCCTGACAAGGGCAGAAACGGGAATGACTTCGAGGGGTTGGATCACCCACTCATGAGCCATTTACTCACCTTGGAAGCAGCTTACAATAAACGCGGGCCTGTGATGTGCATCGAACGATGAAACAAAGTGGACATCACGTCGTTCAACGTTTTGGACTCGTCTGAGCCACGCCATTGTTTGATCGACGACCCCATGTTCTGGTCGACGCGTTGGAATGCCACGAATTTCTTCCAAGTCCGGATTGGTCCACAAGGGATGGACGAAGACGAGCGCCCGTGGCGAGGTTGCTCCACGCCGATTCACCAACAGCACGGGCAGCGCAGGCCCATCGTCGATGGCCGGATGGACCACGGTCCGTGAACTGAACATGGTCGAGAGGAGCCGCACATCGCCGATCGTTTGTGCCATCCAATTGGCGGTTTCTGTGTGTCGACCAAGTGTGGTTGCCAATTCCGTTGCGGAGGTTGCCGATGCTCCCACATCCCATCCCAAATGGAGCACTCTCAGAAGGGCCATGCCCAGCTGCCAGTCAAGCAAGCCGTGTTCTCGATGGTTGCTGGCCATTCTAAGGCAAGATCTGCATGAGGACCTGCACGACGTCCGGTGGTCCACTCCTACGACCTCTTGCGACCATCTGCTACCGCGCTGTGCATCCAGAAGGCCTTCCATCAACGTTCGGTTCTCAAGGCGAAGCCCCATGTCAACAACGAACCCTGAACCGTTGGCTGCTCTGTCGTTCATGACCATGATGCTTGCCGTCGTTCCATCGTCGAGCACGGCACGCTGAGGATGACATGACTCAATCTCCAACGGGTCAATGTCAGCAAGGTGAGCGTATTCGGAACGGAGCATCACGTGTGCAGAGGTGTACGCGGCTTTGAGACCAATGAGCATGCTTGGGCCGTACGTTCCCGCGTTGCCTGAACGGGTTCCGTGCATGTCAAGGTTCACACCTCTGGGAGTGCATTGCGCATGGAGGCGCAACACATCGGTTGTTTTCGGTGCTGCGAGGGCGGCCGTGACCAGCGGATCTCCCTCCATCAGATGGCGAAGACTCCTGTGCGCCATGTTACGGGTTTCAATGGCGAGAAGTTGGTTCCGAGCGAAAAATCCAGCCCCGCCAATGGAGACGCGTCGATTTTCAACCCCTACGAGTTCAAACCCGTTTCGTTGAGGCCCGAGGTTCAACACCAAGACTTCTGTCGACTGCGTGCTGTGAAACACGATGTTCGACCCCTCAATGTGATGACCATCGTTGTGCGCGGGATAATGCAGCCGCGTCAATGAACTCACTCCACCGACGCGTTCGTTGCTGTTCGCGTACCAGTCAGAGGTGAATGCTCGAGGAACAACATAGCGCATGGCTTGGAGGGCTCGGCCTGTCGACGGTGAATCGCGCTCAGGCGCTGGGTTTGGATCTGGTGGGTCCAACGGGCCCGCAGGTAGGTCCAGGCGTTCTTCTTCACCAACCATGACTCCGGTATGGTCATCCAACCAGATTCGCCCAACTCGGCTGTAGGCATGGACGTCGTTTGCTGAGATGTTTTGTCCATAATTCGGCATACGGAGTGGAGGGGTGATCCCAACCGCGAGATGATGAAATCCGTCTTTGGTGATGCTTCGCCCAGGCGAAAATTCTGAGATGGAAAAATCGAGAGGGCGGTCCACTTCCCCAATGCTTTGTGTTCCTAACCTCTTGTCTTGGTGATGGAACACTCGGACGGCCGTTGGCATCCCGTACATCGGAAGGACCCCTTGATCGGCAAGTGCCTCACCAAGACCTTTCTCTGGAAGTTCAGCAGTGAGGGCCGCATCCATTCGTGTGAGGAGTCCATCGTCAGCTTCAGTTACCGATGCAACCAGTTCGTTTACCGTCCAGGCCTCACCCCCGTGGTTCTGCCAGAGCACCATCGCGATGTGTCGCAAGATGTTTCCATTTTCCTCATTATCAAGAAAAGCATCGACGTATCCGCGCACATGGGGGTCGAACATCGAAACCGACCCAAATTCGCCGTGAATGTCCGATTCAGTATCGGCCGTCAAGCCTCTTCGGTATGGGAGGAGCGCGCGACGGAGCACTTCTTTGGCAAAAACCCGTTGCGCAAAACGTGGTTGTTCCATGTTGAGGCGAGGTTGAGGGCATTCCCCCCCGGTCATTTCCCGTGGGTCCACGAAGTGATGGGCATCGTGGCTCGAATCACGGCAGAACGTCACCGCGAGGGAATACGCTTCGTGGCGCCTTCCCGCTCTACCAACACGTTGCTGGTAATTGAACCGTTCAGGCGGCATGTTGGCCAAGAAAATGGCATTGAGGCTCCCCATGTCGATGCCGACTTCCGTGGTTGTTGTCACGCTCAAGACTTCCAGAGGATCCTCGATATCGTGCCGCAGAATGATGTTCCTAAACCTCCGTTGCCGTTCAAATTGGTCGTCGGTTTGGCCCGTCATCTCTCCGGCACGAAGGGCAGAAACATCAAGATCGGGTGAGGCCAGTCGGTTGCTCACTTGGAAGCGGTCACGTACTGCATCTCCCTCGATGTACCGTTCATTACCGTCGAACATAGCAAAGCACCTCTGACAGGTTTGCGAGTGCTCAACGGAGGATTCGAGATGGCTGAAATTGCAGACTTGACACCTCACCACACGCTCTGCTTCAGGTGCAATGTAGACCGCGAGATGTTCAGGAATCAGATAGGGTTCTGCGGGACGACTCGTTCCTACGGCGGGTACCTCATGTCGAATTGGGCCGAAATCTCCGTTTCCACAATCTTCGTGAAGCACACCCGTGCCGCCACCTTCTTGGTCGCACAAGAGCCACGTCAGGAAGGCGTCTGCCCCTGCTTCACCAGGTTGGTTGTTCCACCGCAAGCGCTGGTGCTCAAAGACTGACCGAACGAACGGAAGAATGGATTTCCTAAACGCATGAAGACTCGTAAGTCGGCGTTGCTCAAACGCGCGAGGATCGTGGTAACGTCGTTCGATTCCGAACAATCGAAGCACCGCGTCAACAAGTTCCTGCACCATGGCATCTGACATGCCATCTTCTCCGTCTGGACGATGCAGTGGTCTGAGCGTGGTGATTCTTCCGAGCCCCATGGTTTGAAGTTCTGATCGGGGTCTCCACAGCATGGTCGTCAGAAGAGTAGCATTGAGGTTGCGTTGAATCCGAGGTTGTAACTCCGCATATTCGCGTTGATATCGCAACCGTTGATGGGGTTCTCGAGCAACGTTGCAATCGTAGACTTCCCGCCAATGAAGTTGACGCTCGTCTTCTTGGCCACGGTTGTGCGTCAGTTGCCCTTCTCCAGATGGGTCCACCCCCATTTCGGCAAGCTCGTGTTCCAACCATGAAGCGTGTGCGAACCTACGTCCCGGGATGTAGTGTGGAGCAGAGACAGTGACGTCATCATCGTTGGCACCGTTCGCAACAAGGAGAAGTTCCAGTGGAGCAATCCGCCGTCCCCCGCGTCCAAGGATGGTGTCCCTGTGCTCATCGTCGTCCAGCACCTCGTCCAACCGCTGACGTTGATGTTGATCCAGATCGAAGCCCTCACCCTCGTGTTGAACCCATTCCGGTTCTTCAACGGCGATTCGACGAAGAATGTTCATTGCCACTTCGTACACTGCATTCTCTCGATGCCGGTCGTTGATTCGTTTTGAAAGGTCGGCGGCGTTTGCTCGGCTGTCATTGAATGCGATCAACTTCTTGCGTGACACATCCGCCGAGAGGGTGTCCGTGAGGCTGCGGGTGAGTTGGTACGACATCTCGCCGAATCCTGTCCGAAAGGACCGGATAGGGCTGGTCCTGCTTGGTTTTCGATCCTCTGCATGTCGTTGGTTGTTGATGGCGGTCGATACTCGATCTCTCCCACACGACGGGCAATCCGTTGGCATCGCCTGTAAGGAACGAAGCAGTGGTTTGTGTCCCTCGTTGCTCATGTGAGGTTGAACGGATTCAGGTGTGGGCGGTTGATTCTGGTAGGATTGGAGGTTTCTCGTCGATGGGGTTTCGACGCCTCTTCCTGTTGCGGGAAAATTCACGTCAATCATTGGCACATGGACCAACCAACCACGAACCGGCTGAAGCGCATCAGTAATTCCTTCAATTGAGCGTTGTGCTTCATGCTCTAACGTGTAGATGCACCCCGTGTGAGGATTCAACCACGCCTCCTTCCACCCACGCATGGCCCATCCCATCGAAGGGTGTGGGTTCAGTTTTGGATGCGTGAGGTGCCCTGTTTGAGGTGCGTTGTACAGGTCATTCAGTTGAGCCACGGCACCGTTGATCATACGAATCGATTGTGGTCGTAGGTCTGCATTCCGAGTGGGCCAGAACACCGCGTATTCGAGGTAGTTCTGCTCCTCGACCCTTTTCGGAAGAAGCTGTTCATTTGGAACGTCTGGATTTGGTTCGCTGTCGAGCAATTGGAAGGCCTCACTGCCATCCCTGGACCACAGAACCGAGCGGAGCCCTCCAAACAGCGTTTCTCCACACTCGTCGCAGTACAGCAGTTCCAACCGCTTGATGCGAGGTGATTCTGCATCTTCAGGGTCAAGCTGAGGCCAGGGGTCGTCACCAAGCTGCGTGATGGGGCCAACGTTTCTGAACGGGTCATCATGTGAAGCAGGAAGTGCGGCAAGTCCTGGAAGGTTGCGATACATGCCGTGAAACCGAAGGCGTAACTTTGGCTTTTCGTTCGACGGACTTCGATTCCTTACATCCCGAAGCCATAGCAAGCCTCGAAGCCCCCGCCATGCCTCCTCTTCCGTCGTTGCTCCGTTGCAAAAAGCCTCAAGCAGGCTCCTCCACGGTAAGGTTCCAAGTGTGCCGTCGTTTTCGTTTTGCGAAGCTGCCAATACTGTGGCGTCCCACGGGCAAGCACCGTCGTGATCAAACACGGCAGCTCCAATAGCTTCAATATCAACGGGTCCATTCATCCCAAATGCAGCTTGTAATTCATTGAAAATGTGCTGAACGTGTGCGCAATCGGTGCTCAATTCTGCTCGTCCACTGCACCCGCAATCGCTGGCCGACGCGTCGTCGATGTGTGCCGCAATGTTCGTCAAGAGTCCAATCGGAATCCGTGGTTCAGGTTGAGCCAGACGTTCTGTTTCAGGGTGAGCACCACCGACGTCAGCCCACTCACCTGAGATGATGTCCACGTTGTCTTCAAACGAGAAGAAATCCCGGAGGAATTCACGTCCCTCTCCATCGTTCAGGGACGCAGACGAGCAGAGGACGCGAAGCCTGTCATCCAAACCCCCGTCGGGGTTAATGAGTCCCAGTCGATCAAGCAACAAGCGAATTTGCAGGGCGACTTCGGTTCCGGCCGCTCCGCGGTGGAGGTGGAGTTCATCAAGAACGAGGTGAAACACAGCTCCATCCGTGGCAAGATACGTCCGGGTCTGCTCGATGATGGGTTCATCAAATTCCCGCATCATCATACCCGTCAGCATGCTCTGGTTTGTCACCAAAATGTCGGGGCACATGTGGTGCATGTCTTGCCGTGTGCGGGCTTCTATTCCGAACGGATTTTGGAAAAAAAAGCCATCTTCATGTTCGTGTGAGAGATAGACTAACCTCGCATCGTTCTCGTGCAATTGCAGAACGGAATCCCACGTTTCTTGCATATCGTGGAGTTTGGAAGCGACCTCATGTTCTCGTGCGGCAGCGTGTGGACCGATTGGGAGGCCATCGTCGCGTCCACAATTTGGTGTATGGTGACGGAAATCTTTCGTGCCACCAAGCGTAGCGGAATTGTATCTGCCAATTCGCGGTCGATGCCCGTTGTACCTCGAATTGTACAATTCGTGCATTTCTCTGCAGTCGAGGGCCATTCGTAACCGTCGAAGTTGGTCTTCGACGAGTGCGTTCATTGGGTACAAGATCAAGGCTCGAAGTCCAGCCGTTCTTCCTTGCTGAGGATATTGCCGAGCGTAGCGTCGAGCATCACTGTTCCACCATTCGAAGCTGTCATCAGCAGGTGCCGGTCCTGCATCAGCAGCCGTCGCCAATTCCTGCTCAAGGTGTTGCAGGATGGGGAGCAGAAAGGACTCGGTTTTCCCTGAGCCCGTACCTGACGTGACCACACGGTGTGGATGCCCTTCAGGGTTCAACATCCTAGCTTGGTGGGTGTGAAGCCGGTCAGCACCACCCAAGTAGGGCATCAAGCCGGTGGTGAAAAATTCCATGAATTCAAGGCTCATTACACCGTTCTCGACCATCTCGTTCAGCGTTCGTTCGTGCGCGCGATGAATGGCAACTGGTTCGACCTGCACCTCGCTCATCACCCATGAGCGAAGGTGCTCCCTTCGTTCTTCAGCAAGCGATTCGCTCTTGAAGTGAAACGCGGTGTCGAGGTAACGTTGGTATTCCGCCATGATGTGGTCAAGGGCCAACACTGGGTTTCGTTCTAGCATCCTTCATCCCTCCATCCACCGATTCACACAATCGATGTCATCTTGGCTAAGGTTCTGAACCGCCAACCTTCCTTCGTCGTGTGGATCTTGGACTGGAAGGGTACCGCTTCGAAGGCACAACACGTGCATGAGGTCATCCATGGGGCGCACACCCGAAAGTCGAGGCCAGGAAAAATCTCCATTCTCGTTTTGCCGAATCAGGTTTGAGCGGTTCAGCCAACCGATGGCTTGCAACGCAAGTGGAAGTTCACGAGGGTCAATACTTAGAACCTCGATGCCGTTGACGTCTGCTCTGCGAAGAAGTCCATAGGACGGAGGTGCTGGTCGATGTGCGGTCGATGGGAAGCGAAGAATCCCTTCGTCGGAACGATGCTTGAGCTGGGCTTCATTGTTGTGAATCCTCACCCACGTTCGGTCGATGGGACACCACCTCTCTGGAATCGCATCGCGTTCTGTGTGGTCGTACGGCCTCCAAGAGCGTGCTGCCATCCTTCGTTCCAACCATCGGCTTGGTCGCTGAAGGCCGTTCAGCGAAACAACAAACCAGTCATCGTCAAGAGTCGGGATGCGGTCGACGGGAGCTGAGAGGAGTGCCCTTGGTGGTGCTGTTACCTCGGTACTGTCGCTGACCAGAGTTCCAAGCGTCGGTTGAGGTTGAACAGTTACTTCAAACCCCTCCGAAGTGAGCATACTTTCAAAGTCGGGCGTTCTAGCACCGACCAGGTGATACCCTTCGGTTCCGTTTGGGACAGCTCTGAGGGGTCGAACCGAAACCTGCCCATTACGTTCGATGAGATGGCCAAGGTGGAAAAGAGCCCGTTCAACCACCCAACGTGCGGCTCCGGGGCCTTCAAAATCTGGGAACGCTTGTCCAAACTTGCGTCGATAGGTTGACAGCGCCATCGGGTCGGGTGAAGCGCTAAGGTGAGACAAGAACTGGTCCAGCACACAATCACCTCAACAAGCTATGTTCACGCTGCCATCTCAGGATTTTTCCTGTGACATGATCGTTTGGATGTCGACGGCAATGATCGAGGATTCTCTCTTGACAGGTCAGTTGTTTCTTTGGGGTGCTTCCTCGGCGTTTGCGTCGCTCCTGGTCCGATTCCCCCCCCCCGTTTCCCTCCGGTTCAGGAGGTGGAGGTGGAGGCGGAGGTGGAGGCGGTGGTATCGCAGAGAGAGCATCCTTCAATCGTCTTGAGAGATCATCCAACGTGTTCTGACCCCTTCGCGTTAATTTTACATCGTTCAATTGTTTAA
>Ga0255780_10004629_pt1 | contig 11772 bp, 9 predicted proteins | sample 071ome_32_FD_179978 | JGI IMG/M metagenome (GOLD analysis project Ga0255780, IMG submission 179978) | Coastal salt marsh microbial communities from the Groves Creek Marsh, Skidaway Island, Georgia - 071405AT metaG (version 2) | ecosystem: Environmental > Aquatic > Marine > Intertidal zone > Salt...
GCGTGGGCAAGGGGAAGAAGAAGCTGATCGAGTCGTCTGCGGAGGAGGAGAAGTAGAATGTGGGCGGGGTGAATACGGAGGGTGGGGGTGTCGGGAAAAAGAAGAAGAAGAAGAAGAAGAAGGAGGCGGACGGGAAGACTGAGAAGAGCAAGGCGACGATGGAGAAGAAGGAGACGAAGACGGCAACGAAGACGGCAACGAAGACGGCAACGAAGACGGCAACGAAGAAGGAGAACGTGGCGGTAGAGAAGGCGGGAAAGAGTGCGGCGCAGAGCACGCGAAAGGCGGCAACGAAGGCCAAGGCCAAGGCCAACAGCCCGGCGCCCACACCGATGGCGGGGCAACTCACGGTGCCGTTGTCTTGCGACGCGGATACGGGGTCTCGCCGCCGCGTTCCAGCGCGTCTTCAGCCGTGGACGTGCGGTGCATGTACGTTTGAAAATAAGGGGGCGGCGAACGACTGCGAAATTTGCGGGACGTCCAAGGGGGCGGATGCCGTCGCCGGGCAGGTGGTGGCCGAGCAGAAGTCGATCGCGAAGGAGGCCAAGAAGGCCGGTGACGGCGGCAGCGGTGCATCGAACGTTCCGAGTGCGTTGCATGCTGCGAATGTCGGGAACGCGTCGAACGCGTCGAACGCGTCGAACGCACCCAACGCACCCAACGCACCGAACGGAGCGAATGCGGAGGGCAAGAGGAAGCGGAAGGGCGCGTCGGCGGCGGCCACGGCAGAGGAGACCGAAAAGTCGAAAACGACCGTGCCGTGCACCGAGGAGCAAGAAGAGGGGGTGTCAACCACGCCACCACCGACGAAAAAGACCAAGTTGAGCGCGCGCGAGCGTCGCCTGCTCAAGTCTTCGGAGAAGCGGAAGGAGCGGCGGGGAAAGGGTGCTGGCGTGGAGCCCGTCGTCTGCGGACTGGACAAGAAGGCCACCGGAACCAATACCGTCAACGCCTCCAACGGGACCAATACCTCCAAAACCGAGCGGTCGATCTTTGAGGGCGTGGTGGCGACCTCCTCGAACCTGTCCGCCGAGGACAAGGACCTCCTCGAGGTGTGCGTCCCGAAGTTCAAGTCCACACTGACGCACTCGGACGACGTCACGCACGTCATCTGTCCGACCTCCAAGGATCCGGTGTACACCCCCAAGTTCCTCACGGCCCTCCTCAAGGGCATCCACATTGTCTCGATGAAATGGATCACCGACTGCATGGAGAAGGGCGAGCACGTCGACGAGCGCAATTACAGCCTCAAACCGGCGAACTGGAAGCAGAAGGACGCCAAGAGGGACATCAACACGAAAATTCTGGCCAAATACGAGATCCAAATCGCCGTCCCACCGCTCTCCAAGGAGCAGAACCCCGCCGGCACGAGCAAGGCCCTCGGCCGAGTCGAGACGCTGCTCCAGGCCGCCGGCGCCAAGATTGTTCAGCGGCTTCCGCGCAAAATCGAAGGATCTGACAAGCGTTGTCTGGTCCTTGTGATCGATTCTACCCTCCGCAACCCGAACGATCCGAATGAGGCCTCCCAGATCGTCCAACAGAGCTGGTTTGCACGCGCCCAAGGCGCCGACATTCCCGTCGTCAAGCAGCAGTGGCTGAAGGAGAGCATTTTGGCCGGCAACGCATTGGATGACTATGACACCTATCGCATCTGATGGATCTTCTGAATGTTACCGTTGAGACACTACTCTACTCTCGGTTGAGCCGCTCGGCCTCCTCTTGGGTCTTTTTCAGCAGCTCCAAGTCCTGCTTGCTCAGCCCCCTCCTCGCCATCATCCGTTCCCGCTGCATCGCCTCTTCCTCCGCGCTGACCGACTCCCTCGTCGCGAACGGATGGTTGCTCGGCAGCTCCAAGTTGTCAATGTCCAGGTCGTCTCCGGCCGCCTCGCGCTGCCTGCGGGCCCGAGCCTGCGCCACCGCCTCGGCAGAGAGCTCATCGTACTTCACAGTCTTCATTCCACGCATCATCCGGTTGTAGTGATCCTCGTCCGCGGCAGTGTCGCGCTTGTACCCGCGCTCCTCCAGCGCAGACCGGCGCTGGCGGCGCATGACGGCGCCAATCACCCGCGTCGTCGCGATCAAGCCAACGAGCAACGCTGGAACTTTCACATAGACCGGCTGCGACAGGAACGAGTCCACGATCGACGTGTCCTCCGCCTGGTACGCGTCGATGCCGATGTGCGGGTCGTACAGGTCGGCCTCGGAATGGGACTTGCCCCTGGCCTGCAGGACATGGCGCGGATGCAGTGCGCGTGCACGGGCCTGGGCGTGGGAGACGGGTGCGGTAGACCGGATGCCCGCCGGCGACAAGGGCCTCGCGCCGGCGTTCCGGGAGGTGGACACGGCCGAAGTCGTCATAGCCTCGAGCGATCTAGGGCGTTTTTCGTTTGGCTTCGGCGTCGTCAATCGTCGATCAGATGCCGTCGCAGGGCATTAATCGCACACCTCGAACCACCGCGGAAGAACTGGGCGACTCGCTGGGCGTGTAAACTCAGATATGGAGATATGGAGTGTGCCTTCGCGCTGCCGTTCCAACGAGAACTAAAAAACTCTCTTGCGCGATGGATGAAGAATACGACGCCGTGGTGCTCGGCACCGGGCTCAAGGAGTGTATTCTCTCGGGTCTCCTCAGCGTTGAAGGCTATAAGGTCCGTCCGTCTGCGTCACTGGCCCAGATCGCCCCGCACTCGTCAACCTCTCTCGACTCGACCTTCGTCCGCCCTCACCTGCGCCCGCCCCAACGCCTGCCAACACGCACAGGTGCTGCACATGGACAAGAACGACTACTACGGTGGCTCGTCCGCTTCCCTCAACCTGAACCAGATGTTCGAGCGTACGTTCCGTGCACTGGTACCGAGTGTCCCGAACCGCCTCTCTCTGAACTCTCTCTTTCTCTGAACGACGCACCTCACGCTCCATCTGCCCTCCTTCTGTCGTCAGGCTTTCGCAAGGGAGAGACGCCGTCGTCGTCGCTGGGCGCGTCGAGGGACTACAACATCGACCTGGTGCCCAAGTTCATCATGGCCAACGGCAACCTGGTCAAGGTCCTGATCCACACGGACGTTACCAAGTACCTGGAGTTCAAGTCAGTCGACGGTTCCTTCGTTCTCAACTCGTCGCGGGTTGAAAAGGTCCCGGCGACGGACTGGGAAGCCCTCCGCTCGCCGCTCATGGGGCTCTTTGAGAAGCGTCGCGCCGCCAAGTTCCTCTCCTACTGCCAGCAGTACAACCCGACGGACTCGTCCACTTGGCAGCAGCGCGACTTGGACAGGATGACGATGTACGAGCTCTATCAGGCGTACGGACTGCAGCCGATGACCGTGGACTTTCTGGGACACGCGGTGGCCCTGCACCGCGACGACCAGTACTGGGCGCAGCCGGCTAAGGCGACCGTCATGAAGATCAAGCTCTATTACGAGAGCATCATGCGGTACGAGGGTTTGACTTCGCCGTACATCTACCCGTTGTACGGACTCGGTGAGCTCCCACAGGCGTTTGCGAGGCTGAGCGCGGTGCACGGCGGCACCTACATGCTGGACAAGGCGGGTCTCGAGGTGGAGTACGACGAAGAGGGCGTCTACGCGGGCGTGCGGTGCGGCGAGGAGTTTGTGAAGAGTAAATTCGTGGTCGGCGACCCGTCGTACTTCCGAGAGCGGGTCATCAAGACGGGACAGGTGGTGCGAGCGATGTGCATTCTCAACCACCCGATCCCGGGGACGGGGGACGTGGGCTCGGTGCAGATGATCCTGCCGCAGAAGCAGGTGGGGAGGAAGTCGGACGTGTACGTTTTCTGTTGCTCTGCGGCGCACAACGTCGCGCCGAAGAACACGTGGTTGGCCTTTGTGAGCACGACGGTGGAGACGGGCAACCCGGAGGCAGAGTTGGAATGCGGGCTGTCACTGCTGGGCGGCGTGCAGGAGAAGTTTGTCGAGGTCGTCGACGTCTTCGAGCCGTTGGACGACGGAAAGACGGACAAGGTCTTTATCTCTAAGGGGTACGACGCGACGAGCCACTTTGAGACCGAGATCAACGACGTGCTGGACATGTACGAGCGGATCACCGGGAAAACGTTGGACCTCGAAAAGAGCAAAGACTTGACCCAACAGGATTGACCGGTCGGTTGGTTGGTTATAGTCACACTCTGGAAGACGCATCGTGCAACAACAGCTTGACCACAGCCTCGACATCGGAGCCGCCCTTGAAGCTACCGTGGAGCTCGGTGGCGCCCGTCGCGTCCAAAACGGCGAGCACATTCTCCACTGTGAGTCCCGACCCCGGCATGATTGTGATCGACCTCTTGAGCTGCGCCGCGTGAGCGCGATACGAACGCAGCGTCGCCAAGTTGGTCCCATGCGTCACTTTGGCCGTCTGACCGGCGCCGCCGCTGCTGAGAATCCTCGTGATGGCGGTGCTAGTGAGCTCGTCGATGAGGCTTTGGCGGTTCCCAGTATCAGTATCGTCGAACGCGCGGTGGAACGTGACGTCTTCGACGCCCTTGAGCACAGCTCTCCTGCATATATCGTTGATCAAGTCGTGGTCCATGCCCACCGTGCCGTCTGCAGAGCGCAAGGCACCCACCACCACGCCATCGATCGCTCCCTTTGACAGGACCGCGTCGAGGTCCTTGAGCAGCGTGTCCCGTTCCTCGCGCTTTTCGTACAGGAAATCAGTCTTGCCGCCCAGCCATGGTCGCACCATGGCAAACACACGTCTGTCCGGGTAGCGTTGCTCGCGCAGCTCTGTGATGCAATCAAGAACCGACTCGGTGGGCGTGTAGCCGCCCGCGTCGAGCCGGCTGCAGACCTCCAGGCGGTCCGCCCCACCACGAAGCGCGGCTTCGGCCTTCTCGAGCGAGTCGACGCAGCACTCGACGAGCACGCGAGGAGGTAATGCAGCCCCTGGCGTGCGCATATTTAGGGTGTATAGGGTGGAGAATTGGACCCGTGTTATGCCCCGTACGGCATTGCTTTGGAAACTACACACCCATATGCAGCCATCGGGACGGAAAAACGGGCAGGACCGTACGTCACCTTGTCCCACGAGACGTTGGAAAAACGTTGAGAGAGAATTCCGTTTCCCCCCACAACCAGGCTCGTATACGCTACAGCGCGCCTTGTATGAGGTGTGTATGACATAAATATGCAAGAATTAAGTGAGAACTGGCTCCGACTTGGTCTATTTTGGGAGAAAAGCTGCCCACAAACACTTTGTGCTCTCCGATCGTGCACCACCCGGTATCCTTGTGGTTCAGGAAATGGCAATACGTGACAGGGTACCCCTAACGGTCACTAATTTTCCTCGATGTTCCATCCCATCTCCTCGACGGGCTTCCGGACATTTTCCTCGATGTTCCATCCCATCTCCTCGACGGGCTTCCGGACACCTTCCTCGATGTTCCATCCCATCTTCTCGACGGGCTTCTGGACCTGGTCGTTGTCGTTCGGGTTGTCGTTCGGGTCGTCGTTCGGGTTGTCCTGTGTTATGCGGCAGATCCCGGCGGCCATTCGCTTGTTGCCGGTGTGGATAATCGGACCGGGGTTTCCGAACAGAGAACAGTCGCCAAAGTCTTTGCCGTTGGCTTCGTACTCGTACGCCATGCAGGACGAGTCGGCAAGGCACCTCGACCTACAGATGCGCGCGAGGCGACGGGACGGCGCGCCAGAGAGTGGAAAGTCTGCGGTCAACACTGCCGACCCGGCAATCTCCTTTTCCCACCTCGGCTTTGAGCACATCTTTGCAGCAGACGCCGACTTGGCGCCGATGAGGCAGAGGACGGCGAGTAGCAGAGAAGTCTTCAGGCAAATCATGGTCGAAGGTTTGTCGCGGCGGTGTGTGGTTGTGTATGTGTTCAGGATAATTTGAGAATGATGAGGACAGCGAGCGCTCTAGGCTTTAAATGTGCGGGCCGTGCGGGCGGAAGCCGAAACAGAAGCCGGAAGCTGGTGCGGAAGCTGGCCAGCACCCATGGTCTACCACACCACACATGGACCTTTGCCTACTCGAGGAAGATCTCGACTCGCTCGTCGTCCAACTCGAACGCGTATACCGGCTCCCCGGTGTTCCGCTTGCCCTCTGCCTCGGCCATGATGGCCCCCAGATCGATTCCGGCGACCTGCGGGACGATCGACCCGATACCCGACAGGAACCCGGCGGGAAATCGAGTGTCAAGGGCGACCGCATTCTGCCTATTGTACACCTTGATTCGCAGCCAAAGGCCTTGACCGCGCGAGGACGCACCGCCCCGCTCTGTGACGTCGTGCGTCGCAGTAGCAGCAGCAGCAGACGACGACGACGATGACCTGGCACTACCACCTTCACGGTACCCCTGCTCGTCGCCCTCGATGACCGCGTCTGGCTCGATCGCCGCCGGGGCTTCCGGGGCCGCTGGGGCTTCCGGGACTTCCGGGACCGCCGGGGCCGCCGGCCGTCCACCAGTCTCCCCGGCACCTTCCCCGCCACCCGTCGTCACAGCGTACCTGGCTTCCTCCTGGAAGTACGCGTTGAACCCGACGACCTCCTGCAGGTCGCAAAACTCGGGCACGTCCTTCGGGATCTCCCCGCGCTTCAAGTCCCCCAACGCCCGCCGCATCGCGTTCATGCTCACGCCCAACAGGCTCAGCGGATATGCCACGAGCTTGAACCCCATCTTTTCCAGCTCCTCCGGACTCAGGATCGGCGTCTTCCCCCCGCCTTCGAGCATGTTGGCCATCACCGCACAACGACCCTTGCACACGGCACACAGCGTCCTCATCTCCGCCACGCTCTCCAGCGCATCAACGAACACGACATCGGCACCAGCGTCGGCAAACAACTCGGCGCGCTCGATCGCCTCCTGAAAGCTCACCGCCTGCTTTGCGTCCGTCCGTGCCACGATCACAATCCCGCAGCCTCCCGGCTCGTCCCTCGCATCGCACGCCGCCTTCACCCTCGCGACCGCCTCCTCCCGCGATACCACTCGTTTACCACGCACATGGCCACACGACTTGGGCCACGTCTGGTCCTCGATCAGGATTCCCGAAAATCCCGCCGCCGCGTACCCTTTGACCGTGCGCTTGACGTTCATCGCGTTGCCACCGCCCGTGTCGCCGTCACCGATCAACGGGATGTCCTTCGTGGCTTCGATCATCTGCCTGCCCTGCTCTACCATTTCGCCGTACGACACGAGCCCGGTATCGGGCAGGCCCAGACGAGCGGCAGCGACGGAAAAACCGCTCATGAACCCAAAGTCGAAGCCCGCATCTTCCGTGAGCTTGGCCGAGATGCCTGGCAAGCGAGCGATGCGTAGCGCGAGTGAGCGGCGTCCGAGCGCGTGCTGGTCGATGATTCATACGCACCGTCGTACGCAGCCGGCCCCAGAAGAATGCCCGGGGAGTCTAAGAGACTCCGGAGGCGTCGGGTCCGGGTGTTGGTGGTGGATTCTTCTCGATCGGACGAGGCGACGACACGGACGACGAGTCGAGGCGCTGGCGACGACCGGAACTTCCCCCGATCCGGGATCGACCTCGGGGCGATCCCTACCACGCGTGCAATGGCCGGTTGATGCTGCATACGCCGCGTGATGTGTGGTTCGCGTCCTCTAAAAACTCGTTCAAAAGTTTAACGAGTTGAACGAGAGAGGACACGTCGTCGCTAACGCGTACGTACAACACGCGTCCCAGTATCACACACATGGCGGTCTCGGGCTCGGGCTCGGCGTCGAAGCGCAAGACGCGCGGCGCAGCAAAGGGCAGCGACCCACCAGAGGCCAAAACGAATGCAAGGCATGCAGCACCCAAGGCCAAGTCGAAGGCTCGAACGCCGCCCAGCCCGGCTGTCTTGCTGGAAGAGCTGATGGCGTCGCCGACGGAGCATGCGAATAATCTCCCGAAGATCATCGCCAGTATTCCGAGCGGCGTGGCGTCGGGGCCGGCGGCGACGACCGCGCAGCTGCTCCGGTCGCTGGCGTCGTTCCTGGTCGACAGGCAGTACGCTGAGTACGCCGGGGACGACGCACAGAAGGAAGACGGCAGCCCTCGGGAGGTGTATCGAAAGTGGTTGGCGCGACAGCGAGAGGCGCTGGTCGCTGTGTTGTTGAAGGTGCTCTCCGGTGCACAGAACGGAGACGACCGAGGCGATGTCGAACGGGACGATAATGACGACCGTAGCGACGACCGTGGTATTGTCCAGATGGCGGCATTGGCTGGGTTGATGGAACTATCGAGGAGCGTAAGCGAGGGCAACGCGCTCGGGGCGTTTGATCACCTGTTGTACGAGCGAGTTTTGCGGACGGTGTGTGCGCGGGACGGGGACGTCTCGTCGGGGGTGGTGGGGAGCGTGATTGATGTGTACTGTGTGCGGCATGCGGATGTGCATTACTGGACCTGCAAGGTGGTGGCCAAGATGAGTGCGGAGATGGCAGCCGTTCGTGGTGGTGGTGAAGGGGAGACAGAGGAGGAGACCGAGGAGGAAGCGGAAGAGGAAGAGGAAGAGGCGGGAGTGGGAACGAATGGCGAGAGACGCGTCGACGGGAGCGTGTCGTCGTACTGTCTCCGCACGTGCTACGATATCCTGCTGAATATCACAGACGCCCTATCGGGGTTCGACGACGACGAGCTCCCTTCGTGGAGCAAGGCGTCCGAGGCAGGGATCCTGGCTGCGACCAACGACGGGAGCACCAAGCGGCAGCGGAAGCGCCTCAAAGCGGAAGCCCCCCAGAGCGACCACGCCGGTACCAACGTTGTCCGCGCCAAGTGGGCGAGCCGGAAGCTCCGACAGCGGGCCATGTCCGACGCGTGGATCGAGTTCCTCAAGGCGCACGTGCCGTTCGACTGCTACCGGTCGCTGTTGACGCGGCTACACAACACCATCATTCCGGCCTTGGTCAACCCCCTGCTTCTCTCGGACTTTCTGACGCACGCACTGGACCGGGGAGGCATGGACGGGATGCTGGCGCTCAACGGGATCTTCATCCTCGTCACGCAGCACGGCCTGGAGTATCCCAAGTTCTACGAGCGGCTGTATGGACTTTTGGAGGGCGACGTGTTCCTGTCCAAGCACCGGGTGCGGTTCTTCCAGCTCGCGGATATCTTTTTGGCGTCGCCGATGGTGCCGGCCTACACGGCCGCGGCCTTTGCGAAAAAGTTTGCCAGGCTCGGCATGCGGGGATCGCCCGCGACCGCCATCGTCGCAATCGCGTTCATTCACAACATCGTGCGGCGCCATCCGTCGTGTGTGCAGATCCTCAACCGGCCACCGAGTAATAGCGGCGGTCGTGGCGGGGAGGTGTGGCGCGGGGTGGACGTGTACGACGAGGGAGCGCAGGATCCGGCAGAGTCGAGGGCGCTCGAGAGCTCACTCTGGGAGCTGTCGGTGTTCCGCAACCACGCGGACGCGGCCGTCTCTGCGTACTGCGCGATGCTCGACAAGGACATGACCAACAAGGTGAAGACCGCCGAGATTGACATCTCAGAGGTCCTCGTGACGTCGTACGCGTCGCTGTTCGACCGGGAGATCAGAAGGAAGCTCAAGTCTGTGTCGACCACCGTGTACGCCGGCAGTCGAGGCGGCGTGCCCAAGTCCCTCTTCCCGGGGTGCGACGGCGGCAACGACGGCAAAGGCGATGGTGGTGACGGCAGCGAGGGTAGCGAGGGTAGCGAGGGCCACGGCACGCGCCACATCCCCGTTCCCTTTCCCGGATTCACATTGTAAACGTTGTCGGCGCTTGGTCGACGCACCTCTCTTTTACACCTCGAGCCGGCGGCACCGCTGCGTGCCGTCGTTCCTCCCCTCGTCGCCGCACTGCGCAAAGCACGGCGACGCAAACGCCTCGTCCTCCTCCCTCCTCGACGGCGTCTTCCCGAACGAAAACTGGCACTCAAACGTCTCATAATTCGGCTCCATCGTCAACGCCAGACCCATATCCTTCTCGAAAAACTCCTGCGTCGGCACCTTGCAGCTGTTGACGCACACGCCCACGCATCCGCTCTCCTCCAGATACCGACACCGCTTCACCAGCACACCGTACCCCGACTTCACCTCCCCACCGTCCACCTCCACCTCGTTGATCTCGCACTCGCCCATCAGCCACTGACACGTCAACCACGTCGCAAACGCGTTGAGCCGACACGAGACGTCCGGCAGCGGCCTCGCAAACATCACCTTGAACGCCGGCGGAAGCCAGGACGGAAACAACGAGTTCAGTATCTTCCGAGTCAACACTTGCGTTTCCCGAGGAGACCCCATCGCGTTCAACCGCCGCGTCAGGTCGACGATGCCGTCGTAGCCCTCCAGCGACGAGTCCCGGCCGTCCAACGCCGCGACCATCTTTCTCCGGAACAGACCGTAGACGACCTTGTTCAGAGGCTGGTTATCGATCTCGTGGTAGGAAGGCTTCGGCGCTGAGGGCTGTGGAGGGCCCCGGAACGCCGCCGGTGGTGGTCTGGAGGTCGACGGAGAACGGAAGCGCGCAGAACGGGAGCGCGCCGGCGAGTTCTTCGGCGTGGCGGGCGACGGCGACCGCATGGCGACTGATGCGACCTATTGAGCTAGTGTACGACGCACGATGTCAGCCAGTCAGCCACGGCGAGCCCAGAGCCAACCCTTAAAAAAGGCGAGTTAAAATGGCAACCCACAGCTCGTCGTCGTCCTTGCTTCGTCTCCGGCGATCGCTCGTCGCGACCGTTGGGTGGATAGAGCGCTCGATGGTCTGTTCTACGTCCGGGGGGTGTTCCGTTCGCGCGATGTCGACGGGAGAGTCGCTGGGGGGTGCTTCTTCGTCGGCGAAAGCTGGACGATCGAGAACGACCCACAGCAAGACCACCACGAATATGAAGAGTGCGATGCTCGTGCTTCCGCCCATGGTGGCAGCGTATCTGGGCGTGTGGCAGGTGGGTCGCCGAGAGGAAAAGATGCAGATGCTGGAGGAGCGGGAGCGGGTGATGATGGCCGAGGACGATGCGCCGAGCGACGTCCTGTTCGCTGCACGTGCAGGGAGCGACGGGAGCGACGGAGGGTCCGTGAGGGAGTATACCAAGGTGCGGGTGTCGGGCACGTATGACGAAGCCAAGTCGCTGTTTGTTGGGCCGAGGCCACGGTCGTCTATGGGGATCACCGAGGCGGGGCACTTCATGGTGACGCCCATGTATGTCGGCGGGGACGTCGATAGGGCGGTGATGGTGCTGCGTGGCTGGGTTCCCGACTCGTGGAAGCGGTCAAGCGATCGTGGGGGAGAGAGAACTACAGCAACAAAAACAACAACGGCGACGACGACGACGACGACGACGATTCGTGGGGTGGTGCGGTTCAGCGAAAAGCCCTCGCGGTTTGTTCCCGAAAACTGCCCGCGGCAGGGCGACTGGTACTACGTCGACGTGCCGGCGATGGCGCGTGCGATGGGCCTTCCCGCGTCCACGAAACTTGTCGAGATTGTCGACACTGGCGACGAGCTGATGCAGTACGGGGGAAAGGCCAAGGCGTCGGCGATGGACATTCTCGCCGGCAAGACGACGGTGCGACAGATCAACCGGGAGCGCGACGAGGAGCAGTATCCCATCTCAAAGAGTATCGGCGATATGCGGCACTTTAGCGTCATGCCTCGCGACCACCTGAACTACGCGCTCACCTGGTTCAGCCTCAGCGGCGCCACGAGTCTGCTCGCCTGGCGCGTCTTGTTTTCGCGCGGACGTTGATATTCTCCTCGTTACTCGTTACTCCTTACTCGTTACTTTGCAATGCGTCGACTCCTATTCGCGTCTTTGCCTACTACGAACCTCCTCCTCCTCCTCCTCCTCCTCC
>Ga0255780_10004635_pt1 | contig 11766 bp, 18 predicted proteins | sample 071ome_32_FD_179978 | JGI IMG/M metagenome (GOLD analysis project Ga0255780, IMG submission 179978) | Coastal salt marsh microbial communities from the Groves Creek Marsh, Skidaway Island, Georgia - 071405AT metaG (version 2) | ecosystem: Environmental > Aquatic > Marine > Intertidal zone >...
ACCCTGAAACAAAATATGTTGATGACGTTGGTCTTGGTAAACAGTTTGAACCTAACATGTATTCAATCTTTGATACAGAAATTGATGAGAAAGGTCACTATCTATCTGAAGATTGGACATTCTGTAGACGTTGGGCAAAACTAGGTGGAGACATTTATGCACACGCAGGTGTACTGCTTAATCACAGTGGCTTCTATGAGTTTGCTGGTGACTTGTCTGTACTCACTGGTAATGCTGTTGACCCAAGTAAACCTAAACAGGAAAATAAAGAAACACAATCTGCATAATGAGTCAAGAAAAATTATCATTTAAAATTAGTCTAACTGGCACGTTTTGGGATAAACAACCTAACTACAGTATCTATATTAATGATAGACTAGTTGAACAAAAAGATATAGACAATGAAAGCATTCATGAGATAGAATTTGATCATGAGGTTGAAGAAAATCAAGAACATGAACTAAAAATTAGACTAAACAACAAAGAAGATCAAGACACTGTTGTTGAAAACGGTGAAGTAGTCAAAGACATGCTGTTAAACATTGATGGTATTGAAATTGATGACATTGATATTGGCAATCTACGCTGGTCAGCAGAATACAAATTAGATCAAGCACGTGAGTATCAAGGTAAAACTGTAGATCATATAGACAACTGTGTTAATCTTGGCTTTAATGGCACTTACATTCTTAAATTTACATCACCTTTCTACGTTTGGCTACTGGAAAAACTTTAGATAAATATTGTAACTATGTTACTAACACAATTATTTGAAGCAGTAGACGATAACAAACATGCCGCATTTTGTTTTGGCCGCATGAATCCTCCAACTGTTGGACACGAACAATTAATTAACACTGTAGCCAAAGCGGCCAAAGGTGGAGATTACTACATCTTTACCAGTCAAACACAAGATCCTAAGAAAAACCCATTGGATTTTACTACTAAAGTAAAGTTTTTAGCGGCCATGTTTCCACAACACAGTAAACACATTGTGGCTAATAGAGAATTAAACACAATAATGAAAGTGGCTAAATGGTTATATGAACAAGGTTATAGATCAGTGACATTTGTAGCAGGATCTGACAGACTAGACAACTTAAAAAAATTATTAACTGATTATAATGGCGTTGACACTGGTCATGGATATTATAAATTTAAAGACATCAACTTTGTATCCAGTGGTGCTAGAGAAGATGGTGCAGAAGGACTAGCAGGGGTTAGTGCCAGTGGTGCTAGAGCGGCCGCTGTGAAAGGTGACAAAGAAGCATTTGCTCAAGCAACAGGTGCAGGCAAACTAACAGACGCACTATATCAAGCAGTTCGTAAAGGTATGACCGTAGAAGAAGGTGCTAGTGGTTATATTCCAACTCATAAACAGGCCAAAGATCCAAGATGGAGTCATGCGTTAACCAAAGATGTACGTCCTGATACTCCACGTAAAAATGCAAAAGCACTAGGATTACTAGGTAAAGGTAAAAAACTTACACAACCATTAAGATGATTGAAGCAAGTATAATATTCAACGTAAAATGCAAACCAGGTCCACGTGTAAAAAGTAAAGGCATAGACTTTAACTATCGTGTGCCTAAATATAGACTATATGTCAACAATTCTTTATTTACAGAACGTGAATGGTCATACCAAGGAAACGAATATATTCAAGAACGTCTATGGATTGAAGTTCAAGAGCCTAAAAATGTTCTAAGAGTAGAACCTATTTTAAAGTACGATGATCAGTATGAAATATCTAATTTTCAAGTACTAAAATACATAAAAGACAATGAATGGTCTATAGATAAAGATTCTCATAAGCAAAAAGACCTAGAAGTAATCTTTAAGGTTTAATAAATACTATTATGAAATTAAAAGAAATTAAAGAAAGTTATGAAGAATACAATGACGAAGTAGGTTCAGTTGTAACTAACCTACATACTATTCGTCGTATGTGTGATGTACTACAAAAGAACTTAGAAGCAGATGATAACATGGCTGAATGGTGCCAAGAAAAGATCGCTGTTACTAAGTCAATGATTGTTACTGTTACTGATTATGTTCTAAGCCAAAAAGAACAAGGACTAGAAGAAAACGCTTCAGTAGGTGCTACAGCATCAGGTAGTGTAGCCACAGCAATAGGTGGTGGTGTTGGTAATGGATTTGTCAACGGTGGCCCAGGTACTATCAAACGTGTAACAAAAAAGAAAAAGAAAAATGGATAAGTTTGCAAACCAATTAAAAATAGCATTCGCTAGTCAATATACATTTGCTCTTAAAGCACAGAACTTTCACTGGAATGTAGAAGGTTCAGATTTTTATCAGTTACATAAACTATTTGAAGATATCTACGCAGAAGTTTATGGTTCAATTGATGACTTTGCAGAAAACATTCGTAAAATTAAATCATATACTCCTGCTAGTCTTTATAGATTCAGCACACTGACTAACATTGATGATGAAGTTGAAATACTAACTCCTCAGCAAATGGTAGAACAACTATTAGCAGACGCAGAAAAAATGCAAGAAATTATGAAAGTATTGTTTGTAGAGTCAGAAGCAAACAAACTATACGGTCTTAGTGATTTTATTGCAGGACGCCAAGACGCATTTGCCAAACACGCATGGTTTTTGAGGGCAACTTCAAAAGCATAATCCTATGGACATGAAAAAACTCTTAGAAGCAATGAATAAGTTCTCTGGAGAACCTAAACAAACACCTGGTGACCAAGTCCGCGGTGACGAAAAAGCCAAGCCATCTAAGGATGGCAAACACCCATTCCAAGGTAGACTAGTTGGCGAAATGGCCAAAATAGAACAAGAGCAAAAAGAAAAAGAACTTACATTAGAAAAACGTATTGCAGAAAAATGGCAAGAGTTCAAAGACACTTTTGATAAACGTCCAGCAAGAGAAGGGTCAAGACATCCTAGAGGACATGAACCACAAGAACAATATCAAGTAATCCAGGATGAGTCAACAGAAGCAGAAAAACGTGTACAAACTAAATTAAAAAATATAGAAAGATTAAAAACGCCTATCAGTGATAAAGCGTGGAAAGACCATCAAGAACGTATGAAGAAAGAACGAGAAGAATACATCAAGAAAAATCCTGATAGCATATTTAAGGAAGAAGATGTGTTAAGCATTAAAGAAGATCCATTTGGCCAATGGGTATTAGTTGATAAACAAGATGGCCATATTAAACAGGCATTCGACGACAAAGAACACGCCTATAAGTATTGGGATCATTTTAAACTCAGTAATAGAGAATATAAAATCATGCACGGCAGTGAATATGTTAATTCAGAATATGAAGAATTAGCAGAGTATGGCACTATGCAGAATATTAAACCTGGTGATACTGCTACAAACTATGGTAGTGATAATAAAACACCTGATGCCAACGTTGCTGTAGCAACAACTACAATTAAACAAGCAACAGGTTCAAGTGCTACACCTGCTGATATTGCTAAGTCAATTGATAAAATTGATCAGGGAACAGCAACACCAGCAGATCAAGCAAAGTTAGGTGATGTTATGGATGTTGTAGCCAAAGCGGCTAAAGATCCTCAATTGGCTAACCAATTCAAACAACTAGCCCAAAAAGCAAGACAAAAGTAATTAATCCAAATCCGCAAAGTCGTAACCTCTAACTTGGCTTAATTGATCTATGTTATTACATACTCTGGTACAATAACCTTTGGCTGTGGATAGTTTTTCAAACGTTTTACTGCGTCTTTGTCCGTCTATATAGATATAAAAAATATTATCATGTTCTCTAATTTCAACAGATATATTCTTTCTTCTACCTAATTTAGATTCAAACACTGGTTCTTTATTGCCTACTTTATCAAATCCTAACACAATTACATCACCACTAGCACCAAATCTTACTAGTTTATGGTCAAACTTATTGCTACGATTAACTTTATAGCATATTTTTCCAGCCATTGTAACACTGTTATCTAAAACACTGATAGTACCATTTTCTTCAATGATATAATCTTCACTTTCAAAAGGGCCAGTAAATGGGTCTGGGGATATAACTTTTACTAGTTTTTCATTGATATTCATGTCTTCTCCTTGTTAATACCTAGTATTATACACTCAAATTAATCAAAAGTCAAGTACAATATTAATTTAATCGTTGTGATTAAAAATGATAAATATCATAAACTAAGAATTTTTTGAAGATATGTTATTAGCAGACTTTTTTAAACTAAACGAAAATCAAATGTCAGATATTTTGTTTGCTCGTGAACTTATACAAACAGCCATGCGAGAAAAGCAAAAGAAACCTCAGTACTTTGACTTTTTAACACATCTACGTAAAAAATTTGGTAAAGAATACAGTACACAAGTTCATCATAAAGCAGTAGAACTAGCAGAACAAGAAATCAAGGAAAGTAACTAGATGGCGTCAGAATATATATACACCTTACCAATCCTAGACACAGGTGCAAAGACATTTACCATGCCCAAAGGATTTGAGGAAGAAGTTGAAATTCACTGCTGGGGTGCTGGTGGTGGGCTAGGCCGTGGTGGTCAAGCAACACCAGGTGGCGGTGGCGGATACGCTATGACAACTGCTACAATCTCAGAAGGTGATGTAGTTACTCTTTCAGTTGGACAACCAGGAACTAACGGTAGTTATCCATTAGGTGGTTCAGGTGGCCTAAGTTTTATTGGTAGACGCTACGGTGGTGGTAATTCTGCTGAAGCATGGGACGAAGATGCCGACAGTGGTGCAGGCGGTGGAGGCGGTGGTGCTTCTGTTGTTCTAGTGAATAATTCTGTAGTCTGTGCAGGTGCTGGAGGCGGTGGTGCTTCTGGATATGGCGAAGATAATTCAGGACGCCAGGCAGGTAAGCCAGGTGGATCGTGGAACTCATTATCATCAAGAACTACAGGTGCTGATGCTAAACGTGCAAGTGCATCAGGTGGTGGTGGTGGTGGTGGCTATCCTAAGGGTGGCGCCGCAGGCTATGGTGTAGGTGATGATAACTACGCAGGTCCACAAGCAGGATCAGGTGGACAAAACTATGGTGATACTACACAAGCAGGATCAGGCGCATTACCAGGTGGTAGAACTAGCCAATACTATCCAGGTGCTAGTAGAGGTAAATCACAATATCCAGGTTACATTGTCCTAGTACTTAAAAGAAAATTTAATGTATCTGTTAAAAATCCAGATGGTTCAGGTGATTGGGTTAACTTAGATGCCGCATATACAAAAGTTGCAGGTACTTGGAAACTAATCCAACAGGCATTTACTAAAGTTGATGGCGAATGGAAATCAATATTAAGCCAAAACCCAATTTCATTGGCTCCATATAGACCAGATCGTGTGTCAGTAAGTGTAACTATTAGTGCTGATCAAGATGACTATAGACTAATTAATGCTGTTCAAGCAGACGCAAACTATCTAGAAGGATACACTGACGTTGCTGTTACTGTTAATGCTGGGGTAGTTATTAAAGGTGCTAAAACTGTTACAGCATTTGGTATTGGTGGATTCTACACCGGTGATCGTATTACTCTAACCAATAACGGTACTATTGCAGGTCGTGGTGGCATAGGCGGTCGTGGTGCTTATACATATCAACAAAACAAATCTACTGCTACTGCTAATGCAGGAGCAGGCGGTAATGGTGGCAATGGTTTAATAGTTGAAGGTGTTCCAGTAACATTAATCAATAACAACATCATCCAAGCAGGCGGTGGTGGTGGCGGTGGTGGTGGCCTCTCACGATCAAGCAATAAAAACGGATCAAGTTACACCAATGGTGGTCAAGGTGGCGGTGGTGCCGCATATGGTACAGGCTATAACAATGGCACACTGTCAGCAGGTGGTGCTGGTCAAACAGTAAGTGGTGCAGGTAATGGCGGAGCAGGTGGTGCACCTGGTTCAGCAGGCTCAGCAGGTGTTAGTTCAAGTTCAGCAGGTGCCGCAGGTGGTAAATCAGGTTGGGCAATACTTGGTGCTGATCAAGTAACATTTGCTACTGCGGGTACTATCACTGGACCTAGTGGTATTGTACGTTCAGGTACTATTGACGTTTATAGAGTTGTAAGTTAATCAATTAATTGAGGTGAGTTTCAATTGGATAAAATTACTATTAAAATAGTAGATGTAGATCTCTCTACGCAGTCTGTTGTTGTAAAATTTTCTTCACCAAATAGTCAAAAAACTATAGATGAATATGATGGTGTTGCATTTCAAGTTCCTAACTACGAAGCAGTGACTCCAGAACAATTTATAGAAACAATACGTCCTACAATTAGTCGTATGGTTAGAGATAGAGATCTCAGTGAACAAAGAATACAAACAGTAGATATAGAGTCTTGGAAAGGATATTCTGTTGAAGTTAATCCTAGTGAATTAGATGAGCCAGAACCGTTATATATTGATCAAACACTACCAAGTTTTACTAATCCCGAAGTTGAAATATGATACTAACTAATTCAGTTAATGTAGGAAGTTTTGTTTATTGTACAGTGTTTCAAGGACCTGGCAAAAAGGGATATTACAATAATACAGGACATGGACACTTTCACAAATGGAGTTATATTGTTAGTGGACATGCTCACGTTTGGGTCACAGAAACAGTAGACGGTCCAACTATCTATTCAAATGATTCTAGAGTTCCCGGAACGCTTTTTAATCATGATCTATATAAAAATATGTACCATCATGTAGAAACATTTGACGAACACATAAGCGTAATTAATTTTAATCCTATACCCGACACAAGAAATATTAACATTGAAATTGTAAAAGGACCTACAATAAAAGAAGTTACCGCTGTTGATAGTCGTATAGTTATAGTCTGCATCACTGGACCTATTACTGCCAATAACAAAACATTAGATGATATGCAACATGCCAAAGTATTTCCAGGTAAGACAGCCAAACTTGATTTACCTGTTAATTCAGTAATTGCTTTAGTCACTGAATAATTAGATAATTAATTATATACTCTTATAATAGGAATCTCATGGAACAATACGCAGTAACCGGAATTGGTATCTACAATGGTCTAGGCACTACGGCTGAATCAAGTTGGCAAAGTTTATTACAAGGCAACAGTGCTGTACAACAGTTTGATTGGCCAGACGACGATCCGAGTAAATTTCCTGCAACACACTCGTCAATTAAAATAAAAACAGCGGCCCTGAGTCCTAAATTAACAGCAGAAGACGCTCACCCAGAATTGTTTAATCGTGGATGGGCACAATGGGATCCAAACACCCGTTCTTGTTTACTGTCAGTTGACGAAGCAGTTAACGACAGCCAACTAAAGAGCAAAGATGTAGGAGTAATAATTAGTACATTTGGGTCAGGCACTACATTTAGATTAGATTTTTTTGCCTCTCTAGATCGAGGTGCTAAAAAAGTTAGTCCAAGAAAAACACTTAATTTTGGATTAGATTTTCCTGCGGCTCAGGTTAGTTCTTTGTATAAAGTAGAAGGACCTAATCTATCTACAGATTCAGCGTGTACCACAGGATTGACTAACATTGATGTTGCTGTTTCAACACTAAAAGCAGATCCTAGTTTAGATGCTATGATAGTTGGTGGTAGCGACCATACAGCAGATCCAATTTACATGTATTGGTTTCAAACATTAGGTGCTCTATCACCGTTTGAAGATTTGAGATTAGCCAGTTGTCCATTTGATATAGATCGTTCTGGATTTGTCATGGGAGAAGGTGCCGCTACCATGGTTATCGAACCTTTATCAAAAGCCCTAGCAAGAGGTGCTAAAATATACGGCCTAATAAAAGGCACAGGATTTGTCACAGTATATGAAAGTGATACATCACCCGACAAAGATGGTAGAGGTGCCAGAGAAGTTATGAAAAAAGCATTATCCAATGCTGATGTCAAAGCAGAAGATATTGATTTAATAAATGCACATGCTACATCTACCCCTGTAGGTGACTTTATCGAGTACGACGCGGTCAGTGAAATGTTTCCAGGTAGAAATTGTGTAAGTAACAAAGGACAAATAGGACATACCATGGCTGGTGCTGGTATTGTAGAAACTATCTATACTTTACAAGGTATGCGTGATGGCATTATTCCGCCAAATGCTAACCTAAGAAATCCTATAGGTGACGGACTACAACTACCCAGACAAAGCAAAAAGTTTGACATTAAATACGCTATAAAGAATAGTTTTGGCTTTGGTGGTAGAAATGCCTCAATAGTATTAGAAAGATATGACAATTAGAAAATATTTACAACCTACAGGAATAGGCACTGCTATATGGCAATTATCATTGCCTGTAGCCATATGGTTAGGCATACAAACTGGCAGTGAGTGGTATTGGTGGGCAATTAGTTTATTCATGTGGATCATAGTATATGGTATGGTTGGTAATAATCTAGCCATGCATCGCTATCTTACACATGGGCAATTCACAGTCAGTAGACCTGTTAAGTGGTTGTTTGTTTGGTTAGGCACAATGATTGGTGTTGGTAGTCCTATCAGTTATGCGGCTACACATCTTATACATCATAGATATCCAGACACAGAACATGATCCACATGGTCCAGGAAGAGGCCTACGTAGCGTATTAATCTGTTTTCAAAAAACAGTTAATCTTAGTGAACATAAAATATTCAGTAAACAAATAGTTAGATTAATTAAAGAATTTACCTGGATGGATCAATATTATGTTGTATGGTTTTTAGTTAACGCTGTTATACTTTATATGATTAATTATCAACTATTTTTATTCTTATGGTGGATACCTGCCTGTGTTACAGCATGGGGTATTGGTTGGACAGTATGGGTACAACATTGGGGGCATAAACCTGCTAATGGATACTTTGCTAAATGGACTCCTATATTTGAAAGTTATCATGCTAATCATCATATAGATCCACAGAACCCAAACACTGCTATTAATCCTGGTGAAGTGGATTGGACATATAAACTAAGTAAATTATTTGGACCAAGATATAAATGAAGAAACTACTACAACCAAGTAATAAATTTACAGCACTTTTACAACTGCTGTTCTTTCCATTTCTATACCTAGGTATTACTTCTGGTGCAGAATGGTATTGGTGGCTTACGGCATTTTTCTTTTGGTCAATAGTTTATACAACATTTGGTAATAACATAATCTTGCATAGATACTGTTGCCATGCACATTTTTCATTACCAAAATGGAAAGAATATCCTTTGCTATGGATTGGCTGTATGGTTGGAGTAGGTGGTCCTTTAAGTTATGCTATGACTCATCTAGTTCATCACAACGCAAGATATACAGACACTGAATTAGATCCCCATGGGTATCACAGAGGTATAAAGAGTTGGCTAATGTGTTTTCAGCGAACTGTGAATCCAAATGAAACTCCTATATTCAGTAAACAAATTATTAGGTTACACAAAAGATTTTGGTGGATGCACGAATACTACACACCAATAGTGATAGCAACTGCTTTAATTTTATATCTAATAGATCCAATGATCTTTTTATTCTGTTGGGCGATACCTGCTAGTTTTAGTTGTTGGGGAATAGGCTTTGCAGTATGGAGACAACATCTACATGGTAAGGCACAGAACGCACCAACTCACAAATGGGAACCTTTCTACGAAAGTCTACATCTAAATCATCATTTATATCCAGGTGCTCCTAATACGGCAGTTAACAAGAATGAAATTGATTGGGTCTATCAATTTAGCAAACTAATAAGACCAACATATGACTGGAGAGGACAGCCAGATCGAGATGTTTAAAAAAATATTTCTACATCATAATAGTTATTTAATGACAGTTATACAACTGTTATTACCTTTTTACATTTACCTAGCAATTAGTGCTGAATGGTACTGGTGGTTAGTCTGTATATTTTTTCATTTTATATATCTAAGCATAGGTAACAATGTTGGTATGCACAGATATTTTTGTCATAGATACTTTGAAATGAGTAAACCTATTAAATGGTTTGTTACTTGGGCGGCAACCTGTACAGGATTAGGATCACCTTTAAGTTATGCCGCAGTACATGTAATACATCATAATAAGTATGACACAGATGAAGATCCACATGGTCCTAAACGTGGCTGGCTAAGTGTATTATATTCTTTTCATAAAACATTAACCGCAAATGATGTCTGTCCTAATAGAAGTTTAATACGATTAGCAAAAGACTATGGATGGTTACATGAATACTATTGGCCTTTTGTATTTGGTACAGGACTAGCATTTTATCTGTTAGGTGGCTTAAATGCTTTCTTATTTTGTTGGGCGATACCAGGTAGTTTAACTCTATGGGTGGCCGCAATAGTATTGTTACTACAACATGATCGCAATGGTCCTAGCAATACTAGAAGTTATATGTGGTTTGGATGGGGAGAAACTTGGCATAAAAATCATCACGATGATCCTAGTTTAGATGATCATGCTGATTCAGGTAAGATAGATTGGACCTATCATATTTCAAGGATTTTACGCAAATGAGAACCATAGAAACTCATTTAGATTTAGATAGATTAAAAAACGACTGTAGACGTATTCATACTAAAGTTAGTCGTCAATATACTGATGCGGATATTCCGCAGAGCAAACAGTATAATGAAGTGTTAAACACACAACTAGCAGATGCACCTGATTCAAGTCGTTATCATGATTTGTATAATGTATTTCTATTTCCCTACGATGGTATTCATGAACTATATGAAAAAGTATGTTTAGCATTTTGGGATGTCAATGACGACTATGAAGATCCGTATTACATACATGCTTGGTTAAACTATCAACAAAAAGGTGAAACTATTCCATGGCACTACCATTGGAAGGGACTGTCTGGACTAAGTAAAACTTTTGTTGGTACGTTTTATGTTAACGCAGAACCAAGTATAACTACACATGAGTTTGTCAACGGACACATATTAGAACGTGTCAATGAAAACAATACCATTGTCATCTACGAAGACAAAGGTGATCGTCATATGGTCAATGCTTGGGATGAAGATGAACCTAGAATATCTATATCTTTTGACATAGTACCAATGAAATATATACAAGGTATGTCCTATGTATTAAACACTTGGATTCCAATTCTGTGAAGCGTTTTAAACTTGACCAAAGTGGTGACAGAGGTTGGTACATAGGTGACTTTGATTCAGCAGTGTACCGTACCAAAGACTTTGAAGTTAACTATCAAGAAAATGAAGCCAGAGTTGCTCCCACACACAAACACGAAAAGGTAACAGAAATATTTCTCATACTCAAAGGACAGATGAGAATCAATGATGAACTATTTGGTCCTGGTGAAATATGTATACTGGAACCTGGAGATATTAACAAGATAGAATATCTTGAACATACAGAAACTGTTACAGTTAAGACTCCAGCAATACCTACAGACAAGATAATATTGTAATAAATAATAGCAGTAGTTTATCAATTAAGGAAATTCAAATGAATTGTGATCATTGTGGTTGCCTAGCACATTGTGGTATGAGTTGCACTGACTGTTGGGAATGTCCAGATTGTCATTGTCAAGACTGCCGTGATAGTGATAAAGAAGATACTCACACTAACATAACAACAGCAGATTTAAGGGATTAAAATGTTTGAATACAAAGTTTACATACAGAGAGTAGTTGACGGTGATACTGTTGACGTGGACATCGATTTAGGATTTGGCGTTATACTTAAAAAAGAACGTGTCCGCATCATGGGCATTGACACTCCAGAATCAAGAACAAGAGACAAAGTAGAAAAGAAGTTTGGTCTAGCAAGTAAGG
>Ga0255780_10004642_pt1 | contig 11755 bp, 9 predicted proteins | sample 071ome_32_FD_179978 | JGI IMG/M metagenome (GOLD analysis project Ga0255780, IMG submission 179978) | Coastal salt marsh microbial communities from the Groves Creek Marsh, Skidaway Island, Georgia - 071405AT metaG (version 2) | ecosystem: Environmental > Aquatic > Marine > Intertidal zone > Salt...
AAATCCTGGTATCGCACGAGGGTATCCGGGGAGTGGATGTTCGCCTGGAAGATATCAATGGCAAACATCGTGGCGGTGTGGACAAGCGCTGCCAGGTAATTCTCAAGCAGGATAATGCGCCTGCCCTAATCTTGCGTTCGACGCAGGCTGATATGTATCTGGCAATCCGGAATTGTGCCGCAGGGCGGCCAGCCCCGGATCATTCTCCAGCAGGTAGGCCATGGCTTCCTCGGCAGCAGCCGAACCGGGGCTGAGCAGGGCGCGATAGCGGGCCGCGGCTTCGGGGGGCGAGATTTCGGCCAGGCGCGAAATCATGGCAGTGGTGGTGTCATTGAGTCGAATGGGTTCCTGCCATTCCCCCAGGGCAGAAACCGCCTGGCCTAGGCGCACCACGGCGTTGTTCAGGGTAGGCCTGGAACCGTGGCCGGCCACACCTGATGCGGTGAGAATGGCGGTGCGGCGTTTCTTTTCTCCCGCCTGGATACCGGCATAAACGGTTTCGCCGTTTTGCCTGACCACCGTGCCACCCTCGGCAAGACAATACTCGGCGGCAATGGCGTCGGGATGCTCACTGGTCAGGAACTGGATGCCCCACTCTACGGCACCTTCTTCACCGGCCTCGGCGAGAAAGATGACATCACGGTCCAGCGGCATGCCGCTGCGTTTCAGGAGCAGCATGGTCATCAGGGAAGCTACCAGGTTGTCCTTGTCATCGACGGCGCCGCGGCCGTAAATCCAGCGCTCATCCACGGTGCCGCCGAACGGTGGGAATGTCCACTTGGCCGGATCCACGGTCACCACATCCAGGTGCGCCATCATAAGCAGCGGCTCCTTGCTGCCATTACCTCTCAGGCGGGCCACGAAGTTGGCGCGAGCCGGATCCCGGCTGTAGATTTCCACGTCAATGCCTTCATTCTGCAGCACGGTGGCGATCTGCTCCACGAGCTCGGTTTCATTGCCCGGGGGATTTGAGGTATCCACTTGCAGCATGGCCTGGAATCGAGCCAGGGTTTCGGCATTGACGGCGTTCCAGTCAGGTTCGGCGGCATGGCTGGCGAGTGGGGTAAACAGAGGGGTGAACAATGAGAAGACGGACAGCAGGCAGGGCGCAATGCCCTGGGTCAAGCGGCAAAAAGGTCTCATAGCAGGCTCCCGAAAAAGCTGGGCAAACACGGTGATGGGGAATGACGGCCCTGGACTCATGGCAGGGCATGAACGGCAGTACGCAGAAAGTATAACGAAAAGGGCAGCCAGGGGAACGCTTTTGCGCGCCCGCCCGGGTAGTGGCTACTCGAACTCGAACAGCGCGTCGTTGCCCGGACGCTGCATGCCATCCTCGAAATACTCCTCCCAGACAGCGGCCCAGGGCCGGCCAAAAAGATCTTCTACGGTGTACTCGATGACTGTGCCCGGCGTCACCACCTGGCCGCGCCCGTCAATGTTGTAGATGTTCTGGTTGCAATGGGTGAGGGTATTGGGCACGACGTCATTGAAATCCCCCTGGCGTAAAAAGAAGCGCACGGCACGCACTGGCTCGGTCAGGCCATCCTCGTCATAGAACACGGTTTCGTGTTCGAGACCGGTAAGGTTGCCGGCCTCGTCCTTGCGCGGGGTCCAGATTTCGATGGTCTGCAGTTTGTTGGAATATTCCCAGCTGGCGTGGGTGAACCAGCCCTGGATATTCGAGGTCCACATGATCAGCGCCTCGCCGTCCCAGAAGCCGACGGTCTCGCCCATCCATCGTGGCACATCAGGGCCCAGTCGCGGCACCACGCCGGAGGTATCGAATTCGCGGCCGATGTGCACGTTGCGAATGGCATTGCCGGAACCGCCGAGAAACTGCACGCGCGTCGGCGAAACCATCACATCCAGCGCCCCCGGACCACCGGGGCCCGACCACCAGCGCATGAAACCTTCCGGACGGCAGAACATCAGCGACCACTGCGCGGCATTGTCATGGGCCTGGTGATACAGCTGCTGCACCAGGCGCTGCTGGTATTCCGGCGTCAGCAGGGACACGATGGTGGACGCCTGGTTGTGAAAACCGATGATCCACTGCGGGTATTCCAGCAGTTCCGGCTGCACGTTATCGACCAGGTCTTCATCGACCTGGGTGAAGGCCAGGTTCAGGTAACGGGTATAGCGTCCGTCCCAGTGCGGCGGCATGTTGTCATGGCCGTATGGGGTGGGGCCGCCTTTGGCACGGGTCTCTGCCAGCAGTGCTTCGTAATGCTCCCGGGCCGAAGCAAAACCATACGGGCTGACAATATTTTCCCGGGCGTAGTCTATATCGCAGTGGCCCCAGGCCCCCATGGCGGGATCGCTGGTGATGTATTTCGGGCCGCTGGAATAATCGCCCCACTGGGAATCCAGGGCGACCGTGCTGTTGCAGCGGTAGTAGCGCGGGTCGCTCCACAACTCGCGGTCCTGGTAGAAATCGTCGCTGGTGAAAATATCGCGGGGCAGAGGGGTAATGCTCGGCGGGGTGTTGCCGTTTTTCGCCGTGGCGGCATCGATATTGTAGAAGGGCACACCGGCACCGACCCAGCCGGCATCTTCCGCCACCGGCCAGCCGCGGCCGACACTGTCCTGGGCCAGGCTGGTGGCCGGGATCAGGCCCGGCAGCGTTGTCGCCAGCAGCAGGGCTGCCAGATTACCCTTCCTCACGCTCACTGCTCTGCCTGGCGCAGCTGCAGCACATAAGTGGCGAGATCGTGCATCTGCTCACCGCTCATGCTGACGCCAAAGGCCGGCATCTGGTTGCGGCCGTTGTTCAGCACATTGAAGATGCCTTCAATACCAAGATCGGTGGTGATGGCCTTGCCACCCCCTTCGCCGCCTTCACCGTTGTCACCGTGACAGTAGACGCAGGCCGCCTTGTAAATGGTTTCACCATTGGCGACATCGGCAACCCGTCCGGCTGCCGGCATCAGGGCCAGTGTTTGCGCATCAGCCTGGCTGGCAGGATCGAATTCATCCAGGGTGCCGTCGAGACTGAACACCCAGATGCCGTCTCCCTTCACGGCGCTGAACCAGCCGCCACCGGCGTAGGTCACCAGGTATTGTTTGCCATTGTGCATGAAGGTGGAGATGGCGGAATTCACCGGGGCCTCGGTCTGGAATTCCCACAGGCGGCGGCCGTTGCTGGCATCCAGCGCGGTCAGGCGGCCATCGTTGCGGCCGATGAAGAGCAGGCCGCCGGCCGTAGCCAGTGAACCGCTGCGGCAACCGTCAACAAAACGGCGCTGCCAGACCAGGCGGTTGGTTTTCAGGTCGATGGCGGAATAAATACCGGTGGCAGGCAGGCCGGGGCCGACATAGGCGCCGCCGCGGTAGGAGCCTTCAAAGGTCGGGGCTTCGAACATGGAGGCATCCATGCGCGCACCGTTCACGTTTTCATTGGCGCAGATGAACATCCAGTTTGTCGAAGGATCGTATGCGCTCGGTGGCCAGTTCACGGCCGCCAGTGGCGTGAAGATTTTCGGCTCCTCATCAAAGGGCGTGAAGATACGCCCGGCATTGACCAGGTCAAAGTCTTCCGGCGCTACCGCCACATCCAGCGGCACCAGCGGGTCACCGATCGGGAACGGCTGGGTCGGGGAGGTGGCCTGTTTCGGTTCCTGCATCACCGGGCGTTCCTCGATGCCGATCAGCGGTTCGCCGGTGACGCGGTCGAGAATGTAGACGAACCCGGTCTTGCCGGCCTGGGCCAGGCCCTGGCGCATGACACCGTCATATTCGGCGTCAAACAGGATCACCGGATTCGGGGCATCGTAGTCCCAGATGTCGTGATGCACTTCCTGGAAGTGCCAGCGGTATTCACCGGTATGCACATCTACGGCCACGATGGAGGCAGTGAACAAATTGTCACCGGGACGGGCACCGCCGCCCAGGCTGGGGCCAGGGTTGCCGGTGGAGAAATACAGCATGCCCAGTTCGGCATCGATAGCGGGGGTGCTCCACACCGAGCCGCCGCCGTATTGCCAGACATCGCGATCCTGCGGCCAGGTGTCGTGACCGAACTCGCCGGGAGAGGGCACCACATTGAAACGCCAGACTTCCTCGCCGGTTTCTGCATCGAAGGCGCGCAGCCAGCCCTGGATACCGAGGTCACCGCCGGCCGAGCCGATGATGACCAGGCCGTCGTAGTACAGCGGTGCTGCGGTCAGGCTGTAGCCGAGGCGAGGCTCGCCCAGTTTGTTTTCCCACACCACTTCACCGGTGCGCTGGTCCAGTGCCATCAGCACGGCATCCAGGCGACCAACGAAGACCTTGCCTTCACCAAGCCCGACGCCGCGGCTGACCCACATGCAGCAGACAAAGGCATCGTTCTCCACCAGGCCGCTGCGGTATTCCCAGAGAATCTCACCGGTGTCCACAGACAGGGCAAAGACATCGTTCTGGCCGGTGATGTTGTAGATCACGCCGTCATGCACCAGGGGCTGGGCCTGGTTGTTATGGCGGAAGTCGAGAGCAGAATTCAGGCGCGTGTGCCAGACCGCTTTCAGGTTGGCGACATTGTCACGGTTAATCTCAGCCAGTGGCGAAAAGCGCTTGTTATCAAGCGTGCCACCATTGGTGAGCCAGCCATCGGGCGTGGGTTCGCTGAGCTGTTCCGGGGTGAACGCCGGTGCCGGTGAAATGGCTTCAGCGGCCAGCACCAGGCCAGGCAGCAGCAAACAGCCGAAAAGGATCGTTAAACGCGTGGGTACAGATTTCATGAATATCCCCTGAGACTCAAATCATGGTACTGCATTGCAGCAATTGCCTGCCGGTATTGTTCAGGGATGGACGCCAACCTTCTCCCTGTTTATCTTTGCTGTCCGGCTTGAAAACCGAACATACCTTCTGGAAGGAAAAGAGAACAAGGGGAAATCATGAAAAACAAGGAAAAATCATTATTGGCGCTGGCCTGTGCCTTGGTACTGGCTTTGGGTACAGGGGGCGTTTCAGCCCAGGACAGGGTCCGCGCCGGCATGTCCGCCGAACGCCTGGAACGGCTTGATGACCATTTTCACCGCTATGTGGATGACGGCACCATCGCCGGTGTCGTGACCTGGGTCGCCCGCCACGGCCAGGTCGTGCACGAGGATGCCTATGGCATGGCCGACATTGCCGCCAAACGCGCCATGGCCGATGACACCTACTTCTACGTCTATTCCATGACCAAACCGGTCACCAGCGTGGCGCTGCTGATGCTGTATGAAGAAGGCAAGTTCCAGCTCACCGATCCGCTGGCGCGCTATCTGCCGGAAATGGCCAATCTCAAGCTGTACGATGGTGATGATGCCAACGGCAACATGAAGGTGAAGGAGCCGGCGCGCCAGCCCACGATCCAGGATGTCTTTCGCCATACCGCCGGCTTTCTCTATGGTCCCGCCGGCAACCGCAGTATCGATACCCTGTATCGCGACGCCAACATGATGGGCGGCACCCTGGCGGAACTGACCCAGGACCTGGGGCAAATTCCGCTGGCCTATGAGCCCGGCACGCAGTGGGTGTATTCGGTATCCCATGATGTGCAGGCGCGCCTGGTGGAAGTGCTCTCCGGCATGCCGTTTGACCGTTTTGTGCAGGAACGGATTTTTGATCCGCTGGACATTCGGGAAGCCGTCTTTGGCCGTCCCGAAAAACTCAGGGATCAGTTCGCCACCATTTACACCGTGAATGCGGACGGCGGCCTGGTGCCCAACGGCGCCCTGGACGGTCCGGGTGCGGCCAGCCGTGTGCTGGGGGGCATCAGCCTGTCCTTTACCGCGCGGGATTACGGTCGCTTTGCCCAGATGCTGGTCAATTCCGGGGAGCTTGACGGTGTGCGCCTGCTGTCCCGCAAAACGGTTGACCTGATGGACATGAATCACCTGCCGGATGGTGTCAGCCGTGGCGCCGCCGGGGGCGGCAATGCCGGTGGTGAAGGCTATGGCCTGGGTGTGCGCGTGGTCACTGACCCGGCCAAGGCCGGCAACCTGACATCGACCGGGACTTTCGGCTGGTCCGGCGCGGCCGGCACCCATTTCTTTGTCGATCGCGAAGAGGACCTCGTGGCCGTGTTCATGATCCAGAAGATGGGGAGTCCCGGTGGTCCGAGCATGACTGATGAGTTTGAAACGCTGGTGTACCAGGCCATCGTCGATTGATGTGACTGACCCGGGGAAATGGCGCGGTTTCGCCATTTTTCCGGGATTTTCCGGTGTTCGGCAGGGATCGGGCCTACACTCGGACTACCAAGAACAATAACACGATAAAAACCTTGATCAGGGGAGTGGCTATGCCAGGGGATTCCCGCCAGTATCCGGTCCGCCAGGGACCGCAGCTTTCACGTCGCGTTTTTCTTACCGCTTCGGCAACCGTCACGGGTGGCCTGATGCTGACCGCCACCCTGGCTCCGCCAGGGACCAGAGCGGCAGACGCTGAAGGCGCTGGAGACGCTGAAAGTATCCTGACGGCCTATATCACCATCACCCCGGACAACCACGTCACCATCCAGGCCAAGAACCCGGAAGTCGGTCAGGGCATTCGTACGGCACTGCCCATGGTCGTCGCCGAAGAACTCGATGTGGACTGGCAGGATGTCACGGTAGAGCAGGCGCCGTTCAATGAAGCCGTGTATGGCGGCCAGTCTGCCGGCGGCAGCTTCTCCACGGTCTGGAACTTCATCCCCATGCGCCAGGCCGGCGCCGCCGGCAAGCAGATGCTCATCGCTGCAGCGGCGCAGCGCTGGGAAGTACCGGCATCCCAGTGCACATCATCTAACGGCGTTATCACCCATACCTCCACCGGACGCACGCTGACCTATGGCGATGTGGTGGCTGACGCGGCGGCCATGCCTGTTCCTGACCCGGCCAGTGTAACCCTCAAGGACCCGGCTGATTTCAGGATCATCGGGTCACCGCGCCGGGACGTGGACATCGACAAAATCGTCACGGGTAAACCGCTCTTTGGTATCGACGTCACGCTGCCCGGCATGTTGTACGCCGTGTTCCAGAAATCCCCGACCTACGGCGGCAAGGTGAAAAGCGCCAATCTGGATGCCATCAAGGCCATGCCCGGTGTGGTGGATGCCTTCGTGGTGGAGGGCAATATCATCAATGAAGCCGGCTCGCTCAGTGGTGCCGCTGAAGGCCTGTTGCCGGGTATCGCGATTGTCGCGAACACATGGTGGGCGGCACAGAAAGCACGCCAGTCGCTGCAGGTAGTGTGGCAGGAAGCCGACATGACGGGCCAGGATTCCACGGCCTTTGCCAGTCATGCCAGGGCGGTCGGCCCGGGTGACGGGGAAGAGCTCATTTTCGAGCACGGTGATTTCGACACGGCGTTCGCCAATGCCGCCGTGAAAGTGGAAGCCGCCTACGACTATCCGTTCCTGCACCATGCCACCATGGAGCCGCAGAACACGACCGCGCATTTTCGCGGTGACAGTATCGAAATCTGGTCACCGTGCCAGTGGCCACGTATCGGGCAGGGCATTGTCGCGTCCACGCTGGGTCTGACACGGGACCAGATCAAGATAAACATGATCCGCTGCGGTGGCGGTTTTGGCCGGCGCCTGAAAAACGACTACATGGTCGAGGCAGCGTGGATTTCCAAAGTCATGAATGCGCCGGTGAAACTGCTGTGGTCGCGGGAAGATGATGTGCAGCACGATTTCTACCGCACGGCCTCCTTCCATCACTTCAAGGGTGGCCTGGATGCGAATGGCAACATCATCGCTTTTCGTAATCACACCATCGGCTTCGTCAATCCTGTCGGCGAACAGGCCTGGGGCGAGTTCACTGACCGGGAGTTTCCGGTGCAGGTCATCCCCAACGTCCGGTGCGAGCGCTCCAACATGCTGCTGCATACGCCAACCGGTTCACTGCGTGGTCCGCATTCCAACGGTCTGGCCTTCCTGACCCAGTGTTTCATCGATGAGATGGCCCATGCCGCCGGCAAGGACCCGCTGGATTTTCGCCGCGAACTGCTGGGGGAGCGGCGTGTACTGCCGATCCCACCGAGCGGGCCTTATGACCTGGGCGGGGTTATCGATCCGATTCCAGAACTGGACACGGGCCGCATGCGTGACGTGCTCGACCTGGTCGCGGAAAAATCCGGCTGGGGTAAAACCGAACTGCCACCGCGCACCGGCATGGGGATAGCCTTTTACTATTGCCACTATGCCTACGTTGCTGAAGTGGCGCGGGTGCGTGTGGACAACGATGGCTACCCGACTGTCGAGAAAATGTGGCTGGCCGCTGACATCGGTGCCCATATCGTCAACCCGAGCCGCGCCGAGCAGGTGGCCGCCGGCGGAGCGCTCGATGGGCTGGCTCATGTAATCGGCCCGAACCAGCGCATCACTATCAAGGACGGCAAGGTCGAGCAAAGTAATTTTCATGACTACACACCGCTGCGCCTGAACCAGGCGCCGGACGTGGAAGTGCATTTCCTGCGCACCGACAACCCGACCACCGGCCTGGGTGAACCGACCTTGCCGCCGGCTGTGCCGGCCGTCGCCAATGCGATCTTTGCCGCCACGGGCGTGCGTGTACGTTCGTTGCCGGTAGACCCGACCCTGTTCGCTGTCAAAGGATGAGACGCATGACACTGAAACCCCTGACCGCTGCCGTAGCGCTTTCCACACTGGCCACCCTGGCGTTGCTGACCGCGTGCCAGCAGGAACAGGAAACCACGATGGCGATGGCTGAACCGGTGGCTCCACCGGCATTGCCACCGGCGACGGTTATCACTACCACGCTGACAACACGGCCGGATGTCATCACACCCGGGCAACCGGTGCCGGTAATCCCGCATGAGAACCAGCTTGCTGTCCTGGACAATGCCGACCCGGTCCTGGCCGCCAACAAGCGCCTGCTGTTCGACATGTGGCGCACGGTCCTCAATGCCGGCCACCTGGAGATGGCGGATACCTTTGTCGCCGAGGATTACCGCCAGTACAGCCCGTTCCAGAAGAGCGGGCGGCAGGCCATGAAAGACACCTTTGCCGTGATTCCGCGTCGGGACGAGATTCCGGCAACCATGCGGCCGGAACCGGTGACCATTCTGGCCGAGGACAATCTTGTCGTCTTTGTCGCCGTGGAAAACCTGCCGGAACCCGATGGCAGCGGCACTTACACCACCACCCACTTCAACATGTTCGCCGTGGAAGACGGCAAGCTGGCCGCGCACTGGCATCCGGACCAGACCGCACCGTGTCCGGAACTGCCGACGGCAGAAAACGGTGGTCCGCAACGGGTTATCGGCGTGGCGGGCGTGGCCCAGTACGCCATGCTGGATGCGGCGACACCGGAGCTGGCCGCCAACAAACGCCTGGTCTATGACATGTGGCGCCAGCTGATCGATGCCGGTCGCGAGGAAACCGCCGATTTGTACCTGGCCGAAGATTACATCCAGCACAATCCGAATGCCGCCACCGGTCGAGAGGGCGCCAAGGCCTATTTCGCTACCCGCGAAGACCAACCGATCGACGTCGCCCTGGCCAATGAACTCGTGGTCATGCTGGCGGAGGGAGACCTGGTGGTACAGGTGTTGAAAACCGAGATGCCGCACCCGCACCGGGCAGGCGACACCTATACCTCGACCTGGTTCGACATGTTTCGTATTGAAGACGGGCGCATCGCCGAGCACTGGGATGCGGCCATGAAGCCTGGCACGGATGTCACTGAAATGGGCTCTGAGTGCGCAGCCCCCGACGCCTGAATAACCACAACACGGAAATCCCCGCCATGAAATCCCGATCTGCCATACCTGCTTTCCTGCTTGCCCTGTGCTGTCTGCCGCTCCAGGCCCAGGATATTCAAGTCACATCCGTTGAAGACCGGACTGCCGCCCGTGGTCCGGAAACCGCCTACACCGGTGTTGGCATTGCCGAATTCATGTTCTTGCCGGACGACAACAGCGACCTGGCCGGTGCCCGCATCACGTTTGAACCGGGTTCACGCACTTCCTGGCACAGTCACCTGGCCGGGCAGTACCTGATCATCACCTCCGGCATGGGCTGGGTGCAGGCACGGGGTGAAGTCAAACGGCTGGTGAAGGCCGGTGATGTGGTCTGGACACCGCCCGGTGTGTTCCACTGGCACGGCGCCACGACCGAGCAGACCATGACGCATATTGCCGTCTGGCAGTTCGTGGATGGCAGTGGTGGGGAGTTTGGCCCGCTGGTGACGGACGCAGAGTATCTCGGGGAATAGGTGTTTTGAAAGGCGGGCCTTGAAGTGGCTAAACGGCTATTGAATTTCTGGTCATTATTTTCGGGGCTAAAGCCCCTCCCACACCGGTCAGGTATTTTGCAAAAGTTGGCTGGACCTTGTGGGAGGGGCTTTAGCCCCGAATGCATTCCTGCTGGAGCAACATCTTGTGCTACTTCCTCCAGCTCCAGCGTAGGCGAAACTACCAGCCTTCGTCCATCGGCTGGTTCGGGTCGGCGGTGATGTTCAGAACCGCACAGTGATGGTAGGTAAAGCCGCCTTCACGAAAACCCGGATGCTCTTCCATGAACTGCACGACCTGCAGGAAACAGCCTTCACAGTCGATATTGGGGATTCGTACTTCCGTTTCCCGGGGGCCGGTGCGGCGTTCCTGGTTTTCCCAGAGGCCATCGATAAGCACCGGCGGCTGCGGATTTTCATCGATCACGAAGTAATCGGAACGCGGACCGTTTTCGGTGTCTTTCATCACGGGCGTGGCGTCAGCCGGCAGCCAGTTGATCCGGCGCGCCAGGGAGACCCGCCAGTGGCCCGGGTGGAAAATGGTTTCCTCGATGGCCACCCGCAGCATGCTGCCGCCGGTAACATCCGTCACGGCACCGGTACGGGTGCCGCCATCCGCCAGCGTACCGCCGCATGGCGCCATTTTCTGCGGATCGCCGCGGTCATCTTCCTCGATCCAGGAAGCGGGGCTGACCAGCTTGAAGTGGGCCTGGGCGCTGACAGCCACAAGGGCACAGGCTGCGGCCAGTAAATGAAGGGCGGGTTTGTTGGGTCTGCGTGGCATAGGATTCCCCTGACAAGGATGATGGTTACTGGTCTTAATGACGGTTGTTGAATGCCTGCACCAGGCACTGGTGTTTGGCTTCCGGGCTTGATCGGGTGAAACAGGGACTGCCGGCAAATTCCGGTTTGCCCTGTAACTGTCCCATCATGTTGGTAATCGTAGCATTGATGGCATCGTATTCCGCCAGTTCAGTTTCGGCAGCGGCCGCACGGGCTTTCTCGCGGCTGTTGTATTCAGCCATGCGCTGCGAGACGGCCTGCCTGGTTTCTTCCAGCTCGGCGCGACGTTCGTTCAGTGCCGCCTGGGTAGTTTTGAGTCCAGCCTCCTGGCGCTCACACTGCCGCAACTGTTGCTCGGTGTAGGAACCGCCCTTGCAGGCGTCGTTGAAGGCATCGACGGCGTCGTTGTGCTTGTCTAGATCACTCTGGTAGCGGCGGTTATCGCGCTGGTAGTTGTCGCGCTCCCGGTTGATATCCTGCAACTCGCGCGCAAACTGGTCCCGGCGGGCAAGACTGGCCTTGACGCGGGATTCCGCGGCGCGGGCCTGGCCCATCACTTCGCCGAGTTCCACGAGCAGTCTTGACGTGGGATAGCCCTCGTATTGCGCACTGGCGAGGATCGGCAAGGCAGTCGCCATACAGAGCACGATCCGTTTTTTGACCCGTGCTGGCAATGTGTTGAGCAGGGCATGTTTTATCACGCTTTCATCACATGCTTATTCGTATTTGCGGCGCTCCCAGACATCCCGCAGGTAAACGCCACC
>Ga0255780_10004649_pt1 | contig 11747 bp, 8 predicted proteins | sample 071ome_32_FD_179978 | JGI IMG/M metagenome (GOLD analysis project Ga0255780, IMG submission 179978) | Coastal salt marsh microbial communities from the Groves Creek Marsh, Skidaway Island, Georgia - 071405AT metaG (version 2) | ecosystem: Environmental > Aquatic > Marine > Intertidal zone > Salt...
ACGCCGTCGAGAGATCCCCCGTCGGTTGACTCGCGCCGTAAAATCTGTGTTCAAGCGCGAGCATTAATCCACGTCGTCGCTTCGCCAACGCCACGGCGATGGCGCAGTGCGCGCCGCCGTCGATCACGACGTTTTCGTCCAACGGCGGTCCCTCGCCGCCGACGCACAGATACACGTCCGGCGGCGAGCCCGCGTCCGAGTCGCGATCGACGTGATCGTCGTTGATGAAGTATCGTTGCGACCACGTGCGCGCGTCGGTGGCGTCGAAGTGGTTCAGGCGCTGCCCGTCGAACCAACGCTCGCGAGATTTTGATGATGAATCTCGCGTCATCGTCGTCGTCTCCCGCCGTCGCGCCTCGAGCGCGCGCGCGCCGTCGGACACGCGACGCGGACCGATGGACGCCCGCGTCTCGGTCGCGACGAGCGCGACGAGCGCGACGAGGACGACCGCGAGCCGACGCGTCGTCATCGTCATCATCGGGTCGGCACCTCGACGCGCGTCTCGATTTGACCCCCACCCCACCGCGCGCGCGCCGCGCGCCCCGCGTCGTCGTCGTCCTCGCGCGAGCGACGCGCGCGTGCTCGTCGTCCTCGTCGTCCTCGTCGATCGCGCGACTCCCGCGCGACCCCCGCGCGGTCGCGTCACCAGAAACGCTCATAACGCTCAAAAGGTCATCACATTGCGAATCGATCGACACCCGTCGGCGTCGCACACGTCGACGACCGATCGATGGGCGACACGTCTCGCACCGATACCGTCCGCGCTCGACGCCCGTCGTCCTCGTCGCCGACGATGGAGACGCTGACGAATACGCGTCCGAGGTATGGATTCGTCCCGCCGACGGTGATGGAATTTTTCGAGGGCGGGTACCGACGCGCGCGCGTCTGTCGAGACCGTCGCGAGAGCGTCGTCGCGCCGGACGCGGACGACGACGTGGATTTCTTTCACGACGATGAGGTGGATGAGGACGCGACGCGGGACGCGCGGGACGTGCGACGATTGCGACGAGAGGTGGAGTGGGATTTTCGACGACGCGGGCCGGGGACGTGGTACGAGCCGGCGGACGACGATCCGACGTGGACGCGCGTGCGGGGGTACGAGTTCGGTGACGCGCTCCCGGAGTCGTGGTCGATGGACGCGAAAGAGGAGAGCGAGGTGGCGCGGCGCGAGCGGGCGTGCGCGAATAGATTGATGGATTTGATTGAGAAGGATTTACACGCGTGCGTGCCGGCGTTGTCCATGTTTCAGCGAATGGATCAAAACGTCGACGCGTTTGAGGCGTTTCTGGACGATATGGAGCGTAGGTTTGCGCTCGGGACGTTACCGAAGAGAGATGAGTTGGGGGATTTGATCGTGTTTCGTTGGCGCGCGTTCGTGTTGGTGTTCATGGCGACGACGACGGCGATCTTCGTCGGCGCGGCGCGCGCGGTTTTCCGTTTGGTAACGTGACATGACAATTCGTTCGTTCGTTCGTTCGTTCGTTCGTTCGTTCGTTTACTCATCCCTTGATCGCCTTAGATACGATCTCGTACAGGTTCGGCGACAACTTTTGCGCGAGCATGCGCTCGAGCTGCGCCTTGATCAAGCCTTGACGCTTTTCGTCGTACAGGCGCCACTTGGTGAACGGAGACGCCATGCGAGAGGACGCCTGCGGGTTGATGGCGTCCGTCTGAAGCAAAACGTCGGCGACGAACTCGTATCCACTTCCATCGGCGGCGTGGAAACCTTCGATGTTGGCGCCGGCGAAACCACCGATGAGAGAGTAAAACTTGTTTGGATTCTTGGCGTCGTAGACGTCGGACGCCATGAGCGTCTTCATGTCGCCGACGGCGTCGCCGCTTCCCTTACCCGCCTCGGAGGCCACCATGCGAAGCCACGTGCAGCTGACGTTGTTATCGTCCTTCCACTTTTGTAAGAAATCATCGAACGCCGCCTTCTTCGCGTCGGTGGAATCCACGTGGCCGCACAAACCGTTGAGCGCCGAGACGGTGTCCGTCATGTTCTTCGCCGCCGAGTACGCGCCCGCCAACGACGCGGAGACGTCGTCGCCACCGATCGAACCGAGCATACGAATGACGTACCCTCGAAGCGCGCGACGAGCCACCTGCGGACCGTCCACGTCGTACGCCAAACCTCGCGCTTCCTCGTCGCACGTCGCGAGCGCCGCCTCGAGCTCGGCGCGCGATTCCTTCGCGAACGCGCGCGCGAACGCCTTGCACACCCTGTGCGTGTTCACCGGATTCACCCCGGGGGCTAAATCTTGAATCAACTGCGACGTTCCCGGGAAACTCAGCGCTTCTTCGACCCACGCGCGATCGAGCGCGTTCGACGCGGCGTCGACGATGATTCCTCTGCACGCCGCCGAGTACTTGGCCCACGACGGATCCGCCGTCACGTCCACGTCTTCAATCTTCAACGTCTCGTCGTCGTTGTGCTTTTTACACAGACGAATCAAAATGCTCGTCGCGATCTTTTGCGCCGCCTCCCATCGGTTGAATTCGTCGCTGTCGTTGGCGAGCAAGAACAAGAGTTCATCCGTGTCGAGTTCGGGCTCGACGGTGAGCTTGACGGGGGCGGAAAAACCTCGCAAAATGCTCGGCACGGGCTTGGACGGCACGTTTTTAAACGTAAACATCTGCGTGAATTCCGTCAAACGACACACCGCCGTCGTCTTGGTCTCGTCGAGCGTCGCCTCGGCGTCGCCTTCGCACGAAATCTCGCCGAGAACCATGTCGGCGCCGTCGGCGCCGAGCAAACCGACGGCGACCGGGATGAGTTGCGGTAATTTCTTCTCCGCTGCGCCCTTGACGTCATTCGTCGTCGGTAAAGTCTGCGTCAGCGTCAACGCGTACGTCTTCGCGTCGGCGTCGTACGCGCCGCGGGCGTTCAACGCGGGCGTACCAGCCTGCGAGTACCATCGCTTGAGCTTGTCGATGTTCGTCGCGTTGGCGTCGGACATCGCGGCGAAGAAGTCCTCCGTCGTCACCGCCTGTCCGTCGTGACGTTGAAAGTACAGATCCATCCCTTTGCGGAATCCATCCTTCCCGAGGAGCGTGTGATACATTCGAATGAGCTCCGAGCCCTTCTCGTACACCGTCAGCGTGTAAAAGTTGTCGATTTTTTGATACGCCTCGGGTCGCACGGGGTGCGCGAGCGGCGACGCGTCCTCAGCGAATTGCGCCGCGCGGAGGTATCGCACGTCGGCGATGCGCTTGACGGCGCGAGAGTGCAAATCAGACGTAAATTCGTGATCGCGGAACACCGTCAATCCCTCCTTGAGCGACAATTGAAACCAATCTCTGCACGTGACTCGGTTACCGGTGTAGTTGTGAAAGTATTCGTGACCGATGACGCCCTCGATGCGCTCGAACGTCGCATCCGTGGCGCTCTCCTCCGAAGCCAACACGAGTCTCGAGTTGAAAATGTTCAGCGATTTGTTCTCCATGGCGCCCATGTTGAAATCATCCACGGCGACGATGTTAAAGAGATCTAAATCGTATTCAAGTCCGAAGCGCTCCTCGTCCCACTTCATCGCGCGTTTGAGACTCGCCATGGCGAAATCGCACCGGTCGATGTTCTTGCGCTGCGCGTAAATCTTCAGCGCCACCTCGCGTCCGCTCATCGTCGTGAACGAATCCTCGACGACGGCTAAATCACCGGCGACGAGGGCGAAGAGATAACACGGTTTCCGCCACGGATCGTTCCACGTCGCCGAGTGCGCGTTCCCGTCCAACGTCTCGCTCTTCACCAAGTTTCCGTTCGACAGCAACACCGGATACTTGGTCTTATCCGCCGTGATCTTCGTCGTGAACACGCTCATGACGTCGGGACGATCGGGGTAATACGTGATGGATCGGAATCCCTCCGCCTCGCACTGCGTGCAAAATGTTCCGCTCGACTTGTACAGCCCGCTCAACTCGGTGTTCTCCTGCGGTTTAAACTTGGTCGTGATCTCCAGCGTGAACGTCGTCGTCGGCACGCTCGTAATCGTCATGACGGTATCGTCACCGTCCGCCTCAACGACGTACGCGCTCGCCGGGAGATTCTCGCCGTCGACGCGCGCCGACACGAGCTCGAAAAACGGTTCCTTCCCGTTCAACACCAACCCACCCGATCCATCGCGTCCCTCGATCGGCGTCACCCTGGACGTCGCCGTCACCGTCGCGTATTCATCGTCGAGCGCGAAATCGAGCGTCACCTACGCGCGAGACGTCGTCAGTCCTCGTGAATCTCGTTGGATGAAGATGGGCAAAGACTTTCACGAATTCAACTTTTCGTCGCGTCTCCATCGTCGCGCGTCGCGCACCTCGTCGAACGAGAACGGATACGGGACGTAATCATCGAGTCTGATCTCGCGAGGCGCGGCGTCGGCCGTCATGACGCGCGCGTCGTCGTGTGCGGGGACGAGGTCAATTCATCAGAGAGATCCGAGGAAAGTAACTGTTCCGAACTGCGACGAGTACTATTACAAGACGGACGGACGCGCGATGGACGCGCGATGGACGGCTAGTTCGCCGGAGTCCCGACGTCCATCTCGCACATGACTTCTCTAGCGCGCTTGCGGGCGTTGACGACGGATAGCGGTCGCGCGCCCGGTTCGAGACACGCGAGCGTCCCCGCGGCGGTGGCCATTTTAAGCCTCATTTCCGGAAAGTCACCTCTCGCCCACGACGCGCAATACGCGCCGACGAAGGCATCGCCCGCGCCGACGGTGTCCACGATACCCGTCTCTCGGTCCACGAAACCGTCTCGGGCTTTGGTGCGAATGTTGACTCTCTTTTCAAAAAACTCGTCGTGGTCTTGGAACTGCGGTTTTAAGAGCCATTCCAGACGCGAACTACCGCTCGTCGCCTCATCCGCGGGCACGCGCGTCTCCTGCGCGGGTTTCTTGCCCCTCGTCACCACGAGCGTGTCCAAGAAGCAATCTGAATCCTTCACCCCCGCGTTCTTCAGGTAGACTTTCCCTCCGCGCCGGTCGTATTCCTCTCGTAAAATCGCGAGCTCGGTTTCGTTCACGCACACCGTCGACGCCGAGAGAATCAACCCCCAATCGATCGAGCTCGCCGGCGCGTAATTCAACATCACGCGCACCTTCGGATTCATCGCTCTCGCCCGCTCGATGGCTCGCTTATTCGCGCGCGCCGGCACCTCGCACTGTAAACACAACACGTCGCACCGCGGCACGTCATCCGCGTTCACCTTCGCGTTCACCCCCGGCGCGACCGCGATGCAATTCTCTCCACTGGCATCCACGAGCACGCACGCCGTCCCGGTCGCGCCGTTCTCCACCTTTCGCACCAGTTCCGTCTCGACGCCCGCCTCTCGCAACGCGGCGAGCGAGTAATCATCACCCGCCCCCACGCACCCCACGAACGTCACCCGCGCGCCACACCGCGCCGCCGCGCACGCCTGATTCGCTCCTTTCCCTCCCGGCGATTTTTCATACGTCGCATCGCCCACCGTCTCCCCCGCGCGCGGGAGCGCGCTCGCGCATCGAAACACGCGATCGATGTTGATCGAGCCGAAGACGCACACGAGGGGCCGAACGTACGTGTCGGCGTCCGCGTCACCGCGCGACGCGCCCGCGTTCGACATGTTCGCGCCGTCCCGTCGCTCGCGACGTCTCGGCGCGCGGTCGACGTCTGACGCGCGCGACGCGCGCGAGGCGCGTCGTCCCGAGGCACACACTCCCGGGTCTGTACTAGGGTTTAGGTACACTGACCCTAGGGTTTACGAAACACCGCTCGTCACACCTCGACGCCCATGGGCGCGCGCGCGCGTCGCGACGCGTCTCGCGCGCGCGACGTCGTCGATGAGGACGCCGCCGACGATGATCGTTTCGCCGCCGCGTCCACGTTTGAAGACGACGCGCGCGACGACGATGGCGCGCGCGACGACGACGACGATGTCCCGACGACGACGACCGGCGGCGCGTCGTCGTCATCCAAACCACCGCTCGACGCCGATGCCCTCCGTCGCGCGCGCGAGGACCAGGCGCGACGCGGCGTCGTCTTCCTCGGCTCCATCCCTCCGTTCATGAAACCGATGAAACTTCGGCAGTTGTTGAGCGAATTCGGGGAGACGGATCGCATGTACCTCGCGGCGGAGGATCCTTCGATTCGCGCCAAACGGAAAAAGTTTGGCGGGAACACGGGGAAGAAATTCATCGAGGGGTGGGTGGAGTTTAAGGATAAGAAGAAGGCGAAAAAAGCGGCGGCGATGTTGCACGGACGAGAGGTTGGTGGGAAGCGGAGGAGCGCGCATTATTACGATTTATGGAACATCAAGTATCTGCCGAAATTCAAGTGGGACAACCTGACGGAGGAGATGGAGTATCAAAAGGCGCTGCGGGAGAAGAAGTTGCAGTTGGAGATGACGGTGGCGAAGAAGGAACGTGATTTTTTCTTGGCGAAGATTGATCAGGCCAAGGCGTTGGAGGCGATGAAGGAGCGTCGGGCGAAGAGACGCGCGGAGGACGGCGCTGAGGATGGCGAGACGGAGGAGGAGGCGTTGGAGAGGTATCGTCGCGAGAAGGAGGTTGAGGATAAGGCGGAGAGGAAGAAAATCATGCGCACGTTCAAGCAAAAAGCGGTGGAAAATCCAACCATGGTGGACGAGAGCAAGGGGTTGGCGAGTTTGGATTTATTGAAGAGTATTTTTCAACCCGCCGACGGGTGACAAATGTAAAAAGAATGAAAAAGAACGACTGTACCAACCACCGATGAAGAGAATGCGCGAGCTACCCATCGTACGAAATACCACTACAATCTACTCTACTCTACTCTACTCTATAGACCCATCATCCGCGGCGCGAATGTGAAACACGACGATGTCTTTCCCATCGTCCTCGGCGGGTTGGCGATGCAGCGTCGTCAACGCGCACCCGGCGTTTTCAAATTCGCGCACAACCTCGTTCGTGTGCGCGAACGCCTTCCCGCTCGACGCGTCCTCGGTCGAACTTCGGTCGCGCACGCTCAGAATCATCTCAGGTACGCCGTTTGTAAGCAGCGTCGCCGCCGTCGCTGCGAACGGCGGAAGCAACTCGCGAAGCCACACGCACTCGGCGGCAATGATGAGATCGGCGTCGCGAAAACCGACCGTCGTCGACGTCCCGAATGGATGTTCTGGTATCGGTTCGCACCAATCCAACGTCGCGCGCGTCGCGCTTCCGCGTCCGACGCGCGTCGAATCGGGCCACGCCTCGCGCGTCGTCGCCTCGCCGTCGCCGTTTTGTTCCACATTCCTCCGAATCACATTCTGCACCACCGCGCGCACGTCCGTCAGACACACGTGCGCGCCCAAACACGCCGCGACGAGTCCACACTCACCGACTCCGGCGCCGAGCTCGACCACGCGCTTTCCTCGACACCGCTCGGGCGCGCGCGTCAAAAACGACGACAACGCCTCCGCACCCTCCCACACGCGCGCGAATCCCGTCGACGCCGCTACCGAGTACCCCTCGTCGAAGAAATACGGATCCACCTCCGGGCTCTCGTCCGTGCCGTCCCCGTCCTCGCCCCCGTCCTCGCCCTCACCGTCGTCTCTCGCGCCCAAATCTTTCATGCCGATTCGTAATCGCACCGTCTCCTCCCCCGTCGTCGACGCCCCCTCCCCCTCCGCGTTCTCTCGCGCGACGACGACGTCCAGCGTCTTCACCCTCACCCTGTGCCCGCACCCACGCCATCCATCGCGCGCGCCGCCGTCGTCACACCGCGTCATCCTCTCGCGTCCCAGTCACCCTCGTCTTCAGGGTTTCTGGGACACACGACCACGTCTCGACCGCCACACGTCCGCGCGCGCGCCCACCATGTCGCGTCCGCGAGACCGCGCGTTCGTCGCGTTCGCTCGGGCGTGCGCGCGCGCGTTTCCCGACGCCGCGCGCGCGTCTCGCGCGTCCACGGCGCCGTTTTCGCAGTATCGACCCTACGCCGCGTCCGCCTCGGCGACGCCCGCGCCCGCGCCGCGCGCGCGCGAGCTCGGTGCCGTGTACAACGATTGGACGAAGACCGAAGTGCGCGAGCTGTACGCGCGTCCGCTGTTGGAACTCGTGCACGACGCGGCCAAGGTGCACCGGATGCATCACGATCCTCGACAGGTGCAGCAGTGCACGCTGCTGAGCATCAAAACGGGCGGATGTCCGGAGACGTGTAATTACTGCGCGCAGAGCTCGTCGTGGAAGGGGGAGACAAAATTGAAGGCGGAGAAGTTGATGGGCGTCGAGGACGTGCTCGAGGCGGCGAAACGGGCGAAAGAGGCGGGGAGCACGAGGTTTTGTATGGGTACGGCGTGGCGAGGGCCGAGTCAAGTCGGCGCGGGGCAATTCGAACGCGTGTTGGAGATGACGAAGGAGGTGCGAGACATGGGCATGGAGGTGTGCGCGACGTTGGGGATGTTGACGCCGGAACAGGCTGTGAAGTTGAAGGATGCGGGATTGACGGCGTATAATCATAATTTGGATACGAGTCCCGAGTATTACGATAAAGTGACGTCGAGTCGCAAGTACGAGGATCGTTTGAACACGATCGCCGCCGTGCGCGAGGCTGGGATCTCGGTGTGCTGCGGAGGAATCCTCGGTTTGGGCGAGGAAGAGTCGGATCGGGCTAGTCTGATGACGGTGTTGGCGACGCTTCCCGAACATCCGGAGAGCGTGCCCATCAACGCGTTGGTGCCCGTCGAGGGAACGCCGTTCGAGAGCATGAAGCCGCCGAGCGGATTGGACATGGTGCGCGCCATCGCCGTCGCTCGCATTTTGATGCCCGCGACGGTCGTTCGACTTAGCGCCGGTCGCATCAACATGAGTCCCGAGACGCAAGCGCTCTGCTTTTTAGCCGGCGCCAATAGCGTCTTCACCGGCGACAAGCTCTTGACGACGCCCAACAATGAAAAGAGCGAGGATTCCTTCCTGTTCGAAGAGCTCGGACTCGAGGGTCGTCCCGCGTTCGTTCCCTACGCCGCCGGTGCCGCGTCGAGCGACGGCAGCGAGTGGCACAATCACCAAAAACACGCGCAACATTGAAAATTTGTTTACATGTAAGACATTCTCACATTTCGCTATCGCGCCCATCGACTGAGACGCATCAGACGCCTCGCGACGTGATACACCTCCTCGTACGCGAATAAAATCACGGGAAGGGTGTAGTATTGCGTCCGTAGCGTCACCAAGAGGGCGAGCGATGACACCAAACCGTCCTGCGCGGCGAACCCGGTGCAATACTCAAACGCGCTCGCCAAGGACGCCAACGCGCTCACAGCTGCCTCCCCAGCGCCGACCGCCTTACCGACGACGACAAAACCTATGATACCTAAACCCGTGATTAACACGCACGCTTTCCACGCCGCATACGCCCCGAACGCGGCGAACGCGACGAACGGGACGCCTCCTATTTTCACGAAGACGCGCACGACGCGAAATTTATTCGTCGCCAACATTTGTAAACCCACGCGCGTCGATCGCGTCCCGTCCGGCGTTCGCGTCGCGTACGTGCGTCGCCACCGCTCACGAATCGTCCGACCCCACGTCTCCTCCAACGGTCGATTCGAGAGCACGCGGTACCACGTTCTGAAATTTAACGGCGACGCGAAGAGTTCGCCTCTCGCCGTCAGCGACTCCGTCGTCGGGTCCGGGTCCGGGTTCGACGACGACGACGACGCACCGGTCGACGACGTCGACGTCCTCGGGTCCGGCTCGCGCGTGGGCGTCGCCGAGACGCGTGTCGCGCCCTTGTACGCGCGTCCCTTGGCCCCGGACGCCGACGAGGCGACGAAACGAATCGATGTCGACGCCGAACTCGGCGCGGACGTCGACGCGGGCGCGAAAGACGTCACCACGCGACGCGTGAAGATGTCGCCGAGATTCGACGCCGTCGCGCGTCGCGCGAGACGACGCGCGACGGCGGACATGGGGCGTCCCGGTGTGGGGACAGTTGAGGCCGAAACAGCAGTTTTGTTGTAGTGTACAATTTGTGATTGAAACCAACGAGTCGAGCGAAAGACGTCAACGATGCGCGAGCGCAGCCTTTTCCTTCTTTCTCTTCGCCGCCTTTTCGGGATCAAAGTAAATGCCAGTCGTCGTCGTCGTCGTCGTCGTCGGTCTCGTCGCCTTGGACGACGACGCTTTGAGCGCTCGCCGCACCTTGGGATTGGGACGCTTTTGTAAGCGCTGTTGCTGCGGTAACGCGTCGTCGAGCGCGGGAATATCGCACGTACTGTGCGCCTTGTACTTTTTTAACCACCACGCGCGCTGTTCGACGGGATCGAGAACGCCCGCGAACTCGACGTACCAAAACGTCTCGAACGGCGTCGTGCCCTTGGCGCGAACGTCGAATCCTTGTCTTCCCGGCGCCCAGTACCTGTACGGTTTCGAGGCGTCCGGAATGAGAAATAAAGGTCGCGCGCTCGGTCCTATCGACGGTTGATAGTATTGTTTCCTGCACACAAAGTTCGGGAGCAACAACAACCACGGTTTCCCGCACGCGCGACAAAACGATAAAATTCGCTTAAAGTGTTCTCCCGAGTACGGTGGATTCGTCACCAAGACGTCAAACTCCGGCGTCGTGTTCGCCGCCACGCGCTCATAAAAATCTTCGTTCCGGTTATATACGCTCTCGAATCCCAGCGCGTTGAGATGCGCCACCATGGAGCCTTCGCAATAGTACGGGTCGTACACGCGCAGCGTCGCCTTTGTCTTCTTCAGCGCCTTGGCCAACGCGAACAAGAACGGCTCGACGTCCCTGTACGCCCGAAACGGCGTCTCGCAGTGATCCGCCTCGTCGACGTCGGTGAAGTTTAACGACGCCTTCTGCGCCGGCGTCACGCGTCCCGAAGACTTGACGGAGAGATGGGCGAGCAATTTGTCTCGTTTCGCTTTTTTCGAGGACGACTTTGACGCGCGCTTTTCTCCGCCACCCGACGTCGTCTCGTCGCCGCCGCGATTGGACGAGCGCGAAGGACGATCGTCGGCGTCATCTCGCGACGCGCGTTTCTTCATCTGAGTCCGCGCACGACGTCGAGACGAATGGGCGTCGCGCAGTGGCGGTCGCTTCACTTTTCGTCACCGACGTCATTCCCACTCGTCTCGACGTCGCTCGACTCGCGCGACGTCGCCGACGCGCGACGACCATGGTGGATTACTCCAAGTTTGATCACATCGGGTCCTCGGACGAGGACGAGGACGCGTCGACGCGACGCAGGGGCGCGCCGAACGTCGTCAAACTCGAGGGTGCGCACAGAATCACATTCGGGGGTGGACGAGACGCGGTCGCCGCGCCCATGGAGGCGCCGCCGACCGTCGCGACCGTCGCGGCGAACGTTCCGACGGCGACTGTGTCGCCCGTCGACGACGCGGACGAAGAGGTGATGATCTCTGAGCGGGAGTTTGCGAGGACGCTTGAGGCGCAGCGCGCGACGGCGGCGGCGCTCGAACCTCCAACCGTCTCGAACGACGGTGGATCGGTGCCGACGGCGAGAGATTGGAGCGTAGTGACAAGACGATTGATGCGAAACGGTGGGTGCGCGCGCGAGGGCGATGGAGAGAACACAGAGCGGTACTTTTGGTGTCAAGACGCCAAGGAGGTGACGCTGAGCGTCGTCGCGCCGCCGGGGACGCGCGCAAGGGACGTGCGCGTGCGCGTCACGGCGACGGACGTCGAGGTGGTCCTGCCGTCGAACGGTACGGATTCATCGCGCGCGTTCAGAGAGGCGTGGACGCACGAGATCGATCCCGAACCTCGAGACGACGACGATGACG
>Ga0255780_10004654_pt1 | contig 11741 bp, 11 predicted proteins | sample 071ome_32_FD_179978 | JGI IMG/M metagenome (GOLD analysis project Ga0255780, IMG submission 179978) | Coastal salt marsh microbial communities from the Groves Creek Marsh, Skidaway Island, Georgia - 071405AT metaG (version 2) | ecosystem: Environmental > Aquatic > Marine > Intertidal zone >...
GTCCGCACATCCGCGAATGGCCTGCATCTGCTCAGCGTCGGGCCCGGTGTTTGGCGTCGGGAGCCGTTTTGAGAACGATTGTGAGATCGACTCCCGCAGGGAATCCATGGCGCTATTCGGCACGGGTCGGCATGAGCCTGGTGCCCGATACACTCGCCAGCAGGCTTGTTAACTCGTCAAAGGTGTCCAGGCTCGTAAATTCCTCAGTCGATGTGGGCGCGCGGCCTGAGTCCGGATTTGGGACCGCCAGCAGATGCGCGATGCCATACTCTTTTGCGGCTCTCAAAACGCTGAGGTTGTCATCAATGAAAAGCGTTTTCTCCGGTGTGAAAGGTTCGGTCACGCGTAGCCGATGCCAGAAGTCTGCATCCTCTTTGGGATAGCCAAACTCATGAGAACTGATGATTCGATCAAAGTGCGCGCGTATTCCGGTCTCCTCCATCTTCAGGTCTATCGTTTCCGGTGGCGCATTCGTAACCAGCACCACGCGTACATGACTCGCTTCAAGCTCGCGCAAGAAAGCGCTCGCACTAGGCCTGATGCGAATGAGATCGCGGCATTGGATCTTAAGATCAAGGATATCGAGACCTAATTTCTGACTCCAGAAATCTGTGCAGTACCAGTGCAAAGTACCCTGCAGTGATTGCATGAGGCTGAGTAAGTCTTCGCGCGCGCTTTTTTCCTCAAGCCGGTGGTGCTCCGCGTAACGTTTTGGAACGAAGTCGCGCCAGAAGTGGTTATCAAATCTAAGGTCCAGCAGCGTTCCATCCATGTCAAGGAATACGCTGTCGATGTGGTTCCAGTCAATCATGATCACTTGCGACGCGGGCGCAAATAGGGAAGAGCGCCTGATTTTAGCGTTCTCGCCGAGTCGCCCTTGAGGCGGGTTCCTATGCTTAGCATTTGAGTTGTGCCGCTCGATGTGCTGGGGTAATCTGCCGGCTGCGAGCCGGTCCCGTCTGATCCCAAAGCGATGAGCCCAGTACCTCAGATTCAGAAAGTTCAGCCCTTGATGAAAAGTCGATTGTTTGCCATCGAGGCGGTCGATTTGCTGTTTGAGAATGGTCAGGCCTGCACTTTTGAGCGGCTTGTGGGTCAGGGCGAAGGCGCCGTAATGGTGGTGCCGGTACTGAGTCCCGAGCGACTTCTTGTGGTCCGAGAGTATGCGGTCGGCGTAGAGCGCTACGAACTGGGCTTTGTGAAAGGGAGAATCGATGCGGGCGAGTCACCTGAGGAAGCGGCACGACGGGAACTGCGCGAAGAGATTGGTCTTGATGCAAGGCGGTTGGACATATTGAAAACGGTGTCCCTTACACCAGCATATTCAAACTATCGGACACATCTTTTTATGGCAAGGGAACTCTTCCCCGCGCCCCTCGCGGGTGACGAGCCCGAGCCTCTCGAAATTATTGAGTGGCCCACAGGCGAGCTTGCACGCCTGCGTGAGGCATCGGACTTCACGGATGCGAGAAGTGTTCTTGCGACCTATCTGTTTGAAGAGAGAATGGCAATATGAGTGCTTCAGGGCAGATTGCCATAGAGCCTGTTGTGGCGTTGGCGCGCGCTGCGGGAGCGGCCATCCTTGAGGTTTATGAAAAAGAGTACGATATTATTCAGAAGGCAGATGGATCGCCCGTAACCACGGCAGATCATCGCGCGCATGATGTGATTCTCGAGGGACTGAGCGCGCTCACGCCCGATATTCGCGTGGTGTCAGAGGAGTCCGATGATCTTGATGATCCGGCCCGCCTGGATCACGACACGGTTTGGTTGGTTGATCCGCTGGACGGCACTAAGGAGTTCATCAGTCGAAACGGTGAGTTCACGGTAAACATCGGATTGGCGCAAGCGGGCCGACCGACGCTGGGTGTGGTGTACAGCCCTTGTCTCAAGACATGCTATTTCGCTGAGAGTGGTCAGGGCGCCTGGCGCCAGGTGGACGATCAGCCGCCGGAAAAAATCCACGTTGCGGCGTACGATGTCCGCCGGCCTCGAATGGTGGCGAGTCGTTCCCACGCAGGCCCAGCGGTGGATGCGTTTCGAGATGCACTTGCGGAATCGAGCGGTCGAAACCCAGAGATTGTCAGCATGGGCAGTGCCCTCAAGGTTTGCGTGGTCGCGCAAGGCAACGCCGACGTGTATCCGCGTCTGGCTCCTACGTCAGAGTGGGACACCTGCGCATCGCACTGTGTATTAAACGAGGCCGGCGGCCAGCTTGTTGACTGCGCCGGCGCTGAACTACGCTACAACAAGAAAAATATTCTCAATCCCTGGTTTGTTGCGATCGCCGACTCATCGGTCGACTGGCTCGCTTACTGTCCGGATCCCGAAACGATTTCGCCATAACAGCGCGGGTGCTGCGAGTCGGCCCGCCGCGGGCAACGACTATAATTAGTAGGCTTTCCGTCAACCGGATCTCCGATCGTGACTTCAGTCGGCAGTATGCGCTTTACCAAAATGCACTCGCTCGGCAACGATTTTGTCATGCTGGACGCGGTGACATCCCCCCTCGCTCTGGATGAGGCGACCGTTAGAGCGATCGGTGATCGTCATCGAGGCGTGGGCTTTGATCAGCTGATTGTTGCGGAGCCGGCGAAACATGGCGCTGATTTTTTCATGCGCATCTATAACACCGACGGCAGCGAGTCAGGACAATGCGGCAATGGTGCTCGGTGTCTTGGTCGTTTCCTCCACGCGCAAGGCCTGACCGATCAAGAGTCCTTAGATATAGAAACCATTAGCACGCGCTTTCGCTTACAAATAATCGATGAAAAGATGGTCAGCGCAGAACTGGCCGAGCCGGTATTCAGTCCCGCGCAAATTCCTTTTTTCTGCGATGCACAGGCGGACAGCTACGATCTGACGGTAGGCGGTGAGCAAGTGCCTGCCGGCGTTGTGTCGATGGGTAATCCCCACGCGGTTTTGCTTGTGGACAGTATTGATGATGCGCCCGTGCCTATTTGGGGTCCGACTATAGAGCACGACCCCAGTTTTCCTGAGCGAACCAACGTAGGCTTCATGGAGATCTGTAGCCCGACCGCGATCAAACTAAGAGTCTGGGAGCGTGGCGTTGGAGAGACCCTGGCGTGTGGAAGCGGGGCGTGTGCCGCAGTGGTGATGGCGCATCGCTGGGGGAAGATCCACGATACTGTTCGGGTCGATCTGCCGGGCGGCACGTTGACTGTTTCATGGTCCGGCCAGGGACCGGTTCGGATGCAGGGACCGACCGAGAGCGTTTTCGAGGGCGTTTGGCAGGGTGATTGATATGGATCCCCAGCCCAAAGACAGTGACGGGGGTGACGATCTGCGCGAAGACGCAGTGGTTGCGTACCTGCGCGCTCACCCCGATTTTTTTGAGCGCCATCTTGCGCTACTGACCGAGCTGGTCATCCCACACTCTGCCCGAGGCCGAGCGGTTTCCCTGGTCGAACGCCAAGTTGTCGCGTTACGCGATCAGCTGACGATCGAGCGAAAGCATCTGAGGAATCTGGTCGAGGCGGCGCGCCAGAACACCCGCCTTCAGCAAAGGCTGCAGCGTATTTTTGAGACCGTGGTCGTGGCGAGCGATTTGACTGAACTTCTCAGAACGCTCCCCGAGCATTTGCGGACAGAATTTGACCTGGCAGCCGTCGAGATCCGATTTCTTCAGGCGCCGAATCTGCGACATGTTCCGGTGAAGCACCTGATCGCAGCGGATGATGAAAGTGCCGTATCGCTCGCCCAGCGACTTGCCGGCCGGGCGTGCCTTGTCGACTCCCCTCTGTCACGAGATGTGAACGCCCAGTGTGAGGGACTGGAGCGCTTCAAAGAGGGTTCCAGCGCAATCTTACCGATCAGGGGCGACAAGGAAGCACTCACCGGCTGGATAATTTTGGTCGCTTCGGACAAAAAACATTACGCCAGCGATATGGATACGGTTTTGCTCGAGGGACTTGGCGGCGTGGTCAGCGCGGCCTGCGCACGGTTCAATTCCGCTTGATCACGGTCCATGGACAAAAAAAAGGATCCCTTCGCGTCGTTCATTGATCACCTTCAGTTCGAGCGGAGACTTTCTGCAAATACGGTTTCGGCGTATCGTGCCGATCTTTTGCGTCTCTCGGAATTTCTCGGGCAGCGTAAGATTCAGAACGCCACAAAGTTGGCTCCGGCTCAGGCAAGACTATTTGCTGCGGGTCTGCGGCACGCGGGACTGTCGAGCCGATCGATCGCACGGGTCCTCTCCGCTGCTCGATCGTGCTATCGATTTTTTCTGAGAGAAAAGATCGTGGTTGTAAATCCATTCGAGGGCGTTTCCGCGCCGCGGGGTGAGCGTAAATTGCCCAGCACGCTCAACATTGAACAGGCCACTCAGCTGGTCTCTATTGAGGTGCAGTCTGATCGTGACTACCGAGACCGGGCAATGCTGGAGCTTTTCTACTCGTCTGGATTGCGCCTTTCGGAATTGGAGCGCACAAATCTTGTCGATATTGATTTGTCGGCGCGCACTATTGTCATCACAGGCAAAGGGGGCAAGACCCGCATCGTGCCGGTGGGCCGCCACGCCGTTGACGCGTTACAGGCATGGCTGGAGCGACGACCCGGCATGGTGACCGATCCGGAAGAAACCGCAGTATTTGTGGGTCAGAGCGGCCGACGACTGGGCGCGCGCTCAATCCAGAAGCGGGTCGAGTACTGGGCGCGTCGCCAGGGTCTGGATCGATCGGTTCACCCGCACATGCTGCGCCACTCTTTCGCGAGTCATCTGCTCGAATCAAGCTCGGATCTTCGTGCTGTGCAGGAATTATTGGGTCACTCCGATATCTCAACGACCCAGGTCTATACGCACCTTGATTTTCAGCATCTGGCCAAAGTTTACGATCAGGCCCATCCGCGCGCTCGTAAACGCAAGTGAGACCCTGATTACCTTCTAGCGTTCGAAATTTGTCGGTCTCAGGCACGGGTTAACGAGCTCGATTCCGCTTAAGCACCTGATAACTATGGTAATATCGCGCGCGTCTTAAGCTCTGATCAGAGCTGAATCTCAGGACACCAGTTCTTATCTTTGGGGGGTCGTTCATGTCTTCTATTGCTGTCATCCCAGTGATTCTGGGCATTGTGGGTTTATTAGCGGCGTTTGCCGTATACCGCTCCGTGCTGTCGTATTCAGCCGGCACCGGCAAGGTCGCCGAAATAGGTGAAAAGATCCATCGCGGCGCTATGGTCTTTATGCGTCGTGAGTACTCTTACCTTGCTGTGTTTGTGCTGATCGTCGGCGTATTGATTTTCATTTCTGATCTGGGCTGGAAAACGACCGTTGCTTTTTTTGTGGGAGCGCTCGCTTCGGCAACCGCCGGCTATATCGGAATGTTCACCGCGACACGCGCAAACGTGCGCACCACCACTGCTGCAGCGGAAAGCGGAGCCCCGGCGGCCCTGACGGTCGCATTCTTTGGCGGCTCAATCATGGGGCTCACGGTAGCTGCCATGGGGCTTTTAGGCCTTGGGGCGCTTTACCTCGCGTTTGGCGGTGATCCGCACACGGCGCATGTGATTCATGGCTTCGGCATGGGCGCTTCCTCAGTCGCCTTGTTCTCCCGTGTGGGTGGCGGAATCTTTACCAAGAGTGCTGATGTCGGCGCGGATCTGGTGGGTAAGGTTGAGGCTGGAATCCCTGAGGACGATCCGAGGAACCCGGGTGTCATCGCGGATAACGTCGGCGATAACGTCGGTGATGTGGCCGGTATGGGCTCCGATATTTTCGAGTCGTACTGCGGCGCAATGATTGCCTCCATCGCGATTGCCGCAACCCTCGCGCCAGAAATTATTGCGGCGCTTGCTGGTGGTGATCAATCTAAGCTGATGTTCATGCCTCTTGCGTTGGCCTCGGTCGGCATCCTGTGCTCGCTGGCCGGGATCGCGCTTGTGAAGGGGTCATCGGGGAGTGCGCCAGATAAGGCATTGCGTACCGGCACTATCGGCGCATCGGTGATCTTCATTGTTGCGGCGCTTGGCTTAACGCACTGGTCAGACGTTAGTCTGAATATCTGGTGGTCGGTCGTTGTCGGCGCGGTGGGCGGCATCATCATCGGTCTCGTGACCGAGTATTACACCGCAGGCAAACCGGTTCGCAAGATTGCTGGAGCCGGAGAGACCGGCCCGGCCACGATCATGATCACGGGTCTGTCGGTGGGCATGCAGTCGGTTGTGGTGCCGGTGTTAGTGCTTTGCGCGATCATCCTGATCTCCAGTGAGCTTGCCGGTCTGTACGGCGTGGGTATCGCCGCGGTGGGTATGCTGGCTACGGTCGGTATCACCATGGCGATCGATGCCTATGGTCCTGTTGCGGATAACGCGGGCGGTATCGCCGAGATGGCGGGTCTCGGTAAAGAAGTGCGCGAAATTACCGATACTCTGGACGAGCTCGGCAATACCACGGCAGCAATCGGGAAGGGATTCGCAATCGGCGCGGCAGCACTGGCGGCGCTTGCCATTATCTCAGCGTATATCGAGACCGTGACGTTCCATGTTCCCGATTTCAAACTAGAGATTAACGATCCTGTGGTACTGGCCGGTATGTTCCTAGGCGGTATCTTTCCGTTTCTTGTCAGCAGCATGACGATGACCGCGGTCGGTGATGCGGCCTTCGATATGATTCGCGAGATCCGTCGCCAGTTCAAAGAGATTCCGGGACTTCTGGATGGCAATGCGGAGCCGGATACGGACCGCTGTGTAGAGATCGCAACAACGGCCGCACTCAAGCGTATGGTCCCCCCGGGTGTGCTCGCGGTCGGAGCGCCAGTGGTGGTCGGCTTTACCTTAGGCCCTGCAGCCCTCGGTGGAATGTTGGGCGGCGCCCTGTTGGGTTGCGTGCTGTTGGCGCTGACCATGGCCAACGCCGGCGGCGCGTGGGATAACGCCAAGAAATACATCGAGAAGGGTAATCTGGGCGGCAAAGGCTCCGATGTTCACAAAGCAGCTGTCGTGGGCGATACGGTTGGCGATCCTTTCAAGGATACCTCGGGTCCCGCAATGAATATCTTGATTAACGTGATGGCGATTGTCTCGCTCGTCATTGCGCCATTGCTAGGTTAATCCCGTCAGGCGGCCGCACGCTGCGGCCGAGAGAAAAGGCCGGCAAAACGCCGGCCTTTTTTTTATGCAAGGTAGCGATGACAATAAGACCTCCTTAAAAAAAGAGGAATAAGCATGCGCGGACTCCCGGACGAGGGGCGCGACTCCACCGTGAGAGCGGCTGAAAAGTGCGATCTCGCCGATGTGCGCTCTATATATGCCGATGAGGTGTTGCACGGATCTGCCTCGTTTGAACTGGAACCACCGACGCTGGAGGAAATCACGGCGCGCTGGGCCTCGGTACTTTCGTTTCAACTTCCTTATTTGGTTGTTCTCAAAGATGACCGGATAGCAGGATACGCCTACGTTTTGCCGTATCGGACGCGTCCGGCTTATCGCTATACCCTCGAGCACTCGGTTTATGTGGCGCCGGCTTACCAGCGCGCCGGTCTGGGATCGTTATTGCTCCAGCGAATCCTTAGCGACTGTCAGTTGTGGGGTGCCCGGCAAATGATTGGCATCATTGGCGATAGCGAAAACAGGGCATCCATTCAGCTGCACTTGAGAGCGGGTTTCGAGCAAATCGGAGTATTAAAGGACGTCGGCTGGAAGTTTGGCCGCTGGCTTGACTCGGTAATCATGCAAAAGGCGTTGGGCAGTGACCGGAGTCCGCCGCAGGAGTTGATGAAGTGACGCATCGCTTACCTTGCGTGCTTGATCACATCGTTATCGGCGCTCGATCGCTCGATGAGGGGAGGCAATTCGTGGGTGATCTTCTGGGCGAAGCGCCTTGTGAGGGTGGTCGGCATGCCGCGATGGGTACGCATAACGCACTTCTCGGTCTTGGCGACGGCGTTTATCTTGAGGTTATCGCTATCGACCCCGAGGGCGAAGCCCCCCAATGGCCGAGATGGTTTTCTCTTGATCACGACGCCACGACGGAAAAGCTTCAGCACGGACCTCGACTGCTGACCTGGGTGGTTCGCACAGACCGTATTGATCGACTGCTTGAATTGGATGCGTATGCCGACTCGAATGTAAGGCCCATGAGCCGCGGCTCCCTGCGGTGGCAGTTTGCTTTCTCTTCGGACGGTCGTTGTTTTGCTGATGGCATCCTGCCGCATGTCATCCAGTGGGATACTGATAGCCATCCCGCCGAAGCGCTTGCTGGCGGGCGCTGCCGGTTATCGACGCTCGTCGCAACGCTACCGGATGACCGAGCGGTTCGCGAGACCTTGAGCGCTATGGACCTTTTGGGGGTCATCGACTGCCGTACGGATCGAGGACAGGCTCCCGTGTTGACCGCTGAGTTCACGACGCCTAGGGGGATCGTTCGGCTCTAGCCACGATCTCATTGGTTACAAAATGCTTCTCTTTGCTCCCCGCGATCACTCGCGCCATGACTGGTTAGGCGCGATTCGGTTACTGAGTCACTTCCATAATCATTCGAGCGAGGTCCTGCCCCGTTTGGAGTCGCATCGCGGCTACCTCGTGGATATTTATGAGCCGTCGACGGATCCGGTTTCAACGGTAATTTTTACGCCCGGTCTCAGCCTCCATGGCCGCGAGGATCCGCGTCTGCGGCGATTTGGCTTTGCCCTGCAATCAGCGGGCCTTCGGGTCTTGATTCCCGACGTGCCGAGCTTGCGGGCGCTTCGCATCAATACCAAACAGCCCTTGGAGATAAAGGAGCTTTTGATATCGCTTACCCAGGATTCGAATCTCGTCACCACGTCGCATCTGGCGTTGATGTCCGTGTCTTTCTCCAGTGTTTTTGTGCTCGCATCAGCAACCGAATCTGCGCTGCGTAAGCGCTTAAGTGCGATCGGGTTAATCGGTGGTTATTTTGATATCGAAAAGGTGGCGCGCTTTTTGCTCACGTCTCCGATCGCAGATCCTTATGGGAAGCTAATTATCGTGAGAAGCTATCTTGAGGAGATCGGCTCCTGCGATTCCGATACGTTAGATCTGCTGGATCGCGCAATTCATGAATCAGCAATCCAAAACAGTCGGGCTATACCCCTGGAGCAGCTCTTCGATAACGCCAGTCCGAAGCAAGCGTCCGTGCTGCGTCTGCTGGCCGAGCCACAGTCGTGTGGCGAGATCTATGAAAACGTCGTGAATCTTTTTAAGCATTCTTGGTCGGGATATTCGACCGCAATTAATTTTTCCGATTCGATGTGTCCGGTATTCCTGCTGCATGGACGAGAGGACCGTGTGATTCCGGTAGAGCAATCACGATGGCTGAGCGCTTCTTTGGTCAAAACGGGAGTCCCTCACCGGCTTTGTGTCAGTGATTTATTGGCTCACGGCAACGCAACGATCTCATTTCGACGAGCCGTGGAGATCTATAGACTGACCCGAGCATTCGCTTGGTTTCTTGGGCGTGCAAAAGGTGGCCGGAATCAGCAGGCAGGATGAGTGCCAAAATAAAAAAGGGCGCCAAAAGGCGCCCTTTTTTGATAACAACTATTTTTTATACGTAATAAACAACGCCTGCCATCACGGCCGTGAGGATGATGGATGAGGTAATCACCGCTTTAACGGATTGAATCGCGCCGTTCATTTTGCCCCAGATCGCGTTGGCTTCGATCACAACGATGATCGCAAGGCCAATAAGGAGTGCCACACTACTCATCGCTAAATTATCAGAGCCGCCTAAAAGTCCACCATTGGCCATCGGACTTGCGTGGCCCGACGCGACCATGAAGTACAGCATCGGTAGCGAAAATAGCGTGTTGGTTCGCGACGCGAGCGCCGCTTTTGGTCCGGCCGCAGCTTTATCGCCCGAGTCCAGACCAATGACGATCTTCTGGTTAGGCCAAATAATCAGCCATACATTCAGCATCATGATCGTTCCCATCAACGCGCCAAGGGTAATCGCGAGGCTCAGGCGCATGTGCAGGATATAGCCAAGAAGCACAAAGCCCGTCAAAAAGGTAAACATGGCCGCCCAGCGGAACCACCACAGCGCTCGAGGCGCCAGTTTCGCCATGACGTCTGCTTTTGCCCCGTCGTCGGCTTCTTTTACATATTCCGTCTGAACAAAGTTGAAGTAATAAAGAAGGCCAATCCAAGCAACGCCAAACACGATATGGCCCCACCGCATCATTACATCCAGAACATATGCCATCTGATTTATCTCCCGATTCAGGGTTAATTCGCGCCCGAGATGTCGAGCTCCCCACGGCTCTGCGGGCGCACCGCTCGCTGGCCCTTATCTGTAGCCAGAGCATCCATGCGGTATTCGCCCCGAGCGTAATTTTAGTTCAGGCGCTCAGCGGGGGCCAGCAGCCGATTGCCCGCCCTAACGGATCTCAGCGCCGTAGCGCTTAGGCAACAGACGGTAGTCCCGCGAGCGCCATCGCCACTTCGGACTCATCATAAGCATAATCCTGCAGCTTTCCGGCGTTGTAGTCCGTATAAGCCTGCATATCAAAGTACCCGTGTCCGCATAGATTGAAGAGAATCGCTCGGGATTGCCCTTCAGCTTTGCATTTCAAGGCTTCTACGATCGCACCTTTGATCGCGTGATTTGCCTCAGGCGCTGGAACAATCCCCTCTGCCTGGGCAAAAGTGATGCCGGCGTCGAAGCACTCTGTCTGCGTATACGCGGTGGGCTGGATTTCTCCAAGATGCACGAGCTGGCTCACGAGCGGCGCCATGCCGTGATAGCGCAGTCCCCCCGAGTGAGAGGCCGGCGGCAAAAAAGACGAACCCAGCGTGTGCATTTTCACAAGCGGTGTGAGATTGCCAGTGTCACCAAAATCGTATGCATATTTCCCCTTGGTGAGCGACGGGCAGTTGGCCGGCTCAACCGCGACGACGCGCACGTCCTGCTCGCCCCTAAGCTTTGCGCCAATAAAGGGAAAAGCCAGTCCGGCAAAGTTACTGCCGCCGCCGGTACAGCCAATCACAATGTCCGGGTAGTCGTTCGCGAGTTCCATCTGCCGTATGGCTTCTTGTCCAACCACCGTCTGATGAAGGAGCACATGGTTCAGCACGCTGCCAAGAGAATATTTGGTGTCATCCCGCTGGGCGGCGACTTCAACGGCTTCGCTGATCGCGATCCCGAGACTTCCGGTGTTGTCAGGATTCTCGGCAAGAATTTTGCGCCCGGACTCGGTCAGGTTGCTGGGGCTCGCATGACACGTCGCGCCGAAAGTCTCCATAAAGGCACGACGATAGGGTTTTTGGTCATAGCTGATACGGACCATGAACACCTCGATCTCCAGCCCAAATAGGGAGCCCGCGAGAGCCAGTGATGAGCCCCACTGACCTGCGCCGGTCTCCGTCGCGATGCGCTTTACGCCCTCTTCTTTGCAGAAGAAAGCCTGCGCGATGGCGGTGTTGGGTTTGTGGCTGCCGGTTGGGCTCACGCCTTCATATTTGTAGTAAATCCGCGCTGGTGTATCGAGCGCTTTTTCAAGACGCCGGGCCCGATACAGTGGGCTCGGTCGCCACTGCCGGTAAATGTCACGAACGGGTTCCGGGATATCGATGGCACGCTCACCGCTGACTTCCTGCATGATGGACGCCATCGGGAAGAGGGGCGCGAGATCATCCGGTCCGATCGGCTGGCCCGTGCCGGGATGCAGCACAGGAGCCGGGGGCGCCGGAAGGTCAGAGATAATGTTGTACCAAGAGCGGGGGAGATCCTCCTCGCTGAGTAAAAATTTCACTTGATCCGA
>Ga0255780_10004658_pt1 | contig 11737 bp, 4 predicted proteins | sample 071ome_32_FD_179978 | JGI IMG/M metagenome (GOLD analysis project Ga0255780, IMG submission 179978) | Coastal salt marsh microbial communities from the Groves Creek Marsh, Skidaway Island, Georgia - 071405AT metaG (version 2) | ecosystem: Environmental > Aquatic > Marine > Intertidal zone > Salt...
GAAAATTTAGCCATCGCGCAGCCCGACCGCGAGACGCATCCGTGAGTGACGTCGCTCGCATCGAGTCGAGTCGTCGCAAGTCGAATCGAGTCGTCGCGCCCACCATGTATTCGTAGACAGTTAAGTTAGTGTAAGAGGTATCGAAGATAGTATTTTCATGCGTCACCTCGGTCGGTCATGCGACGGCTTTCGATAATCGTTCCGCACCTCCTGGGTCCCGTGCCGGTGCCGTGCGGGATCATCGCGTAGACGCGCGACGCGATGTAAATCTATCATCATCGTTTCACCACGCGTGTGGGCGTCGCGACGAGCGTCGCCGCGCGCGTGTCGCGCTCCAAACGTAATCCCCCGAGCGCGTATTGCGGCGCGAGCGCGCGACGGACCCGTTCGACGGCGTCCGCGTCGGCGCGTTCGAGCGCGAAACAGTTCGCTTGTCGAAACACGACGATATCCATGTGCGCGAACACTCGGCGCGCCGACGCGTCGAGAACGTCGTATTCTGGAAAGTATGCAAATCTCAAATCGCCGGCGAACGTCGAGGCTGGAAATCCTGCGTGGTCGCCGATGCCTTCGTAGTCGTTGAGGAGTTCGCCGCAGCCGTACACGATCAACTTGTCCTCGTACAGCTCGCAACGTCGAGGGTGATGCGACGAGTGGCCATGCACGATGTCGCATCCCGACTCGACCAAACGTCTCGCAATGTGTTCAATCGTCGACGAGACGTCCCATCCCCAGTTTGAGCCCCAGTGACAACTGACGATGATCGTGGACGACGGATGGCGACGCTTTTCTTCGCGCACCGTCGACAGGAGTCTGTGCACGTCGTCGTCGGCGGTCATGAGCGCAAGACCCGGCGCGCTCGACGTCGCTCTCCACTCGCGTGGGACGCCCGAATTTTCAAAACACACGCCGAGCGCGGAGACCCCACCGCTCTCAAATCGTCTCCATCGAAACGCCTCGTCGGCGTTCACGCCGCCGCCGACGAAATCCAACGTCCCCGACGCCTCGAGCGCGCGCACCGTGTCTTCAAACCCTCGCAAAGAAAAATCGAGGGCGTGATTATTCGCAATCGTCACGCAGTCGACGCCAAGCGTCTCGAGAAGACCGATTCCATTTCGTTCGCTCGCTCGATAACACACCGGTTTCCCGAGCCAAAAATCATCCGATGTCGACGTGAGCGCCGTCTCGAGGTTCACCAGTGAGAAACACGGTGCTCGTCGCTGTTTCTCGTCCAACAAATCTCCGAGAAGGCTCGTAAACGTGTGTTGCGGCGCCGACGACAGTGTCGACGCGTCGAGGGCGAGTCGTACGTAGTCTCTGGCGTGTCGGCAACACGTCTCTCTCAAGACGGCGCGCGCGTCGTCGAGCGGATACGGCAACACGCAATCGAGCCCGCGCGCGGGCATACAGTCACCCGCGAGAAAGAGTCGAACGACGACGCGTTTGCTTGGCGTTCGCGACATGACATAAATCTTCGCGCGTGACGGTGTGTGAAGATGGAGTGTACAATTTTTACAAGTTTCGTCTCGGCGGCGTCTCGAAGGACGAGAATCGGGAAACGGAATCGGTCGACGAACAGACTCTGAGAATGAATCGTTCGCTCGTCGACGTCACGTCGTTTTCCCCGCTAAAACCACCGCACACGAATGACGTGAACGCGTAGCGCCGCGAACGAAAAGACCTTCTTTATCTTTTTCGCTCGCGACTCTACCTGGCTCAGCCGCCGCCGCCCGGTCGGGCGCGCGGAGTCGGCCGATACCCTCGAGACGCCGACCCTCCCATGAGAGGATTCCACTCCGGACGTCCCGAACTCGACCCATCGGTCCCACCGCCCAATTTCCGTCCTTTCCCTCGCGCGACGACGCCTAAACGCGCAGCTTTCGCGTCGATCTCCGCCAGTCGCTTGGCCACCGCCGCCTCGTCGCGTTCGTCTCGATTCAATCGTCTCGACGACACCGACGCCTCTCGAAGCGCCTCCTCGCGCAATTCGAGCGCGCGCATGCGGGCGTCTCTGTGTCTATCCTTAGAACCCGTCGGCGCGTCGTCGTCGTCCATCGCGCGCGTCGTCGTCGTCGTCGTCATCATCATCATTCGCGCCATCACCGCGCCCACCGCGCACGTCGCGAAAACCACCACCACCGATCGCGGAGACGCGCCTAGCGCGTCCGCAACGCGCTCGATCGCGCGCGCGACGACGCTCGTCGTCTCCACGCGCGTTTCCGCGTCCATCGCGCGTCGTCGTCGTCGTCGACGCGCGTCGCGGTATGACGACCTTTAGGCGCGTCATCTCTTCGTCGTCAATCTTTGACTCACGCGCACACCGTCGTCGTCATCGTCGTCTGAACGACGCGAAGAGCGACGTCGCGACATGCCGCATCGTCTCTCCGCGGCGGTCCTCGTCCTCGTCCTCGCCTCTTTGGCGAGACGGCCGCGCGCGTCCGCGAGACGATTGGTGACGGTCGCGCGTTTGACGATTCGGTTGGCGCGCTACTCCACCGTGTCCTGGGTCTTCAAGCTCGCGGGATTGGTCGTGTACTCGATCGTGTTATCGCCGGCGTTTTTACGCGTCGCGTGGACGTACGCGACGGACGAGGACGGCGCGCGAGGGGTGTGTTACGGCGGGTGCGGGAGAAACTTTTTAGATTTATATTTTCCGCCCGGGGCGAGCGCGGCGAGACGAGCGCGACGACGACGCGTCACCGCGGGTGCCGGGGGCGAGGGGAGACGCGACGACGACGACGATGGTGGTCGCGGTCGCGGTGAGGCGTCGATGAGCGGTGCGCGCGACGAGGATGACTCCGCCGCAGACGCAGACGACGACGAGAGACGACCGGTGGTGATTTTCGTCACCGGCGGGATGTGGATCATCGGATACAAGGCGTGGGGCGCGCTCTTGGCGCAACGTTTGGCGAGACGAGGCGTCATCGTGGCGTCTTTAGATTATAGAAATTTTCCGCAGGGGACGGTGGGGGATATGATCGCAGACGTCGGGAAGGGCGTGGGATGGGTGCTCGAGCGGTTGGACGCGCTCGGCGGCGATAAACGGCGAGTCGTCGTCGTGGGTCAATCCGCGGGCGCGCACATCGCGGCGACGTGTCTACTTAGACAGATTGAGTGGGTGGCGAGAGCGGAACGACGAGATCAGCGAGCGGTGCCGAACGCGTGGTCGCCCGCCGCCGTTTCGAGATTTATAGGCATATCCGGCGTGTACGCGCCGGACGACGCCGCGCTCATCGAGCACGTCCATCGGCAGGGTCTGTACAAGAACGTCTTTTGGTCAATCATGGAGGCTGGTTTCACCGGCGCGCGCGCCGCCGAGGCTCTCCCTCGCGCGTCGCCCGTGTCCATCACGCGCGAACGCGACGTGCGAGAAAACGTGCGCATCATTCCACCCGTCATGCTCTGTCACGGCGAGGCTGACACGTCGGCGCCTCCCGAACAATCGAGAATGTTCGCGCGCGCGTTGCGCTCCATCGGCGTCTCCGTCGACGAGCGCTACTATCCGGACAAGACGCATACCGATCCCTTCGTCACCGACCCGATTCTCGGCCGCGACGTCCTCCTCGACGACATCACCGACTCCATCTTCGGTCGAAAACTCCCATCCTTCGTCGACGAGCGTCCGCTCGTGCCGAAAGTACTCGTCGACATCGCTCGTAAATTCGTGCCGTTTTAGATGGAAAGCGCGCGGCGCGCGAAGAGAGCGTACAGAGGGACGTGTCATTCTCTTCCTTCCTCCTATGTGTAAACAGTCAGACGGTGTGCTTTTCACTTTTTCTCCAAACTTGAGCTGCGCGCGCGAGACGACGGCGCGACACTCGACGGCGCGATGGGCGCGCGCGCGCGCGGATCGAGATCGCGCGGCGACGACGACGGCGATGACGCACGCGCGGTCGGTCGTGACGTCGATGACGACGACGTCGACGCGGACGCGTTCCCGCGAGGCGGCGACGAGGATGCGTTTCCTCGCGGCGGCGGCGGCGGCGGAGCGAGCGATGATGAGAACGACGACCGCGCGCGACGCACGCGACGACGAGGGGGGTCGGGAGGCGGTGATGACGACGATGATGACGGCGATGATCCGTTCGCGGCGATCGCGCGCGCGGCCAAGGGGGCGAGCACGCGCGCATCGGTCGGAGGGGCCAAGTTTGTCGAGACGCTGAAGTACAAGTCGCTGCGACCCGGGGCAAAGATTTTGGGCGTCGTTTCCGAGGTGACGCCGCGAGGATTAGTGATGAGTCTTCCGGATGGTTTGCGCGGCACGGTGGCGCGCGATGAGGTGAGCGATGCGTTCGGAAGGCGAAAATCGAGCGGCGGCAGCGAGGCGGCGTCCGACTCCGAGTCCGAGTCTTCGGACGACGCCGAGCATAGCGACGACGAGGATGAGGATGAGGACGATTCCGTGAGCATAGAGTCGCTCTACGCGCCCGGCGACGTGCTCAGATGCGCGGTGTTGAGCCTGGAGAAGGGGAAGACGGGTGGTAAGCGCATCGAATTGTCTCTCCGCTTGGAGCGCGTGTGCGCGGGCATTGGCGCGGATAGTCTCACCGAGGGATCGGTCGCGCCCGCGGTCGTGCAGAGCGTCGAAGATCACGGATACATCCTGAGCTTTGGCATAGAGGGCACGAGCGGATTCTTGCCGAAGAAGAACGTCGCGAGCGACGTCAATGTGCGCAAAGGGAAAATTCTTGACGTCGTCATCGCGTCGGCGCCCAAAGGTAACAAGGGATACTTCACCGTCACGAGCGACCAGAAACGAATCTCGAGCACGGTGGCGCACGAAACCTCGGCGATGAACGTGTCGACGCTGCTTCCGGGCATGCTCGTGAATTCAAGAGTGAAGCAAATCCTATCCGACGGGTTGTCGGTTTCCTTTATGACGTACTTTTCCGGTACGGTGGATTGCTTTCACGTCAACGCCCCGACAGGCGTGTCCCCGGCGTTTAAAGTCGGTCAACGCATGCGCGCACGAATCATTTTTGTCGATTCCGCGGCGAAGCGCATCTGCTTGACGCTTTTACCTCATCTTCTCGAACACTCTGCCGTTGAGCTGCCCAAGCTCGGAAAGACGTTTCAGACGGCTAAAATCGAAAGAGTGGACGCGGGACAAGGCGTATCGCTCAACATCCCGGACGGCGATCGCGACGTCGTGGGTTACGCGCACGTCTCGCAGCTGTCGGATGAGCGCGTGGACAAGGTTGAGAAGAAATTCAAGGTTGGGAGAACCGTCAACGTGCGCGTCATCGGTCATCGTCTGTTGGACGGAGTAGTGAGCGTGAGTCTCAAATCCTCCGTCATGGCGCAACCCTTCTTTTCTCTCGATGAACTCATTCCGGGCATGCTCGTCAACGGTGAAGTGGTCGCCGTCGAGCACTACGGCGCCATCGTCAAGCTCGCCGAGGGTATCAAGGCGCTCTGTCCTCCCTTGCACGTCTCGGACATCGTCGGTCGAACGACGTCGTCCAAGGTGGTTCCCGGGGCGAAATTAAAGTTTAGAGTGCTCAACGTCGACAGAAATAGCCGTCGCGCGACGGTGTCTCACAAGAGAACGCTCATCAAGTCTGACCTCGCCGTCATCGCCACCGTCGAAGACGCCATTCCGGGATCGGTGACGCACGGCGTCGTGACGGGCGTCAACGAATACGGCGTCTTTGTCTCCTTGTACGGAGATTTAAAAGGATTGGCCGGGACGAGCGATTTAGGTTTACTCAGAGATCAAAAACCGACGGACGCGTTCGGCGTCGGCCAGGTTGTGCGCGTCACCGTGGTGTCCGTGGACGGAACCGGTCGTTTACGACTGTCGCTCGCGTCCGACGCCGTCGACGGTGCCAGCGCGTCGGTGGCCGTCACGGCGTCGGCTTTGGACGTGATTCCGGGAACCATCGTGGAAAAAGCGGTCGTCATGCACGTTGTCGCGAACTCGGGCAACGTCGAGGTGGTGTTTAAGACTGAAAAGGGCAACGCGCCCGGAGTCGTGTCTCTCGCGCACTTGTCGGATCATCCGTTGACGGCGCAAGGCTTGAGCGCCGTGCTCAATCCAGGGGACGAGATCGGTCCGCTCGTGGTTCTCGAGAGTAAACCGACTCGAGCCGTCATGTCGCGTAAAATCTCTCTCGTCGAAAGCGCGCGACAGTCAAAGATTCCTTCGACTGCGGAATCGGCGACACCGGGATCCGTCTTCCCGGGATACGTGGCGTCGGCCAACTCGGCCGGCGTCTTTGTTCGATTTTTGGATAGGCTCACCGGTCTAGCGCCGCCTTCGCAGCTGACGGATGGCGCCGCCGTCGACATACACGACGCGTACCCGGTCGGCAAGACGGTGAACGCGTTGGTGCTCTCCGTGGACACGTCGTCTCCGACGCCTCGATTGTCGCTCTCCCTCAAATTGTCGGCGACGTCATCTCCGCTGAGCGACGCACCGTTGATTCGTTCGTTTTTCAACGATTTGGACTTCTTAGACGAGCGAGACGTGGACACCGAAGGCGTGGGCATCTCCCCGGAGACTGCTGGAAAGCTCAAACCCGGTTCTTGGTTGGACGTGTCCGTTAACGAGACGAAGGACTACGGAGTGCTCGTGGACATTCCGTTTGACTCGAATGTCGTCGGTCTCGTCACGCCTCATCAGCTCCCCGACGACGCGAACGTTGAATCCGGCGCTGAGGTGAGTGGATACGTCTTAGACGTGAGCAGAAGAGAGGGCGTCGTAGACATCGGCATGCGTTCGGGCTTGGACGCCTTCAAGCGAAACAAGACGTCATCAACGAAGAGTCTGAAAAAGCTCAAGGTTGGCGATCGCGTCGACGCGGACGTCGAACTCATCAAGGCTGAATACGTCGCCTTGTCCCTTCCGAACCATCACGGTCTGATTGGTTTCGCGCCCGTGAACCACTTTAATCTCGCCTACGAGGATCCATCCGAGCGTTTCCAGCCGACGCAGCGCGTCAAGGCTGTCGTCGCGCAACTTCCCGCCGGGGACGGCGGACGGCTTTTGTTGACGGTGCCCGTGACGACGTCCACCAAATCTGGCGGACGAATAGCGGCCGGCACGGTGGTGAACGGCGTCGTGTCAGAGGTACAACCTCTTCAAGCGTTGGTCGCGCTTCCGAACAACGCTCGCGGTCGTCTTTACATTAGCGAGTTTAGTCCCGACGAAGACGCCCCGCTCGAATCCCTATCCGTGGGTTCAAAGGTTGAAGCCACCGTGCTCGGTCTCGCGGGTGATCGTGGAGGATTATTAGACTTGTCCATGCGTCGACGAGAGGCGTTCAGTCTGGATCACGTGTCCATCGGGGACGAAATCGACGCGTACGTCGTCGCCGTCGCGCACGACGGATTAAAAGTCACCGTCGCCCCGGGCGTCACGGCGTTCATCCCGACGATTGAGACGTCGAGCAAAGTAGCGGAACTCGAGCGAGCGCTCAACTCTCGGTTTTCCGTCGGCGCTCGCGTGCGCGCGACGGTCGTCGGCGTCAAGGCGAGCAAAAAGCGCATCGATTTAAGTCTTCGCACGGATGCCGCCGGTTCGTCTCGCGTGTGCGTCGGCGCCAAGGTGCAGGGCATCGTCACTCGAGTCGCTAAAAACGTCGGTTTGATGGTGCAGCTCGGATCTCACTCTGCCGGTCGCGTGCACTTGACGGACATGGCGGATGAATTGAAAGACGATCCGTGCTCGTCGTACGACGTCGGTCAAGCGATTCAAGTGCGTGTGTTGCACGTGTCATCGAATGGAGAGGTTGACTTATCTCTTCGCGAGTCTCGACTCGGAAACAAGCGCAAAAAAACGATGGATGCCGAGATTGAAGACATATCGACGCTCGTTCCGGGCGAACGCGTCAAGGGGTACGTCAAGTCCACGTCGAACAAGGGATGTTTCATCTCCCTTTCGCGTCGCGTCGATGCCATGTGCAAACTCTCAAATCTTGCGGATGGGTTCGTCGCCGACCCGGCTAAGGAATTTCCACCCGGAAAGTTGGTCGAAGGTCGCATCGTGAGCGCAGATGCCGCAAAGGGACGAGTTGAAATTTCATTCCGTGAAAACGACGCCGCGCAGGGTAACGCGGACGTTTCCGGAGTGAGCGAGGGAGACGTTTTGATGGGCACCGTTCGCCGGGTTCAACCTTACGGCGTCTTCATCGGACTTGACGGAACGAAACTTTCGGGTCTCTGTCACATCTCGATGTTCGCGGATGCGCGCATCTCCGGCGACTTGGCCGCGCACGTGCAACCGGGAGAGAGAGTTCGCACCAAGGTGCTCAAGGTGGACGCGTCGACGAACAAAATATCTCTCGGCGTCAAAGCCTCTCTTTTCGACGACGACGACGACGACGACGACGACGACGACAACGAGGATGACGCCATGGATGTGGCGAAGGAGATGGATCCTCTCATGGCGAATGACGACGACGAGGACGACGAGGAAAGCGATGATGATGAGGATTCGGACGACGATGACGATGACGCTGAAGACGACGAGGACGACGACGGCGGCGAGGAAAACAGCGAAGATAGTGGAGAAGAATCAGAATCGTCTGAGGACATGGATGCTGACGACGACGACGACGACGACGACGATGACGACGACAAGGACGAGGACGACGACCACGACGACGACGACGACGATGATGACGATGACGAGAAAAATGACGATGGACACGATGACGATTCTTCTGATTCCGAAGGAGAAGACTCCGAGGAAGAACCGATTGGAAAAGAGTTGGATTTCGATTGGGACGCTGAAAAACAAAGTGCCGACGCGAAAAACGCGCAAGACGACGCGGATGCGAGGGAGGACGGAATGACGCTGTCAAAACGAGAAAAGAAACGTCTCAAGGAGGCACGAGAGCTCGAAATTCTTCGCAAGGAGCAGGCGCTCAAGGATGAGAATCAGGCGCCCGAGTCTGCCATGGAGTTTGAAAAACTTCTCGTCGCGTCGCCGCGATCATCGTACCTTTGGGTCAAATACATGGCGTTTCACGTGAGTTGCGGCGCGTTCGATGATGCGAGACAAGTCGCCGACAGAGCGATCGGTGCCATCCCGGCGACTGAGGAGGATGAGCGCATGAACATCTGGACTGCATATCTCAATCTCGAGAATAAGCATGGCAAGCCGACACCCGAAGAAGCGGTGAAAAAGCTCTTTTCGCGTGCGGTGCAAATTGCCGACGCCAAGCACATGCACCTCACCCTCATCGCGATGTACGAGAGAAACGACCAGCACAAACAACTCGACGAGATTTTGAAGAAGGCGGTGAAGAAATTCTCTTATTCTTGCAAGGTGTGGTTGGCATACATTCGCATCGCCGTGTTGAAGGGTGACTCTGAATTGACACGTAAGCTTTTGGACAGAGCGACGCAATCCCTCCCGAAGCATAAGCACATCAAAGTGATGGTGCAAACCGCGCTGATTGAAATGAAAGAGGGCGGAAGCGCAGGCGCGGAGCGCGCGAGGACGATGTTTGAGAGCATACTCCGCAATTACCCGCGGCGAACCGACATCTGGTCTGTATACATCGATCAAGAAATCAAACAAGGCGATACGCAACGCATTCGTGCGCTGTTCGAGAGAGCGACGCATCTCGATCTCAACGCAAAGAGCATGAAGTTCCTCTTCAAACGCTTTTTGGATTTCGAGCGATCCGAAGGAGACGATGAACGCATTAAACACGTCAAGCAACGCGCGATGGAGTACGTGTCCAACAAATTCGGCTCGAACGACTAGACATCTATAGAATTTTAAAAAATATACAGCACCTACGTACGCTCACCATCGGGCTATTCGAGTTGCTTAGTCCAATCCACCGGATCGTACAGTTTCAAGAAGGCGTCCATTTCTTCGCGTAACAAAGCAGGCGCCAGGGCTCGTTGTCTCGCGTCGGTCAAGTGTTCGGGCAAGTCCAACAAACCAATCAGAATATTTCGACCAAAGTTGGACTTCCACTTTGTCTCGTCGTCGATGACGTGCACGAATCCACCTCTCATGTTGAACTCGACGTGAAAGTACGGAAATTTTTCGGGAATGGTGCCTCTTAAACCCTTCGGTGGTGCGGTCGAGAGACACTTTTTCGCGTCGTGCGTGCTCCATTCGCTCTCCGCCTCATCGATCGCCTTTTTGAAATACATGGGCGCGTTGACGGCGATTTCTTGAGGGATGGGGATGCATTCGACGATTCCGTGGCGACCGCCGTGACCGAATTTCATCGCCGTCTCGATGAAACAACAGTCCTTGCCCTGCTGCGCGAACATGCGCACGAGACACTTTTTGAAGTTGCGCATCTCTTCCCACACGTCCTCGTCAACCTGTCGGGAAGACTGCGTGTGCGCGATGGGCGCGATGATGCAGTGGCCGGGGACAAGACGTCCAGTCGGCGGGAGCATGAGGTACGCGCTGTTTCCGTACGCCACGTGTAAATGCTTCGGCTTGTCCGGAGCGTCCATGCAGTACGGGCATTTGTTCTGCTGCGCTTGCATGCGCTTGAAATCGCGAACGGCTTTTTCTTTCGCGCGCGCCTGCTGCTTCGCGCCGGACATTTTCTTTTCGCGATTTTCGTACATTTCCAAGCCGCCGTCGTGATCGTACTCGTCGTCGACGTCGAGTTCCTTACCGCGATAGCGCTTGTGCCGAGCGATGTTATCAGCCAAGTTGCCGTCGTAATCTTCGGTTCCAGAATACTTTTGTTCAGCGACGAGATCCTGTAAAGACTTGCCGTTATCATCGGCGTAGTAACGCGAGCGTTCACCGTTGTCGAATCGCTGCGTCGTCTTCGGCGCTTTACGAACGTCGCCGTGCGCCGCGTTGACTCCACCCTTGACTGTGGTGTTTCGTCCAAACGCGCCAGGCGCGGCTCTGCCGTCCGCCGTCACCATGGGGAGCGCCTCCGTCGGTCCTGCCGCCGTCGCGGGTGCCTTGTTACCACCAAAAAGTCGAGCCTTCAGCGCCGCGGCCGCCGACATGTTCGTCGAACCGCCGGCGGCGAGATTCCTTCCCTCTGGAACGGCTCTCGACGTCGGCGGCGCGTCGCGTTCTCGAGCGACGTCCGACGGCTGCGCCGACGTCAGAGAGACGTCCTCGACCGGCTCGGCTCGCGCCTCGAACTGGGACATGAACGAACCATCCGACGCGAACTTGTTCGCACCCATCATCAACGCGCCGTCGATGAGTTTCTTATCCTCGTCGTCGAGACGCTCGCGCCGTCGTCGACCGAAACCGTCGTCTGGCTTCTGCATGCGAGAATCCGCACCACCACCCCCGCCGTGTCTCCCCCCTCGACGGGCGCGTAAATGCGCCTTAGAATGCGCCGCGCCGTCACCGATTCCAGCCACCAACTCGCCGACGGATCCCCAGTGTTCGCTCACGACTTCGTCGACGCGTCGACCCTCCGCGACGGCTCTCTCTTGCGCGCGTCGAAGCGCCTTTAATCGCCAACTCGCGCCGCCGTCGCCGACGACGTGCGCAGAGGTCGACGCCACCGCGTTCGTCGCACCGCCGCCGTCACCACCGCGCATCTCCGGATTCAATTCTCTCGACGCGACGATTTTCGCGGCGCGCGCCTCGTCCTCCCGTCTCTTTCGCTCCGCGGCGGCGCCTCGACCGTCTTCTCGTCTGTCCGTCGACTTGGACGCGAGCGCGGCGGAGAAAAAGTCCGCGTGCTGCGCCGAGGGTTCGTCTTCTGTATCTTCTCGTTCGATCGCCGCCGCGGTCGTCGTCGTCGTCGTCGTCGCGGGCGCATCTTTTCCCTCA
>Ga0255780_10004663_pt1 | contig 11730 bp, 12 predicted proteins | sample 071ome_32_FD_179978 | JGI IMG/M metagenome (GOLD analysis project Ga0255780, IMG submission 179978) | Coastal salt marsh microbial communities from the Groves Creek Marsh, Skidaway Island, Georgia - 071405AT metaG (version 2) | ecosystem: Environmental > Aquatic > Marine > Intertidal zone >...
CAGCGCCTGTCGCAACCGCTGCAACAGCCGCATCAGTCAAAGGTGATCTGCACGCGGATGTTGTCGTACTGGGCTCAGGACCGGGTGGTTACACCGCGGCATTTAGGGCAGCGGACTTGGGCAAAAGTGTCGTGCTCATCGAAAAACACAAGACATTGGGTGGGGTGTGCCTGAATGTGGGTTGTATTCCATCAAAGGCCTTGCTTCACGCTGCCAAAGTAATGACTGAAGCACAAGAGATGGGAGAATTCGGGGTCAGCTTTGGGAAACCAAAAGTCGATCTCGACAAATTACGTCACTGGAAAGACGGGATTATCGGGAAGCTGACAAAGGGACTCTCTGGGCTATCCAAGCAGCGCAAAGTCCAAACGCTTGAAGGGACAGGACGCTTTACAAGCACGAACATGCTGGAAGTCGACACCGCGGATGGCACCAAAACGGTTTCGTTTGATCATGCGATCATTGCGGCTGGCTCTCAAGTGACTAAGATACCAGGAATACCTTACGACGACCCTCGCGTCATGGATTCAACGAGCGCACTTCAACTCCATAGTGTGCCCAAGACCATGCTCGTGATTGGTGGCGGCATCATCGGACTTGAGATGGCGACCGTGTATCAGGCACTTGGCTCAAAAATCACCGTCGTGGAACTCGCCGATAGTCTCATTCCAGGAGCAGATAAAGACATTGTTCGACCGCTACACAAGCGTCTTCAAAAGCAATACGAAGGCATTCACCTCAACACAAAAGTGGTATCGCTCACGGCAGAGAAAAACGGACTTAGAGCAGAGTTCGATGGGGATAGTCCGCCAAGCACCGACTTATTTGAAAAAGTACTCGTCGCCGTGGGTCGCAAGCCCAATGGTCATCTCATTGGTGCAGACGCAATTGGCCTTCAAGTCGATCAAGCAGGCTTTATCTCTGTAGACAAACAGATGCGAACGAATATCCCAAATATTTTTGCGATTGGGGACATCGTGGGTAACCCGATGCTCGCACACAAAGCCACACACGAAGGGAAACTCGCAGCCGAGGTGATTGCGGGTCATAAAGTTGCTTTTGATGCAAAGACGATTCCATCTGTGGCCTATACCGATCCCGAACTCGCCTGGATGGGTGTCACAGAAACACAAGCAAAACAAGATGGTATCGATGTTGAGAAAGCCGTTTTCCCATGGGCCGCGAGTGGTCGATCGCTTGCCCAGGGACGTGACGAGGGCATGACTAAATTGCTATTCGATAAAAACACGAAGCGGCTTATCGGTGCGGGAATGGTCGGTACCAACGCGGGTGAATTAATCGCGGAGACGGTGCTCGCACTCGAGATGGGCGCAGACGCGGAGGATATTGGCCTCACGATTCACCCCCATCCGACATTATCCGAGAGTGTGTTCTTTGCTGCAGAAATCGCTGAAGGTTCCATCACCGATTTGTATCTGCCCAAAAAGAAATAAAGCGATCGGGTCGCTAACTCAGTCACAGGAACATGATCTTCACGACTCCATCGCGCTTCACTGGTGAATTGGTTAACCCAAACGCTGAATCAAGTCTTAGCTACTGGTTCTTGTTTCAAGGAAACGAACTGCTCGTTCACCCTCAGGATGACGACAGAGTTAAAGTACTAAAGATCGCTGATCCTCAAGAGATTGGAATCAGAATCGAAGACAAGCAACCGATCGGCTCCTTTGATGGTATCCCCTGTTTTGCCGCAGTCGTTCCCGAAAATCAGAACGTAGCGCCACTTACTTTCATTGGGTTGCGTGCGCTTTTCGGAAAACTCAATGAAGAAATATTGTCTATCGCAGGACGCGCGTTACAAATTGTTGATTGGTATCGCTCACATCAATTTTGCGGACGATGCGGCTCGAAAACTGCGTTAAAGGAAAGTGAGCGCTGTCTCGAATGTACGAACTGCAAACAATTACATTACCCTCGAGTTGCTCCAGCGATCATGGTCATGATTCAACGAGGAGAGGAATTTTTGTTGGCTCGATCGCCACACTTTATTCCCGGCATGTACTCCGCCCTCGCAGGATTCTCAGAGGCCGGTGAGACGTTAGAAGAAACGATACACCGAGAGGTATACGAAGAAGTCGGCATCAAAATCACGAACATCAAGTACTTCGCGAGCCAGCCGTGGCCGTTTCCACACTCCTTAATGATTGCATTTCACGCAGATTACGAATCCGGAGAAATCAACATTGATCCCAACGAGATCGAGGATGCTCAATGGTTTCACGTCAATAAACTTCCCGAACGTTTGCCCAGTGAAATCAGCATTTCTCGTAAACTCATTAACGCCACACTCGAGAAATTAGGACGTACCTGAGTACGGCTTGGTCGAGGAACTTGTCAGAACGACTCGTCTCAGACAGTTAAAATGTCGAGCATGACAAACGACGATCGGTCGTCGTCAATACAAACAAATCGCGCTTGAGGAAATAGTCAAATGTTCAAACACGTTGTATCAAAGCTACTGTTAACGGTATTTTTAGTCGCAGGAAGCCAATTCGCCTCAGCGGTATCCATCAAGATTGGATTTAATGACACGGCCTACGACGAAGCGACCGCGGCGCTCTTCAAGATTGTCTTCGAGCGCTCGGGTTACAACGTCAATCAGATCAAAGGAGATCCTGGCCCACTGCTGGATATGCTCGAGCAGGGTGAAATCGATGTCTACGTAACGGCTTGGCTCCCAAATACACATGCCAGCGAATTTGTGGATTTCGAGGAAACGCTAAAGCTCATCACACCGCTCTATGATGGAGCGCAATCGTATTTCGCTGTGCCTCGATACATCCCGAAAAAACATCTCGCCACGATCGACGACCTAGCAAAAGCTGACATCAAAGAAAAAATTGACTCAACAATAGTCACTGACAAAAGAACGCGCGCCACATCAAAACAAACCGAGGATGCTCTGAGTGCGTATGGCCTCAATGAATCCGGCTACACGGTAGAAGCACTTGAATCAGCCGAGTGGCTTGCCGCAATCGAAAGTAAGCTCGAAGAAAAGCAATGGTTCGTGATTCCACTCACCAAGCCACACGTATTGGATACGACTAAAAAGTTCAGACGTCTCAAAGATACAAAAAACGTTTTTAAAGTTAAGGACACGGCTTGGCTTGTTGGCAACAAAAAAACATCGAAAAAAATCGCTGATCACATTTATCAAATCCTGACAAAAATGGAGCTTTCCACTCAGTGGATTGCAGAGATCGAGCGCATGGCTCACGATGAAAACTGGCCCTATTACGTAGCAGCGCGCGTGTGGATGGCGGAGCACCCTTACACCGTGGAGTATTGGATCTCAGGAGAGTAGCAGCGTCTAACAGGAGTAACCCAGATCTCGCGATGCTGATTGGGTAGCGTGCTTCAATAGTGAAGCAAATGTATCAAACTCTTTCTCAAGGGTCGCTTCGTGAGCGATTAAGGTGACAGCAGCGACAAGCTGAGCACTACTATCAAATACTGGCGCTGATATTGCAGTAATTCCAGGTACTGGAGATTGGTCAATGGTTGCAAACGCATCACGCCGTTTTTTGTCACAACGCGAACAATCGTCTAATCGACTATGGCTCTTACGAGCCCTTTTCACTCTCCTGTGTAGTACTTTGGGTGTCGTTTCTTGACGACGATGCTGGTTGGCGCATACGCGTGACAAGAACCAATCAATGCAGGCTTCTCATCTTTGCCAAGATTACGGTCTCTAGCCACACGATCGTGATATGTCGTTTGAAACGCCGTCGTCGCAATGGGTCCAAGTAACTCAACCATATGGGTACAGCCTTCCGTACCACCCAAAAGCTCATTCACTTTTTTACGCCAACCCCGTGCAATAGATAAGCCAATGAGCCGCTTAAAATTCGGAACGACGTCTTTACAAATGTTATAGGGGCCCCAAATATTTCGTGCTTCGACATCCTTCACGTTGAGATCTAAATCGACCGTTAATCTAATCCACATTTCGTGAATGGGCTCGCCAGGCTTCACGAGGCCACGATCCATGTTTTCAAATTCCTGGCTCTTCACATCAATGAGTGTACCCTCAATGTCATACAAATCGTCGTGACGACGATATCCATTGACCTCAACGCGTCGAGTATGCATTGCATCACGTGGCGCGGATGGTGGAATTGATTCGTTCACTTGCTGGTCTCTTTTATTAAAATTATTGATGTGCCAATCATGGTTTTAGGTTGTTCGATTGAAGAACGTCCTAGACTCATCTCAAGGGTTCGTTTTGTAGTTGGACGCCGTCTTTATCAAAGTAAAGCCATTCACCCACTTCCTCGCCATTCTTATAACTTCCCGTCCTACTTATATTCCCATTCTCGTACCGATAATACCAAGTGCCTTCCTTCTCTCCGTCCTTGTAGTGACCATCCATCCACTTATTGCCATTCTCATGATAATGAACCCAATAACCCACCACCTGTTCATTCTCAAATTGACCATTGGCATACAATTGTCCATCGCCGTGATACCAAACCCAAGGACCCTCCCTCTTACCGTTGATAACTTTTCCTATCACTTGCCCCTTTACCTCTCCATTAAACGGAGCATCAGCAAATCTTTCATACCACAGCCCATCCTTCTTAAATAAATTACCAAAGCCCGTAACCGTCTGACACCACGAAAGAGGCGTGACGAGGAGTAACAGAAGCAACGGAAAGGACATTATGGCTTTCATGATAAAAAAACAATCGGTCTTTATGAAAACTTAAGCGACTCTTGCAGCGATTCGGGATATCTTCAATAAGAAAATATCGATGTCACCGTGCTGCAGCCCTGAGTGCTTCAGATAGTACGTCAGAATCTCCAACGTGATTTGCGAGAATTAATATGAGTCTCGCGTCATCTTTTGAATCAAGATCGAGCGGTCGCTCATAAGGGTACAACGGTGTTTCAAATATCTTCTTCATACTACTGAGTACATCGTTTTTGTTGATACGCTGCTAACAGATGATACAGTACCCATCGAAAGAATTAATCGGCAGCAAGAGTAAGAGTTTCAAACGTGATAGCAAATCATTTATTTTCGACGACGACAGCACGTCAGAGTCTCTGACCTGACACAAATAATGTAATCCACATCTCGTGGATGTGGCTCTACAGGCTTCATAAGGCCACGATCTATGTTTTCAAAACCCTGGCTCTTTGTATCAATCAGTGTACCCTCAATGTCATACAAATCGTCGTGACGACGATATCCATTGACCGCAACGCGTCTAGTATGCATTGCATCACGTGGCACGGATGGTGGAATTGATTCGTTCACTTGCAAACTTTTTTTTGTTCTGGCACTGCCTCCGCCAATTATTATTTTAAATAATGAGGGACGGGTTAGGGCCCAACATAGAATTGGCAAATCTTCATCGCAAAGTTCAGCAAAGTCGAACACTCAATGACCTCGTTAAAAACTGCGAGAATAGAGCCGCGTGGCGCCCATCGGTCAAAATGCGAGCAAAGCCCTAAGCGTAACAATCTCTACACTACTCCCACTCGAAAATTCAACTCGCTGCCAAGATGGCGTCAACGACAGATGTTCGCTGATGCTTAATCGATAGAAGATTTCCGACAAGTCCTCATCATCGTCAGCGTACATATTGACTGTGCCAGACGCGAGACCGAGTTGATCGTCACCTCTACCCCATAACCCTCCAGAGATACTAAGCCCAGCGGTCAATGCATTATCAATACCCTCTGCGGTTTGATTATCGAGCGACTCACCATACCGGGAAAATATTCCCAAATGTTTCGTTACCATTTGGTCCAAAGAGATCCCGATGCCGGCTGCTCGCGGCATTTCGGTGACGCCATCCACGTCTGTTCCTTGATTTCTGTCCCAATAGTAGACTCGGTAATGTCCATGTTTATCAGTCTCTTTCGAGTGCTCCCAGTCCACTTGTGAGAGCGTTACTCGATTTTTAACCGAACCCTTGAAATCTGCTCCATACCCACTACCGAAAAAACCAAAACTCAACGATATTGACTGATCGCTTGAGTTGAAATTTTTCTGGATATGGGCGCCAGGCGTCCCGCCATAGGTCCCAGGATTTAAATCACCCCCAACGTCAAGCAAAGGATTATGGATAAACGACAGATTCATAAAAGTGGATGTTTCATCATCAGCAAAATTATTTGTATCGAAAAAAGCGTAAGGATCCATCTGCCCTAGTGTTAGGTGAAAATGATGATCACTTATGAATCTATAAAATCCTTGTAGTAATACGGGTTTGTCAAAATCGTCCTCGTCGCCAGGAACGACCGCATTAACTGACGATATAGAACCGACATCAATACCGTTACCATCACTCATCCTAACGTGCGCTAAGAATGAATGGCGAACCGCGGGCGAGAACACAAGCTCTAGGTCAGCTCTGGCGTTCTGCTTCTGTCTTCCGGATTCGTCGAAAGTTTTACTCGCTCGTTGTGTGACGAAACTCAGGCCACCACTGATTTCAATCTCGTCGCTTAATGTGATTGCGTTGACTTGTCCGCCGAGCGAGAAGGTTAGCAAGAAAAATACAAATACCAGCAATTCCCTGATCGATGCCATACTCCATTTAATGGATGAGATTTTCTTATAACAATTAGAAACTGAAAGCATTAGGCTCTTTCTATTAAGTGGCCCTACTAAACATCGTTAGAACCAGAACAAGAATGGCACTAGCGGTAATCCATGACCCGATTACTCTCACGCCAACTTTTGTCCAAGTGAAATTTCTCGCGTGATCTCCTAGACCCCAGCTGAAAATTACCAACAAAATAATTCCAAGTCCGCACCCAAGAAAAAATGTCAACCGCTCGGTACCAACTAAAACCGTTTGAGTGGAGTCAGCACCGATAAGAACGCCAATCGCAACAGCCAGCATCTTCGGGAAATACGATGACACCGTCGAATTGGCTGCTGTCGCGATGCCGACCACGACCGAGAGAATCAAAAGTATCGTCTCCAAATTATCAAAGACGTTGAACCAGGAGACTATTAATCCTGGGAAAGCGGCGAGGATGATTATCCCGATAGAGCTCACATGCGTTGGCCCTCTTTGGCTAACGTAGAGCCCAAAGATAATCAACAGCAATACATGTGCGGGCACCAAGACAGGATGGAGCACTCCGTTATAAAAGTTATCCATCCCCTCAATCGGGCTATGGGCAAAGGCTATCTGGGGCAACAATAAGCCACCCGTTAACAGCATCCTCGCGGTTCTTGAGATCATACGATGCCAGTTAAAAAACCAACCCCCGCGAGTGCAATAAGACCTCCGCCCGCCCTGACAACGGTTTTTCCCGAGGGCCAACGCACGAGCAAGCCGAAAATAATGCCACTCGCATGCAAAAGGCCGGTCGCGATCACAAAGCCAACACTGTAGGCAAGAGGATTTGCAGCATCTGGTAGCTCCGTACCATGCGCGTGTCCATGAAAAATAGCGAAGGCACCAACAATAATCGCAGCTATCCACAGTGGTGGCCTCAGTGCAAAGGCAACCATGCCTCCCAGTACGACGGCTGATACTGCAATACCGGTCTCAACCGCTGGGATTGGGACTCCCGCGACACCCAAAGCACCACCAAAAGCCATCACCATCGGGAATACGACAGGCAATATCCAAATCGCCGAAGCCCCCAAGAAAGCGCCCCATAAGCCAACGGCAATCATTGCCACCACGTGGTCCCAACCGAGAATAGGGTGCATGAATCCACTAAAAAAACCGCCGGCGATACCACTACCGTCATGTGCGCTCGCCGTAGATCCAATGATGATGCTAAGACACAGCAAAAAATAACCACTCATTTTCTTCATGACTTTTCCTCTCCAATTCAATCAAAAAAATGTGACACTAATACATACCTCTCAAAAAAACTTAAGGGGCACTGAAGCCCATTTTAAAATTCAAAGCCCGACTTTAACCAAACCGTTCGGCCTGGCTCCTTGACAGCCGCGTTGCGATCGGTCACAAACCCTGTAATGCTGGCAGCATTAGTTCGACTGATGTGCTCGAAATAATCCTCGTCAAGTAAATTATCAATACCTACACTCACATAAAACTCCGGGCTAATCCGAACACTCGAATTCACTGCAATGGTCTTAAAACTCGGCGTTGTGCTCTCTCTATCAAAGCCAACAACGGTGCCATTACCCGGATCGATTCTATTCTGTCCATTTACGTACCTCAATGAAGCACCGAAATCCCATCGACTGCCGGTGTAATTGATACCGAAGAGCGCCTCAAGGGGCGGTGTCTGCGCCAAAGGGGCTTTGCTTGTCTCATTTGTCGCACGGACAAACGAAGTTCCGCCATGCACAGTCCATTGATCGCTCAAGAAATATTGGGCATCGATTTCTGCTCCGTAGCGCTCCGCCTGAATATTGGCAACCGAGTCTGTGGCTTCATCCGTCGTAAGAAGGTAGTTATCGATATCAGATATAAAGGTTGACGTGTTGACAATAAAGGACTCCCCTCGCACCGATACACCAAGATCCCACTGCGCTATCTCTTCCGGTCGCACATTCACCACATCATTCGCAACAATACCGTTAAAAGAGGTAGCCTCCCAGTAGTCCATGGGCCGCTCGCTAACTCCGTAACCCACATATGCATTAAGCGTTTCGTTTGAATTACTCGCTTCGAGTCGCAAGAAGCCAGAACTCAAATTTTGCACATCATCGCCAAGAAAAAGACTCTGAGTGTTTGTATTGCCCACGTTCTGGAATCGTGACGCTTTCCAATGGTCGTATCGCACACCACCGAATATGCTCAGCGTATCTGATAGATCTAAATCGACTTCAGTGAATACACCTCCGATTTCACTTTCAAAATCTCTGATACGAGCCGCACCACTAAATGCCGAAGCAACGCTCAACGATCGATTCATAAAATTTCTTGATGTGTGTTTGTCCTGCTTATAGTCAGACCCAATGCGAAGTTCTACTATATCCTTTAGCGTAATGTTCGCGCTGGCTCTCAAACCATCTGTTCTGCGGTCAACATTCATCAGCAAACATCGATTATCCGTCCCAGAACCACAGTTAGTTGTTTGACGTAACGAAAAATTATCCATGACGTGATCAATATAAGTGCTATAGACACGCAAGGAAAGATGATCGGAGTCACTACCATTCATCACCGTTAGTCCGTAGCTTGACCGATCAAACAAAGAACCATCAAGCGATCGATCAGAGTATGCCGCTTCAGCCTGGCTTTGAGTAATGTCCAGCTTGAGACGAGAGAGCTCAGTTGGCCTCACGCCAATCATAAGTGTGCCGCTGCTACGCTCATATTGGGAATGCACTTCGACTCCAGCCCCATCTTCATAGTTATCGGACTGTGCATGGGAGAAATTACCTTCGACCTCAACAAACGATGTGGAATAACGTGCAACCGAGAGACCATCCACTCTTCCCCATGAGCCCAGAGTTCCAGTAACATCTCCAGTGAACCCTTCGGATTGATCCGTATGACGTTCAAATGACACCACTCCTGCCGAGTTCCCGTTTCCATAACGTACAGTTTGCGGACCTTTAATGAGTTTTGCCGAATCATAGGTCTCAGGAAAAATGTACGCAGTTGGCGGATCCATCCGTGTATTACATCCACCTAAAAACTCCATACCATCCAAAACAAAATTTAATCGAGAACCAGCAAGACCTCTATACATCGCGTCTCCACTGGTCCCGCCTTTTCGGGCTACCGAAAAGCCTGGCAGCACTTTCAGAAAACTCGCACCATCGTTAACCGGAATCGGTTGGATCGGCTTTTTTGTATCGATGACGGTGACTAGACCTGAGGTTCTTTCGGGAACCGTAATAACAACAGGTTTGATTGAAAGTGAGTCGACATAATTCTCAGCGATGACTGAACTGACACAACATAGCGACACAAGCACCGCGCCCACAACGCGGCAATACGAACTTACTAACATAATTCTATCCTCGTAAACGTTTCCTTCAGCCAGGAAAATCCCGCTTCAGGTGAGATAACAAAATAAGTACGCTCAGAAGATAGTTGGGGGCGCTTGGTTTGGGTGGGTGGTTAGAAACAAAAGGGGCTTAGCAGGCTTGTCTTCCGAAAAAACTACCGTGCCAAGCCGCGCAAAAAAATACGATAGGTTAGTATCGGCCTCAAATGCTGAGGGCAAAACGCTACAAAATATACAATGCCCGCTATGCGCAGAAAGTGTGAAATCATCAATATCGATATCAGATTCGCTTAGCGCAACCTCGAGAATTCCGTTACTCGTACAAATCTTCGTTAATAACGAAAAGTCAGATGAGCTCCCGCCAATGACCGCACTCGGTGCGGTTGCGAATAGCATCGTCAGCAAAAGCACCCAACTCGTTCTTCTCAAAGAACCTGAGCCACTTTGGAACCACATTTATGAGATTAGCCTAGACATAGCGTAGGCGAGAATAATCGAACGAATAATTAAAATCAAGCTGATTGGCGACACAATCTACTGGGCACTTCGTTTCTGTTGCTACGCTTCTAAAAGATAGCATAGCACTCACTCATCGGGTTAATCGGCGGCAGGAGTGAGTGTTCCAACGTGGTTGCAGATCAACTATTTTTTACAACGAAAGCACGTTAGAGTCTCTGACCTCACACGAAAGTCGCAATGTTCACTGAGTAAGTAATCTATTGACTGATGAATCAGTCTCGACAATCACGGTCACGGTATTACTGGTCGGGTCATAAGTTTCGCTCACGACGTAGACGCCACGCTGCACGGCATCGATGCGCTGAACAGTCCGCGTCACTATCTCTCTAGCCGTATCTGAAAGAACAGACAACTGACCATCGGAGTCTGTGTCTTGAGTTGTCGTGCGAGACTCAATCGTCTCTGTTGACTCAATAAACGTCTCCCTCATTTTTTCGATTTGAACACGAGCTTTTGCTTCCGCGACTTTCGCAGCATCCGTTTTCGAATTAGTGGCATTTCCAACAACTGGAGAAGACGCCGAGCTGGTTATTTTTTGGAGCTGACCGTCCTCAATCAAAATCCGTATGTATCCACCGATAAAATTTCTTTCGTGTACCTCCGGACCGGTAGATACCTCTTTCGACCCTGTAGAGCATCCAACCAAAAGTAACGCAAAACAAAAGACAGAGATGCTTTTTTTAAACATGGTTATCCTTATGAGCAATTTTTAATGACTGATAAATTAATGAGCTCCGTCTCCTTGAGCTTGGAAACATCTGCGATTTCTATTTCGGTTCTCCACGATAAAACTTGATCACCGAAGTGTAGCTGATTGTAGTAGCCGGATATCAGTAAGAAGCTATCATCCTGGTATGAACGAAGGTCGACGTGGACACAAGCACCCATGACCTGCTCCTGATCTTGATTCTCAAAAGAGAAAAACACGCCGACTTGGTGATCCCGATACTTGCCTTGAAACATGGAGCGCATGGTCTCTATGTAAATTTGATCATCCACCCTAAACGACTCGCCATACCCGCTTGCGATTCTTTCAAAGAACCCTTTATCGGACTCGGGGTACCCAATAAAGTTGAACTGTCCGCAAGCATCCTCTGAATAAGTCGACCATTCTCTTGTTCTTCGCATCGGGCAGTGTTCATCAGAGGTCTCAACCAAGTGCTCGTACAAGGCTTTCAAAAATGACTGGGACCAACGCAACTCAAAATCAACGTCAACAAATACTTTTCTCTCATCTGTGTATCGAGAATTCTGACTAACTAAAGCAACCCTGAACATTTGCTC
>Ga0255780_10004680_pt1 | contig 11708 bp, 10 predicted proteins | sample 071ome_32_FD_179978 | JGI IMG/M metagenome (GOLD analysis project Ga0255780, IMG submission 179978) | Coastal salt marsh microbial communities from the Groves Creek Marsh, Skidaway Island, Georgia - 071405AT metaG (version 2) | ecosystem: Environmental > Aquatic > Marine > Intertidal zone >...
GAAAACACATCAGGGCGCACGGAACGAGCCACCCTGTTATGGATCAAGCGACTCGGCGACACATTCACGCACTATAGGAGTTCGCTGAAGATTTCACCGACATCGGTCGATGCAACGTGTGCTACCGCAACGACTCGACCATCTGGCGAATACCGTCTCTCAACTCAATCTTTGGCTCCCAGCCAAGTAAGTCTCGAGCCCGCGAGATGTCCGGTTGGCGAACCTTAGGATCATCAGATGGAAGCGGAAGGTACTCGATTGACAGATCCGCACCGAGTACTTCAGCGATGACATCGGCAAGTTCGCGGATGGTGAACTCGTTCGGGTTACCAATATTCACCGGTCCAACAACATCAGACTGCAACAGCCTCACAATGCCATCGACTTCGTCGGTCACATAACAGAAGCTTCTGGTTTGGCTTCCATCTCCGTATATGGTCAACGGCTTGCTGGCTAGTGACTGGTGAACCATATTCGTAACCACTCGTCCATCGTCTGGCTGCATGCGTGGCCCATAGGTATTAAAAATACGAACGATGCGAGCATCAAGTCCGGCTGATCGTTGGTGCGATGCAACGAGCGCCTCAGAGAATCGTTTTGCTTCGTCGTAGACCGAGCGCTCCCCAATTGGGTTGACATTGCCCCAATAGGTCTCGATTTGAGGATGTTCGAGCGGATCGCCATAAACCTCACTCGTTGATGCCATAAGAAAACGCGCGCGACACGACATTGCGAAATTAATCAGATTCCACGTGCCCGTTGACCCAACAGCAAGCGTTTCAAGCGGCCGTTCAAGATAGGCCGGCGGTGAAGCAGGGCTTGCAAAGTTGAGAACGGCAGAAATGCTGTGCGGGTCAGCGACATCGTTCAGGTGCTCGATTGTGCTCGGCATAACGATGTCACCTTCAACGAATGTGAAGCCGTTGGTGCCTTGCACATGAGCAAGATTCCCAGAGTCTCCCGTTGAAAGATCATCAACTGCGACGACTTGGTACCCGTCGGCAAGCAGTCGATCACAAAGGTGCGATCCAATGAACCCGGCGCCACCTGCAACGACAACGGCTGAACCCGCTGGAAGTGAGGTCATGCTGGCCGACCGACACCGTCGTAGTTGAGCCCTGCCGCTCGTACCGCACTTGGGTCAAGCAGGTTTCGCGTATCGACCACTGATGAGCCTGCAAGGAGGTCCGCAGCCTGAGCGAGGTCAAGGGACTTAAATTCTGGCCATTCGGTCAGAATGACGAGCACATCTCCCCCGCGCATCACATCATCGATCGACTGCTCAACGCCAATGCCATCCAAGAAGGACTGCTGCAGTTTGCTGAGGGTTCCGACAGTCGTCGGATCATAGGCCCTCACTGTCGCCCCAAGCTCTCGCAAACGACCGATCACACTAAGACTTGGGGAGTCACGCAAGTCATCGGTTCCAGCCTTAAAGGTGAGGCCAAGCACTGAGATCATTGTTCCCGTGAGATCGTTCTTGCCCACTGCATGCTGCACCTTGCGGACCATGCGTTCACGCTGCTCGGTGTTCACTTCGATGACGCCGCGCATCATCGAAAAGTCATAGCCGTGGCTTGCGGCAACGTGCACCAAGGCATGTGAATCTTTAGGGAAACAACTTCCTCCCCAACCCGGCCCCGGACGTAAGAATTCGCGCCCGATTCGACGGTCAGAACCAATACCTTCAACAACGTCCACGACATCAGCGCCGACTGCTTCACACATTGCAGCGACGGCATTGACGAACGAAATCTTCATTGCAAGAAAACCGTTCGCTGCGTATTTGATGGTCTCCGCAGAGGCGGCGTCGGTAATGATGACTTGGGTGTCGATTGATGAGTACAGGGCTACGACTTGTTCGGCAGCGCCGCGGTCGTCCGCTCCAACGACTACTCGATCTGGATGAAGAAAATCGCTCACCGCAGTTCCTTCACGAAGAAACTCTGGGTGCGAAACCACGGTGATGTCTGGGCGTTGAATGACGTCGTCGACCACGATGGTCGTTCCGACGGGCACTGTGGACTTGTTCACAACGATGGCGCCTTCGCGAAGTACCGGTCCGATCTCGGCACTCGCCGCTTTGATGTAGGTGAGGTCGGCAGATCCATCATCATCCTGCGGTGTTGGAACACAGAGGAACACGATGTCGCAACGCTCTGCAACCTCAGTTGCACCAACCACAAACTCAAGTCGGCCAGCAGAGATACCCTCGGCAACAATCTCGCTGAGGCCCTCCTCAACAATTGGGATTTCACCGTTACGTAACCGGTCGATCTTCTCTGCGTCAACATCGCCACAAACGACCGTGTGGCCAATGTGAGCAAGACATGCACCGGTAGTGAGACCGACATAGCCGACTCCCACTACTCCGACAACTGGTGAATTGCTCATAGCGTCACATTCTCACTTGCTTGGCTCAAAAGCGTCACACTGCATCTCACGATCGGCAGTGCGCCCTATGAGACTAACTGGGAAACTAGGGTCGACTTCGTGATGACAGTTATCAACTCACCGCTTCAATCCGGCGTCGATACCGCCTGCCCAGATGGAGGGGCCATTTGCACGTGGGTCTACGACATCTCTGGTGGAAGCGACCGTCTTGCACAGTTTTCGGAGTGGTTTCTCGACCGTCCGATCAGGTTTTTAGCCGTCATCCTTGGTGCTTGGCTGCTCTCCAAAATTCTTCGTCGGTCAATCCGCAAGATTGTCACCCACATCGTGACCGCTGATCGTTCGTCGACATTTCAGCGACTTGACCGTCTCGGGGTTCCAATTACCGGCTTCATCGAACCCGAAGAAGACCCGATTGTTGCCGAACGACGCCACGCCCGAGCACTGTCGATATCGAACGTTCTCGGATCAGCAATGTCAGTTGCCGTGTGGAGCATTGGTTTCACAACCGCCCTTGGAACAATCGGCATCAACCTTGGCCCGCTCATTGCCGGTGCGGGAATCGCCGGTGTTGCGCTCGGTTTCGGTGCCCAAAGCCTCGTTCAAGATTGCATTGCCGGGCTGTTCATGCTGCTTGAAGATCAATATGGAATCGGGGATGTCATCGATCTTGGTGAGGCGGTTGGAGTTGTCGAAGAAGTCACCCTCCGAACGACTGTTCTTCGGTCGCTCAACGGAACGGTGTGGCATGTCCCGAATGGTCAGGTTTCGAGAGTTGGCAATCTCAGCCAGCTCTGGTCAGTAGCGGTCATCGATATTGATGTTGCTTATGACAGCGACCTTGCAGAAGTTCGGTCCATACTCAATGAGGCTGTTTCTGAGGTTTGTGCTCGCGAGGAGTTCACCGAATCCGTGCTTGAACCACCAACCGTGCTCGGCGTCGAGTCACTTGGGGCAGATGGCATCACCCTTCGCGTCACCATCAAGGTTGACCCAGGCGACCAGTGGTCGATTCAACGCGCCGTCCGCGAGCACGTCAAAGTTGTGTTCGACCGACATCACATCGAGATTCCATTCCCGCAACGCACCGTGTGGGTTCGCAACGAGGGCGAGATCTCCTAGAGATGTCAGCGCCGTTGCTTTGGGGAGTAGCGGTGCTGCTCGGAACATTTCGGCTCATCTGGTGGCTCGGGGCGAACGATCACATCTTGGCTGGGTCCTCTAAACGGCAGCCAGGCGAGGTACGCGACGTCGACCATTGCCCACCTGCCCTAGCGGCGTTTGTGCTTGTCGGAGCTGATAGCGGAACCTGCTTTCTCCCTCATCAAGCAGCCACAGCAGAGGTCGCCGATCTCGTACAGCGCAACATCCTTCATGCCACCACCGATGGAGACACCGCAACGATTTCACTTGGAAATGCCACAGAGCTCAGTAGCGACGATGCACTACTCGTACACATGCTGCAGACCCGGATGAGTAGATCTGACAACGATCTAGCGGTTGTTGGCTCAGGAACCCTGGCCCACCACCCACCGATCCAGGTGTGGTGGTTGCGTTACCGCCGAGCGATTGCTCTGCGCTCACGCGAACTTGGGCTCTCACAGCAACGTCCATTTCTTCAGTGCTTTTTCGGTATTTCGGGAGTCGCTGCTGTGATCGGTATTGCTGGCCTCGCTATCGCTCTTCGGTCACTCGTGAGAGCGATGACTGCACTCGACCCTCTTGAACTCAATGTCTGGTGGCTTGTCCTCGGTGGTTTCGGCATTCGCGTTGCGGTAGATGCGTTTCGTACAGGAATCGAGCGTTCGGACGTGCTCACTCCAACCGGTCGCCACTGTGCGGTGCGTTTGAGCCACATGCGGGATCGACTCGTTGAAGTTGTTAGTCCAAACGACGGTATTGGAGACTCGCGCGATATCGCTCACGCAGTTGCGTTGGGCATACCTACGCGGGTAACTCGGCAAATTCCGCTGTTCTCTCCTCACGATGAGCACCTCATCTGGTCATCTTCCGGCGACTCAGTTCGACTGACTCGGGTTCAACGTGACTGGCGCCCAGGCGAAGGCACGCAACCCCGAGTTGCGATTATCGCCGGGCTAGCAGCGACAGTCATCGCTCTCGGGGTTCGCCGTGCGGTTAACGGAATCTCAGCAGGTGACTGGTTGACCTCCCTTTCTGCCAACAGCCCAGTTGCAATCACCGACGTCGAGCGGTTGCTGTCGATTGGTGGACAAGCGGCGCTCCTTGTCCTATTGGGTGGAATCTGCGTCGCAGTTGCAGGATTCGTCGACCTCTTTGCTCGCAGAACGTTATTCGGCACGGTCATCGACGTTCGGCTACCTGAGGCACACACGGTGACGCAGAAACTTCGAGGATTCCTCACCGGCGCAGGCCATGACGGAGTAGCGATCGTTGAGGTCACACTTGATCTCGACGACTCTCACCGACCGCGCACCATCGTTGTTGATGCCAGAGCGGCAGCTCCCATCGGGTCCGAGGTTGCCGTTGAGCAGACCCTGCTTCTTCGTCGGGTGAGGTCGGTTGCACCCCGAGGAAGGTCAGGGGCAGAACATCTATCTGGCTCTACGCTGAGCGAATGACTCAGCATCGCCAGCAGATCGTTACCCTCGACTTGGAGGGAGTGCTCGTTCCAGAAATTTGGATTGCTGTCGCCGAGCGAACTGGCGTAGAAGAGCTTCGGCGCACGACTCGAGATGAACCTGATTACAACATTCTCATGCGGCAACGACTTGAGTTGCTCGGTGTGCATGGCTTGACAATGTCAACGATTCAAGAGGTCATTTCAACGCTAGAACCTCTCGAAGGTGCAAAGGATTTTCTTGATGAGTTGAGATCAGAATTCCAGGTGCTCATTCTGTCGGACACCTTTGAGCAATTTGCCCAGCCACTGATGCGTCAACTTGGATGGCCCACCATTTGGTGTCATCAATTACTCACGGCCGACGACCAGATCATCGATTACCGACTTCGAATTGACGATCAAAAACGCAAGGCTGTCAATGCCTTGAAGTCGCTTGAGTTCACCGTTGTTGCAGCAGGAGATTCGTATAACGACACGACGATGCTGGGTGCAGCGCACGCTGGCTTCCTGTTTCGAGCACCTCAGAACGTTCGAGACGAGTTCGACTTCCCTGCGCTCGACGAATACTCCGAGTTACTCAGTGGCATTCGAGCAGCTTTTGCGGCAGTAGGCGGGTAGTCCCCAACCCAAGTCGTACGGGTCGCGAGACGTAACCTGCTCTGGTGCCGTCAGCCGAAGCTTCTTCCCCCTCAACATCGCAGTCGCTCGGCAGTGGCCTCATTGGAGCGGCGATAGCCGTCTCCGCGTGGGGCTCATCGGGGGTCATCGTCAAAGCGGTCGACCTCGACCCCGTTGCCATCTCCTTCTACCGGTTCACGGTGTACTCGCTTGCAATTTACGTTGTGTTACGAGTTCGCGGGACCACGCCAACGCTGTCTGTTCTGAAGCATTCCGCTGCAGGTGGCATCTCGCTTGGAATTGATGTCGTGCTGTTTTTTACGGCAGTGAAAACAACAACCGTCGTCAATGCGACAACCATCGGCGCACTGCAGCCGATCATCATTCTCGCAATCGCAACGCGATTCTTTGGCGAACGGATTCGCCTCCGCGAAGTTGTTGCTGCGCTTGCGGCCATCGCAGGGGTGATTGTCGTCGTTACCCAATCATCCGGGAGCCCAGAATGGAATGGAGCAGGTGATCTTGCGGCGCTTGGAGCACTGTTTGCGTGGACAGGCTACCTGGTCATGTCGAAGCGATCAGCCGGAGTATTGACATCAACCGAGTACACCCTTGGAACAGGGTTCTGGACCGCTCTCGTTGCCCTGCCAGTCGGTTTCGCTGCCGGTCAAGACATGTCGCTTCCAAATCCAACGCAGTGGATGGTCCTACTCGTTCTCGTCATTCTCGGTGGGCTGCTCGGCCATTCGCTGATGAACTGGTCGCTTACTCGGGTACCGCTGTGGCTTGGTTCGACACTCACGTTGCTTATTCCGATCGTGTCATCGCTGACCGCATGGGCTGCTTTGGGCGAGTCGCTGACTTCGCTTCAACTTGCCGCTATGGGATTCGTCGTCATTGCGCTCTCAGTCATTGTGACCTCTCAACGAAATCCCACACCGGCTCCGCCACCCACTGCTCCGCTAACCTCAGTGGTAACGGATTCACCAAATGATGAATCATCGCCAACACCGCCCCCTAGCTCTTGATATTCGGAGAACGACAACATGTCTGACCAACCTGCAGCAATCGATTACACCTTCACCGACGAGGCTCCCGCTCTTGCGACCTATTCGTTGCTACCGATCGTCCGAGCGTTCTCAGGAGTTGCAGGGATCGGCGTGACATCATCTGACATCTCGCTGTCTGGTCGCATCATTGCAGTGTTCCCCGAGCGTCTCAGTGAGGATCAGCGCATTCCTGACCATCTCGGGCTCCTCGGCGATCTCACAGCAGACCCAACTGCGAACATCATCAAGTTGCCGAACATTTCAGCATCAGTTCCTCAGCTGAAGGCAGCGATCGCAGAACTGCAATCAAAGGGCTACGACATTCCAGACCATCCCGATAACCCATCGACTGATGAGGAGCGCGAGATTCGGGCAAGGTTTGACCGAGTAAAGGGCTCAGCGGTGAACCCGGTTCTTCGCGAAGGCAATTCTGACCGTCGTGCGCCGAAAGCCGTCAAGGATTATGCCCGCAGCCACCCTCACTCAATGGGAGCATGGAGCAACAATTCTGAGAGCCATGTGGCGACGATGTCAGAGGGCGACTTCCGGTCAAACGAGCAGTCAGTCACAATTGCGGCTGACACGTCAGTACGTATTGAGCATGAAGCCATTGACGGAACGGTGTCTGTCTTAAAAGACAGCGTTCCAGTTCTTGCCGGCGAAATCGTTGACAGCACATTTATGGATGTTGCAGCACTTCAAGCGTTCCTTAACGAGCAGATTGAGGATGCTCGCTCATCCGGCGTGCTGTTCTCGCTACACATGAAGGCAACCATGATGAAGGTTTCTGACCCCATCATCTTCGGCCACGCTGTCCGAGCATTTTTCGCTGACACCTTCACCGAGTTTGGCGATGTTCTCGAGAACGCCGGTGCGAATCCGAATAATGGCCTGGGTTCGGTTCTCAGCTCATTAGAGAACCTTCCAACTGAACAGCGCGAACGAATTGAGCAGTCCATTGCTGCCGGAATTTCAAATGGTCCCGCTCTTGCGATGGTTGACTCAGACAAGGGCATCACCAACCTTCACGTTCCGAGCGATGTCATCGTTGATGCGTCAATGCCAGCGATGATTCGTACTTCTGGCCAGATGTGGAACAGCGACGGAGATCAGCAAGATGCGAAAGCCGTCATTCCTGATTCAAGCTATGCCGGCGTGTACCAGGTCGTGATCGACGATTGCCGGGAGCACGGTGCATACGATCCTTCAACAATGGGATCGGTACCAAATGTCGGTCTCATGGCACAAAAAGCCGAGGAGTACGGTTCACACGATAAGACGTTCGAAATTGCCTCAGCCGGAACGGTTCGTGTTGTCGACGCAGCAGGAAGCGTATTGATGTCGCATCAGGTGAACACCGGTGACATTTGGCGTATGTGCACGGTCAAAGACCTTCCCATTCGCGACTGGGTGAAGCTCGCTGTTGGCCGGTCTCGGGCGACAGGGGCACCCGCAGTGTTCTGGCTTGATGAGTCACGTGCCCATGATCGCGAACTCATTGCAAAGGTTCGGAGTTACCTCAACGACCACGACACTAGTGGTCTCCAGATAGAGATCATGTCGCCAGTCGACGCCACGAAGTTCTCGGTTGACCGCATTCGACGCGGCGAGGACACCATCTCGGTCACTGGCAATGTTCTGCGCGACTACCTCACCGACCTCTTCCCGATTCTCGAACTTGGCACAAGCGCCAAGATGCTCTCGATTGTTCCGCTGATGAACGGCGGTGGATTGTTTGAGACCGGCGCTGGTGGCTCAGCTCCAAAGCACGTTCAGCAGTTTGAGGCAGAGAATTATCTGCGCTGGGACTCGCTTGGAGAGTTTCTCGCCCTGGCAGTTTCGTTCGAGCACCTCGCTGAAGTCACTGGAAACGCAAGGGCCGCTGTGCTTGCCTCAACACTCGATACAGCAACCGGCCAGGTTCTTGAACATGATCGCAGCCCAGCCCGTCGAGTGGGAGGCCTCGATAACCGCGGAAGTCATTTCTATCTCGCGCTGTATTGGGCCCAAGCGCTCGCCGCTCAATCAGATGATGCCGACCTTGCTGCGACATTTGCTCCGCTCGCTGATGCACTCTCCTCAAGTGAAGACAAAATCGTGGCTGAACTCGCCGCTGTTCAGGGGTCTCCGTGCGACGTTGGTGGCTACTACCGGCCGAACGATGAACTCGCAAGCGCCGCAATGCGCCCAAGCGCAACGTTCAACAACGCCCTTGCCTTGCTGAACTCTTGATCTATTGCTATTCGGCTTGTTGCTGAGTCAGCCCGCTGGCTCAGCAACAAATACCGGTATGACGCGATTTGCTTCAGCGGCTTTCGTCTCGTACTCGAGGAATGGCGCAAATACGCTGGCAGAGCGTTCCCACCACTCCGCACGCTCGTCCCCGCTAATCTCCCGGACCGTGTACGCGCTCGGTGCCGGACCATCTTGAATCATCACCGATGGGTCGGCGAGCAGGTTGTAGTACCAGCCGGGGTGAGTTGGCGCACCACCCTTTGACGCTACGAGCGCGTAGCTGCCCTCATGCTCGACCCGCATCAATGCGATTTTGCGAGTTGCCCCCGTCTTAGAACCAGTCATGGTGACAATGATCACTGGGATGCCTGTGTCGCGAAGGGTGTTCGCTCTCGTGCCGCCTGAGGCTTCGTACTCTGCGACTTGATCGGCAACCCACTGCATTGTGCTTGGAATGTAGTTATCGCTCATTTCTTGAGACTAACGACAGGTGCAACGTCGGCAGGTGTCACATGACCGGTGTGACTGGCCCCGATCCATCGAAGTAGCTAACGACGTTTTGTGCGGCAAGAGTCGCCATCGCTGTTCGTGTCTCGACTGTTGCCGAGCCGAGATGCGGTACAAGAACAGCATTGTCAAGACCAAGTAGACCGGGATGAACTTCTGGTTCGTGCTCAAACACATCAAGAGCCGCTGCAGAGATGCCACCACTGACAAGCGCGTCAACCAATGCCGACTCGTCGACAATTGGCCCTCGAGCAGTGTTGATCAACACTGCGTCATCTCTCATGGTGCTGAGAGCCTGAGCGTCGATGAGGTGATGTGTTTCTTGACTGTATGGGCAGTTGAGTGAGACCACATCAGAGGTGGCGAGTAACTCATCCAGGTCACATCGCCGGGCCGAAAGGGCATCTTCGATGCCAGCAGAAACTGCGCTTCGGTTGTGGTACACGATTGACATCCCAAACGCACGCGCTCTTTGCGCTAGCGCCTGACCAATTCCACCCATCCCCACGATGCCGAGCTGGCGACCCTGCAGACCCGAGCCCAGCATCATAAACATCCCCCATTTCCAAGGTGCTCCCGATCGGATTAGGCGTTCACCTTCGCCAAGCCGACGAGTTGCCATCAGGATCAGGCCCATCGCAAGATCAGCAGTTGCGTCAGTCAGGACGCCCGGGGTGTTCGTCACCGTGACGCCACGCGCATGACAGGCGGGAACGTTGATGTTGTTATAACCGACAGCAACATTGGCGACGATCTTGACGTTTGGTGCAGCATCAAGAAAAGCCTCGTCAACAGTGTCAGTGAGGATGGTGACAACCGCGTCGGCAGATGCGAGCTGATCGTTCCGAATGTCCTGAGGAATGGGGTCGTCGTGGGTCCACGCCCAGACCTCACCAACTTCTTTCAGCAGGTCGATACCTGGCTCAGGGATCCGACCAGTGACGACGATCTTTGGGGTAGTCATTTCGCTCCGTTGTCAATCCACTCCGCGAATCTCTGCAGGCCGCGTTCAATGCGATCGACCCCAATTCCCGAATATGCAAGTCTGATGAACTTGTCATCCTCACCGGGAAGCGGTCGTCCGAAGTGGTGTCGTGTGCAAAACGACATGCCCGTCGAATGAAGAGCCGCCGTTGCGAACTCTCCAACATTGGTATGCCCTACACGATCCATTGCTTCCGCTACCCGAGGGAAGAGGTAAAACGTTGCCTCTGGAACAGCGAATTCGACTCCTGGCACATCGGCAAGGGCGCTTGCAGTTGCATCTCTCCGCCTCCGGAGCTCGTCAAGCAACGGCGCTGCTCCCGAAGGGTCGTTGAGGGCTGCGACCCCGGCATGTTGAACGAAGTGGGTCGTGCAACTTTCATCATTGGTGTTGAGTTTTGAAATTGCCTCGATGACTGGAACCGGACCAGCGGCACAACCCAGTCTCCATCCGGTCATCGCAAATCGTTTTGAGAAGGTGTACAAAATGACCGTTCGTTCACTCATTCCCGGGAGGGATGCAATCGACGTCGAGGTTCCCGAATACCGCATTTCAAAATACGCCTCGTCCGAGAGCACCCAAAGGTTGTGTTCAACCGCTATTTCAGCAATCCGTTCCATCTCTTCTCTACTGCTCTCGCAACCGAGCGGATTCTGGAGATTGTTGTAGATCAGAAGTCGAGCCTTTGGCGCCTGCTCTTCGAGTCGATCAAGGTCAATCTTGAATCCAGTCGGGGTCATCGAATAGCCGTATGGCAGTGGGGTGCCTCCGAAGTATTCGACCTGACTCTCGTAGATCGGATATCCAGGGGATGGAAATAGCACACCATCGCCGGGATTCATCAGGGTCTGAATGAACTTCGTGATGACAGGCTTGCCACCGGGCTGCACTGCAATATTGTTTGACTCGAAGTGCAGACCGCGTGCTGAACCGATGTCATGAGCAAGTGCGGTTCGCAACGGTTCAATACCGGCGCCTGCGCAGTATCCCGTATACCCAGCATCGATTGCCTCTTGCATTGCATCGACAATGTTGCGAGGAGTCGCGAGATCGATATCGCCAAGATGGAACGGGAATACTTCGTTACCGGCAGAAGCCCATTGCGCAGCCGCTTTCGACACTGCGAACGCGGTTTCTGTTCCGAGATTGGAAAGTCGATCTGCAAGTCGTAGCTGTGGTGGTGCACCCATGTCCCCCCCTGAATACTCTTTACAAATTGTACAACACCGGATTTGTTGACTTGTTGGCTTGTCACCCAACACCACGAATTTTGCGATGAGAACCTAAGGTCAACTCATGGAGACACCAAGCAGCGTCG
>Ga0255780_10004685_pt1 | contig 11695 bp, 5 predicted proteins | sample 071ome_32_FD_179978 | JGI IMG/M metagenome (GOLD analysis project Ga0255780, IMG submission 179978) | Coastal salt marsh microbial communities from the Groves Creek Marsh, Skidaway Island, Georgia - 071405AT metaG (version 2) | ecosystem: Environmental > Aquatic > Marine > Intertidal zone > Salt...
AAGGTGTATCCGTCCTTTTCTTGATGGCCTCTGAAATCACCTCTTTGAGTTCGCCGATATTGGGTAATTGATGGTATTTGGTGAAACGTTTGAGACCCATAAGCATACCTTTTTGTTCGTCTCCTTCAGCAATTGAGGCAATGCCTTCTTTTGCCTTAGTGGTAATGGTCTCTACGGCATTAAAGACATAGAGCTCAGTCATGGCGATTTGCACTTTTTGAGCATCAGCTCCATAACGGTCGATGTTTTTCAGAGTACGGTAAATTGCAGACTCTGCCATATAGATTTCAATCAAAATATCCGCTGCTGCCATGAGTAGCATTTGATGCGATTCTAGCTCGGTCCCAAATTTTTCAACTGCAGCACCAGCCACCATGAGAAAGACCTTTTTTAGTCTTTTTGCCAGGTCTGCTTCTTGGCTCAATGGGGCACTAAAATCGGGCACTTCAAAATCAGGAATACCCATGAGTTCTTCTTTCACCGCATAGGCAGGGCCCAAGAGGTCAACGTGTCCCTTCATGGCTTTCTTAATCAACATACCTACAGAAAGCATTCGGTTGATCTCATTGGTTCCTTCATAAATTCTAGATATTCTAGCGTCTCTCCATGCAGATTCCATGGGCGCATCTGCACTGAATCCCATTCCTCCGTAAATCTGTAACCCTTGGTCGCTGCAGTCTTGTATGTGTTCTGACACAATGACCTTTAAGATCGAACACTCGATCGCAAACTCTTCAACCCCTTTTAGCTCAGCGTCTTGATGCGATTCACCCTTATCGAGTCTTGCGTTGATGCTGTGTTCGATATCGCTTGCGGCACGGTAACAGGCCGATTCGTCGACGTAACACTGAGTCGCCATTAAGGCGAGTTTTTCTTTAATCGCTCCAAAATTGGCGATTGGAGTTTTAAACTGTACGCGTTCTTTTGCGTATTTGGTCGCCTCTCGAATAACACGTCTTTGTGCATCTAGGCATGCTGCAGCAAGCTTGATACGACCGACATTGAGGGCATTCATTGCAATCTTGAATCCGTTACCACGCTCTGATAACATGTTCTCAACGGGTACCTTAGTCTCGTTAAAAAAGACTTGACGGGTAGAAGAGGAGTGGATACCTAGTTTCTTTTCTTCTTCTCCATAACTGATTCCGTTGTTCGGGTCGTTCTCAACGATAAAACCGGTAATGTATTTATCGTCTTCAATGCGGGCAAATACGATAAAAAGATCGGCGAAACCAGCATTTGAGATCCACATTTTCTGACCGGTTATCAGATAATGCGTCTTGTCTTCAGAGAGTACCGCTTTTGTCTTCCCTGAATTGGCGTCAGATCCGGCTCCAGGCTCTGTGAGGCAATACGACCCAAACCATTCACCACTGGCGAGTTTAGGAACATACTTTTGCTTTTGCTCTTCTGTTCCGTAGAGGGTGATCGGCATGGTTCCGATGCCCGTATGCGCTCCGAATGCGGTGCTAAACGAACCGGTGACACCAGAGATGTAGTCGCAAACAAGCATGGTTGAAACGAATCCCATTCCCATACCTCCGTATGCTTCTGGTACCGCTATACTCAGTAGGCCAAGCTCACCTGCCTTTTGCATGCATTGCTTGGTGTATTCGTAATCCTTTTTTTCAAAGCGTTCCCAGTGCGCCCATAGCTCACGTTCAGCAAATTCTTTGGTGCTTTCGCGCATCATTTTTTGGTCTTCAGAGAGATCTTCTAGGGTGAAGATCGCTTCTGGAGTAGGGGTTTTGACAATAAACTGTCCGCCTCTAATGTGTGTTGTAGTTGCTGTTTTCTCTTCCATAACTGTAGGTTTAAGCAATAAATTCAAATATTCCTGCTGCGCCTTGACCGGTTCCGACGCACATCGTAACCATTCCGTGTTTGCCTTTCAAACTGCGTTGACGCATTTCATCAAAGAGCTGTACGCTCAATTTAGTTCCAGTGCAACCCAATGGATGACCAAGGGCTATCGCTCCTCCGTTGACATTTACCGTTGAAGGATCTAAATCAAGTTCACGGATAACGGCTAGGGATTGGGCAGCAAATGCCTCATTGAGTTCAGTAATGAGTACATCGTCTTTTTTCAAGTGTGCCATTTTCAAGGCCTTTGGAATCGCCTCAACAGGTCCGATCCCCATGATTCGTGGTGGGACACCGGTAGCGGCATAGCTTACCAAACGCGCAATCGGCTCGAGTTGGAGTTCTTTAACCATTTCTTCGCTCATCACTAGGGTAAAGGCTGCACCGTCACTCATTTGAGAGGCATTACCAGCAGTAACCGTTCCTCCATCGGCGAATACAGGACGTAATTTTCCAAGCTTTTCAAGACTCGTGTCAGCACGGGGTCCTTCATCGGTATCGACCACATAAGAGCGCTCTGCGCGTTTCTGGTTATTGTCGAGATAAATCTCGCTAACCGTAATGGGTACAATCTGATCCTTAAATCTGTTTTCAGCTAGTGCGGCTAATGCCTTTTGATGTGACTCGAAGGCAAATTGATCTTGATCTTCGCGATTCACCTTGTATTGTTTGGCTACCTCTTCGGCAGTGAGTCCCATATTCCAATAATAATCAGAATGCCCTGTGATAGCGCTGTTATAATCAGGAGCGGGCTTGTATCCTCCCATAGGGATGTAGCTCATGCTCTCCATTCCGCCTGCAATAATGCATTCTGCCATACCCGATTGGATTTTAGCCGTGGCGAGTGCAATGGTTTCTAAACCCGATGCACAGTAACGATTGACAGTAACTCCTGCAATACTTTCTGTATCAGACCCCATTAAAGCCACTAGGCGGGCCACGTTTAAACCTTGCTCTGCCTCAGGCATCGCACTTCCAAGAATGACATCATCTATACGCTTCTTATCGAGTTGTGGAACTTGATCGAGCATATGACGCATGGTTTCTGCAGCGAGTTCATCAGGTCTTTTAAATCGGAACAATCCTCTTGGGGCTTTTCCGACCGCTGTTCTGTAGGCTTTAACTATATATGCTGTTTTCATTGCATTAATTTCTTAAGGGTTTACCTGTTTTAAGCATATGCTGAATGCGTTCAAGCGTTTTTCGTTCTCCACATAAAGACAAGAACGCTTCACGTTCTATGTCAAGGAGGTATTGTTCACTAACAGTTGTAGACGCGGATAGATCTCCTCCTGACATCACATAGGCCAATTTGTCGGCCATCTTTCTGTCGTATTCAGAAATATAGTTTCCGGCGACCATACTGTCTGTTCCGACCAAAAAGGCACCTAATGCTTGTCTACCCAAGACTTTGATGTCTGTTTTCTGGATAGGCTGTGTGTAGCCTTGGTCGGCCATGATGCGGGCATAGGCCTTTGCTGTGGCTAATTGTTGGTCACTATTGGTCACTACAATGTCTTTGCCTTTTTGAAGAATTCCTAAGTCGTAAGCCTCATAGGCTGAGGTGGACACCTTGGCCATGGCAATGGTTAAGAAATACTCTCTAAGTGCATTCAACTCGAGATCTCCTTTTTTAAAGGTATCTGCCGCCCGAACTGCCATTTCTTTGCTACCTCCTCCTCCAGGAATAACACCCACTCCGAATTCTACAAGTCCGATGTAGGTCTCCGCGGCAGCAACAACACGATCTGCGTGCAAGCTCAGTTCACATCCGCCTCCAAGGGTCATTCCATGAGGGGCGGCTATCACCGGTATCTTGCTGTAACGCATGCGCATCATGGTGTCTTGGAAATATTTGATGGCCATGTGCAGCTCGTCGTATTCTTGCTCTACAGCGAGCATGAAAATCATTCCTAGATTGGCACCCACTGAGAAGTTTGCACCTTGATTACCTACGACGAGTCCTTCGAATTGATTCTCGGCTATCTCTACGGCCTTGTTAAGCCCAGTGAGTACTTCGGCACCAATGGTATTCATCTTCGAGCGGAACTCCGCACAAACAATCCCATCTCCGAGATCTAACAATTCGAAATCTGGGTTTTTGTAAACACTATTGGTTTTACGCGTGTTATCAAGAATGATAAAGGCATCTCTTCCGGGGATACGCTCAAAAGTCTTAGCGTCTTGATTGTAATAGGTCGTATGTTGTTGATCAAGAGCGTAAAAGCCTGTCGCACCGTTTTGATGGAGCGCTGTGACCCATTCGGGCAATTCATGGCCTTTTGCTTTAGCCAATTCAATCCCTTTTTCTAAACCAAGAGCGGTCCATATTTCAAAAGGTCCGTGCTGCCAGCCAAACCCCGCTTTCATGGCGTCATCAATTTTGTAAATACGATCCGTAATTTCTCCTACGCGATGAGCTACATAAGCGAAAAGATCCCCAAATACAGATCTGTAGAATTCTCCAGCCTTATCGGTGCCGTCGCAGAGTACGCGAAACCGATCTTCAACTTCGCTAATACTTTTCGTTTTCTCTAGTGTTTCAAATTTTGCCTTCTGTTGGGGGCGATACGTTAATGTATTCAGGTCAAGGGTTAAGATTTCTGAAGATCCATCTGGTTTTTTGGTCTTCTTATAGAAACCTTCTCCGGTTTTAGCGCCTAACCTGTTTTTGCTCATCATGTCTGTGACAAATGATGGCAGGCTAAATAGTTCATGGCGCTCGTCTTGTGGGCAATGCTCTTTAATTCCATTGGCAACGTGGACAAGCGTATCTAATCCTACGACATCTACGGTTCTGAAGGTGGCTGATTTAGGACGTCCGATCACCGGTCCGGTAAGCTTGTCTACCTCTTCTACGGTAAGGCCTAGGGTGTTGACGCTGTGAAACAAGCTTTGAATACTGAAAATTCCGATGCGGTTTCCGATAAATGCGGGGGTATCTTGCGCGACTACAACACGTTTTCCTAAGAAGCGTGTTCCAAAGTCTTCAAAGAACGAAAGTACCTCTGGTTTGGTTTTCGGCCCAGGAATAATTTCTAGCAATCTGAGATAACGCGCAGGATTGAAAAAATGCGTTCCACAGAAATACTGTTGAAAATCATCACTTCTTCCCTCAGACATAAGCCCGATAGGGATTCCTGAGGTATTTGAGCTGATCAAGGTTCCGGGCGTTCTGTGTTTTTCAATAGCTTCGAACACCTGTTTTTTGATATCCAAGCGCTCAACTACTACCTCAATGATCCAGTCTACATTTTTGATTTTATGCAAGTCATCGTCTAGGTTTCCCGTTTGAATACGACAGGCGAAGGCCTGATGATAAATAGGAGAAGGCTTAGACTTAAGGGATTTACTTAATGCCTGATTTACGATCCTGTTTTTTACTTTCGGATGCTCTAATGAAAGCCCTTCTTCTTCAGGAAGAAGCTCCTTCGGCGCGATATCTAAAAGCAGAACTTCTAGTCCTATTCCTGCAAGATGAGAAGCAATTCCGCTACCCATGATTCCAGAGCCGATGACGGCCACTTTTGTGATTCTCTTTTTCATATGACGTTAATCGATTCGTTCGTCTGAGTTTGTTGATTAAGCGCTTCGATGGTAGCGTAAAACCCTTCAAGGTCTCTAGGACTCAATTGTTTCTCTACGCCTTGATTGAAGGCATAGACATGTTTTTTAATGAGATCCCTTTTGTCAAGACCGTCCTTTGTAATATGAATGATAACACCTCTGCCGTCGTGCGGGTTTGGTTTTCGTTCGATGAGCTTCAGATCTTCTAGCGAGTTCAATAGACGGGAAAGCGAAGTGGGTTCCATACCCATTATAGGGCCAAGAGCAGTAGAAGCAGTTCCGTTTTTAGGATCGATATTGAGTAAGGTCAATCCTAGCGCCATCGTAATACCGTACTGCTTGGCAATTTCAGTATACATGCGCGACACACTCTGCCAAGTGGCTCTAAGTGAATGATCTATAAGGGGTTTCTTTGAAGACATAACCCCATAAAGATACTCAATTTATTATGCATGCATAATAAATTGAGTTAAAATTTTGGGTCGACCTTTTACTTTTAAGAGGTGTATATAGAATCGTAAAGGTCTTGATACAATCCCCGTACCTCTTTGCGCTTCAGCTTCATTGTAGGGGTGAGGTGTCCACCCTCAATAGACCATGCATCTGGGGTAATTCTAAAGTCTTTGATCTTTTCCCATTGGGCAAAATCGCTGTTTGCTTCTTCAATCTCTTTGCCAATTCGTGTAATGACCGCTTCGTCAGTACCGTAATCAGTGCGATTTTGAGGTAATGCAATTCCCTTTTTGCTAGCCCACTCTTCAATGAATTCGAAGTTGAGCTGAATGAGTGCGGCAGGCATCTTTTGACCTTCTCCGACCACCATTATTTGTTCAATAAATAGGGATTGCTTGCAGCGATTTTCGAGCAATTGAGGAGCTACATACTTACCGCCCGAGGTCTTGAACATCTCTTTCTTACGATCTGTAATTTTCAAGAATCCATCGGAATCAATCTCTCCAATATCACCGGTGTGAAAGTATCCGTCTTTTAATACCTCAGACGACTTTTCTTCGTCCTTGTAATAACCTTGCATTACGTTCGGTCCTTTACACAAAATTTCTCCGTCTGAAGCGATCTTAATCTCAACGCCAGAAATAACCTTTCCGACAGATCCTACACGCCATCCTCTATTGCGTTGATCGTTAACTGTGATCACCGGAGATGTTTCAGTAAGTCCGTATCCTTCCATAACTGGAATTCCGGCCGCCCCAAATACGCGTGTTAAGCGGGGTTGAAGCGCAGCACTTCCTGAGACCATGAGCTCAAGATTACCGCCAAGCGCCTCTTGCCATTTCGAGAAGATGAGTTTACGCGCGATGGCGAGTTTCAAATTATAGACGAGTCCGCGGTCATAGGGTTCGAAAGCATGTCCCAAATCTACCGCCCAGAAAAACAATGATTTTTTAAGACCCGTGAGTTCTTTTCCTTTCGCGATGATTTTATCGTAGACCTTTTCGAGTAGGCGAGGAACAACGGTCATAACACTCGGTTTGATCTCTTTGATGTTATCACTGATTTTATCTAAGCCTTCTCCATAATAAATGCTCACACCACAGTATTGGTAGAGGTAAACGATCACGCGTTCGAAGATGTGACACATCGGTAAAAAGCTCAAAGCCACCGCGCCTGATTCAAAGGGAACGCGTTCTCGTGAAGAAAGCAAGTTGGTCACAATGTTTTCATGCGATAGCATAACGCCTTTGGGCTTACCGGTAGTACCAGAAGTATAGATGAGGGTAGCTAGATCTGCGGGTTGAACTGCCTTTTTACGAGCTTCTAGTTCGTCACTATGGTTGAGGTGCTGCCCTTTATCTCGCAGTTCGGTCCAATGTTTGGCGCGTTTCAATTTGTCGAAACTGTATATTTCTTTTAAGTGCTTTAATTCGCTATTAACAGCGAGCACCTTTTCTAAAATCTCATCACAGGATACAAAACAATACTTTGCTTCGCTATGATTGAGAATGTAGGCGTAGTCTTCTTGAGAAATCGTCGGGTAAATGGGAACGGTTTGGGCACCAATCTGTAACACTGCCAGGTCTAGAATGCTCCACTCGGTGCGATTGGTCATAGAGATCAGTGCAATTTTATCGTTTGCTTGCACACCGAGATCAATCAACGCTTTACTGACGGATTCGGCTTGCTCTATGAATTCAGCAGAGCTGGTCGAGACCCAATTTCCATCCTTCTTGGTGTTAAAGGCCTTTGCGAGCGGATCGCGTTGCAATTGATCGTACGCGAAATCAAATAAGCGTGTTACAGAAGTCATGTTTGCTAAATGTTAAGGTATTTGCAAAATACGCTAAACACTTAACAATTTAAAATCCAATTCTTCGCGTTAATAAAGGCTTCAATCCATGGGCTATAATGATCCTCTGAATTCGGATAGTACGCCCAGTTCCAGGCAAATAGAGAACGCTCAATATGAGGCATAGTAACGAGATGTCTTCCGCTCGGGTCTACAAGCATTGCCGTGTTGAAATCACTGCCATTCGGATTCGAGGGATATCCTTCGTACCCGTAAGTTCCGACAATATGATAATGCTCTTTTTCGAGTGGCATACTAAATCTTCCTTCACCATGAGAGATCCATACTCCAAGGCGCGCTCCGGCCATTGAGCCCAGCATTATGGAGTTGTTTTCTTCTATAACTACTGAGGTAAAGGCACTCTCGTGCTTTCTAGAATGATTGAAGGTCATCTTTGCGTGTGTCTCATGTTCTGGGTAGAGTAACTCTAATTCCATAAACAGTTGGCACCCGTTGCATATCCCTACAGAAAGCGTGTCTTCGCGCGTGAAGAAATCATTGAGGGCTTTTTGAGCTTTCTCATTGTATTTAAAGGCTCCAGCCCAACCCTTTGCAGACCCTAAAACATCAGAGTTCGAAAAGCCTCCTACAGCACCTAAAAACTGAACGTCTTCAAGCGTCTCACGCCCGCTGATTAAATCGGTCATGTGCAGGTCTTTTACTTCGAATCCTGCAGCGTATAGTGCATTAGCCATCTCGCGTTCAGAGTTACTTCCTTTTTCACGCAGAATAGCTGCCTTAGGTCGCTTCCCTTGAATTTCAAATCGCTGCGAGTGGTACTGTTTCGGAAATTGATAGGTGAGTGGTTGATTTTTGTAGTTCTCAAATCGCGTGAACGCTAAATTGTCAGCGGTCTGATGTTGATCAAAGGCTACAGAAGTCTCGTACCAGCGATCTCTTAGGCTTGCACTATTCAAACCGAGCTCAACACCTGCATTCTTAATAACTAATTCACCCCCTTCTTGTACTTCACCGATTTTTACGCACTGGATAGGGCAGGTGGCTGCAATAGCATCAAAGCTATCGTCTGTGGCTTGAAATACTACAGAGGCATTCTCAGCGAAAAGAAGGCGGATAGTGTCTTCGCATCCTAATGCGTTGAGGTCTAAAGTTGCCCCGATAGTAGTATCGGCAAAACACATTTCAAGAAGCGTTGTAATCAATCCACCAGAGGCGACATCGTGACCTGCGCAAATGCGGTCATGGCTAAGTTGTAATTGAATCCAATCGAAGGCAGCACCAAAGGTTTTGTGACCCTTAATCGTGGGTGCGTGTTCTCCAATTTTAGCCTGTGTTTGTGCAAAAGATGAACCACCGAGCTGGTAATCGTCTTGTGAAAGATTGATGTAATAGATAGCTCCCTTATCCTTTTTAAACAGGGGTTCAACGGCTTTGGTAAAGTCGTTGCAATGTCCGGCAGCCGAAATAATCACTGTTCCGGGAGCTAATACTTCTTTGTCGGGATATTGCTGCTTCATTGAAAGAGAATCTTTCCCTGTTGGTATATTAATACCTAAATCGATAGCGAATTGGGATGCGGCTTCTACAGCGTCGTACAGTCTTGCGTTTTCGCCTTCATTGTTACAGGGCCACATCCAGTTGGCTGATAGTGAAATCGATTTCAGGCCTTCAGCAAGTGGTGCCCAAACGATATTGGTAAGGGCTTCTGCGATACTGTTTTTACTCCCTGCAACTGCATCGATCAATCCGCTCACCGGGCTGTGTCCAATACTGGTTGCGATCCCGTTGTAACTCGCAAAATCTAATGCGGCTATACCGTAGTTCTGTAAGGGTAATTGTAACGGTCCAATGCATTGTTGTTTTGCAACGCGTCCTGAGACACAGCGATCGACCTTGTTGGTAAGCCAGTCTTTACAGGCTACCGCCTCTAAACGTAGCACTGCATCAAGGTAGTCGTGAAAATCGGCTAAGGTATAGGTGAGGGTTTCGTAGCTGCGAGGAGTAGTATTGTCTTTAAGGATCATTTTTGGGGCATTACCAAAAAAATCTGTCAGCTCTAGATCAATGGGCTTAGAGTCTGATTTTTCAGAATAAAAAGAAAAATGATGGTCTCCGGTGATATCCCCGACGGTATACATGGGCGCACGTTCTCGTTCTGCGATTTCTTGCAGCAGTCCGAGAGATTTTTCCGGTACCACGAGTCCCATACGCTCTTGAGATTCGTTTCCGATCAATTCCTTTTCTGAGAGTGTTGGGTCACCAACAGGTAAGGCGTCTAAATTGATTTTTCCGCCGGTTTCTTCTACTAATTCTGAGAGGCAATTCAAGTGACCTCCAGCACCGTGATCATGCACTGAAACAATGGGATTGTCATCGCTTTCAGCGAGTGCTCTAATGGCATTGGCAGCACGCTTTTGCATCTCCGGATTAGAACGTTGAATGGCATTGAGTTCAATGGCACTTCCGAAGGCACCAGTATCTGCACTCGAGACTGCGGCCCCACCCATACCAATGCGGTAGTTATCTCCTCCGAGTACTACTACTTTATCGCCAGGCGCCGGCCTCTTCTTTTGAGCGTATTCTCTCCTTGAATAGCCCACACCACCTGCCAACATAATTACCTTGTCATAAGCTAATGCGCGCGTGTCATATGCCGGATTAGATTCTTGATGTTCGAACGTCAAAAGTGACCCTACGATAAGAGGTTGTCCAAATTTATTTCCGAAATCAGAAGCGCCGTTTGAGGCTTTGATCAGTATGTCTAGAGGGGTTTGGTACAGCCACTCTCTCGCCTCAATGGACGCTTCATGGGCGGCTAATTCTTTCTTGTGCCGTGGATAGCTGGTCATGTAGACCGCTGATCCTACAAGCGGTAATGACCCAATACCGCCAGCTAATCGGTCTCGTATTTCTCCGCCTGAACCCGTAGCTGCACCGTTGAAAGGCTCTACAGTGGTGGGGAAGTTGTGTGTCTCTGCTTTGAGAGAAATCACACTCTTGTGTTTGCTCTCTTTATAATAGGAAGCCTTTTGGGCAAACTCTGGGGCAAACTGAGTAATTTCAGGACCTTCAATAAAAGCAACATTGTCTTTATAAGCCGATACAATGCTATTCGGGTACTCCTCCGAAGTCTTGCGAATGAGCTTAAATAGCGAGAAAGGTTTTGCAGTACCATCGATTTCGAAAGTACCGTTGAAAATTTTGTGTCTGCAGTGTTCAGAATTCACCTGAGAGAATCCGAACACCTCGGCATCTGTTAATTTGCGCCCTAGCTTTTTGCTGAGCCCTTCTAAATAAGCAACTTCATCTTCACTTAGTGCCAGTCCTTCTTGGGCATTGTAGCCTGCGATATCATCGATCAACAGGCTCGGATTCTGCTCTACTGAAACGTCGAATAGCGTTTGGTCTAGACCCTGATACTGCTGAAAGAGCATGGAGTCTATCTCGTTGTTGTCCGTAAAGGCGTTGAATTGCTCGACCCTTATGACTCCTTGAATTCCCATATTTTCAATGATTTCAGTGGCATTAGTACTCCATGGAGTTATCATGCTGGCACGCGGACCACTAAAGGCTTGAGCGATACGCTCGTCTTGAAGTAGGGGGTGGCCACCAAAGAGCCACTGAAGTTTTTCGATATCTGAGGCACTTAAGGCATCCGTTTTTTGAACGGCATAAATCAAAGAAGTGGGATTTCCGAAGAAATAAATCATAGGGGAGGCAATTAAAAAATCAAAGGTATTTAATTAGGATTCACGCTCAAATAGGGCCATGAAAAAGCCGTCATAATGATCTATTGAAGGGTAAAGGTGTTGTTGACTGATGAGTTTAAAGGTAGCACCTTCAGGTCGCTTCAAAAATGCTGCTACCTGATCTTCGTTTTCTTGTGGCAGAATAGAACAGGTCGCATAGAGTACTTTTCCTCCGGGCTTTACCATTAGTGAATATGAGCTCAGCAGTTCTTGTTGCGTCTTCACCACACGGTCTAAGAATTCAGGAGTA
>Ga0255780_10004699_pt1 | contig 11674 bp, 16 predicted proteins | sample 071ome_32_FD_179978 | JGI IMG/M metagenome (GOLD analysis project Ga0255780, IMG submission 179978) | Coastal salt marsh microbial communities from the Groves Creek Marsh, Skidaway Island, Georgia - 071405AT metaG (version 2) | ecosystem: Environmental > Aquatic > Marine > Intertidal zone >...
CCTGCTGACCCATCAAGATGGATTCCGCTTCGTGTGCCCGTAAAGCCGTTGGCCCAAGGTTGGTTAACGTAATTCGGATGTGCGAAACAGTGCCTCCACTCAGGGCGATCACAACCGCACAAGCAGCTGTCGCCCAATCACCAGTCTTTCTTTTCAATTTCTTATAGGAATAACCGGCGCCCGGTGGGAACGCCTTAACCGTAATTTCGGTCAAAATGTCGCTTTCTTCGAGGGCTGTCCAATAAGTCCCCAGAAAGAACTCTGAAGCAGGTACCTGCCGCTTTCCATTAGGTCCCACGATAGTCATTACTGCATCACAAGCCAAAGCAAGGGCAGGATGATCATTGGCAGGATCGCCATGTGCGATATCTCCACCAATAGTTCCACGATTCCGGACCTGAGGATCGGCGATTAATTTAGCGGCTTCAGGCAGTAACGGAACTTTCTCGTTCAGCACTGGATCGGCGATGACCGAGTTCTCTGATGTCATTGCTCCGATCACGATATCATCACCAATAACGCGAACGCCCTTCAGTTCTGGGATACGATTGATATCCACAAGGTGTTCTGGCTGAGCAAAGCGTAACTTCATCATTGGAAGAAGGCTATGGCCGCCGGCCAGGATTTTTGCTTCTGAGCCAAGACTCGATAACAACCCAACCGCCTCATCCACTGTTGACGGGCGGTGGTACTCAAAGCTAGGAGGAATCATGGGTGTCTCCGATTATTTTTTTATTTGCGGAGACCATCGAGGCGAGAACATTCAGTGTTCATTAAAGCATCCCTGCTGAAATCTCAACGATCTCAGGCGTGACTTTATAAAGTGCATTCTTTTCTTGAAAAATGCAAGCTAATACCGAAGTAGCAAGAAAGCACTCACGGCGTGAAGCAGTATTTGGGACCAACCAATGAACGATATAAAAATGACGCGCATCGGTCGGTACCAATCCGCCTGGAATCGGACAGATCTTGAAACAAGTCTGAACCCCTCCGACAAACCAGACGAAAAGAAAATTAACGCCTTGATGAAGCTCGGTGATGAGATGCGTGAGTTAACGAAGAAATATCAAAAAACATAAAGAGACGACCGAATCATGCGTTTTTTGCTCTCATCAAACCCCGCCATGCGGGTTTCAAGACGCATTTTGTTCGATCACATAACTGCAGTGGCTAATGCGGACCCAATCATCTGTGCGAGCCGGTCTGTCGTTAATAACCCAAAGTACTAAGTCCGCCATCATTAGAATTTTACGATTACAGCATTTGCCGCAGACACCGCTTTATCGAGAGCTTCTTCAAGACTCGAACCGCGAGCAAGCGCGACACCCATTCGCCGCTTTCCACGAATCACCGGCTTACCAAACAGCCGAATCTGCGTGTCGGGAGCCGCTAATGCATGATCAAGATCAGAAAATTCGGTCTTTTCGGACTCTCCACGAGGAAGAATCACCGCCGACGCACTAAATCCATGCTGAGTAATATTCGGAATCGGCAGCTCAAGGATCGCTCGAACATGTAATGCGAACTCTGAGAGATCTTGGGAGATCAAGGTGACGAGACCGGTATCGTGAGGCCGTGGTGAAACCTCATTAAAAAAGACCTCCTCACCCTTGATGAACAATTCAACACCGAAGAGCCCTCGACCATATTCGCCACACAGAGCGGCAGTCACTTTGTCAGCAATCTCCTGGGCCGCCTGAAGCGTCTTCTCCGACATAGGATGCGGCTGCCAACTCTGCTGATAATCACCAGATTCCTGAACATGACCAATCGGATCGCAAAATGACACCCCATCTTTTTGGCGAATCGTCAGTAAGGTGATTTCGTAGTCAAAATCGATCAGTGATTCAACAATCACTTCACTCACATCTCTGGTTCGACCCCCACTTTGCGCATAGTCCCACGCAGGCTGCACATCCTTGATGTCACGAACGATACTCTGCCCTTTACCAGAACTACTCATGATCGGCTTCACCACAAAGGGGATCCCGACGACTTCAATCGCCTGGTGATAAGCCTCGTGGCTATCAGCAAACCAATAGTTCGATGTCTTCAATCCCAGCTCTTTCGCAGCCAATTCACGAATCCCTTTACGGTTCATCGTCAACTGAGTTGCACGTGCCGTCGGAATCACTCGATACCCTTCGTTCTCAAGCTCCACCAAGGTGTCAGTTGCAATGGCTTCAATTTCAGGAATGATCAAATGTGGTTGCTCAGATTCAATCACAGCGCGCAATGCGATGGGATCAAGCATGTTGAGCACGTGACTACGATCTGCCACCTGCATCGCAGGAGCGTTGGCGTAGGAGTCAAGCGCTATCACCTCGATCCCCAAACGTTGAAGCTCGATCACGACCTCTTTCCCAAGCTCGCCTGAACCACATAACAGTGCGCGTTTGGCAGTCGTAGTGAATGGTGTTCCAATGGTACTCACGCAATCTCTCCTCGCTTGAATTAAACAAATGCCAGCCTATCCTAAAATCACAAGAGCCATGATCATATCAAGCATCAACTGCTGACTCGCGGAACTCAAGTGCGGACTCCGAATCACCCGACTTTCCAAACTGACTTGGGATCAGAATTCGACTATCAGATGCCGAGCAACGCTTTCAGTGCCAATGAACTAAGAGATCGCGATTTGTAAAAATAGCCCAAAACAAATCGCCTTGATCGCAAGTAACGCGCAGGCGAAAACGAACCAGTGATTCATTGTTTGATCATCGACACGCCGATTAAGCCGTCAACACCGGATTGAATACGGCATCCAACTCATCTGATGCTCCTGATGGATTCGGCTCGAACCGAATGATAAGTGAATTCCTTACTTCTGAATTCTTGATCGCACCTAACAGAAAGTCTCGGTCATTCGCGGGCTCGCCGTGGACATAGATTTGCGTGACTAATTCTCGTGCTCCAGCAGTTATTTTCATATGTATGTGAGGCGCTCGACCTGGGTATATAACAGGCTTAATGGTTCTAAACCGGTATCGACCCTGAGCATCTGAAACGGTTGCTCCGTACCCTTGGAAGAATGGATCGATTCCGCCGCCTGCATGCGGGTGATGATAAGCACCAAAGGCATCACATTGCCAAATTTCAATCTGAGCATCAGGTATGACGACCCCATTAGAATCCATCACCCTTCCGAAGAGATTGGTCACTTCACCTGTCGCTACACCATCACTTCCTTCGACAAACGTCAGGTCTGCGTTGCTATCGAGTGGAATTTTCAATGGATAAAACGGCCCCAAACTTTGAGGTGGCGTCACCCGTGCATGCACCGCTTGAGCCACTGAATACAAAGCAAGACCTGTCAGATGTGAAAGGAATTTCCGTCGCTTTAAAATCATCAGAGATCGCCTCCTCTAATGTCATGATCTAACATTCTCTGTGCACGACAAGACCAACAGGTTTCAAAAGTCCCGGGATTCGCCACCAAACAATGCGTGCACATCCAGTCCTCTAGTGTATCCAGAGGTTTAAATGACTCTAGAATGCAAGAAGCAGAAAACCAATCCTTTGGCTCAATAATCCAGACCTCGGGCCACGTTTCCACAAAGGGTAACTCACCAACACCAGATTGAAGCCCCTCGTTTTTGATCAGCGAAGAAATCCCTTGTGCTTTTAATAACGAGTTCAGCAGTTGCGCTTCAATGATATCGCCAGCGGTGTAAAGTTTCTTCATAGAACATTCCGATCACTCACAGTTATCCCAGCATAGACCGAATACTTGGATGAAAGAGCACATTGTAAGTAGTAACACCGTTGATTCTATCGTTAAGTGAGTGGTGGTATGGTCTCATGGATCGCTGATACTCCTCCCCATCAGAAAGAACAACAAAGATCTTAATGGTTTCAAATGTGGAGGGGGGTATGCACTCTATCGCTTTCAGCGGCTCAGTAGTTCCATGGGAGAAGTCAATGACTCGGAATGCCAAACTCCAATATCCGGCGGCAAAACCTATTGGAATAGATTATCTCCCGGTTATTGACCTACACGTAACTGACGGCTCAGATCCAGAGCAGCGAGAGTCCTGCCTTCACGGCCGTACCAAATTACTTTTCGAAGACCAGCTTGAGTCATTGAAAACACGGCGTAATGATCTTCGCGGATCGGATCACCAATCTGATTAGGCAGATACTCAGTTGCGCGAGACCAAGCCATATTGAGACCACTAGAAGTGATCTCAATGAAGCGCTCACCACCAAATACAAGCTGATATGCACCACCGACATGACGGTCACCTGAGACCAGCAACAGATCACTAGGCGAACGTAGACGCAGCATTCCTAATAACCTATCCCGCTCGTGCGGCAAGTTACCCCATCGCTCCCAACCATGCCCCTCGGCTAAAATTTGAATTGAGCTCATTAGGATTCGGATATCAGCTGGCCTTTTGAGTGCATCTTCAAGCCATGTCCACTGTTCCTCGCCCAGCATCGACTGACTGAGATCAAAGTTAGGAACGTAGCGCTCAGCACCTGGTGTATTCCTGAGAAGTGTCGGCTTCAGTTGTCCTCGAAACGAACGCGTATCTAAAGCAATGAATTGTGTCCGAAGCCCTTCAATTTCTCTAATCGCACTGTGATAGATTCCGTGAGGTGAAACTTGTTGAACATCCATATGTGGACCAAAAAACTGCCAAAATAAGCGCCGGCTGATCGATTGACCCACAAAATCTGAACCACCATCGTTTCGACCGAAATCATGGTCGTCCCAAGTGGCATGAATAAATCCCAACTGATCCCATGGAATGACCGAACTCGCCCGCTCATATGCGGCTTTTAGATTGACTTCGCTGAAATGACGGGATGCATAAACGTTGTCTCCTAAAAATAAAAACCCGTCAAAGTCCTCTGAGGCGATCTGCTCCCAGATTGCTGGGCTTTTTGCTTGATCGAAACAAGACCCGACACCAATTCGTGTTTCGGCTGAAACACTCATTGAGCAAATCCCAAAAGTTAACCAAATCCAGCACCTAGTAATACTTAAAAACGTCATCACCACAGCAAAATTCACAATCCGCCTGTCTGAGGACCGGTTCAAATATTCTAAATGATCCATTGAAGTTACTTCTTTCAAATTTCAACCACTTGATACACCATCTGTTTATTACGGGAATAAGTATCTCAAATGACGGCTATCAGACGCTTAATAAGAGAACCGAAAGCGACAAATGCAAGTACTAAGAAGCACATCATCCTGAGCCATCGCGGAGCGATAAAAAGAGGAAGAAAAATGAGCCCGAATAACCAGAGCAACATCAAAATGGCAAGATACCAGAGACCATCGAGAATTCGGTAGCCCAACATCTGAACACCTTATGTAAAACGCAAATACAGGATCTAAATAGTCTTACTACAGGACCCAAATTTGAGCGTATTGAATCCGCCATTTAAGTGGCTCGTTGAGAACTTCAGACTATTCATATCGAAAGATAGATGATTCTTCCGGCCCGTTTCACTGGGTTCGACAGCCCAAAGCACGCCATCAACGTTTTCTTGGATGTCGTAGATAAACTGAAAACTTTGTCCGTCACGACTGTATTCATAGGCAATAGTTTGCGCCGCCAGATCAATGACGATAGATGGGCTGTGCCCTTCTCTCTCGTATACAGAAAGATCATTTGAACGCCCATAAACCGCTTTTGCGGAGCAACTAAGCACTAACCCTTGGGCCCCAGCAACTAGTGATATCGATGCGCAAAGAGCGAAAATCAGCTGTTTTTTTATCGTCATAGCGGGTCTCGCAGTTATCGTTTGCCCATAGAATAGAGCAATCAACTAATCGAAAGAAAAAAGGCACGCTCTGCAGAATGACAGACCATTCGTTCTGTCTGGCGGAACTGCCCTTCGAGGCACCAATCAATGGCCTTATCGGCTATCTAAAGGCTCTCCCGAGTTTTTAATCAATAAATCCGCCATCCCATGATTTTCATCTCGATGCTCCTCCTCATCAGCTCGAACACTCAAGATCACATCTTTCAAGGTTGCATCGGCTCGAAGTCCGTAGTACTCGATTGCTATGGCTGGAGCTTGGATATTTTCAACTTCTCCTGCTTCGACTTGTTCGAGATATTGGGTATAGCTGATGACGGCCTGTTCTTCAAAATAACCGACCATTCGATGAGCTATTTTCGGAAAGAATACATACAACAAAAAATAGAAGTTCCAAAAAATTGCCTGGGCAAACAGTATTGCATAACGCTCAAACCAATTGGGTTTGGCTATTTCGATAAATATCATGAGATGCATCCGCTCGTTCTCAGCTTCTGCAAGCAGGGTCTTAATCCACCCTCGCGAGTCATGCTTCATGCCTCTAAGACTTCGAAGATGTTGCCACATTCCAGCGACCATACCGGGTACGCCTGCAACTGTCTCAAGAACGACAGCTCGATGACCATATCGCTTTGCAAAAAAAGTATCAGCAATGAAACGAAGTGTGAGTGTGATACCCAAAGCAACGTGATCTGAAATATTTTCCGGGGCTCGGTGGTGCATAATCATTCTTTCCATTTTTTGCATTGCAGTAAAGAGGTTAGGCTCACAACAACAATAATCAAGCCCGCTTTCCTCATCCAACCCGAATATCACCTGATTTCGTTGCGCTCAAACACCTGACGTAACTCCTAATTCATGAAAAGATTAGCGTCAAAGACAATCACGCAAAGGTTGCATGGGCCCGATACCTCATTATTGCTTGATACCGGCACTGCTGCGATAAAGATTGATTAACAAACCAGTGACAATTATTAACAGGATCCCCACTATCCCTAATAAGCTAGGCAACACATCCCAGATCAAATAACTTGAAATACCGACGGAAGCCAGATATGCATATTCATAGATCGCCACCTGACTGGTCTTTGTCGTTTGATAGGCGCGGGTGATGCAAACCAAGGCTAATAGAGAAAGCGCCGCAATGATCCCCACCCATAAAAAGTAATCTGTCGAAACATACGTCCAGGGACTAAACAAGAATCGAGCTTCACTGACTAACTCTGGAGTCACGGGGAACAGTGAGAACATCGTGGTCATTATTCCTCCAATGATACCGATGCCGACCATAAAGCACATAAGGATTGCCAGTGGACTCTCGCCACTCAAGTGTCTAAATGTCAGCATCGAAGCAATTGCGTACATCGCGCCAGCCCCTACTGGAAATAAATGAAAAATTGTTAATTGTCCCAGATTCGGCAAGAGAATTAGCACCACTCCAAGCATTCCTGTCCCTACCATGAGAAATTGTCGCGGCCGAATGGGTTCTTTCAGAAAGATTGCCGAAAATAGCAACACAAAGATGGGCGAGGTGAATAGACCAGCCCCTGCCTCTGCTATTGGCATCAGTGGCATAGCGGTAAAATAGAGCAAAATTGCAGAAACCATGAAAAAGGTGCGTACAATCATTAGGATCCATTGCCGGGGAATGAGAGACAATCCGCATACTCTTGACACTAAAAGAATTCCACACAAGATAAAGATTGATCTTATGAAGTGGAATTGGCCGACGCTAGCAGACTCCCACACAAGCAATAAGAGGCTGTCGGAAACTCCCAAAATTGAAATTCCGATAACCAGGAGGAGAGGACCTGACCCCGGAGCGAAGTTGTATTGCTTCATAAAAACTCAACCAACGTGACGATTTTCAAAGAGCCACACAGGACAACTTCGCAAAAAATTCGAATCTTTAGGAGCATCCAATAACACATTAAGAAGGATTGGCCGATAAAACCGTCAATGCGCCGGAGTGGCGGCAAGATAGTGGCGGAGAGGCAGGGATTCGAACCCTGGATAGGCTATTAACCTATGCCGGTTTTCAAGACCGGTGCATTCAACCGCTCTGCCACCTCTCCAAAGATCGCGATCACGATTGGGGCCGCATGTTAGGCGATTAAGTACTTGGATTCAACTATTGCGTTATCTGAGCCTATGATCAACGATTGACCCTCGGACGAAACACATTATCATGTCGTCTTTCGTTTCGACGGCCCCAGTAAAAGGAGTTATTTGTGAGCAATACCAAGATCATAGTGCCCGTCTTCGTTGGCGCAGCCATCTTACTTATCGGAGCGCGGTCTATTTCATGGGAGACTAACCATCAACCCGTTGGTAAGTGTGTGGGTGAATGCTACGAAGCTTATAAGGTGGAAGATGCCAAGCGTCGTGAAGCAGAGGCTGCTATGTTAGCCACTGCCAGCCCTGTTGATTTGGGCAAAAAAGCCTACACCGCTTGCGCGGCCTGTCATGGCTTGAATGGTGAGGGTGGTGTTGGTCCCAAGCTCCAAGGCCAAACCAAAGATGCAATAGTGTCTAAGCTAACTCAATACAAGAACGGCGAAACTCGTGGAGCACAGAGTGCGCTCATGTGGGGGCAGTCAGCTGCGTTGTCTAATGACGATATGGCGAATCTTGGGGCTTTCGTCGAATCGCTCTAAGGTTGATCATTTAGCGTCCACCCTCTCCATGAAAGCCATGGTGAGGCTGGTCGCTAAAAACAGCACATGGATTCCAGCCGTAATTCCAATCTCTAACGGAAAACTCTGCATCCCAAGTCCATTCTTGTAGGTCTCGGCGATCTGGAACGCGGTGCCTAAAAGTGCAATGGACGATAATCCCACAACCGTCGAAATGAGCTTTCCTTTCAATTGCTGTGGACGCATCATCCCGAGTTTTTGAATCCCGCGCGACGCCTCAGTGTCCATATTGTCTAAATGATCAATATCATCGACAAAGCTCTGGTAGGATGACAGCGCGATAATCGTGATTAATACTGCGATTAAAGCCAAGTCAATCAGCTTCAACAATAGAATAAAGATCGCTTCAAGAGAGCCTGCTGAGTCAAAAATCAACGCGACCGCAGCAGACAGTTTGACCAACACCCCTACTTGCGATAGCAAAACGAACACCAGTCCGGCCATCAACATCAGCATGGTGGCGCCGAACAATAGTAAAAAGGCAGCAATCCCCTTTTCTAGTAGAGATGCGATCTGTGCGTATCCTTTCATGTCAAACCTCCGAGCGCAGAGCTTAGTAGGATTTCTTGACAGCGCGACGATGAAAATCGGTGGTTTGATTTCTATTTCGTCAACAAACAACGGGGCTCAACCATTCGATCTACAATTTCTCGTTACCCGATTCTGAAAGACGCTAAATAAAAGGCTCTAACAGGTCTTGCAAGATGAACGAGAATCATTACTATGGACCTGTATACTACGAAAGTTGAGTACATCAGGTACTTAACAGAAAAAATTGAAAAAGGAGTTTTTCGATGAGTGATCGCATTACCCAAGCCACTGCGACGGTTGGATACGGAGTTTCAGAGTCAGCGAGCAAGGTACTGCGCAACACCTACATGTTGCTCTCAATGACATTATTCTTTAGTGCTGGAATGACTGCGCTAGCGGTTTCTACTCAAGCGCCACCCATGCATTGGTTATTGACATTAGGCGGGATGATTGGATTGTTGTTTGCTCTTCAAGCAATGCGAAACAGCATTTGGGCCTTGCCTCTAGTGTTCGCGTTTACTGGGTTCATGGGCTGGAGCCTTGGACCAATGATCTCTTATTACCTGCAGTCTCCAGGCGGAGCGTCAATTGTTGGTAACGCGCTGTTCGGTACTGCGGCTGTCTTTCTCTCGTTGTCGGCGTATGTCTTGACGACCAAGAAAGATTTCAGCTTCATGGGCGGGTTTTTGTTCACTGGTTTGATTATTGCTTTACTTGCTTCAATCGGATTGATCTTCTTCCAAGTCCCAGCGCTGAGTTTAGCTCTCAGTGCGATGTTGGTGATGTTGGCAGCAGGTTACATCTTGTTTGATACCAGCCGAATCATTCACGGTGGGGAGACCAACTACGTGATGGCAACTGTCGCTCTCTACGTAGACATTTACATGCTGTTCACCAACCTACTTGCGCTGTTGGGCGTCTTCTCTGGCGACGAGTGAAGCAATTCGCCATCTTGCTGGCGGTGTCTCCTGATCAGGGAACGCTGCCACTAAGAGCCGTCGAGACCATCAAGACCGCGTTATCCAAAGGACACGCGGTCTTTTGTTTTCTATACGAAGACGGGGTGCTATTTGCCAATGAGCATCGGGATATTCCGCAAGGTGAGACCGACCCAGCACACCAGATTCAACAACTGGCCGATGTTGAGCATTGCGAAATCGTAGCCTGCATCACCGCCGCTGAGCGACGTGGCATTTCCGAATCTAATCGATTCACCGGCATTCGTCTTGGTGGGCTTGGCGAGTGGACTGAACAACTTCAAGCCGCTGATCGCGTGGTTCAATTTCGATGAAAACGGTCACTCTAGTCATTCGATTCGGACCGACTGCGGCGCTTGGCACGCGAGAAATGGTCGATATGGCGTTGGTTCTCGCGACGTTTGAATGTCCAGTATCGGTCGTACTACAAGATGCTGGCGTGCTCTGGGCAAGCCTCCCTGCAATGCCAGACGCAAGCCCTCTCGCCTTAAGTGGTAAGCTTAAGAGTCTACCGCTCTACGACATTGAGAGTATTTATGTCGATCAAACCAGCTGTGAGCAACGTGGGCTCCGTTTGTCTGATCAGTTTCCTGGTTGCTTGGCGAGCCGTGACGCTATCTGCCAATGCCTGGCCTCCGCCGACGTCATTCTGGAGGCCTGATGATTCACTTGATCACGTCTGAAAACGCACTCGTCGATGCACTGGAATGGATCCGAGCCGATGATCAGGTCGTGCTTGCCGGCAAAGCGCTTCAAGCGTTACATCGCATGCCATCGACATCCTTTTCTGTGTCAATCTTCGAAGATGACGCGGCCTTTGTACCCCCCGGGAATTACTCGACACTATCGATGGATCAGTGGCTTGACGCTCTAGAAGCCTCTCCCTGCCGAACGTGGAGTTGATGTGGGGCTGAACTTGGATTCCGATGGCTATCTCAGCGTCCTCGACGACTGGAACAAGTCTGTCGCCCACGAACTCGCCGCTCTCGAATCCATTCAACTCACTCAAGATCACTGGGAGTTGATCGCATTGGTTCGTCGGTACTACCAAGAATTTGATCATGCACCAGCGATGCGGCCGCTGGTGAAGTGGATTCGACTCGAATCAGGCCCTGACAAAGGCAATAGCATCTATCTACACAAGCTATTTCCAGTCAGCCCAGCCAAACAACTTGCTCGCGTATCCGGCTTACCTAAACCTATCAAGTGTCTCTAACTCAAGGCTGTAAGCGATCCACTTTGATATATGGCTGTAACACCTCAGGAACAGTGATCGATCCGTCTTGATTTTGGTAATTCTCAACCACGGCAATCAAACATCGACCAATCGCCACACCGGAACCATTTAAGGTATGCAAGAGCTCAGGCTTTCCCTGTTCATTTCTGAACCGAGCCTGCATTCGACGCGACTGAAAATCTAAGCAATTGGAACACGAACTGATCTCGCGGAATTGATCTTGACCCGGTAACCACACTTCAAGGTCATAGGTTTTCGCCGCAGAAAAGCCAAGATCACCACCACAGAGATTCACGACGCGATAATGCAATCCCAACCCAGTAAGGACCGCTTCAGCATGGCCACGAAGCGACTCTAACGCATCCCAACTCTTCTCGGGATGGGTAATCCACACCAGTTCAACCTTATCGAACTGATGCTGACGGAACATCCCACGAACGTCGCGACCATAGGAT
>Ga0255780_10004702_pt1 | contig 11672 bp, 7 predicted proteins | sample 071ome_32_FD_179978 | JGI IMG/M metagenome (GOLD analysis project Ga0255780, IMG submission 179978) | Coastal salt marsh microbial communities from the Groves Creek Marsh, Skidaway Island, Georgia - 071405AT metaG (version 2) | ecosystem: Environmental > Aquatic > Marine > Intertidal zone > Salt...
ACCGCCGTAGTACCACAGCGCAGCGTTGTCGTCCAGCGGAGTTGCCAGCGGGTTGCCGTTGATGTCGTTACCAGCTTTGGCTGCTTCCAGACCGGCTACCGTTGCCGGTGGCAGCGGAATGGCCAGGTCGTGCCACTGGCCGTTGCGAAGCGCTTCTGGAATGGGCCAGTGGAGACGGTTCATGAGGTCGGCAGACCCATCGTTCGACGGGTTGTCGTCCGTCTTGTCGAACATCGTCAGGGAAACACCCGGCATACCAGCGTTGGCGGGATCCACCAGGAGTTTGAGATAGAGCGTATCGCCCTCGCCACCGCTCGCCCCGACGTTCTGCGTCATGTCGAGACCTGCGGCACGCACGAAGCGGTAGCCGTTCTCCGACCAGTTGCCGTAGTCGTACTTGTGTACACGGTTACCGGATGTCGGATCGAGAGGATCGGCCACAATCGGTGCCGATGCTTCCGGAATCAACACGTTGGGACCATCAAAGAAGAAGATGAAATCGTCTCCCAGCTCGGTCAGACCGCTCTGTGCCTGCGATGGTGCTGCGACAAATGCAGCCATCACCAGCATCAGGACAGCCATGAAGCCGAAGCGGTTCGTAGCACTCGTATTCATGATGTTGCTCGTGGTTGTTTGATATGGCAGAGGGTCGGGTCGGAGACGCCCGACGCTCCTCCCGAAAACCTTTTCAAAAAAGAAGGTATAAAGCGCTTCCGAAAAATGAAAAGGTTTTCACGGTGTTTTCAGTAAACCTACCAAAACGGGGTAATTTTCGCGTTCAGTAGCGAATAAGGGGCCGAAAGAACCGATCAGCGCCCGATTTAAGGATCATGAAGTAGGCACCTGGGGATAAGGAGCCCGGCATTTCCAGCATGAGCTGATCACCTTCGGACAACGCACCGTGCAGCGCCCGGTCCAGGACCAGCCGCCCCGTCGCGTCATACAGCTGCAGCACACCTCCTTGTGGCAAAGATCTACCCAGGGTAATGGCTATGGCTTCCCCAAACGGATTGGGGAAGGCATCGAAGACGATAGGCGTACGCTCAGGCAAATGATCAACCTCTGTCGAGCCAGAGAGGCTCAACTCGAACCTGTTGAGGTACACGCCGAATGTGGAGAATGTCATCCTGAGCGTTCGATGACCCTTTTCGAGCCAGATGCCATCAAGCCGGGCATCCCGGAAGAAAGAGGTCGAGTTGGTGGACTGATACGATAGCGCATCGGGCCACTCCTCCCCATCCACGGAAAGCGATATGGAGCCATCCTTGGTTGCCGCCAATCGAGCCTCCAAAACGTAGAAACCCGTCTGTGATACGTCAATGGTGTACTCTATCCATTCCCGGAAGGTCACATCCTGGATCTGGTATCCTCCACCGATGTCATTTGACTGCCCGATATCCACACTGCCGTTCCGACGCAGTGCACCTCCCGTATTGACCTCAGACAAATCCAGATAACTGACACCGCTGCCTCCGATGTCAAAATACTCCGCTTCAAACGTTCCGGGTACGGTGGGCGGGGTCATCAAGTAGGGCGCCTGAACACAGGTATCACCGACCTGTACGTGAAGGGTATCGGAAATAGCCTCCCAACCATCGCTGTCCTGCGCCGTGGCGACAAGCGCATAACACCCGGGTGATGCAGCATGAATCGCGTGCTCCAATGACGATTGCGAATCGGTGGCCAGCAAACCGTCCTCTTGCCTGATTGCAAGGCGGACAATGTCGCCATCGTTGTCAGAGGCCTGTGCGAACAGATTGACGCTATCCCCGGGTTCGTAGCGCACGAACCCACTCCCTTCCTGGCGAGGGTTGCGCCCTTCAAGAGTAATCTGTGGTGGACCCGAAGCGTCTTCGAATACCCGCACATAGTCTATCTCAAAGCGCGCCGGGAAGTGTGAGGGATCAACTCCTTGGAGGCCACCCCATGTCCCCCCGACAGCCAGGTTCAGTATCAAATGGAATGATCTATCGAAGGGCCAACGGGTCCAATCGCCCTCTACCCGCTCGTAGACCAGGTGGGGTGTCTCGTCGACAAAGGTGGTGATCTGCGATGGCGTCCACTCAAGGGCATAGATATGGAAATCAGATCGCGATGTCGGGTTGGTTACCGTAGAGGAGGGGTTATTGCCCCGGATATGATTGAGCGCATTGACATGAATGGCGGAGTGCGACTGTTCCGGCTCGAACCCCACCGCCTCCATGATGTCGATCTCACCATTGTCCGGCCAGCCGCCATCACCATAGGCAGCTTCAGATGGCATCATCCAGATGGCTGCCCATGTGCCAAGACCTTCGGGCAGCTTCGCCCGAATCTCGAAGCGGCCGTATGTCCAGTCCCCCTTTCCCAGCGTGCGGAGTCTTGCAGAGGTGTATGGAGCTCCTGCGTATGATTCATTCCGCGCTTCGATGATTAGTCGCCCGTCTTCCAAGCGGGCATTTTCCGGTCGGGCATCGGTGTAGTACTGCCATTCACTGTTGCCCCACCCTCCTGCACCGACCTGGTAGGACCACTTCTCGGGGTCTGGTTGCAGTCCCGAATCGAACTCATCACTCCACACCAACTGCCAGTCCTGACCCAAGACGTTCTGGGTAACAGGCAACAGGATCAGGAGCAACCAGGCGGAAGCACCTATGATGCACGATGTCGCTTGCCTCTGCATGGCACGTGCCTCAGGCTGAAGCCCGCAAACGCAGCTCCACGGGAAGCTTTTCGGACAGGATACGATCCGAGGTCCCGTGCGCGGCGATGGCCGATGACAACAGCCTGACCGACCGCTTGCCCAACTCGGAGATCGGAATGTGTACGGTCGTCAGGGGCGGGAAGGTATACGATGAACTAGGAATGTCGTCGAATCCCGTCAGGGCCACATCTTCTGGGACCCGCAGACCACTCTCCCTTATGGCACTCAACGCGCCAATGGCTGCCACATCATTGGAAGCCATGATGGCTGTTGGGGGCTCGGACAGTGAAAGGAGGCGACGAGCGCCCTCGAAACCCGCTTGCTGGGTAAACTCCCCCTGAACAACAAGGTCCTCATCGACAGGCAACCCTGCTAACTGGATGGCTTCACGATATCCCCGGAAACGCTCCGCAGCATCAAAGGCAGCGGCTGAACCCGTGATGAATCCAATCCGGTTGTGCCCCTGCCCGATCAGATATTCTGTCATCTGACGCATCCCTCCGTAGTTGTCAAACGATATGAGGGGAATCTTGGACCCTTCCGTACGGGTATTGAGGAAAACGACCGGGAGACCAGAGGGAGCAGAGGCCAGTACCTGGTTGGAAGTAAGAACAGGGGCCATGACCAGGATACCGTCCACACGCCGATACATTCCCTGCAGGGCAGCGGCCAGTTCTTCCTCAGAGTTATGGGAGGTAGAAATCAACAGCATATGCCCCTCTTCCTGGGCGGCGCTGTCAATTCCATTCAACAGCTCTGCATAAAAATCTCCCGATACATACGGGAGCAGGATCCCGATGGCACCCGTTTTACGCGAGTGCAGACTTTGCGCAGCCGGGTTCGGAGTATACCCCAGATCGCGAGCCGCACTGAGCACGCGCAGCCGCTTGTCTTCCTTTACCTTGCAGGTATCATTGAGCACCCGGGATACCGTGGAAATCGATACCTTTGCATGCTCTGCAACATCCCGAATTGTAACGCCCATAATGTCCAAAAACCTGAGTGGGTACGGCCCGCAGACGCTTGTGCGTGCATCCTGAAAACCTTTTCAGGATGATAACCCTCCAATCAATCTATCGCAAGCATGCATAAAATGTCCAAAGAGCGTTTATTCATTTCGGCACTGGTTGCCTTGCCCGTCGTGTTGCTTTTAACCGCGGAAATGGGCTTGCGACTTTCAGGATTTGCTGAAACACGACGAGATATCCTGAAACCGATTGAAAACAAGGACGGTTGGGTTGGTGTCAATCCTGAATACCCGGGCCGATACTTCCGGGGGTTCCTTCCAGCGGTTGCCTTTACCCCCTTCCGCTCTCCCAAACCGGCCGACGGTATTCGGGTGGTCGTGCTCGGAGGCTCTTCTACCGCTGGATTCCCCTATCAATGGTATCATGGATTTCCAGCGTTTCTGGAACAACGGTTGACCGATTCCTACCCTGACAGACCTTTGGAGGTCATCAACCTGGGTATGACGGCCGTCAACAGCTATACTCTCTGGGATCTGTCCCGACACGTTTCAGCCATGGATCCTGACCTTGTGGTCGTCTATGCCGGACACAACGAGTTCTATGGAGCCTTCGGCGCGGGAACAACCGGAACATGGTATCCCAAAGGGGCATGGTTCGGTCGAGCGATTGTTACCCTCAAGCGGTCTCTCCTCGTTCAGGCACTGGAGTATTTGATCCTAGGGCCGCCAGACTATGGCTTGAATGCCGGAGCCAATGAGCGGACGCTGATGGCCCGTGTGGTTCAGGATGCAGGAATCGTTTTTGGGGGGAGCGTGTACGAGGCGGGCCTCGAGCAATTCCGGTCCAATATGTCGCGTGTGCTGGATCACTTCGAGCGCGAGCGTATACCCGTTCTTGCAGCTACTCTCACTGCCAATCTGAGGGAACAGCATCCATTGTCCCAAACCGAGGATGCCGTTGCAGCTTTTGAACAGGCCCACCGGGAATTGGCAGCTGGAGACACGGCTGCAGCAGCTACCCTTTTTCATCGAGCGCGGGATCTGGATCAGATTCGTTTCCGGGCACCATCAGCCGTCAATGAGATCATACGCTCGTGGGGAGAGCGCAGGAACGTGACGGTGGTAGACATGGAAGCCACCTTCTCGAAGGCCTCAGCCACCGGTATCCCGGGCTATGACCTCTTCACAGATCATCTGCATCCTACCGCCGAAGGGTATGAACTGATGGCCGCCTCCATGGCGCCCGCAGCCGTGTCCATCCTGAGCGAGGGGGGTCTCGAGCCACGGCCCCTCGTGCTGGATTGGGACCATACAATGATTGACGGCCTTGCCTACTCCGAGGCCGGTATTTTGATTGATCGTCTCCTCTCGGACTACCCCTTCAACCTGGAGGGCGACCCCGCCTCGGCACGGACAGCATACGAAGCCTTACTGAATGAGCGACAACGCAGCGGATTGCTTGCCGACTCGCTGGCACTTGCCGTCATGGCAACCTCCCTGAATACGCAGAACGCGTTGCTGCAGGGAGCAGGACTGCATGAAATGCGGAAAGACTCTGCCGAAGCATTGCGCTACTACTACGCCCTCTTCAACTGGCAGCCGTTCAATGGGAAGCTCATGGAAGAAATCATCGGACGATACCTGCCAAGCTCCTCATGGGATGCTGAGCTGGAGAAAATGGCCCTGTTCGGGGCGAACAGGACAGACGGAGCTTACTTCTGGAACGCCTTGGCCGTTACGCAGATCAGGCAGGAGCGGTGGCGCGCGGCGGCCGTGGCCCTGTCCGAGGCGGAGCGAATCAGTCCATCCTCTCCGGTCATGTTGTACAACCGCGCCCGTCTTGAGCTGGCCCTTGGGGACACGGCCGCCGCGCGGGCAACGCTACAAGCCTATCGCCAATCACAATCCGGCCGGACAGACACCGGGTCGGCAGGTGGTCAAACGCCTCGGCAGTAAATGACAGGATCGCATGGCTGCCGCCCATGGCCAAGCTGTTTGGTCAGTTGATCGGGTAGGATGCCTCCTGCATCGGGCCGTCACCCAGAAACCATCTGGATCGGTCAGCATCCTCGAGGAGGGCCTTCAAGTCAGCCTCTTCGCCGTCGATCAAAATGGAGCGGGATACCAGCCGGATGCCGTGGCTGTAATCCACCCAACGATCTGTATGACCCGTGTACAGCGGCTGGATGGGCTGCCCATTGGTACGATGCCATCCATAAATGGCAACCCGACCGGCTTGCGTGTTCATGCGTCCTGTCAAGACGACATCCTTCTTGTGACCCGCCTTCCAGGCGCTGTCAGGCACCCCCAATGAGTCCCGCTGGAGGCCGAGCCTGTAGTCGTGCTGAAGAAAAACGGGCACTGTCGTCATGGCCGATGAAGGGGGAATGGGCAGAGGCGCCAGCTTCACCTCGGCTTGAGCCCAGATCTCGTCCACCAGCGTGCTCGTGGGCAGCATCATACCGGTCGCATCTGCGATACGCTGCGCAGCCTGAGGGGACATGGGCACCAAGACGTAATCATTGTCCGATCCGACGGCAAGGTAATCCGGTAGCACTCCGATACGAACCGGAACCCACTCTCCGTCCACCACCCGTTCAAGAGAGAGCGTTCTCAGGATACGCAACCAGGACGGGACGTTACCGGACAGGACTTCCTGCACGATCTGCTCGTCGCGTTCCTCCAACGAGAGTGGCCGCCACCGGTCCATCAGTGTAGACCCCGGCAAGGCGTCAGATGCCCTGCTGGCAAGATCCCATTCCTCCGATAGGGTATCTACGGTTGAATCGCATGCAACGGTGGCCAGGATCATGAGCATAATCGCCCACACACCTCTACTAAACGGCATTCCTGCTGGCATTAATATTCCCGTACAGGGTTCTGGTTACAAGTTTTTCTAGGGTCTCCGGAGCGTATGCTGCCTGATGTTCCTTGCTCAGCTGCTGCAGGGCGTATTGCTGAATGACAAGCAGCGGCAATACGATCCGTTCCCGGATTGAGACCGACATGCGGGATACGGCCTCCTCCTCCATCAGATCCGCATACCCCGAGACGGCAATCAGCAACGAACGGGTACGATCGAACTCCTCCCTTATCAGGGACCAGAACGAACCGAATTCCGGATCGTCCTTCATGTAGGATGTCAGCGCAAAATTACATTTCGACAGGGACATCATGCTGTTGAGCATCAGTGTCTTGAAAAAGGGAACGTTGTGGAAGAGCCGCATGGCCTCGTCCAGGCGACCTTCCTCCTCCAAGCGCTTCAGGGCCGAACCAAGACCATAATAGCCTGGGACGTTCTGCTTCAATTGACTCCAGGCGCCCACGAACGGAATAGCTCGCAGGTCTTCAAAAACTAGCGATTCGCTCGAGCCTCGGGAAACGGGCCTGCTTCCGACATTTACACGGGAATAGAATCGCAACGTGCTCATCTTCTCCAGGTAGGGTACAAACTTGGAGTGCCCCTTGAGTGCCATGTAGGCCTCGTGGGCGTAGCCGGCCAACTCATCGAGCAGCATCTGGTCCGGAGGATCTATCCTTTCCCGTGCCTGCTCTGGAGGAATGATGCCGGGAGCACCGCCCCCGATACCGGCCTGTATCAATTCCTCCACGTTCCGCGTGAACAAAGCCCCCGTCCCATACAGACTCGTGATAACTTGACCCTGAATGGTCAACTCCAACGCATGAGATGAGATGTCCGGACCTTGCGATGCGTAGAAGCGGTTGGTCCGACCGCCGCCCCTTGCCGGGGGTCCTCCCCGACCATCGAAGAAGACAACCTCGACACCAGCCGAGCGCGAGACCTTGGTCACGGCGACTTTAGTCTCGTGAATGGACCAGTTTGCTCGCAGGTATCCGCCATCTTTTGTCCCATCAGAGAATCCAAGCATTACGATCTGCCTGAACCCTCGCCTGTGCAGATGCCCCCGGTAGGTTGGGTCCTCGTAGAGCAGTCTCAGTACCTCAGCTGCATGCTCCATCCCCTTCACGCTCTCGAACAGGGGTACAATATCCAGGGGCAACTCGTCGGTTTGTAGGGACCAACGGGCAAGCGCGAACACATAGAGAACGGACCATATATCCTCTGCATTGCTGATGATGTACCGCTCGCAGCTCCGGGATCCATTGCGCTGCTGAATGGCGATCATCTCCCTGAGCGTTGAAAAGACGTCGGCAACCACCGGATCCATGGTTTGGGGCTCCAGTACGGATAGATCGACTGATTCTGTCAGTAGAATCCGTTTCAGATCCTCAGGAGCCAGTTCTTCGAGAGACTCCCGGATACGACCCTGCGCCCTCAGAACGGCGCGCACGGCTTCCTCATGGATCCGATGGTGCTGCCGGATATCCATGGTGGCAAAGTGTGCGCCAAAAAGGCGAACCTTATCCATCAACAGCTCTACATCTTCCACATACAGCCCGTTGAACGTGCGTTGGATGCGGCCACGGATATCGCCAAGAGCACGAAGAAACGCACTCGGGTCAAAGGTATGCTCGGACCGAAAGAGCGCCTGATATAAATCCTGTCTCAATGCAGCCACATCCTCCGTCACACCCTTGAAAGTCAGTTTGGCATCCAGCTTTTTCAGGTCATTGTGATAGCACTTTATAATGGCCAATCGCAATTCCTCAGCCACCTGACGAGTCACATCCGCTGTCACAAACGGATTACCGTCGCGGTCTCCCCCGGGCCAGAAACCCAGCTCAATCAATCGGTCGTTGGCAAAATCCGGGTCACCCACGACCGATTTTATGTCACGATAGAGCCGAGCAGCCGCTTCGTAGTGATGCTCGCGCATCAGATGGATGATATTGTGGGCTTCCTCGAGCGGGGTCGGTTTCTTCGAGGAAAGCATGGATGTCATGCCCAGCTGCTGAAGGGTTTCAGTCATGCGCCGACGATCACCTCTGCGGATGAACCGCCGCAGCCGACTGATGATGCGCAATACTTGGGGCGAATAAAACTGTGTGGGATGCGCTGTGAATACAAGACGTGCGCGGAATCGGGACAATGCCTTCTTGAAATGTCCCGCCTCATCGCCCTGTATCAGCTGCATCAGTGGACGGCCCGCCCAAATCCCTGTGCCATTCGCATGAACCTCCTCGACCGAGTCGAAGAGAACCACCTGACGCTCGACATACTGGACCACCTTGAACATGAAGTCGAGTCGTTCCGCGTGGGACTCAATGTGAAGCACATCCGTGAAGAAGACATCCATGATGCGCTCAGGGGAATCACCTCGCTCCAGGCCCGCCTCGCAGGCGTGCAAAAGAAGCGGGATCCGTTCTCCCGTTTTCTGGATATCCTTGAATGGAAGATTCAGGAACAGCGTATTGTACATCAGGAACGGCTGCTGAACGTGTTGCCTGAAGGTCTCTGACGATGAGTGCATGTGTGTGCGGAGGAAAGACAGGATACCGGGATCAACCCCGTTCCCTGGTGGGATTCTGGTTGTACGCAGCTGTTTGCCCGGGCGGGATGGTCATGAAGACCCATGCCTCGGACGTCCCCGTTCTGGCCATGATCACCATTTGCCCCACGTGGTAGCTGAGATGCGCCAGGCTGCGCAGGAGGGCGGCACGGACGGACAGTGTTTGACCTCTAATCGATACGTCACGATCCAGATCCGTCGACACAAGCGAGGAGAGCGCGTCATCAAGGATCCTGAATCCTTGCTTCCACAGCGTTCTCGCCTCGGTTTTTGAGAGGATTACGGGGGCGAACTCATCTTCACGGTTGCGCCAAGCCTTCTCGCCGTCAGTGGACAGGAAATCGGTGAATCTGGAATGCAGATTACCGTTGAGGTGTCGGATCAACATGGCAATGGAATTACCTCCTGACACCGGCTGACGATTCAGTAATTCGTCGTCTACCTGATCAAGAATGGACTCGACAAAACCGTTGTAGCGCCTGAACTCGGCACGGTATTCTTCAATCATGGTACGGACAGTGTGGGAGTTCGGAGCACATCAGTAGGGCCATGGCAGTTCTGGATCGTAGTCGAGCACGGGATGTTCAGGCAATGCCTCACGATCCACGATGCGCCCCTTCTGGATGACCATGTCGATCAGTCTGACATGCCTGATATCCTGCAGTGGATCTGCTGTCAACACAATAAGGTCGGCTCGCTTGCCGATCTCAATACTTCCCCGATCGCCATCCAGCCGATAGGCCTTGGCGCCGTGAAGCGTAGCCGCCCTGAGGATATCCAACGGATCGACGCCGGCATCCTGCAGACCAGTCATCCGGTCAAAATGAGCACGTCCCATCCTTCCCCAGACCGTGGGACCGAGGTCGTTATCCTCTGGTCCCTGATCCGTTGCCAGTGTAAAAGGAATACCTAATTCCAGCCATACGGCCAGCCCGGCTGCCAGCGCATCGTAGGACACACCCTCAAACCACGGCTGACGGAAGCGCATGATTTCGTCCAATGCAGGATCCGTGGTTTGCCCGGATGTCCAGGACTGATAGATCTCGATCTGACGCTTTTCCGGGATGGCCATCAACCCGGAGAGGATACCATCGCGCGAAATACGATCAATCTGTCCTTTGATGGCCCTTTTCTGTAAATCAGAGGCACCCAACCACGATGGGTACATGACATTGGGATGCTGCAACAGATCAGGCTTCAGCCTGATGGCCTTATCAAGACTGGCGATGGAAAAGGTATGTGTCTGGAATGGGACGTCTGCCTCATTGATGACCGCTACCATGGCGTCGAGCTGCGCATCCGTGAACAAGATCGGTTCTACCGGTTCGATACCGTGCCCACTGATACCGAGTTTGACAAAGTCGACACCCCGTTCCAGATATTCCCGCATGCGCCCCGCCAACTCCTCGGGAGTCAAGGCCATGAGCTCCGGACCCATTCCAGCTTCCCAGAGCCCATTTATCCGGTTCTTGATGACGGGGGTGACCCATCCTCCATAGCGCAGTGACTTGCCGCGCAGATCCCATCCATCCATGAAATAGGGAGAAAACGGTCCACCCGTTCCGATGATATTTCCTGCAACGAGAACGTCACTCCCTGCGACCTCGCCGCTTCGAATACGGTCTCTGGCTTCCAGCAGAGGCTCAAGCGGGCCCCATGAATCTGCCATGGTCGTCATGCCATACTTCAGCCCTACCTGCGCCGATTGGATGGCAATGTCCACCAGACTCTCCTCATACCGGACATAGAACTCTGGAACCGTGGTCAGGATCAAATGAACATTGGTATCGATGATGCCCGGAATGATCCATTTGCCCTTCACCTGCCGTACGGCGAATTCCGCGGGTACAGGGGCTGATCCGTCCTCTCCGACGTGAATGATGCGACCATCCCGTATCAGAATGACAGCGTTCTCGATGATCTCGTTGCTGCTGACCGGAACCACGGTCGCCCCGACCAACGCCAAGCCGTCCTGACGTGCATAGCCTGTCAGTGACGGCAGGATGAGCAGGATCGAAATACTGAGGGTGCGAGCCAGTAATAATTTCATGTGCAGGTGGCGCGATGAACGGGCGAGGAAGGACCATTCCATGGTAGGCGAACGGGGCACAAGCTGCAACCAGCAGGCAGGTCGTAACAGCTTATCAGCGTATTGATGCTGTGACCAATGCAGAGGCCCAATACACGAGCGGGCGGCGCCGGTAAACCGGCGCCGCCCGCAGAAAACCACATACCCTGTAGCTCTTCAATCAGGCCAGTTCGAAGCGATCGGCCATCATGACCTTATCCCATGCTGCCACAAAGTCCTTCACGAACTTCCCGGCTGCATCGGCTTGTCCGTAGACCTCGGCAATGGCGCGCAGCTGCGAGTTGGATCCGAAGACGAGGTCGGCGCGCGAAGCCGTCCACTTCTTCTCGCCCGTAGCCCGATCGCGACCAACGAAGAACATCGGGTTCGCCTGGTCCTCGGACTCTGAGGTCGGAGTCCAGACCGTTCCGATGTCCAGGAGGCCCGTGAAGAAGTCGTTCGTCAACTGACCAACACGGTCGGTAAAGACACCGTGTGCTGTGCCGCCGTGGTTGGCGCCCA
>Ga0255780_10004703_pt1 | contig 11671 bp, 10 predicted proteins | sample 071ome_32_FD_179978 | JGI IMG/M metagenome (GOLD analysis project Ga0255780, IMG submission 179978) | Coastal salt marsh microbial communities from the Groves Creek Marsh, Skidaway Island, Georgia - 071405AT metaG (version 2) | ecosystem: Environmental > Aquatic > Marine > Intertidal zone >...
TTACATTGGCATTGGCTGCTTTGTACATGTCATAGAGTGTTTTGAAGTAATTGTACAAATGTTTGGGATTGGTAAAACTTTCTGAATCTTCGGTGAATGCTTTATCAAAGCTTTGATAGACTTCTTCGAGTGATCCCATTTCATAATCCAACATCGATTGTGCTTTTTTGCTTAGAATCTCCCCCACTTTATTGACGTTTCTTCGGGTTGGGAAATTGGTTACCCATTCGTCATACAATGCAAGAAGATCACTTTTGATTGCCGCTTTGTCAGCATCGGCGGCATTTTCTAACCGATCTGATAAGATTTTTTCACCATAAGAATATATGGCTACGTTGAGTGTAGGACATTGCTTTCTGACCTTTTGCCATGGCTCATAGGCTGCTGTATAATTTTTGACTTTTGCGTATTCTGCAAAAATGGACAAGTTTTGCAAACACTCTTCATTGGATTGTGCATTGACGAGTGTTCCACTTAAAAAAATGAATCCTAATACAAGTTGTAGTGCTCTTTTCATTTGCTTTTTATTAGTTGAATTTTCTTTTTATAAACCAAATATCATTTAGAGAAAATCCGACCAGTATGGCCCAATAATTCTCTTTAATTAGATCATTTTCAAAAGTTCCTCTTCGGCCAAATTCTAAACCGATGTTAACGTTTGAAAATTGTTGTAATGGTAAACCTACTCCAAAAGATATGCCACTTTCTTTAAGCGTGTTTCCATTGACGACCAATCCAGTAGTAGAACTTCTAAATCCAGCTCTATAAACGATTCGTTTATAATAGCTGGTCAACGATCCATATTCTGGCAGATAGAAACCGCCTAAAGCGAATGTATTTCCATCTGTGTAGGTTACATTAGAAACGGATGTAAAATCGTTTTTGAATCCAGCACTTGCGCTTTGCGTGTATTGACCGCCCAAAAACCATTTTTTATCCTTTCCAAGGCCCAGTCCAAAAGTAGTGTTTTTTGGTAAATTTAACGTGGTTTCGTCGAGGCCATCGGCTTTGAGATCAATTTCTTCAAAATCCCCTAAATCTTGGGTGTTGTTTGAACGGGTATAAAAGAGCTGAGCATTTTGAGAATAGATTGTTGCCTTGGGCGTGTAGCTGGCATAGGCATGAAACTCATACGATTTGACAGGTATTTTTAGATTTGCGGCGTACTTGAAGCTAATTCCTGAAAGGCTAGAATTGCTTTCAAAATAAGAAGATCGCTCAATTCCTTCGATTTGTTTGGAATTGCGGAAGGTCAAATTTCCAAAACCATAATTGAGAGTGGCCCCAATTGAGAAATAGCGAAACAAAGGCATTCCGATAGACAAAAAGGCTTGATTGAGGCCTCCCTCGCCTTCAAAACGATTAAATACATTAGGAGTTACCGACTCATCAATGACTTGTAAACGGTAGCCAAGTGAGCTGTAGGGTTTTAAGCCAAAGCCGAAGCCAAATTTTCCGGTTGGGATATTGATTGCCAAATAATCGAGGGCTCCGGTGGCGATGCGGTTTTTTTCGGTAGGCGATTTGAGTGTGGTATTTTTATAATTGACACCAACAAGATAATTTGTTGTCTTTAGGGTACCATAGCCTGCCGGATTGCTCAAATTGACGTGAATGGAGTCGTTGTAGACCTCAAGTCCACCCATGGCTCGGTTGAGATGATTGCCTCTAAAAGTTATCTCGCCAAACCCCCCAAAAGAATACGGTGAACCTGTGCCGGTCTGCGCGATTGCAGTCGTACTCCATAAGACCAAAAAGAAACACCAAATGTGTCGGATCATAGCACTTTATTAAGTGTCCAAATTTTATATAACCCTAGAGCTAAGAAATTTGGCTGCGCAAATATGGCTTTTTTTATTTTTTCTGACAACTTCTGAGCGTCTCCTCCGCTTAAAATTACTGTTAAAGTTGGCGCAATTTTAGTATAATAAGCAATTTGTCCTTCTATTTCGGAGAGAATACCATAAAAGACTCCGGCATGGATCGCTTCATTGGTAGATGTTCCTGTGGGTGAATTGGACACTTCAAAATCAAGTAACGGTAGCTTACCTGTTTGCTGATGGAGTGCGCGATAACGCATCGCAAAACCAGGACTAATGGCCCCGCCATGGTGTACTTGTGAGGCGTCCATAAAATCGTAGGTAATGCAAGTTCCTAAATCAATCAATAAAAAGGGGTTGTTTTGAAACTGTTCTTGACCTGCTGCAAGCAATGCGATTCGATCTTGCCCAAGTGTGGCTGGGGTGGTATAAGTAGTTTTGAACGGCAACTGCAAAGACTGTGCATGCATCAGCAATAACGGAGATTGAAAATACTGCACCCACTCCTTTTCATCCAATAAACCTCGAACATCGGAGGCTACGGTCTGATGGATTTTTGGAAATCGATTAAAAATTTTTTGTATTTCAGACCAAAAGTCTGTAGGATCGATACGTCCTTCAGCAATGAATTGGTCCGCATTTAAAACAAAATATTTTAGAACGGTATTGCCAAAATCGAGGAGAAGAAGCACATTTAATCGTTTGTGCTTCAAAAATAGCGAAACATTTTTAGAGAAAATGATTTGTGGGGAAATAAAAAGGCGATTATATTTGCGCCTACTATCGGAGGTACCTTAGCTCAGTTGGTAGAGCAAAGGACTGAAAATCCTTGTGTCCCTGGTTCGATTCCTGGAGGTACCACAACCTAAACCCACTTTAGCTTTTTTAAAAGATTTGGTGGGTTTTTCTTTTGTATACCGTAAGTCTTACTCGTCCTTTCTTTATTGGACCCAATATTTATAGCGAAGCGTTTCGTCTTTGGGCAAGTCAAGTGGCCTGATGGCTCATACGACTGATGAAACTTAGGATTCGTCAAAGGGCAAAATGTGTTCTTGTGAGGTGCTTTCTTGGGGTTTTGGAGTGTCAATTTGTTCTACTTTTCGCAATTTGGCAAGCATCATTCGGGTACGGGTGGTGACCAATTTGTTAATCTCTTGATCGGCTTCATTGATTTTTTTCTGGGCTTTTTCTAAAACCGTTCCAAAGGCACTAAACTCTTTTTTGACAGCGGCAAGGACTTCCCAGACTTCACTGCTCCTTTTTTGTATGGCCAGTGTTTTAAAGCCCATTTGCAAACTATTGAGCATGGCTGCCAGTGTAGTAGGTCCGGTGATGACAATTTTATATTCGCGCTGGAGTTGGGCGATGAGGTCTGCATGGCGCACAATTTCGGCGTAAAGTCCTTCTATGGGTAAAAACATGATTCCAAAATCTGTGGTGTGGGGTGGATCAATGTATTTTTGAGCGATGTCTCTAGCAAATTTTTTGACACTCTGAAGCAACGCTCTAACACATTGCTCGACTTCAATGGCATCGCCTTTATCGTAGGCTGCTTGGAGCCGCATATAGTCTTCTTGGGGAAATTTTGCGTCGATTGGTAAATACACGGGCTCGTTGGCGTTGCTTTTACCGGGTAGTTTTATGGCAAATTCGACATGGGCCTCTGATCCTCGTTTGGTTTTTACATTGCTTTCGTATTGTTCGGGAGCAAGAATTTGTTCTAAAATATTTCCCAATTGAATTTCGCCTAAAACCCCACGTGTTTTAACGTTGCTCAATACCTTTTTGAGGTCGCCCACTCCGGCTGCTAGATGTTGCATTTCTCCCAAGCCTTTTTGGACCTTAAGTAATTGTTGGGTGACAATTTCAAATGATTTTCCGAGGCGTTCTTCTAGGGTTTTATGCAGTTTTTCATCTACGGTTTCGCGCATTTTTTCTAAACGTAACTCGGTGGTTTTGACCAACTCGTCTTGTTTGAGGCTCATGGCTTCAAACTTTTGTTTTTGCAGTTCGTTAAATTCTTTGACGTTTTTTGAAAACGCTTCTTGAAAATCTTTTAGCGTCAAGCGTTGTTCTTCACGATCCTCTTTGGCTTTTTTAAGAAGTGATTCTGTTAGACGTTCGATACTCTGTGTAAATTCGATACGGTTTTCTCTAAAGTTTTTGGCGAGTTCTTCACGATGTTGGTTGAATTCCAAGCGCAAAATTTCTTTTATATCTTCTTTTGGATTGACGGTGTTTTTGCGAAGTTGCATGGCCATCCAAACCAATAGTGCCAATGCCAGTACCGAGAGTATAAGAAGCAGGTTTTCCATGAAAGAAAGGTACAAATTATTCTAGGTAAATCGTATGCGAATATAAACGACTTCCACGTGCCCCCAAGAGTTCAAGATGCAATTGTCTTTGAGGCCAATCAAATCTTAAAATACCAAAATTGCGTTTGACCACCAATGGGCTGATGCGATGGGGGTTAAATTCTTCTTGCAAAACGTCATAAGAATGGGTGATCCCACTCGAAGTAAAATCATAAATTATTTTATCTGCAGGGGTTTTGGATGCGGACAGTTCTGCAATATGTCGATCGCCACTTAAGAAAATGGGATTTTTTACCTGATGGGTATCCAGCAGGTTTAGCAGGGTTTGTTTTGCTTGGGGAAAATTGGACCATTTTTCATAGGGGTGTTGATCAGATAAAAATTGAATCCCCGTGCCGATCAGATGCACCTCTGCATCGCTTTTTGATAAAAGATCATTGAGCCACTCCCATTGGTCTGGGCCAAGAAGCGATCCTTGATTGGGCAAATAGCGTTGTTCTGAAGTAGTGTCAGGCACATAGGGCTCTTTAAAATAGCGGTTGTCAAGTAAAATAAGTAGTACTTTTTGTGTTCCCTGGCCAAAAGTATAGGCTTGGTATACCCCTGCTCTTTGCCGTACGGGATGCTGTTCCTCAAGTTCCAAAAATTGGAGCAACAGGGCCTTACTTTCGTCTTTATAAGCATAGCCACTTCCTCCATCATTGGGCCCATAGTCATGGTCGTCCCAAATACCAAAAACATGGGCCTTTTGTTTGAGTATTTGATAATCTGGATTGGCCTTTTGCTTGTTATATCGCGCTTCTAGGTCTTCTAGTTCATTAGCGGACCCATAAACAATGTCTCCAAGCCAAAGCCAAGCGTCGGGATCTTGATCGGCAATGGTTTTCCAAACCAAAGGATCTATGGATGTTTTGTTACACGATCCAAATGCAAGTTTTTGAAGCGATGCTTGGTAGTTGATGTCTTGAGCATGAAGTAATCCGCCGCAGATAATAAAAAAAATAAGTCCAAACCTCATCATTGACCTTTGAGTTATACTGCCCCTTCGATTATACTGTCTACTACTTCAGGATTGAGTAAGGTTGAGGTATCTCCAAGTTCGTCGGTTGCCCCTACGGTGATTTTTCTAAGAATTCGCCGCATGATTTTTCCAGAGCGGGTTTTGGGCAATCCGATTACAAATTGCATTTTGTCCAATTTTGCAATGGGTCCAATCTGTAGTGCAATCTGTTGGTTGATTTCTGCTTTTAACGCTTTTTGCTCTTCGGCGGAAGCATGTTCTTTTAAGATAATAAATCCATAGAGGGCATTGCCTTTGATGTCGTGTGGAAATCCAACAATTGCGGACTCTGCCACCTTGGGGTGTTCATTGATTGCATCCTCTATGGGTGCAGTTCCGAGATTGTGTCCAGAGACAATAATCACATCATCCACCCTTCCGGTAATTCTATAATAACCAACACTATCTCTAAGCGCACCATCTCCCGTAAAATAATTGCCTGGGAAGGTAGAAAAATAGGTTTCTCTATAGCGCTCATGATTGCCCCATATGGTTCGTGCTATTGATGGCCATGGAAATTTGATGCATAGTCGTCCTTGGACATTTTTGCCAAAAACTTCTTGGCCTTCAGCATCACGAAGCGCGGGTTGAATTCCAATAAACGGTAGTGTTGCAAAAGTTGGTGTAGTAGGTGTGCAATAGGGAATCGGACTGATCATGATACCCCCCGTTTCGGTTTGCCACCAGGTATCAACAATGGGACTTTTGTGTTTGCCGACGTGGGTATCATACCAATGCCAAGCTTCTTCATTGATGGGTTCGCCGACAGTTCCTAATACTTTTAAGGAAGATAAATCATATTTGGTAACGTACTCCAGTTTTTCTTTTGCCAAAGCTCGAATTGCGGTTGGGGCGGTATAAAATTGATTGACTTTGTGTTTTTCTACGATTTCCCAAAAACGACCAAAGTCTGGGTAGGATGGGACCCCCTCAAACATAACCGTTGTTGCGCCATTGGCCAAAGGACCATAAACAATATATGAATGTCCTGTGATCCAGCCAATATCGGCAGTACACCAATAAACGTCTTCTTCTTTATATTGAAAAATATTTTTAAACGTATAGGCAGTGTATACCATATATCCTGCCGTAGAATGGACCATCCCCTTTGGTTGGCCGGTAGAACCAGAAGTGTATAGAATAAATAGGGGGTCTTCTGCCTCCATAATTGTTGCGGGACAATCACTGTTTGCTGCTTCAAGGAGCGGCTCAAGCCAGGCGTCTCTTCCTGCTTGCATGACGACTTGTTCTTGGGTACGTTTGCAAACCAACACCTTACGGACTCCAGGACAATCATGGAGCGCTTCATCGACTATAGCTTTTAGAGAAATGGTTTTGCTTCCTCTAAATCCACCATCGGCAGTAAGCACAATTTTACAATCACAATCATTGATTCGAGTAGCCAGTGCTGTAGCAGAAAATCCACCAAAAACAACAGAGTGTACTGCTCCGATTCGAGCGCAAGCCAAAACGGCAACGGCTAGTTCAGGGATCATCGGCATGTAGATGCACACGCGATCTCCCTTTTGAACATTTTGCTCTTTTAACACGTTGGCCATGCGATTTACCTTTTCAGAAAGTTGCTTATAGGTGATGTGTTGCGCTGGCTCTTTTGGATTGTTGGGTTCAAACAAAATGGCCGTTTTGTTGGCCCGATTTTTTAGGTGTCGATCAATACAATTTTCGGTTATGTTGAGCTGTGCACCGTCAAACCATTTGACTTCAGGCTTGTGAAAGTCCCAGTCCAAAACACGGTCCCAGGTTTTGTGCCATTGAAAATTGTCTCGTGCGAGTTGGCCCCAAAATTGTTCAGGGTTTTGAACAGACTCGTTGTAAACTTGAAAATACTGCTCAAGGCTTTCTATTTGGTACGGGTTCATTTTAATTTTTTTTAATTTAATTCTTCTAGTGCTGATGGGCACTTCCTGCGCCGCGTGGAATTCGTATTTCTTCTACAAGCGCTTGAACCTCTTTTGGAGGAGGGGGATAGAACCGGTTGACAGTAAGTGCTACAATAAAATTGACGACCATAGCAATGCTGCCAAATCCTTCTGGAGAGATGCCCCACCACCATGATTCTTGAAGTTCAGCAACGGCTGTTTTGCCACCGTCAAAAAGACCAAATTTAAATTTTAACATATAAAATAGCATTAGGCTGATCCCTACGATCATCCCACTTATCGCTCCTTCGCGATTCATTTTTTTATAAAAAATACCCAAAATAATGGCTGGGAAAAAAGAGGCTGCTGCCAAACCAAAGGCCAATGCGACAACAGCAGCAACAAATCCAGGCGGATTGATGCCAAAGTATCCAGCTACTACAACCGCCAAGGCAGCCGCTAATCGAGCAGACCACAACTCCCCTTTTTCACTGATATCGGGTCTAAACACTTTTTTGATCAAATCATGGGATATGGACGATGAAATGACCAGCAATAGTCCTGCAGCGGTAGATAATGCCGCCGCTAGTCCACCCGCGGCTACTAAAGCAACTACCCATGGGGGTAGGTCTGCAATTTCGGGATTGGCCAAAACCATGATGTCACGGTCAACTTGCAATTCGTTTTGAGAAGAGGCATTGTATTGAATGATACCGTCTTGATTTTTGTCGTCAAATTGCAATAGTCCGGTTGCTTCCCAATTTTTAAACCACTCGGGCATTGTATTGTAGGGCTTGCTGTTTACGGTATCTATGAGATTGGTTCTTGCAAAAACTGCAACCGCTGGTGCTGTGGTGTACAATAAAGCAATACAGAGCAGTGCGATTCCTGCCGATTTTCGGGCATCCCGCACTCTTTTGACTGTAAAAAACCGAACAATTACATGCGGCAAACCTGCCGTGCCTACCATCAATGCTAGGGTAATTGCAAACACATCGATTCGGGATTTGCTACCTTCTGTATAGTTAGCAAATCCTAACTCTTGGGATAGTCCATTGAGTCGTTCTAAGAGATAGGTTCCTGATCCATCGTTTAGCTGGCTGCCCATTCCCAATTGGGGAATTGGATTGCCTGTCATTTGTATGGAAATAAAAATTGCAGGAACCATAAAGGCAAAAATCAGTACACAAAACTGTGCCACTTGGGTATAAGTAATCCCTTTCATCCCGCCCAATACGGCATAAAAAAGGACAATGATCATACCAATGATTACTCCGGTATTGATATCGACTTCCAAAAATCTAGAAAAAACAACCCCAACCCCTCGCATTTGTCCGGCTACGTATGTAAACGAGACCAACAAAGCGCAAAGTACGGCCACCACGCGTGCCGATTTTGAATAGTAGCGCTCCCCTACAAAATCAGGAACGGTAAACTGTCCAAATTTTCTCAAATAAGGCGCCAAGAGCAAAGCCAGTAACACATACCCCCCAGTCCAACCCATGAGATATACCGAACCATCGTAACCCATGAACGAGATCAGACCGGCCATTGATATAAAAGAGGCTGCAGACATCCAGTCTGCTGCGGTTGCGAGCCCGTTGGCCCAAGGAGAAATCCCTCCTCCAGCCACATAAAATTCTTTGGTAGAGGCCGCACGAGACCAAATGGCGATAGCGATATAAAGCCCAAAAGTAAGTCCGACTAAAAGATAGGTCCATAACTGTACACTCATTGGAAATTTATTTATTCGTTAACATCATATTTTTTGTCGAGCCGGTTCATCAACCCGACATAGACAAAGATCAAAATAACAAAGACATAAATAGCTCCCTGCTGGGCCATCCAAAAACCCAAAGGAAACCCACCAATGACAAGTTGATCCAGAAGATCTTTAAAAATAATAGCTGCACCGTAAGAAGCTAAAAACCAGATAATAAGTAATAGTTTTAGGTACCTGAGATTCTGCCTCCAATACCGTTTGTGTTGGTCACTTTTAGGACTCATTTGTGATGATTCGGTTTACTTCCTTTAAATATTTCTTTAAAATATAAAAATTTGAAAACATAGACTTTGCTTTTTTCAAAAAGGTAGTCCTTTGGAAAAGTTCGATTTAATTCTTCTATTTTTGTTTGTTGCAGAATTGTTGCTGTTAAAACAAACTATAAAAGGATAAGGGGTGCAAGAAACCTTAAAAAAAATTCGTCGCGAAGAACTGTCGATTGCATTGATCTGGTTATTTCATGTCAGTGGAATAATTGGCATCGTATATGGCGATGCCCTTTGGTTTATCCAAGCCACTCCGATAAACCTCAGCCTGTCTTTTGCTTTGGCCATTTATAATGGATGGTCTTCAAAACATTTTGTCAAACTTGGGATTCTGGCTTTTTCTGCAGGGATGATTGCCGAAATTTTAGGCGTCAATTTTGGATGGATTTTTGGGGATTATGCCTACGGCGAAATGTTGGGCTGGAAATTTTTGGGTGTTCCCTGGTTGATTGGTGCCAACTGGGTCATTTTGGTGGTCTGTACAGGTCAAATAGCACGAGATCTTGTATCGAGCAAAATTGGCCAAATTCTTGTCGGCGTTGGACTGATGGTTTTACTTGATTTGTTGATTGAACCCATGGCGCCACGCCTTGATTTTTGGGAATTTGAAGGCGGGCAAGCCCCCATACAAAACTATATCGGTTGGGCATTGGTGGCACTCCCCTTACAAATTTTTATGCATGGCTATAATGTACGCCCCAAAGGCTATTTTTTCCACCACCTCTACCTACTACAAATTTTATTTTTTACAGTTCTATTAATAAAGCTCAATAGCATCACCCCATTTGCAGCGATGTCTTAACTTTGTGGGAATGAAAAAATGGCTTTTACTAACAACCATCACTCTATGGACTTCCTGCAAAGATGTTCAACCCAGTAACAACACTACCACTGCAACTGAAGATAGCTTGACGGTCGACGTTCCAAAACCTCCAGAAAACTTGGCGCAATTTGATGCAGATTTTGCCTCAAAATACCAACTGGAGAATTGGAAAGAATTGATGGAATTTAAAAAAGGATTTGAAAGTCTTCATCGTCTCAACCCCAAAGGACTTACGGTTTTTTTGAAAGGTTTGGACAACCAAACCATTCGATTATTAAAATCCAATTTTCCAGAAACCTTCGATAATGATCCCATCAAAAGCCGACTCAAAGTCGTTCGAATGGAAGTGATGAAATGCATTTATTTTGCCGAAAACCGACAAAACGAAGCGTTGCAAAAATCTCTAGAAAATCTCTATCAATCCTACTCAATTTTTATAAACAGATTGGTCACAATGGGTGAAGAAAAAACAATCAACGTCCTCGATAGCCTAAACTAGAAAAGAATTTGATTTTGAATTTTTGACTTTGTATCCAGCAGTTTTCTACTCGTGTTTACTGCATCATGTAACTGTTGTGCTTGACGGCAAAGCAAAACATTTTCAGGATCTACAGTCAGTAACTGATTATAAAATTCTAATAGTTCTTGGTCCAAATCCAAACACCGATGTATATGAACCGTTGATTTGCCATCTACAGGCGTGATGATCCTTTGGTTGAAGTCGATCCTTTTTAAAACAATTTGTTCCGTATTGATATCCAAAGAGCCTAAAAGGGTTAGAAGTTCTTGGCTAAAATGATTTCGTAAACGCGCTTGCTGGTTAAAAAACCGGGTGGTCTCAGCATCGGATTGTAGGTCTGCCGCCTTAAGAAACTCCAGTTTGGTCAGGTTCAAATGGCTTATAACCTTGGCCAGCACCGCAACATTTTTTTTTGATTTCATCCATTTCAAGTTACCATAATAAGGCTTAAATGGATTTATCCTGACGGGGTTTCTATCAACAACTTTTCCACATCAAAAAACATCCCGTAATTCTGGATAATTTTCTCAGAACTGATACTGACATTTTTTCGCGTAACATTTTCAAAGGGAGGCAAAGGCAAACCTAAAGTATTGGCCGTAGCTTGATAATATTCTTGCCGCTTGGGATGATAGGGGTTGACAACATTATATACGCCGCTTTTTTTAGGTTTTTTGATGAGGGCTTCTATATAAGCTACAACCTCCAATTGGTGAACCAGATTGATGGCCCCCATGGGATCAGGAATAACTTCTTTATTAGCAAGGCCATAAACCGGATGTCGATCATTACCAATCAGTCCTCCCAGACGTAATACAGTTATGTGAGGTATTTTTAATGCCCTAAATAACACTTCGCATTGGACCAGCATTTGACCACTTGGGGTGGTAGGATCACAAGGGGTTGCTTCGGTTATCATCCCTTGCTCTGCTCCATATACGGATATACTGCTCAAAAAAATCAAATGGTCAATGGCGGTCGTGTGCAAGTGGATTGCCAATTGGGCAATTGCTTGATCAAGTCGAAAGGTGGGGTTTTTCCTCAATCCAGGGGGTAGTGATACAATAAGTACATCTAACTGATCAAAAAAGGTCAGATCACCCGTGATGTCTTCTTCAGACACCACCAAGGGATAGGCTGCAATTCCGGCTTCTTCTAACCGCCTTAGCCCCGGCTGCGATTGACGTGTCCCTCGGACTTCATA
>Ga0255780_10004707_pt1 | contig 11669 bp, 3 predicted proteins | sample 071ome_32_FD_179978 | JGI IMG/M metagenome (GOLD analysis project Ga0255780, IMG submission 179978) | Coastal salt marsh microbial communities from the Groves Creek Marsh, Skidaway Island, Georgia - 071405AT metaG (version 2) | ecosystem: Environmental > Aquatic > Marine > Intertidal zone > Salt...
TGGTGGGGGTCGATGAGGACGGAGCGAATACGACCATGGTGGTGTCGAGGTGCACGTTGTCGTGGGATTACGACGTGAGCGCGTACGGGACGGTGGGGGTGATTGACGGGAACAGCGTATTGATCACCCCAATGCGGCAGTGTATGATTCCGCCGCCGCTGTGTGCCGTCGAGTTGGTGTGCGGGCGTCCTGTTGCGTGTTTGATGTTTTCGAGGGGGGAGGACGGCCGGGAGCGGGTCGGGGCGCTGCTGGACGACGGGCGGCTGGCCATCGCGACGTGTCTCGAGGCGGACGATTGGGAGGGGCTCCTCCTGCTTGGCGATGGTCGTGATGGCGGGGACGATGCTGGTACGGACGGTGACGAGGACGCGCTCGTTCCGAAGAATCGCATCCCGGCGTCGGTCATCCTGGGTGGGGCGCTCGACTGCGGGCATCAGTTTCGGCACGCGGCGTTTCTCGGCGTGGGCCAGGTGGTCTTCGTGGGACAGTCGATCGACGGCGTGGACAGTCTGTTCCACTACAGCTTTGATGATCGTGATGATCGTGATGATCGTGATGATCGTGATGATCGTGATGATCGTGATGATCGTGATGGTGAGAGGGACGACGGTATGGACCGCATGGACTTTGAGAACTGTGTGGAGCTCGAGGCGCACGTGTCACGGCTGGTGCGGTTCGGGGATGACAGGGCGCTGCTCGAGTTTGAGGACGGTCGGTGCTGCGTTTATCGTGAAGACGGTACACTCGAGTCGAACGACGGGTTTCAGGCGCGGTGCGACGTCGTGCGGGTCGTGCCGGCGGCGGCGGCGACGGCGGCGACCGTTCTAGCATCGGTCCAGGCGTCTCTGGAGGATGCCATCATCGGGCTCGACGTTTCGACCGGCCGTCTGTACCGGAACGGCGCCGTGATCGCCTCGGACGCGACGTCGGTGGGCGTCCACACGAGGAGCGCGGGCGGCCCCCACCTGCTCTACACGACGCGGGCCAATGTGCTCAAGACGCTGCCGCTGTTCGGCGAGGAGTCGGAGGCGGTGCGTCGCACCGTCGAGGACGGTTGCGTGCTGGTCTCGTTGCCGGAGGGAACCGTGGACGTGGTCCTGCAGGCCCCGCGCGGCAACCTCGAGATCATCCGGCCGAGGGCCCTCGTGCTCCCGGCCATCGAGGACGCCCTCGACAGACGAGAGTTTGCTGCGGCGTGGCGCCTCACGACGGTCAATCGAGTAGACTTGAACGTCTTGGTGAACCACGGATGGCCTGCGCTCATCGAAAAGGACAACGTCCGTGCGTTCCTGGAGGGCGTCGGCTCGGACAGCGATGTGGCAGGCTTTCTGCAGTCTCTCTCTGCATCCAAGGCTGCTGAAGACGATGGAAACGCCGAGAACACAAAGATCGGTGCCGTCTGCGAGGCGTTCCGGAACGAGGTCTCGTCGTCCTCGCAGCACGGTCGTGCGTGGCTACGGACCGAGCTCACGACGTACACCAAGTGCGGCGACATCGGCAAGGCGCTGCTCCGAATCAAGGAGATCAAGGATCTCGATATGAACAACAACGGCAACGGCAACGGCAACGAGCAGTCTGACGAGCGAACGCACCCCTCGGCCGAGGCGGGCCTGAAGCACTTGCTGCTGCACAACTCGGACAATGCCGTCTACGAGGCGGCGCTGGGCGAGTACGAGCTCCAGCTGGCTTACATGGTCGTCGCGCACATCCAGCGCGACCCCGGCGAGTACCTCGCCCAGCTCCAGGAATTTGCCGTCATTCAGAACGAGCACTTGCGCCAGGCAGCGATCGACAAGCACCTCGGTCGGTTCGACAGAGCCGTCGAAAACCTGTACGCGGCGAGCTTCGACGATGCGCTCGACCTGGCCGTGTCCAAGGATCTGCTCAGGCACTTGCTCAAGCTCGTCGACAGAGACATCGAGTGCGGGGACGGCGGGAGCGGTCTCGCCGCCCGCCGCTCGGTCGTCGTCAAGGCCCTGGGCGAGCACCTGTCTACGAAAGGAAAGTACGAGGATGCCGCCATCGCGTTTGTCGCGGCGGGCGACCTGGACCTGGCGCTGCGGTCGTACCGCCTCGCCGGCGCTTGGCGGCCAGCCATGACGCTCGCCGCCAGGCTCGGCAAGGACGACGGATTTGTGAAGAACCTTGCGCGGCGCATGAGCGACGACCTGGAGCAGTTTCAGCCCCTCGAGGCCGCCCGCCTCAACCTCGACTACCTGAACGACGTGCCCAACGCCGTCCGGCTGTACGCCCAGGGCGGCGAGTGGCGCGAGGCCCTCCGGCTTGCGACGCTCACGAGCGAGGCCGACGCCAACATGGACATCCTGGTATCTGTCGCCTCCGCCTCGGCCGCGAGCTTGCTGCAAGGCTTCCTGGAGGACAAAGACAGGATCCAAAAGTACTGGGCCCGCCTTCGGGACCTCCGCGAGAAACGCGTGGCCATGGAAGTGCTCGAGGGCGACCGAGACGCGTCCATCATCGCGGCCATGGACGAAGACGCATTTGTGGACACCGCGAGCGTGGCCACCGATATGAGCATGTACAGCATGCTCACCGACGCCACGAGCGCCACCGGTACCTCGACATCGACCTTTGCCAGCTTTACCTCCACGGTAGGCGGGCGGCGCAAGCACAAACAGCCAAAGAAGAAGAACAAGATCCGACGCGGCTCGCCGGAGGAGGAAGACCAGCTGGCCAACCACGTCCTCGGCTTGCTCCCGACGGCAAACGCGTGCGAGCAGACGGGGCAGCTCGCCGAGTTCCTCGTCTACATCGGCCACGAGGACGACGCCGTCAAGCTTCAGGCGAGCCTCAAGGCGCTGATCGACGAGGCGACGATGGCCTCGGATGACATCGCCCGCAGCCCGCCCCCGGGCTGCCGGATGGTGTTGCCGTACGCTGTGCGGGAGGGGATCTTCAACGAGGCCGGCCCCGCCGTGCTTCTCAAGGTCGATCGGGGCGTGGGGCAGGTGGCGGAAGCGGGCCTTCAGAGGCGGGTTGAGGCGGGAAAGGCGACGATGGCGTCGACAGGATGGAAGTGGGAGCTGCTGCGGAAGTAGGGCAGAGGTACGTCCTTGACTTGTCGGCATCGCGCGCACCGCGCCAAGCCTTCTATTAATCCCACCCCGCGACCCCGAGCGTTCTGCTCGAACAGCTGAGCGGGGTGTTTCATCTGATGGCGAGAGAAATGACGAGAGATTCGCTGATAACTAGCAGTGCCCCGTTGCTCGTGTCTGATAGTACCTACTCGTATATCAAACCATGCAGGTCGAGCGAAGCGCGTCGCGCGAGAGAGTCAGGGCGCGCGAAGAGGCGGGATGGGGATGGGAGTGAGACCACCCACGGTGGCCACAGTGAAATGAACCAGGAACACGAATTGCAACAACACGAACAGCATCACCATGAAGCCTACACCTTGGGCTCCCCGGGACTGTCCACAGACCGCAGACCGGACGATTCACCCTCGTCGGCAAGGCTAACGAATTCCTGAATGAACGGCGAAAACATGTCCAAACTCTTGCTCGTTTTTGCGTTTCTGACGCTGGTGGCGATCGCACCGAACTTTTTATATAGAAGCCATCGGGTCGCGAAGTTATACGGCGAGGATCTGCGGATTGGGTCGTCCGCGTTCAGTGCGACGTGCTCGGTGGGTACTGGTCACGACCGACGACGTGCGCTCGCACGCCCTCCCTCCCTCCCACTCACTCTCCCACTCACTCACTCACTCACTCACTCGCGCGACGCGATGCGCGCTTCGCTCGTTCGCCAGTCCGTTCGGGGAGACTGGTGCGAGGCGTGGTCGAACCCCTCGAGACGGAAACGCAAGCTCGCTCGTCAAGAGGGAGCAGCTCCGACGGCGACGTATAACAAGACCTGTCTATGGAACTGCAACAACGTCGGCGTGTGCGACCGTACGACGGGACGATGCCGTTGTCGGGCTGGCTGGCAGGGGACGAGCTGCGAAGAGCGACAGGACAGGCCTTGCAGCCAACGTACCCGGCCTCGCGGTTCGTTCACGCCCGCCAGCTCGGAGTTCAAATTCGGCGCTGACTGGAAGGCGTCGATGTGCGCCGGGGACTGCGACGAGGACATCGGCGCGTGCTTCTGTCCGTCTTGGACGAAGTACGGTCGCGTGGCGAACAACGACCAGCGGGAGCCGCCAAAGCGACCTGGAAGGCCGATGGGGATCAACTGCCAGCCGAACACGGACGAGGCCGGGGACTCGATTCCCATCGGGAATAAGCCATACGACAGTTTGTTTGGACCAGACGGCTGGTGCAACGCTCGCAAACCCGCCCCAGGGAATAAGTGTCCCTGCGAGAGCGGTGACGGCTTGACAGGGGAGAATTGCGACATCGCCGTCACCCACTTCTGCCCCGGCCAGCTGCGTGGTCACGGAACTTGCCGTCAGGGGTTCCTCGAGTGCGACGAGGGGTGGACGGGGACCGACTGCTCGATCCCGGTCCCGGTCCGCGACGACGAGCCAGTGGCCGACACGAGGGTGCACCGCGATCGGCCCCTGATCTACGTCTACGACATGCCGCCCGAGTTCAGCACGCGCATGCTCGAATACAAGATGGGACCGGGGCTCTGCAGCCACAGGTTGTTCGAGGACGACGGATCCACGCGGTGGAATTCCCGCGAGTACATGGTTGAGCTGGGGCTCCACGAGTTGATGCTCGAGTCGTCGCACCGGACCTTTGATCCTGAGGAGGCCGATTTCTTCTACGTTCCGGTGTATTCGGCGTGCTACATCTTGCCCGTGCACGCATTCGCCGATCGCCCGTGGTTCCACCAAACACCAGGGTCCGGCAATCGTGTGGTCGGCGCGGCCAACATGATGGTCGAGGCGAACCATTGGGTCCGGACCGCACACCCCTACTGGAATCGCCGCGGCGGCCGTGATCATATTATACTGACGCCGCACGACGAAGGGTCGTGTTGGGTGCCCGAAGTCTGGAGGCCTGCGGTGATTCTCTCGCATTGGGGGCTGGAGGAGACGCCGAGGCGGAGATATACCAGCTACAACGGCGACAAGTTTGACCTCGCCGACGGGCCGCTAGACGAGATCTACCACCCAGAGAGCTTTGCGGCGACGCTTGGCCCGTTGGACAAGCCTTGTTTCGACCGGTCCAAGGATATCCTGATCCCGTCGATGGTCCTGTGGGATCAGAAGTTCACCCATAGCCCCGAGCTCCTCGCCGGATCCGGAACGACAAAGGCAAAGATCGCGAGAGACATCTGGGCGATCCACGTCGGGCGGACGCTCGACTGGCTGCCCGAGTTCTCGAACGGGACGAGACAGGCGATGGCCAGGCTTTGCGAGGACAGCCACTGGTGGGACAGGCATCGGATCTACGTTGGCGAGGCCAAAGACGTCCCGCAGGAGCTTGGCGGTGATAGCTACTCGCAGCTCTTGGCTCGCTCGACGTACTGTTTCGTATTGATGGGCGAGGGATTCACCACCCGCTTCGATGACGCGGTCGCCCACCACTGTGTACCCGTCATCATCATCGACTCGACGCTGATGCCGTTCGAGCCGCAGATCGATGTCGGCTCGTTCAGCATCCGCGTGCCTGTCGCGGACATGGCACGCATCCCGGAGATCCTCGCCGCGCACGAAGACAAGGTCGAGGAGTACCGGGGCCGAATCGCTGCGGTCGCAAGCCGCTACGAGTGGCGGTTCCAGCGGTTCCTCGCGTCGAACCGCACGGAATACTTTCGTGAGGGGATGACGGTGAGCGACAGCCGGCCCCTGGATCCCGCTACGAAGCCCGACGCCTTTGACACGCTGATCGGAATACTCCACGACCGGCTCGAAGAAGACATTTAAAGTGAGAAGAAGATGGGGCCGATAGGCCAGCTCCAGCTGACCCCGGCCGGCACACCCCCGCGGCTATACCTCCTCAGCAGTATTCTATCGACCTGCACGCTGGACGAGGCGACGTATGACGAACTATTCGAGGCCATCGGCTTCGATTCGCAATCGCTCCGCCAGGCGACCCACTCGATCACGGCAAGCACCTCCCCGCCCGACCTCAAGTACCATCTGCTCCTCGTCGGTCTGTCCCGGTTCACCCAGTCGCGGTACGCGTCGCTGTCGGCGCCGAGCGTCTGCATCGCTGCCCTGGCCGACAGCATCGCCGACGTCTTTGACGCCGACACCGACGCCACTGCCTCGCCCTATGCGAGCGAGCGGCATCCCATGGTGCGGGCAATGTACCTCGTGAAACGCACCGCGTATCTCTTCATCGACCGCATCGAGTCGAGGCTCATACGACGGGCGGGAACCCCGTACTTCGAGGCGTGCGTGCCCTTTCTGCTGGTCGCCCAGGAGACGGACGAGGCCTTGGGTCGAGCGATCCGAGGCATGCTCGCGCGCGTCGGGGCCAACGGTTACGGTCTCGTGGATGTTAATGTCCTCGTATCGTTCATGGTGGACCATATCTTGGTTCCTTGGGACGCGACGGGGCAGGAAGGCGGTGAGGGGCTTTCGGAAACCATGCGGGACGTCGTGGACGTGCTTTGCGCCAACGACCCGTCCAAGGAGACGGTCCAAGCGGTCTTAGATGCTATATTCCAGCGTTTTTTGCGCGGTGAGGCAACGAGAATGGCACTCCAGTGTCTGAGTTTCTTTCTTGACGAGCTGTCGCCGGCGCTGATCCTCCCGTGCGCCATTCGCGGACTCGAGCTCGGGGAGGATCCGGACGCAAGCGCGTGCTTCGATCTGGTTATGGCAATAATGTCCTCGGTCGACTCGAAGGACTCGAAGGACTCGAAGGACTCGAAGGACTCGAAGGACTCGAAGGACTCGAAGGACTCGAAGGACTCGATGGACGGGCTGTCGCTGGCGACGCTCGAGTGCATCTGTCTCCGGGCGTCGTTCTACTGCCAGCCAGGGAGCCGGGTGAAGGGCGCCGTGCGGGCCTGCCTCGGCCTATGTCGCTCTATCATGAAGGATATGATGAAGGGAATGATATCGTGGGGCCCGCCGGAGGACGTGCTTTTTCGACTCGAGCTGGAGGCCGCGAGGGCGGCCGATGCCGATGCCGACAGTGACGTCGACAACGCCGCCGTGGCGCGCGTCCTCGCGCATCTGGCGCACGGTTCGATCGCCGTCCGACTCGAGGCGCTCGATGTGATCAGGCGCTTGGTGGAGTCTTCAAAGGCAGCGGCGGATGATATCGCCTTTTTCGCGCTGCCCATCCTCCTGCACGCCATTCGGTCTTCCACAACAGACTCGACGGGGTCGACGGGGACAAAGGCAGAGGCGGCTCTCGCACGGGGCGTGTACTTGCGCGAGCTGCTCTTCACGCTTGCGAGCCTGGGGGCTGGGCGGGCGTGCGTGCCATTCGTCGCTCGGACGCTCCAGTCGCTGCTGACCGACGCGCCGCAGGAGCTCGTCGGGGTGGCCGTCCGCCTGCTCGGTAGACTCTTTTTCGCGTCGCGCAAGGCGTATGCGTCGCTCAAGGTGGTATTGCTGGGATGTGACATGGAGCTGGAAGCCGACGGTGACCTCACAGTTGAGCAGAGCGCCGCCGTGCAGACCCTCCTGGACATTTGCGAGCGAGCGCCCGAGAAAGGCAGGGACTTTGTGCACATGATCCACGCGTGTGCGTCTTCGCCGCATCCCTCGCTCGCGGCGGCAGGGATCCGTTGTATTCGCTTTCTTTGCGCGGCGGGAATCCTGGACTTTGAGAAGGCTTGGGTGGTCGTCAGCAGGATGTACCCCGACCTGCCGGAACACGACGAGCCCGCGGCGGCGTGGGTCGAGCTCATCGGCAGCGTGTTCATGGAGGACGATCTGAACTCCCTGGACGACATTTTGAAAGATGAGTCGGGAGATCAGAGCCCGCGAGCAGCCGTGCTCGCGAACGTCATCGAGCTGGTGTGGGCGGCCGCAGGCCACGAGTCGCCCCTCGTCCGGGCCAAGGCGTACGACGCTCTCCACTTCATCGATTGGGACGTGGCGGAAGCCGTCGACTGTCTGCGTCCTCCTGTGGCGTATGCCCGCCTGTTGGACGCCGAGACGGACCCCGAGGCCCTCGTGGCTCTGGAGGCCATGCTCGATGCCGTACTGGAACTGGAGCACGCCGACCGACGCAAGCAGCTCCTCGAGCTGAAGTCGCAGGTCCCGGCCCCGATCCAGCAGAGCCATCGTCAACGATTCTACAAGCTGACTCAGTCGATTCCTCGAGCGCTTCTCAAGGAGAATTCTCTGTTGGGCTCGGGATCCTTTGTCGCGCTCAACCTCAAGACGCGCGACTACGCCAAGACCGCCAAGGAGCTCTGTGCGCCGGACGCGGCAGCGCCAGTCGACCTCTTGGTCGTCCCAGAGTACATTCCGCTGCTCTTCGACGCTTGGAAGAATTTTATCGGGCGTTGGACGCGTGCCGGAGCGGTGGGAGTCTCTGGCAAGAACGAATCGACGCAAGCGGGGAGCGTCTGGGCGGAGCTGGGCCTGGGAGCCTACGCGCCTGCTCAGCCACCTGCGCCGCTGCCATCGCCATCGCCGTCGTTGTCGCCGTCGTCCACTCGGACGAAGCCTCCCGGACCTCTGCCCCAACTGACGAACCCCAACATACTGGCCGCCATGCTGGCGTGCGCATCGTTGCATCCGGCCCACGCCAAGGCCGCGGTCGCTACCATCACCCGCATCCTAGACGATCCCCTCCAGCATCAGACGATTCGTAACGTCTGTCTCATCCTGGCTGCCATCTCGGCCGACCTCGCCCACAAGCACATCAGCAAGAGCGCCTCCGACGCCCTTCGCACCACCGCCATGCGTGCGATGGCAGGCGCGCTGGACGACCACCGCCTCCTCGCGTGCGACATCCTCGGCATCCAGGCGTCCGACTCGGATCTGGACGATCCCAGGTCGATCCGCGCCACCTGTGACCGCCTCCGCTCGTCGGCGCTCCACGTCGGCGAGAATGGCGAGAATGGCGATGCCCGCATCGCCGACGCCCTCTCGGAGCTCGTGTCGATGTCCGACGCAGCTTCCACCACCACCACCACAACCACCACCACAACCTACCCCCTCCTCGCCGCCGCCCGCCTCCTCACGGACGCCCTCTCCCACGGCCATGCCCCCGCACCAATCACCCCAGCCGCCCTCACCACCCTCCTCATGGCGTCCCTTACCTCCAACACCGACCCCACGCCTGCCACCCGGGCCAACGCCGCACACGCCGCCCTGGCCCTCGACGTCCTCTTCCAGCATCAACTCAAGAACCCGAGGAACCACGACGAGAGCGTCGCGGACGACGTCGCTGCAGAGTCCCAACTCGAGTCGATCTGCAACCTCCCCGTCGGAGACCCACGGCGAATGGCCTCCATCCCCTTCATCGCCGACATGTCCACGCGCGCCACCGCAGCGCTCGAAGACCAAGACGGCGCCTCGCTCCGCGAAACGTCCAGCCTCGAGCAGCTCTCGACCAGCGCCATCGGACACCTGACCGACGCCCTCCGCAAGCTCGACCCTGCGCGCCTCAGCGCCAGACAGGCTTGCACGCTGCTACATGTGCTGACCAAAACGAGCCATGGTCGGGGCGCCGGTGGGGACTGGTCTGGCGCGTTACGACGCTGCATCAAGGCGTTCGGCAACGACAGCAACGACAGCGACGACGACAGACACGGCGTCCAGACGGCGGTCGTGGCGTTCGCCTCGCACCACCCCCTGACCTGTACGGCATGAACCTCGGGCGACACTCGCTCGTACGCCCTGACTCTCTCACTCGCGCTACGCGCTTGGTTCGTTCGCCAGGTGCGGACTTCATCGCCTCGGATGCGCTCAGGAACCTCTCGCCTGGCCTGTTCGCGCCGCACTTTGATAGGCTGACCGTCGTCCTGCACGGCGAAGCACTCATACAGTGTGTGATAGACGCTGGAAGATCCGTCAACACGGTATCGGAGGCCTCGGCGCTGGCAGCAGCCCTCAAACGCATGATGGACCGGTACACCGCCGATGCCGATGCCGACACCGTGCTGGCCGCGGCCATCACAGACGTACTCGCGCAGCTCCGCGCAACCTACTGCCCAGTGTCTTGGAGTGAGGAGCTCAGAGGAGGAGGTGGAGGGGGATACAGGATGGCGTCGCTGATTGTTCCGCGGACCGGTGCTGACGAGCCGCTCCTCGCACCTGTCATTGCAGTCATTCAGGCGGTGGGGCTTTGCTTGTAACGACATATTCGATTCCTTCATCTCCGCCCAATCTTGGGTGATATATCGGCCACAGATGGAAGGACGTCCCTTTGCGAGCAGGAATTTGGCCTGAAATCGCTCGATTTTCGTCGATCACGATTTTGAATCATGAGGACCGAATCCGAGCTGCTCGCCCTCGAGGCGCACCTCGCCAAGCGGTCATGGAGTTCGCTGTGGCCGCGAACGACCGATACGCGTGCAGTCAGGGCGAAGAAGCGGACGCAGGCGATGGAATTATTGGAGCTCAAACTCGTCGAGCTGGACTCGTTTGGGTCAGAGGCCGCTCCCGAGGTTCACGAGTCTGCCGAGGTCGCCGAGGTCGCCGAGGTCGCCGAGGTCGCCGAGATTGCCGAGATTGCCGAGACGCCGGTCGCTGCGGCACTGGGGAGACGCCTCCCCCGTGGGAGCAGCGGCGGCACTGGCGGGACAGGCACTGGCGGCCAGGCCCCCCCTAGGTCTGCGGGCGCCAGCGGCGATCCATCGCACCAACGCGTTCGAGGGATTCGTCCGCGTGATCTGCGGCGGGTGGTTGGGAATCTGCCGTCGGCGCCGGGATCGAGTCACTCGGCTCGGACGAATCCTGGTGGGAGTCTGTATACGCCGATCACGCGGCATGGGAGGGAGCTTCAGGAGAAGAAGCGTGACTCGCTGTCCAGGTCTGTGTTGCTGCGTCGGGGGATGGGTGGGACGACGCCGGGGGACCGATTGGGAGATCGGTTTAACGATCGGAACGATGGGGTGTTTACGCCGACGGGGACGCAGGCGTATACGAGTGGGACGCCGGGGGTGTACATTCCGGAGGTGCGGCAGCGGTATATTGACGTGACGGGGACGGAGCTGGCGATGGGGATGGCGAGGGATTTCGTAGCGGGTATCTTTGAGGCGAGTGAGCCGTGCTCGCTGGCAGATTCTGGTGGCGGCAAGGATAAGGAGAACGAGAAAGAGAGGGACACGGAGAACGACAACGACGCCGACAACGAGGAGCAGATTGAGAACCAGACGGACGATCCGATCGACGATGATTCGATCGACGGCGACGATTCTCGATCGGCGGCGCAGGTGTATCGGATTCCGTATGCCGGCAGCCCGTGTCGTTCCCGTTCCAGCACCCGTTGCCTGCCCCCGAGCTTCCTGATGCGGTTTCCGGAGCACTGCTTGTGCGGGCGGGTGTCGCGGAGTGGGCGGCACGTGGCGATTCTGCTGGGTTCTCTGATTGACAAGGAACCGAAGGAGATTGTGGTGATGAGTCTGGGGGAGGAGATTGCGGTGTCGCAAGTGGTGGGGGTGCAAAAGTCGGCGCGGTACTTCCCGAGGAGCATCCCGTTCAACGTCAACTTTTTTGATCTCACGGAGACGACGAAAGGTGATCCGGTGTTGTTGGTGAGCTGTGCGTTCGAACTGACGGACGACGAGGGCGGTACGATGGCGACGGGGACGACGGGGACGATGGGGATGACGGACACCAA